>Ga0179591_1362138_pt1 | contig 18740 bp, 18 predicted proteins | sample CZOMad2_1_08_16f_FD_182891 | JGI IMG/M metagenome (GOLD analysis project Ga0179591, IMG submission 182891) | Vadose zone soil fungal communities from Angelo Coast Range Reserve, California, USA - CZOMad2_1_08_16fungal (PacBio error correction) | ecosystem: Environmental > Terrestrial > Soil >... | reverse complement strand
TTTGGCGTTTCAACTACCTCCATGTCTTCGCGCCACGTTGTTGCTTCCCTTAAGTTGAGATGCGTCCCGGATCACCCTCCCTTTTTTCATGCCTGCGTCCTAATTTCTCTTGTCTTCGGATCCGATGCGCAGCTCACCGTTGCGGGAGCTCGCTTTATTTAGTAAGGTCCTGTTCTCCTTTTCTCTGTCGACTACGGCTCTCCCCTGGAAGACATTTCGCAACCGTACTCTCGTGGACAGCCTCCCAGGACTCGATGATTTCATCTGTTTGCGTGTTCGTCTTTTTCCTCTTTTCCTTGTGAGGTTCTTTTGGAGTTCTTTTTTAGGTTTCGCCTTTTGAGATCGGGCGTACTTGGTTTCGAGAACCTGTGACACCCCCATTCGCGTGTACTGCTCTCTTTCACTCCCCAACGGTGGGAGGTCCTTTGCTACTTCTCTAAAGGTAACTTCTGACCAAAGTCGCATTATTCGCGCTCCTTCCTCCCTTCTCCGGAACCTTCTCAACTTTTTAGGACTTGGGATTTATGCAACGTTACTGCCCCCACTAGGCGTATTGTATTACCATCTCGACACCCCCCGCCTCGGACTCATCCCATGTCGGGTTGTGTTATTGCACCGGTGAGCTGTTGTTCGTCCAAGATTGAATATCGGCTTTGCTCCCGCTTCTTTTTGTTTTCGGTTCTACGCGATTGATTTTGACTCGCTGCTTCTGCCCGATGTGGAAGAGTACTCGTGTGGCCTCTAGGCGCATTAATTCCTCCCTTTGCAATGCGGTCCTTTTTGTCCTGCTCCTGATTGCTAGATTCTTTCCTCGCTTTTTACTCGCCTGTGATCCGATGTCTTGCTTCAGAGCCTCGACGGCCAGGTAATGAACGCGGATTAGGACGTCTCCTCTGAGTTTGGCGATATCCTCCATCGTTCCCGGTCTCCGAAGGTTTTGTCCACGCCAACCCAGAAGCAATTTCTTCGACGACGGCTCTGTTTGACTTTTTCCCAATTTCTACGCCGGTGCGTTTCTCCCTTCCCGCGTTATGGCTTCCTACTCGCAATTCTTTAAATCATGGACCCCAGTTTTAGTATCCCCTGAGACCTGTCCACAGTAGATGCTGGGTGAGGCGCCGCCGGTTCGCCAGGCATGGCGTCTTTACGCTTCTTTAAGTCTTGTTGCCTCCCGGCAACAGCTTAGGTGAGGCCTTTCCGGTGGAACTTGAGGCAGTTTTTCTTCTTACGCCGCTATTTCCCTGACGCGAACGGCGCTGCCGACGCCAGCGCGGCTGTTCTGCCTTTTACGATTAAGATGCTCCTTTTACAAGGCCGACCTTGAAACCTTTCCTTTTGACGACGAAGTCACCCACCCACTAGCCCCTCTGTCAGACTCCCGAGTGCTCGTCATAGCCTGGCATGTCTTTGGCGGAAGAGTCCCGAGAACAAGGGACTGCCTTTCGTTCCCCCCCCCCCCCCTCTAAATCCCCCACATGTTTAACATTCCGCCTGTCGCCCGGCCAAGTATTGCATTGAATCCAACCCTCTTCCCTTTGGCCGCGGGCATCGGCTTTCCTTCCGTCTTGACGCGCACTGCCCCTTATGTGCTGCCTCGTTTCTCCCCCGCTCGGAATTCCAGCGGATGTCCCATCACGTGTGCTGGATTCGTCCCCTCTCGTCCAACATCTGATCTCACGTCTTTCCTTGTCCCGCCCCAGACTGCATCACGCCTTCTTACTAGTCGTGGCGGTTCAACCTCTTCCTTCCGTTGCGGTCCCCTGTGTCAGAGCGCCAGCCACTTTTTCCATGCCATCTCCTTAGGTTCCCGCGCGTTCTTTGAGTTTGTTTCTAGCGTAATCTCATAAGCTCTTCCGGCATCGCTCAGGGATTCTACGTGTTCTTTTTTTTTCTTCTGTTCATCCGCACGACGCGGCTTTCTTTTTTTCGCCAGCCCCGTCGTTTCGCTTCTGCTTGCCTCTTCCTCGTTCGATTCGTTGATTTATCACTCCGCTGTTGTCCTTGCTACGTGACGCCAACTTTAAGTCGAATTTTTTTTCTTGCTCACAGGTGCGCGCAGTTCCCGTTCAAGGTCCTCCCAAGCTGATGTTTTTTTTTTTGATTATGGCGGCGGAGCAATTGAAAATCTCTTAATATCTCCTCCCCCTTTTCCTTTTATGAGCTTTTCTCCTCTCCCGCTCGACTGGAGAGTCCCCCCCCCTTTTTGCGCCTGGGTTCTGACCTGTGTGACTCCTTTCCGGCACTTATTAACCTTCTGCCTTCCTTCAATCCCCCCGGCGAAGATTGCGCGAAGCTTTTTTTTATTTTTCCCACTTATCAACTACCGACGAGTTTTCTTGCAGTAACCCACACTACCTCGGTTCCCGCCTCTGACAGGGCCCCCGTTCTTCTCTTAATTTTTTTCATGACGTTTGACAGAATGCCACCCCTACTCGCTCTCTTTGCATGATTTTTTCCTTTTTCACGGCGCTTACCCCCACCTCCTCCACTACTTCTCCGTTCCCCTCGGCATTTTGATTCTCAGTGGCTTCGTCAAGGGTCTTTTTGAGTCCTCCGGTTCTGTCTGGTGGCCCGAATCTTTACTAAGTTTAGCCAATCTTGTTTGTGTTTGTTACGCCCTTTTTCGACGAGCCTTATTTTTGTTCCGTTCCGCCTTCACAAACGTTTTTTTCCATTCGCTGGTTCTTCCCCCTCTCATCTTGCGCCTCCCTTGGTCCATTGGCTGTGGGACGATGATCTCCTGATGCCCCGGTTAGTGACGATGTCGATTGTGAGGTTTCTAGCGTTTTTTTTGTAATCTCTCGTGGGTTGTTGCTGGCTGTTTGATGCTGCTCTCTTCCTGCCGCCTTCGCTGCGTGGTCCCGCAATCGTTGCCATTCGGTTTAGATTCGCGGGGTCTAGTGTCTTGTTTTTGTTGCTTTCGGAATGGCTCCTGTTCTCGCTGTCTGTTCCTTTTCGCTTCTTATGAGCTCGGTTTTGGCGAGATTCCTCCACTTTCCTGTTCGCTGCGTCTCTTAGCGGTTATGGGTTTCCCCCAGTCACCCCGAGTGTTACTTGGTGCCATCACTCGCGTTGCCGTTTGTCGTCCCCGATGCCCTGTCGATCTTTATCACGCTTTGCGACCTGCATTTCTAGGACCCAGCAGCTATTTTGGCAGTGTCTCATTGCTCCTGTTTGTCAGAATCCTTCCTTGATGTGGGTCCTTAGGGCCCGTCGTTGCACCGGCCTGGCCCTCGCATCTTAGTTCACCGGAGTTCCTATGGAGTTCTTGCGACAAGCAGCATTTTTATGAATTTTGGTTACTTTTATTGGAATCGGCCTCCAACGGCCGGTTGTTCGCAACGGTCTAGCGATCTTCGCGGCAATCCGCGTGTATGGTTTGATCGCTGTTTCGCAATTTGATAATGCTCCCTCTATGGCGTAGTCTTTTTGCGGTGGGCGTTTTTTGGTATCTTCGAGAGACCAAGGGTCTCCCCATCTTTTTTCCATTTTATGAAGCGTGCCCGTTTCCGCCCGCATCTTTCCTTTCTGCGCCCTGTTTTTTTCGTTGACTGGAGTCATCCTCAGTTCTCGACGAGTTCGTCCTGCACATCCCCATTCTACGCGACGATGGTCTCTCTGTTCACCTTGCATTTTCCTCAGAGCCGGGTTCCCTTTTCCGCGAACCCCCCCGACAGATGATCCGTTGAGGTAATTTTGACAAGTTTTTTTTTCCCCTCTTTCGTTTTTCGTGCTTGGTTCGATCCCTTTGAAGCCTTTTCCTTTCATGGCCCGGCGCCTTGTTTGTGGCCATTTTTCTTTTTCAGAATGTACGCGGTTGGGCGGCTTTTTTTAAAGTTCCTGGTCGTCTCCCTCCCGCCACCTCTTCCCTTTGGTTTTCCCTGAGACCTCTCTACAGCTTATTTCCCCCATTGCACTGAGCACCTTTTCGTCATTGCATTGCCCTTTCACATGCGCTTCGCCGAGAGTTCCCTTTGTTCCTTACCCTATAACTGAGATTGGATGGTTTCGCAGAACCCTTCACCCGCGGATGGAGTTTTTTCCAGCATCCTGGCGGGCTCCCTTGATCTTTGTTCTGCCGCCCTCTCCCCTGGCGTCCTAGCGGGTGTTAGAGGAGCTACTTAACTCGCAGAGGCAATCCGCTCCCCCAGGATTTCGCGGTGAGCACGAAGTGATTGCGTTTTTCTCTTCGATTGTCTCTGCTGAGCATTCGTTCAAGGGTCCATTTTTCTTTTGTCCTGCATCTTTCGGCTGCCGCCCCCCCCTCTGGACCAATTCTCGTCGTTATTACTTCGCGCCCGCGACGAAGCTCTTTGCCTAGCGTGTCCCTTGCATTTACGCCCGAGGTTCGTAGCCGGCCCTATGGGCGCCTGATGACTGTGGGTTATCAATTCCTGGTCTGCGAGTGTTTATCCCAAAAGTCGGACCATACTTTTTTCAAACGGACATTACCTCGCACATTTGTGTGTAGACCCGATATGGGGTGGAAGATTTCAATAGAATGTCTGGTTCTCCTCTGCTTTTATCGTCTGAATTATTGGTGTTTTTTTGGTGGTGTGGCGGGGTGGTTTGGGTGGTTCGGTTGTTTGCGGGGTTTCTGTGTTTTTTTTTTTTTTTTTTCGTCCTTTTGTTGGGGTGGTTTGGGGCTGTGTTTTGGGGGTTGTGTTTTTTGGGGGGTTTCTTTCTGGGTTTTTTTCTTGTTTTGTTTTTGTCTTGTGGTTTGGTTTTTTTTTTTTTTTCTGCGTGGTTGGTGGGGTTTTCGGTCTTTTTTTTTTCTTTCTTTTTTTTGGCTTTGGTGGGTTTGGTGGGGGTTTGGTGTTGGGGGTGTTGTGGGCTCTTTTGTTTTTTTCTGTGGCTTCGTTGGTTTGGGGGGTTTTGGGTTGGGTGGTCTTGGGTGTGGTTTGTTTTTTGTTGGGGTGGGTTCTTCGGTGGTCTTGGGTTTTTGTTGGGTTTTTTGGGGTTTGTTGTGTGTGGGTGGTTCTTTTTTTGGTTTTTTTTTGGTGTTCTTGTTTGTGTTTTTTTTTTTGGGTCTGGTTTGTCTCCCCTGGGTTTCGTACTTTTTTTCCCCTTGAACTTCCTCTTCCCTTGAGCGCATATTTGACTCAGGAATCCGACTTTCAACTCGTCGGTTTCATTTGCTTTCTGCACCCCCGCAGCTTGCGACGTTGACCACTTCGTCCGTCTCGATCCCTTTCCTCTCCTCCTTTCTTGTTTTCTCTAGATCTGAACGGGGTTTTTTCCCCACTCAGCTGTTGTTTCAGAATTCCATGAAACTCGGCCCGCTTTCGAAATTTTTTTTTCTCCCGGTTAAACAAACCCCTTCTCCCCCCAGGTTTTATTTGCCGGTATTCAGGTTTGAACCGTCGTGTGGTGACTATATTTTTTATCTTCGAGGTCGCTTGTTCGCACAGCTCCGGACCTGGGATAAGTTTTCCGTTCCTCCGTCGTGTCGTTCCATTCCCAGCTCTGGCGGCTGCCTTCTTGCTTGATTTTCCGTGTTAATGGGTGTCTTCTCTTCCGTTCAGACGCTTTTGAGACAGTCGATATCCCCCCCAACCCTCCCTTTGATTCCTCAGACTGCCGCTACACGTCGGGTCCGACTCTCCTATGCAGGAGCCCGCCAGCCCCTTGGCTCGTTCTGCGAGGATGAAACGTTCCTCTCCCTTCCCGCCCTGATGACAAGGGTTTGCCCCTACCTGTCTACCGTTCTTTGATGAGAGTGGGTCCTTCGGGTTCCCAAAACTTCCTGGCATCTTCCCTGTCTTTGTCTTCAAGGTCGAAACGCCGCTGCGGCTGCTGCCTCGATGTCCGCGACCACTCGGTCTTCCCGTTCCGTTTCTAGGCTTTTGATCCTCTCTCCGAATCGACGGGGCCCCTTACGGGAACGTTCACCCTGTGGGACGCCCGTCTCTGTGTCCCTACTTCAGGTTACCTGATCCTGCCCAAATTGTTTTCATCCTGGTCGTAGTTACTTCCTAGTTTGCTTACGCCCATTGCTTCCCGCGTACCTTCTTTCCGGTGTTGTTCGTCCTACGCGCCACTGACTCGTTTGAATTAGTTTTCGCCGAGTGCCATGAACTTCCTCCTTTCCCGCCGATCTCGCGTTTTATCCCGGTGGGCTTTTACGGAGCCTCTAGTTCATCCCTGACCGGCCTTTCCCCTCGTCGGATAGCATTACTGCATTCGTTTCCGACCGGCCGCCGGGACATGAATTGACCGTCTTTTTCTTCTTCGGGATCCGAGCCACTGATACGCACACCATTCTCGCGTTTTTCCGGACCCCAGAGCCTTTCGCCCTCCGTTCCTTTTTCCCCCGTCTGTCGCTTTTTCGCTTCTTTGCTATGGAAGGGCTCAGCCACGGTTTTGATGAGCAGTGCGTGACTCCCAGATTCTATTCCATGATACTCGTCCTCCCTATGGATCTTTTCCTTAGAACGGATCCCTTTTGACGTACCTTCGCGACGCCTTCTCGATTCCGGCCTGCTTCTCCCTTGACATTGTAAACGCCTTTCTGGGTCTTTTCTGCCGGATCCATGTCCAATTTGACTTCTCTCTTTCGTAGCCCGCGATTATCTTGCTCGCTGCTGATCCCGCAATGAAACCCTGTCATGCTCTTTTTTTTATTCGTTCCGCTTCCGCTCCGTCCATACTCTAATGCAAGTGAGACGCGGCGTTGCTGCGCCATGCCCTCCCTCCTCCGAAGACGACCCTCCCCGCCCGCGTCAAGCGCTGACTTCTGTGCGCTACTTTCGCTTACCCTGTTGCCCTCCCCCGACCCATCTCTTGGACCCTGTGCCCCTGACCATGGTTCGACTGCACTCCCCCTTATGCTGCCTTTGCTCCGAGCTTTTTTGTTGGCCGTTTTTTCTTCAGGCCGGTGGCGGCCGCTGGCTGTTTCGCTTGTGTGTTCCCGTTTTCTCGCGATTTATGCGCGGTTTGCCTTGAGGATCTTTCCTCAACCACAACAGCTCGCCCTCCGACTTTTTTCCGCGCCGTTCTGTGCTTTTTAGTCAGCTCTTCTTTTCTATAAAGTTCCGCTTGAAACACGTCAAGTACTCAGATTACCACCTTCGAGTTTCTCTTTCCAGAGTTTGAGAGTATCACCTCCGGCAATTTGTGGCCTCTACTTCTACAGCATCTTAATTGCCTTCTTTACTCGCCTTTTCACACGCTCACTGCCAAAGAACCTTTAGCCGCCCGCTTCCACTTCGTCCGGGCCTGCCTCTACACCCCTTTCGGGTCACCGCATTCTCGGCATGTCTTCACGGATCCTTTTTACTTAAGTCTGGATCGTTTACAACGCGATCGCTTTCCCGTTTTAGCGCTTGCGCTCTATTATGAGTCGTGAGCCTTCCTTTGCCCCCTCCAACACGATTTGTTACTTTGTAGATCTCGATCAGTGTAGGTGACCCAGACGCCGTCCGCTTGCGATCTTTGGGCCCGCGGTAGTCTCTATAATCCTCCCGATCGCGCATCGGTGGGAGGTTCTGGTAGACGAACGTCCTTTTGCACGAACGCTTCGCCCGGCTCCGCGTGTAGATGGTCCTCTCTTTTCCCGTTCAGGTCATGGCCTATTTCTGCCGATACGTTGGGTCCCCCTGTGTCGCTTTCGTTGGTTTGTTCTGCCAGGGTTTTAGCCTTTAGATGGATTCGATCCCTTGCGGTTCTTGCTCGTTGAACCAACCGTTGACTTTCATTGATTTCGGTCCCAGCGAGACGCCCGGTGCAATGTTCCACACATGAGTTGTAGTCTTAGTTCTAGTTGAGCAGGCGTCCCTCGTCTCCTCCTCTCTCTTTTCTCTCCTTTTTTTGTTTTCAGTCTATTTTTTCTTTTCGTTTTTTGTTTTCTGATCAGGACACTGGATGGGTGGACATTCCCTGGTTCACCGCCCTCACCTGATTACTTTTTTCTTATTGACAGTCTGACTTTCGTTTTCATACAACTCCCCTGACCGCTATCTGGACGACACTCAAAGAAGATTTGGATGGAGACGCATGACACGTTCTGTCCTCTGTCCTTTCCTGCCGTTCTTTCCTGTCCAAAGAAAATGTTGCCCCACCCGTCAGTACGTGGAAGGGCATGCTAGTGCTTTATGGTCGACTAGGCACGGCTTCTTTGTCTCCACTCTAAAATACCTTCTCTCGATGCCCTACCAGCGGACATTTCCTTTTCATTTAAGTGGCTCTGCCGTCACCAAATCTTTTTGACTAGACGGCTCTCGTTTCGTTCTCCAGATAGCATTTTACGGATCTACCCACGTTTTTATCCAATCGCCTCGAGTTGAACGCAAAACCGGAAGTTCGACCCACTTTCAGACCGGTTTGTTTCAGAGAGAGATTCCATCAACGTCTTCCCTTTAAGACGTTCCCCGATCCACCACTTTGCCTCGAATCAGTCCAAATTTCCCTTTTGAGAGACCAAGCCGGCTCGGGCGCGCTGCCGATTAAGTTACTGGATTGACAGCCTCCGCTGGCGTGGAATGAACCCAGGTAACGTGGCTGGAGACTGGCTTCGTGTGGATTGTTTGTCCCTGATGATTCTTTCTTTTTCTTCCCGAACTTCCTCTTTTTCTGAATTCGTTGTCTCTTTTTTTTTGATTAAGCCCAATTTAATTTTGCCAGAAGCTTTAGATTAGCTCGGTCGGCTGCATCCTCGTTTTCTCTTCGTTTTGACCGTTTACTTTCCTGAACTTATCTGAGTCATCTCTCACCGGTCTCTGTCGAAGTTTTCTCCGCTTCTTTTAGACGAATAGTGACGTTTCTCGTTATAGGATGTGTCGGAGTCAAGTTAAGTGGCCCTGAAGGCCTGTCTAACCTCGACTGTGCGGGGCCGAGAATTCCCCCCCCGCTGAAGTCTACGTGCCAGTGCATGGCGACACGGCTTTCCCGTCATCCCTCTTCTCTTTCATTATGCTACATGGTGGGTTTCTGGATATAGAGCTATGTGCGGGCGGTTGCATTTCTCCCCCTTCCCCCCGGCTTTAATTTCTGCACCGGGTAGCTTTATCGATTAACCAGAGAATGGCCCGGAGCTTCTTGCTTCCTATCTTACCATCCCCTCGGACTTGGGAGGTGTTTCATAGGATTTCGCGGGGGCACCTTCTCTTGGGACCCCTCTTCCTCTTTGGTTTAATTGCTTGCTTCCTTGCACTCCCTAGCTTTCCGAGTCGGAGGATTTTCGCGTAGTCGGAACGCCTTTCGTGACCAGAAACGGCTTTTCTGTTACCTGCCCTTTCTTTCCCCCTTTTTTTCTTTGCGGCGGTCGCTAGGGACGCTCCCTTTCGGCGGAATGGATGCGCTTTCTCAGATCTGCTTACGAGCCTTCCATCCCACTTTTTCGTCTCTTCCCTCGCTGCTTTTCGGGACTACTGTGCGCCCCTGAGCCGTGCCAAGAAATTACCCTGATTTTTGACCTTAAAGCTTAAGCCCGGTATTGTTGTCCTGACTACACGCGCCGCCAGTCCAGGTTTACCTTTCCTTATGTTTCCGCTACTCCCCTCGGACCTAACCTCCCCGGCCTTTTTCTAAGTTCTGGTGACGGTTCTCTTCCCGACTGCGCGATGCCCTATCCGTTCGTTTGCGGTTGTTTTTTCCTTTTTGAACTTCTTCCGGTCACTCCTCCCACGGTTGTCTTACCTTCCGAGAGCGTCTCCACGCGCATGGGTTACTGGGCGTCCGAACGCAGGCTTCCTGCCGCCTTTTTGCGTAACGTCTCCGCCGGATCGGCGGCAGTCCCCCCAGGTAAGCGTAGCACGTGCGTTATTCGCCTCGTTACATCGACCCGCACTCCCTCGTCTTTAGCCAGCATCCTGGCGGATCGCGCTCCTTTTTTCGAGACTCGAATTTCCTAGCGGTTGTACTCTTATTTTCCCTTTTTCTTACCCTTACGCCGCGCCAAAGTCCCCCAAGGTCCCGTACGGCCCTAGAGGTTGTCCGTCCACCCGTCGAGTTGCTTTTGTTTTGCGCATCGTATGCCCTCTTTATCGGGTTTGCACCGGTCTGCCGGCTGTTTTGGACCTCCCGGTCTGTTGCATTTTCCCCTCATACCGCCTCCTATTTCCCGTAAATCGTCTTGAAAATGTTAGTTTTAATTACTCGCCTAGCCCAGCGCGGCTCTATTGGAGTTCCCGTTCCATCATTTGCATCGACCTCTAGTTCTCCCTCGGACTGTCGTGCTGAGGATCCGGGACTTTGTACGAATGTCCCCGTTTCCCAGTTTCTGCCCTTCTTTTTTTACTTTCCGCCAATACCCCCCATGACACGTCGTCAGCGTACACAAGCCCTAGTTAGGCCCCCGAGACATAACGCTGACATCTCTTAGACAGATTGAACTTCTAGGACCCTGTACCCCTCCAAAGTCTCTAGCTGTAGTTCCCTGCCTGAAGCCGGCTTCTGTATCGACTAGCTTTCGTTCCGGTTTCTTGCTAATCCGGCTCCATGTTGAGGCTGCTTTTAAACGAGACTAGACTCGACTTCTTTTTCTCAAATCGGTCGGATGGAAGGGTTCATGAACCTCCCTTTTTTATGCTCCCAGTTCGTACTCTATATCTTTCCATATTCTCTCTCTCCTTAGCCCAGATTCCACTACCCTCAAGTGCGGTTCCTAAGACCCCCTCACTCCGCTTCTTTGTTATCTTGCTCTCCTTTTTTAAAATAAGCCTTCCCGGATTCTTGAGATTTGACAATTAAGTAACGAAATCCGCCTCCTCGGTCTACTCCGGATTTTCCTATTCCGCATGATAGGCTTTTTTTATAGCCCGCAGCCTCCGCTTCCGTTTTCTCATTGAAGGGCCTCTCCTTGTACGTTGAGTCCGTGTCCTGGGTTTATGGGGCCGAGCGTTCGCGATTACTTTGACCCTTTTTCCCCATAGTCCTTCAGGGCCTGACTCTTCGCGTAGGGCTCACCCCGCCGCGAGTGAGATCCGCTCTTTAATCCCTTCGGCGCTTCTGAGGCTTTTCCTTTAGTAGTATTAATGCGCTTTTTGTCGCTCCGATCCTAGTTAATATGTCGCGTGGCCATGCGGGTCAAAACTCATTGCATTCCCCTTTGCCTTTTTTTCCGCCGCATCGTTATGGGGCTACCTGCTCAGCCGCACTTTGTTCGAGGGTATTTTCCTGTCCTTGGTGACCTATTTCAAGTTCAACGACTGCACGAAATCTTTCTTCCCCCGTTGCGGTAGTCCCGCCGTCAGTCTCCTAGGACCAGTTGCCTTGTCTCCCCAGCTTCGATTTCCTCTATTTCCCCGTTTGCACCCTTCCCCGTCGATTGAGTCCGGCCAGCACGGTCTTCTCGAAGGAGCAAGTTTACGGTGCCGTGCATGCGTGCGCCGATTTCCTCCTACCCACTTGAGTCCAGGTAGATCTCCTTTCTACCCCATGGGGCAGGGCCGCACGATCACGACAGTTCCTGCCGCCTGGATCTTCTTCGCGACCTTATCCCTGGGCAAATTCCGGGCGTCCCGCTGGGATTAGATCACGCTTAACCTTCGAGGCGGAGCCTCGTTAACTTGCCGCCAACCTCGGAACTGACATTCTTTTTCGCCTCTTGTACCTTGTTCCTCTTAGTGTATAACCTATCTCAAGGTAGCGTGTCCTTCATGTGTGTGGCATGAATCCTTCCGCCCTCTCTCATCGCCGGAGCCAGTTGCCAACTTGTCCTCTTTTTTCCGTTCACTATGCCTTCCCGCTTTTGTCTGCTTGGAAACGCCGTTTCGTGTCCGCGGAAGGACTGACTGACGAGTCCCTGCGTCTTAGTAGCTATCTTTTGCGCTGTTTCGGCCCGGGCAATGCCGCGTGCTTATAAGATACTCGCTAGTCCTCGCTCCCCCCGCTACCCCCTATGACCGCTTTGCCCTCTATGCACCCCCGCTTCCCTGCGGGACTAGGTGCTCCGAACGCTGACAGGGACGGAACGAGACGTTTCCGGTCTCTTATAACCGATCTCGCGAGATCCTGCCAAAGATGCACGGTCGCCTTCCCCTCAGGCTGCGTGGAGGCCTCGTTGATTTGCCCAACGTGTCTGTCAGGACAGCTTTAGGGATGGCGCCTCCCGCCAGTTTGATCGTCTTCACTTTCCCCACTTGAGGTCCTCCTTTAAATTAGACCGACGCCAGGGAGACGCGCGCCGATTGTTCGCTCTCTGGCGACTGCGTCCAGGACTCTTCCGCCCCTTGAGATTCACACCCCCCGCGAGCAGCGGTTCCACCCGAGTTCTACCTGCCCCCGGATGAATCCCGCTCAAATGCCCGGCCTCCCGTCACGGACCCAATCAACTAACGACGCGCCCTTGACGAAAGTTCAATTTTTATTTCGGGCTGGGCCCACTCCCCCTTAGAACCATCGTCAGTCGATTCTCCCGGTCATTTTTTAAGTCCTGTCCCGAGAAAGTACCGATTGTGACTGAAGCGGAATCTCGAACAGCTTGATGAGACCGCAATACACTCTTCGACTGCCGCCCTCATTCCCCATGCGGGATTCCCTTACTAAGGTTTTGTAAGAACCATTTGATAAGTCGTATTTTTTCTTCTGGGCGTCCATTACTTCTCCTTTGTTTCTTTGGTTCAGAAGCCGACCACGATAAATTGCACATCAGGACCTGTCTTAAGAGACATTGCGGTGTCCTCCACTGTCTCGGACTCCCGCGGTTCTCATAAGGCCCCCCCCTCGAGTACTTTTTTCCTGTCGTGTTCCCAGGTCATTGCCCTGCTTCATAGTCCTAACGCCCGGTACTGCCGTCGCCCCCCTTCCCTGTCGTTGAGTTTTTCCCTCTAATTCCCCCCGAGACTAGTTTGTCCGTCGCGCTGTTGCCCGTCCCTGCCACGCTTTTCTTAGCAGTCTAATTGGGTTGGAACGAGTTCTCGTCTTGTCACCCCATCTGCCTCTTGTAAGTATCTCCTTTTTTTTCGCGATCCGACGACCGGTGACCATCTCGGTTCATTTAATCCGCCGTTGTTGTGTTGATCTTCTTCCGGCGCCTGACTCCTTGTCCCAGACAACTTTCAAGCCTGTTCTGGATTCTTTTTCTGACTCCTTTTCCTTCGCCTTCAAACCCTTGAGCGTAAACTTTTTCGCCCTTGTTTCAGTCCCTCTGCCGGTCGAAAACTCCTTCTCTTCATTGCCAGCAACGCCCTCGCCTCCCAGCCCTGACCAGTGCCCCCCCTGCGTTCAATTTTTTGCCATTCCCGGACCCCTTCAAAGCAATCTTCCGCGCGCGCTGCCGGTCATGAGCTTCGTTCGTGCATCTGACGGCTGTCTCACCTACTCGGCCTCGACTTCTTTCATTTTCCCACAGTGGAGACCGAGTCCCAAAAGCCTCCCCCCTCTCCTTTTTGGTGTGCACCCCTACCCGTTGTACGGACCTCTTGAGCCAAAGCGGTTTTCGTACCCTCCCCCGGCTGATTGGGACTTCTTCCAGAAGCATTTTCTAGATCTCTCCTGAACCCGTTTGCTCTGCGCTGTTCTTCCATGCCCCCCTTCTTCAGCCCCTCAGTATCCGTACAGCCTTTGAATTCGTCTGCCGGCGGGGTGCTTGACATGTCCTGGTGTCGTACAGTGCAAGGAGACTTTTCTTTCAGGGCCGTCTTCTTTGCCTTTTGGGTAGTGTGTGGAGAGCGGCAGACCCTTCTCTTTCTGAGTGGCGACTTCCGACAAAGTCCCCTGCGCGGGGAGTTAAGCCTCTGTAGGAGTTGACCCCTGCTCCCCTTGTTGTTTACTTTTTTCGTCTGTTTTTTCTTCCTTTGTCGGACTTCGACTGGTAGCGATGACAACAGGTTCTCTCACTAGACGGCGCTACCTCCTCCTCCCGCGCACTAGGTCGTTATAGATGTAACTGGCCTTTTTTAACTGTTTATGTTGCTCCTATCTGTTGCTTGGTCACGACCAAAGAGTCTAAGAAGCATCAAGGCCACCATCTAGAAAAGGAATCACTCCTCCCCCTGTTACTGTTTTCACCTCTTAACTCTCTCCTCCTTTCCGGTGTCTCTTTCTCCTCTGTGTGCTTTTTAGTCGGACGTCCATTTCTTTTCAAGTTATAGAACAGGTCTTCTCTTTTCCCCTCTCGCTTCCTCCGGTCATCTGGGATGATTTATTTGATACGCGATATCTGTCAGGGGCATGATGAGGCATTTGCGGTCTCACAGATATGGTTGCTTCCATCCTGGTTTCCTTGCCTCACCCGCTCCCTGGCCCTCCCCTCGCGATACACTCTTTTTCTTCTTTTGGTGTGGGTCCTTATGGTCCAAGCCTGCCTTCACCCCAACGCCTCTTTTACACGACTTTTTTCCACCAAAGTTTTAGGAAGCTTCCCCCATCGTGATTCATTTTGCTTACGTACCCTTTCCCCTGTTTGATTTCGACTTGCTCGCCCTTCAAGATAGCGTTACTCTTTCCTTTCATATCCCCCCCTTTTTGGATGAACTAGCTAGCTCTTAGTTGCCTTCAAGCAGAGCCAAGCAGCTGCCAGCTCCTACCCCCTCATTCTTCTTTTTCCGATTTGGCTCCTCCAGGCTAGTTAACGCTCTCTTCAGTGTTTCAGTGTTCCATAACGATCCTCTTTTTTTTCCTATCTCTCTTTTCCCACGAAGCTTCCTTCGTAAGTCTGGGAACGGCATCATGGTAGGATCCTTCCACTTCCCCCCCTTGGGCTTTCATTCTATCTCATCCCTTTTGGAATGTCGACCGAAGGAGGATCAGTCCTTTCAGTGCTCTTCTCCTCTCTCCTGTATACCACTCTTAGCCGAGAGTTGTCTTCCCTCTGAAACGTACCCTCCTTTCCCAAGAGGGCTCCCCTCACCGGAGCTTTTTCATCTTACGCCAGTTCTTCTCGGAAAGAAGGTTCCTTCCTAGGGTACTTCCTAGTCTTCCCTCTCTTCACCCCTTCCTAATACTTCGAGAGCGGCCCTCCCTCTCGAGTTTCTTCGTCATCTCCCCAGTCCCCTCTTCCTCTGAGTGGACCAGTTTTTTCCTCAGGGACTTTTTTTTTTTTCCCTCTTCTTTAAAGTCTACTTCCCCCTAATAAGAGAACCCCCCCCTCGGGGCCACTAATACTTAGTCCCTACATCTCTCCTCATTTCGAGATCTTCACCCATTCATAGATACACTCCTTCTAGAGGAATGTAGTAGGAACGCAGAACCCGTGCGTCAAAAGGGAAGGCGGGAGGAGCAAAGCGCCTTACCCTGGCAGCCTACCTTCTACTTCATCGCCGCTCACTAGGACGCTCCCTCTCCCTCGCAGGAACCCACTTCCAAGCAGTCCCAAAAATCTAAAAAGGCGATAGAAGCAAACGGACTTCACGGACTTGGAAGAGCACAGCCGGTCAACTGCGGAGCACAGCACGGCTCTATTGGAATCGTCCGTCGTCGAAGACTGCCACGTTCCCCCCAACCTCGTTCCCCCCTGCGCATTTGTCCGGACCAGCCTCAGTGCAATGCGCTCCGAGAACAAGAGTTCTGCCTCGTTTCGCCCCCTGATCGTCCCATCCTTGGAGCGCATATTTACCGATATCCTTTCTTCCGGCCCTGAGGGAGGTGTTCCCTGAGAAAACGGATTGGTCTTTGCCCATTAGTCGGAGAGCGATGACGGTTGACTGCGGCTCGAACAGATAAAAGGCGAGTCAAAGACTCAAGAGGGGGACTCAGGGAATTACCGACTGTCCTAGTCGTTTCCAATGCCGACGAGTGCTTTTCCTTTTCAAGGGGCTCCCCCTTCCTGGCTTGGAGGTCTTCTTCCCTTGTCGGCCTACGAGAATAGGGTCTGACTCCGAGATCCCGTTTCTGAGGGACACTACGCTCCTGCTATTACGTTAATAACGACTTCTGTCGTTCGCATCTCCTCCTCTCGCTGGGCATACTTTCCGTTTCGGACGCTTTCTTTCCCTCGACCAGTTGGGGACCTTGGAGGCGTTCAGATAGTCTTACTTCTTCGACAGAGCCATCCCGGTGCTCCTTTCTGATGACGAGACCATTATAAGAGCCTTTTTGCTTCAGTGATGAGATCCCCCCCTTCCGCGTTCGCGGCTCCCCTCGCATTGTTCCCTTCTCCACCGTTGAGCATCGGTGTACTGATGAGTGATTACAGTCCCGTCTTACTTCCCCAGCCCCTGATCCCAATCGCTTCTCTGGCGGATCCGTGGCAGGCGCAGCTCCCCAATCGTTTTAACCCAAGTCGTATTTCCTTTCTTTGAGTTTTGCCCGCTTTTGGCGGCTCACTACGGTTTTCCCCGTTACACACCAGCCAACCCTCCATCGTTTCCCTCGCGAAAATTGACGAGGCCTTCCGCTCTGCTTCTCCGCTTTTATGTCTTTGATTCCGAGTTTCCTTTCGTCGAAAAAGACCCAAGTGATCATCTTGCTTGTCTGGCCGCGTTGATTCGGCGCCCTGCCTTTGATCTCGTCCCAGCGCCTGGTGCTGATCTCTCGAACACCCTTCGTGTTGTAGCCGTTAGTTCGTTTGGTCCTCTTTTCGTCTCCTCCGAAGTTCATCCCACCTTTAACTTTAGCCATTTTTTCGTCTGCATTCGCGTTAGTCGACAAAGTTTTTCGCAAGTTGTGAACAGTCTTTTCTAGCGTTTCTCTGAGCCACGCTTTCAACAAATGCCGCGGCCAGCTCCTTTCGCCGCGGCAATACTTCATGTCTCTCCCTTTTCCAGGCCAATGCTCTTTTAGTCACGATTGAGTAGCCTTTCTCAGAATCAGAAGATTTGGGTGATTTATTTTTTTTTACCTCTACAGCTTCGGAGCTTTCCTCAGTTACCTTCCCCCGTGAGCGTCCCCTTCATGACGCCGCTTATCTGGTCTTCTCGATTTCCTTTTACATTGCTTCGAAAGCCGTTTGGTCTCGCTCCTTTCCCGGACGGACTTTCCCCTACTCGACATTTCTCTTTGTGTAGGACGGATATGGAGCGATGATTCGTTCGCCCTTCCCAACCCCTCGTCATTCCCGCTATAGCTTTGTCATCCCGTTTCCTTATTCCCGCAGCCCGTTCAGATCTCCCCTGGAGGCTCCTTCGCACACCCACCGCTTAAGACTCTATTCCTTTCCTGGGCCTCGGAAATTCCTCTTCCCTGCACGCAGGACTAAATTTCCCATGCGCCTAATGCCTTAAATCCCCATACACCTCCTTCCCATTGGAGAAATGAGACTCCCAAACCCTTTCCTATTTTGAGGCTTCAGGGTCAGTTTTTGCCCCCTATGTCATCCTTGGCGTGCTAGCTGTGTATTTCACGGCGACGTTGGCAAACTCTAGCTTCTCCTTCCAAGCGTGCCCCTGGCGGACGCGGACCCCCTTCCATCTCTCTCCGCCGCCACCTTTCTCGGAAGTCCGCCAAGCGCCTGCTCTGCCCTCTTCGACCTGACGATCCTTTTCGAGGAAAGTGCCCCCCCAACACTGTCCCTACTCCGCCTTTCCCCCCCTACCTCTACGTTCTCCCGACGAGTCTCCCTTTCTACCCTTGCACTGTCTTTGGCTGTAGCTCCCTTCCCCTGAAGCCGCATCACTCTCCACTCCTTCTCCCCCCCCAAAGAACTCCCCGTCCTAGGAGAAAGTTTCTTTCTTTCATGACCTCCCTCCATCTAGTCTTATCTTCACCTACCCATGGTCTTTGGACGCATCCGTATTTTTTTACTTCCGAGCAAGCGCCTCCGCTCCTTCGATCAACTCCCCTTTTTCTTCGCTTAGCTGTTCCCCATGCGTCGTTTGAGCCCCTGGTTTCTTCACAGCACCCGCTTTTATCCCTTCTTTTCTCGTCCTGCAAGTACGCCACTTTCTTCTTTGAGATGGCCGTCGGTCTCCTCTCCATTCTCTAACAAGATCCCGCGGTCCGCGGAGCGATTAGTGTGGGAGTCCCCCTCGCCATGACCCGCCACGTCTCTTTTCTTCTATAGCTTTCTCCTGTAGTACCGGTCATTGTCCACGCACCGCGTCCCGGTGTTCCCCTTTCTTTTGTAACATCACATCGTTGAGTTTAGGAGGCCTTCTTCTAGCCGGTCCTCTCTTCGTATTTATGGTGTTTTCTTTTCCTGTGCACGTTGACCGTAATTTCGATCCCCCTTGTAAGTAAAGACTTGTCCCCCTTGTTCATGTCCACCAATGCTTCGTCTGCACCGTCTGGGTCGCCTGCCTCTCTCTTTTCCTCATTCCTTTGGGGTGGTGAGGATATTTTTCCTTTGTGCCTTTGAAGCTGCATACGTCCATTCTTTCGATTGGGTGGCCAGTCTTTTCTTCCTTTTCTCGAATTCAACGGAGACTAATTTTTCCTTGGCCAAACAGAGAGTTTCCTTCATTTAAAACAATTCCGATTCTGAAGATCTCACTGACCACCACCCCCCCCCCAGTTCTTTTGGTCTATTGACTGAAAAGCATGCAAGTTTGAACCTAGTTTTCTCATATCTCTCCCTTACTAACTTCCCCAAAACAGAGAGACTCGGGAATGAGCCGACCCCGTGAATGATTTGCCGGGTAGTACCCCATAACCCTATCGGAGGATCTGTTCATGTCACTGATCTCCCCGACACTGTCCTGAAACTAACGGGCGTATTGTCCTCCCCGCCTGAATTCCAGAGTATCCAAATCTTTTAAGCCCCCTCCTGACGGGCTCTCACGAGCATGGTTTCCCGTCGTCGCGATATCAACCGTCTTGTTCATCGTATTTTCTTCTAAAGAGCGGCAAGGCACATCGTCATCGCTTAATGCTGGGAGGGGCCGGATTGCCGATGCTTCTGCTGGCCCTCTGTATGCCTGTGC
>Ga0179591_1372078_pt1 | contig 18741 bp, 17 predicted proteins | sample CZOMad2_1_08_16f_FD_182891 | JGI IMG/M metagenome (GOLD analysis project Ga0179591, IMG submission 182891) | Vadose zone soil fungal communities from Angelo Coast Range Reserve, California, USA - CZOMad2_1_08_16fungal (PacBio error correction) | ecosystem: Environmental > Terrestrial > Soil >... | reverse complement strand
CTCGCGATTTTCTTCCCCCGATGGTGCTTGGGTTTCCTTTTCACTCGCCAAGATTTCCCGAGTTCCCCCTCTTTCTCTTTGGTTTTTGAAACACCCTTAACTGTTCTTAAGAGGCTAAAGGCGTATGGCTTTTTCCAAATTCATTCCTCTTTTCAAAGGGTCGTATCTCTGTCAAGATTCTTCCCTGCGAGTTTTCTCTGATTGCGACCAGTTCCGCCCGAGGACTTTTTGCTTCTGGCTGGGGCGTTCCTTCCCCTGCAGATTACTTTTTTCCTTCTTTTTTTGAAACGGGATTGACAGTCCCCCGCTTTTCAGAGTCCTTTGCGGATATTGCATCTTTATCTTCCGGTCAGTCCCCCCATCCCCTCCCCCCGATTCCTTTTCGGATTGCGGATTCCTCAAAGCCTCCGTCCCTTCCCCCTTGACACCCCACACCTCTATTCACCCCTTTTTGTTCTCCCCCGGAATTCGGTGTGTTACACTTTTTTCCTCTTGATTCTCGTTGGTTATCTTCTAATTTTTTCCAACTCTCCCCCGCTGTGGGAGAATTGGGACTTGACCTCTTTTGACCTTTGAGTTTTTCTCTATGTTCGTAAACAGTTTTTACAATGGACTCTAGGAAACCAGAATTATAATCCCGATGGAATTCGATTTCCGTCCCTTTCCATGGATGCCCCCCCGACCCTGATCAGGAACTTCCGACCTCCTTAAGGACCCAAGGGCGCTACCTTCCCTTCCCGGCGTTTTCGCGCTTGGGGCTTACTCCCTTGAACTTCTCCTTGGCGTTTGACCTGACTTTCAGCATGTCTTTTTGCAGAACCAGCAGCAAGTTGTAACTTCAGTTCAGATTTTTTTAGAGAAGATGTGGGTCACTTTACCTGTCTTTTTAAGTATCCTCCTTTGAGTTCTCCCCAGTAACTCGTGGTGGGGATGTATCTCATCTCGGAGCCCGAAAAAATCTCCCGGCCTTCCCCGAGTACTTTTGAAACTAGCGGAGTGAGAAACGAAAACTCCCCCCTATCAAGGCTTTCGGGTCCTCCCCCCCCTTCCTGCGATCTCTAATCTTAAGTCCCCCCATAAACCTTCCTCCGGACTTCTGTGAAGGTTTCCCCCGGCTATTCTACACTTACTGTCGATTCCTAGAGGGGAGCCTGCTTCGAGTCTCCTGCAGACCCCTATGAATTCAAACCTTTTTTCTTAAATCGTTCCCTTGCCTCCCTTCGGGGTTCCCCCGGCCGGATTGCAAGTCGTTTAGTGTTCCTCCAGTAAGGTCTTTCTTGCACACATCTGATCCCCGTAACGTCCTGTAACCTCAATAACCCCCCCGACTTTTTCTCTAATACTCCTCTCTTCACCCCCGTTCAATAGCGGATGGTATTGTCCCCCCCTCGAGCTACCCCGTAGTTTTTCTCTTTATCTTTTTTTCAACCTGTTTGGGCGTTTTTCGTCGCCGAATCTAACTCTCTCGTCCCGCCGCTCGGGTTAGTTTTTGATGCTGCCCAGACTCCCTTGAGCCCCTTTTTTAGTCCATAATCTCCTCCTTTCCCCGCGTGAGTCCCCCCTAACGTTCCCTCTCTTAATAGTCCCTCGGTCCCCCTCTTGCTACCCTTTTCCTCGTCTAGAGCTGTTGATCTTCCTCTTATTCCAGAGACCCGCTCATTCTCCCTCCCAAAATTTTCAAGAGCTAGTGTCCCCTTTCTTCAACTTTTCTGATGACTGAGTGGCTTTCTCTTTGTTGTTGGAATTTGCCGAGACTCCCCTTTTCCTTCTTTTCCGAACCTTTTTGGGATTTTTCCTGCCTGATCCCCCGCACAACTTTTTTCGTTACTTGCTCCCTTCGCTGCGACCCTTTGTAGGTTTTTTCTTGGCTTCCATTCACCACTTGGTTTCCTCTATGAGACGTGTTTCTTAAGACATTTTTTGCAGCCGGAGAACCCTTTTCTTCCCAATGCCCCTTTCCTCTCTTCTTACCTTTTCCTCCAAAATGTCTTTTTTTTTTTTTTGAAGTCTCTCGAGGCTGTGTTTTTGGATTTACCATTTCTTGCAAACCCTCCCCTCCTACCCTCGGTTCTTTGTCAGCCGGCAAGTCCCCACCACGCCGAGCTTTTTTTTTTTTCTCACATGTGGTTTCCCCAGCGGTGTCGCCTTCCGTTTCCGTTTGTGGAGATACCGAGTCCCCCTTCCCGAATTTGGAGGCCCCCCCCTTGTACTTGTTTTTTGTTGGTTAATTTTTTATGAGCTTTTCCTCCCCTCACAGATGTGGTTACTTTTTCCTTACCAGACCGTAGGGCCTGCTGCTGTCCTTCTTCCCCCTTGGACCCTTTTGTTGAGAGCTCTTTTCCCTTTTCCCGCAAGCTTCCTTTCTTCATCCTCGGGGGTTTTGGAGTCCGGACCCTTTTGGGTAGGTGGTTTCTTCGTCATTTCCTTTTCCGTAAACCTTTCTCCAAGTTTTTTCCCGAATCTCCCTTCTCGTTTGTCGCGTGTGGCCGTATGGGGGGTCCCCGGTATTAAACCTTTTTTCTTCGCCTCTGCCAGCACCGCCAACTTTTTCTCTAGCTAGGTTTTTACGCCGTTTCCCTACCAAGGTTTTCTTTGGGGTGTTCATTCTTCGGAGCCTTACCTTTGCAGATTTCTTTTTTTTAACTCCAAACAGAGTCCGATTCTCCCTTGGTCAAGTTCCTCCGCTTCGTGCCGTGAGAACTTCCCTTCTTTCTTTAGAAGTTACCATCCCCATGTTTTTGGGGTTTCCTGCTGCTTTTTTTCCTTTTTCACCAGGGGGATTTTTTTTTTTTTTGAAAACTTTTTTTCAATACGCCTTTTGGGAACTGACGACCTTGTTTTTTGCGAAAGTTCATTCTCTCCTTATAGGAGAGTCCCTCCTGCTGCCTGACTTTTCCCTACCACGGCGACCCCCCCCCCCTCTGACCCCTTGTAATTTCAGCTTTCTTCGCGGTTTTCCCCAACCCTCCCCCCTGGTTCAGGCGATCCTTCCAGGCAGTTTCGTCCGTTTAACTTTTTTTAATCCCGTGACCCTATGTTTCTTTCCCCCGATTTCAGGCGACCTTCTTTTCCTTAGAAGGATTTTTTTCGTCATCCTGGCATCTCTTTTTTGAGGTTTTTTTTTTCTTTTCCAGCTATCAGTCCTTAGGTTGAATTTTGTTCTTTTAAACTTACCTCCTAGATCTTTTTTTTCAGGACGACCTTGAGATAAACCCCTTCATCTGACTCCTCGTGATTCTTTCGCATCTCTTCGACAGCCCTTCTGTTGCCCGGAACCCTTTTGCCTCCAATTTTTTCCCTATGCAAGCCCCTCTGCCTTTTTCCCCCAAACCCCTCGAGGCTGCTGTTTGTGATCCCCCCGCTGAGGATTCGAACCCGCTTCAGAAAAAGGTTCCTTTTTTCCTCGGTATCTTTCCGCCTTTACCAGTCAGGATAAGCATCCCCCTTCGAAGGCTACTTTTTTTTCCCCATATCCGCAGGGCTTTTCCCTATGATCCCCCCCTCTTCGAGGAAGGGCCCTCTCAGAAGGCCCCCTTTCTCCAACTCGAACTCTCCTTTAAAAAGGTTTCCTACCCCTGAAGGACTCCTGTTCCTGGGATGGGTTCCTAAGATTTTCTTTGAGTTCTTGCATTCTTTCCTTTTGGGACAGCTTTTCCTTAGCGCCGGAGTCAGAACCTTCTTCCCTTAGTCGGAGAGCTTTTTCATTCCTTTCCCCCACTCTCCGCTAGTTGTTGTTGTTTTTCTCCTCTTTGACCCTTTTCCTCCAACTTTCCTTTAAATGCCAATGAAGTTGGTTACATCCTTGGAAATTTTCCCTGGTCCCCCCCCCTTCTTCCCCCCCATTTCACTTCTTTCTTTTACCAGTTTTTCTTCCCGCTCCCCTCGACTGAGTGTCCCTTACCCTCCCCCTTTTTCGCATGTCCCGCCTTTTCCCGTTTCCCCTGATTGGCCCTCCTCAATCCTTTCGGATGAGCCGACTCGTTGATTATCCGCCCCTGCATAGTCCCTTTCCCCCTCTACTCCCCCTTTGAGGTCCCTTTGTACCGTTCGTAAGATCTTATTTTCGCTCCTAGGGTGGAAATCATCGGCCTCTAAAGTCTTCCCTTTCCCGTTTTCCCAACCGGTTTCCCCGACCACTGTTTTCGTTGTTCGACTCCAATTGGGAGCTCTCCCCCCCCTGAAGAAGAAGTCTCTCTTCCGTGACCCACTTTTCCCTTTTTAATTCATTCTTCCAGCAAATTTCACGAGCTTTGCGGTTTCCTTTGACTATGAGTTCTTTTTCCAGAATTTACCTCACTCCTTTGGTCCCTCCCTTTTTTAAGACTCTTTTTTCTATGTTTTTCACACTCTCCGAGACCTCAGCTTTGATTCTCCGCCATCCATTAATTTCTTTCCTAATCCTTCACGCATCATTACCCAAATCCCCGGAACTTTAGTCGCTAGGTATTTCGTAACCCCCCCTGAGATCGGTTCCCATCCTCTCCCCCTCCCTGATTTTTCCTCCCGAGATTGCTTTATGGTTTACTAAAACGTTAGTCTTGGAGGCTCTTTCTAGGTCGGTTGGTTGTCACCGCCCTTCCTTTAACCTAGTCATTCTGACACCTCCCTTCTCCCCCTTTTTTTCTAGTTTTCAAGTTCCTTCCACCCAAGCCCCTTTTACGAGAATTTTTCCTAAGGTTTCTCCATAGGATATAGGGGTTCTTGTTTTTCCTTACCTTTCTTCAGTTTCAGACGCTTAGATCCTTCGAATGAAAAGGGTTTTCAGGAGAAACTAAGAGTTCTCCTATGACCTTTCTCTTTTCTCTGACCCCACTCCGTTGAGTTTCTTTTTTAGATCACCCTTCTAGTGGTCTTTTGATTGTCGTGCCAGTCTTACCAGCCCTAACCTTCGCCCTTTTTTTGTTATCCCCAACCTCGATACTCATCTTTCTCAAAGACGTTTTTCAGTAGGGGACTTTTCATTTTTCCTATTTGCAGAATCTAAAATTGATGTTCTATTCTTTCTCCAAAAGCGCCATTTTGTCCCAATTGTCCCTTCACCCCTTTGATCCAAGTCTGAGAGTCTGCTCCCCAAGATTTGAATTTTCTCTTCTTCTTCTTCTTTCAGTCGGAGTACGTCCCCCTCTCATCCTCCTTTTTTTGGTTTCTTACCCCTTTTTCCTTTTTTTTCAGAACCCCCGTCTTTTTTTAGAAGGCCCCTTGCGCTGGATCTCGCAGGATCTTATACCCTAGTTCCGGTCTTTTTTCTTAAAACTTTTTCCTCAAGTGGTGACCCTACGACTTTTTCGCGTTTCTTTATCGTGGGCCCCCCCCCCTTATTTCCCCTGAAACTACGTTTCAACGAACCTTTTTTCCCCTTTTCGTCTCTTCTCTGTTTGCTGACGAAAGGTTCTCCCTCTGGGTTCCTTTTTTTTGGAAGGCACCTCCTCTCACTAGACTCCTGTTGAGAGACTTCTTTCTTCCGGCAACCCAAAGGATCTTTTTCAAGGACATACCCCTCTTCGTAGAGTAAGGCACTTTCGGTCACATTTTCTATTTGATATTCCCCCCTCCCAAGGATGTATCCTTCTTCTTTTACTTTCTTCGCAGTTTTTTCAATCTTTTCTCCTGGGCCTTTTTTTCCTTTCTAAACCGCGAGAGTTCCCGACTCCTTTGACTCGATTGGGAGAACTTTTTTTCCGTAGCTTCCGGCGATGAGTTTTTTTTGCTTGTTTCCTTCGGCAAACCCCCTGCGCCCTGATATTCGTTTTTCCCCCTGACCCCCTCTTTTACGCGTGATTAGTTTTTTTTAACCGCTTCAGGTTTCAAGGTCTTTCTTCTTAACCTGGACAGGGGTTCCTCATAGATTGATCACCCGGGGATTTTTTAAAGTTCCTCCCTTCTTTTTTTACTGACTTATCCAGATTTCTTCAGTTCCTTTTAGTGAGCCTTCTTTTTGGTCTCCGCTGGGAGTATTGAGGGTTGCCGAGTTTCTCCTCGGCCTCTTTTTTTTCATCCTTTTCCCCGCTCTTTCCTTGTCAAGATAAACCCCTTTTGAGGCGTTTCCCCCTTCCCCCTGCAAGACCTTTCCTTCGAACCCTTTTCCGGGAGAGTCCAACCTTTTCGAAGCTAGCGTTCCGGAATACACCCCCGTCTCAGTATCACTGTTTGCGCCCACCTTTTCCCCCCAGAGGGCTCTTTCAAGGCTCAGATTTCTGGGAAAGTCGGAGGAAGATCCCCTTTTCGCCGCTCCTACCCACCTTGGACCTCCCTCTGAGATGGGTTCCCTCCGCTCTTTTTGGACCCTTTGACACCCCTACGTCCTTTTCGCGAATTTTACGGCCCCTCTTTCGACAATAACTGCTTTCTTGTACTTCCTATAGACCTTTTTCCAGTACGATCCTCATTTTGCCAATTTTTTTCCCGCTTGGTGTCTCCCCCTTTGACACGTCCTGTCTTCCTCTCCGTGTAACCTTCTGCAGCCGGATTTGAGCGTCCGTTAAATTGGTACTATTTCTGCTGTCTCTCAGCCCGGGGGCTCTTCCCCCCCCCCAGTTCCTACTCTCTAGATTCTTTTTGTGGCTCTTCTTTTTTTTCTTTCCATTTTTTTCATTTTCTTCTTTTTTCTCCAAAGTTCCAGACGCCCTTCCCTGTGAACTTCCCTTACCTGTTGTAAACTTTTTTGGAACCCCCTCACCGAATTTTTCCCTTGTTCCTTCTTTTCCCCCCCCCCCATAAACGATTATGTCTTCTTTTGTGTATCCCCCTGCTTTTGGAATTCTGACAACGCCCTGCTCTCTTTCGGAAACTTCCCGAGTTCCTATCCTGGGGCGGTTTTCTCAGGGAAGCCCCATCAGGGACCCTGACCCAGGCCTTCTCCCCTGGAATCCCGGACCTCGGTGGTCCAGTAGAATTATTCTGAACGGAGCTCTTCTCTTTTCGCGTATGTAAGGCCTTTTTTTTTTAACCATCAGAGCACTCAACCTTTCCCCCTAACACTTTTCTCCTACACTTTGCTGTTAGAAGACTCTCTGGATATTCCCAATTCATATTTTTATTTCACAGTAACTGTTATCTGAAAATTTTTTCTAGCTTTCTTTTTTTCGTTGAAGTTTCCCCGATGTTAGTTCGGTAGTTGTCCTAAGGTCAGAAGTTCCCCCCGACATTGTGATTTTCCATTTTATTTCCCTCTGCCCTAAGACCCCAGGCCCAGAGTAGGAAGTCACTGCTCCTAGAAGGAAAGGACTTTCGAGACGGAACCGATCAGATCACGGAAGTTGTCTAATCTTATTTAGTGCGTCCCTTTGAGTTCCCCGCTAGGAGGAAGATCCCCCTCAAAACCCTCCTTTGGTTCACCACTCAGATTTCCTTCCTTCCATGTTTTTCCCTGCCTCCTTGCCCTTCACCCTTAGTGGCTCTTGCAAACGTTTTTCCCCCCCAACTCCCCTCGATTAACTCCCCTCCCTCTGCGTCCTCTGATTGAGAATGTTTAGGGTGTTTCCCACGTCACTCCCCCCCAAGCCTTTACGCTAGAATCCTTCCGGGTTCCCACCCCCTTCCCTTCTTTTCCCACAAACTTAGCACGGTCTTCCCCCTCCCTTCAAAACGCACCCTAGCATGGAAAGCCTCCCCCCTTTCCTTTTTTTATTACACGGCTCCCCCTGCCCTTTTGATACTTGCATCTACGCTCCATTGACCCCCCCCACCCAATGGGGTTCTTCTTATTACTCCACCCTTATGTTATGTATTTCCATCCCCTCTTTTCTTAAGAACTCAAGGCCGATTTATAGAGAAAAGTCCGGAATTCCTCTTTCTCAGTTAGATCCTTATCCCTTTTCTTCTCCTTTGAATAACCCTTTTTGGATTTTCATCCCGAGCTCCCCCCCCACCCAATTTTCGTAGGACTTTTCCCTTGTATGGTATTCTTCAAGGTAATTGCTGAACGAGACAACGGATTCCCCTGAATCCCCGCCCCATCTTTGAGTGCCGTAACTTTCCCCCCTATAGGTATGCCCTCTTTGATGTCGAACACTCGATATTCCACTTTTTCTTTTTTTCCCGCATGTGAACCCTTGTCTCCCCAATCTAATGATTTTTTTTCCGGGGTCTGCTTGATTTTTCTGAGTTCTTTTAGTTTTCCCTTATTTCCCTTACAACTGTTACAAGTTTGACCTTCTCCGACCTAAGACTCAGGTCGTGTTTTCGGTTTTCCCAACCTCCCTTTTTTCCGAATTTTTCCCTCTCCCTTTAGCCCCGAACCCAAAAAACTGTCGCCCTTAGATCGCCGCCTCCCGGTTCTTTTGGTTGCCCTTTTACTTCCCCCTAAATAAACTTTTCTACTGAGAAACATCCCTTTCCGGAGCAGCAGGAACCCCCAAAACCCCCCCCCTGGGTGCAAGTCGAGGACCTTTCCTGATCGGAGTCTCCTTCTTGAGCGTTACGCTTTTTCCCCCCTTCTGCCCCCCCTTTTTGTCGCGCCCGCTGTCTTTTGGAAAGCCCCGGGTTGTCGGGGCCCCAGCTCTTTTTTTTTTCCCTAATACGACGCGCTTCCGAGCAAACTTCCTTATAGGCTTTTCGTCATTTGGGTGCCTTTCGAACCTTCTTTCCAAGTCTCCCTCTCTCCAGCTCTTTGAATCGTTCTCTTTGAGGCGCGCCTTCTCTACCCATAGCCTGGTCAGGTTGATCCTTTCCTTTTCTTATTCCTTTTTTTGTCGTTACCCCTTCTTTCAGGTAATCCCTTTGTGTCACCATTTGCTTTATAAATGAGCTTTCCCTCGGCTTTTTTCCCTTCAGAATCCCCCTCTCTTATCCTCTCTCCTTTGTCTGGCTCTTCTGGCGAAGGTGAACCCCCCCTTTAAGGCCACTTCTGAAAGCCTGGACTTCCAGCGGTGCTGGTCCCTCCAGAGCCTGATCCTAACCCTTGCGATCCAGGAGGATAAGGCCCCGTTCTTTTTTTTTTCTCGCACTTTCCCTCTCGCCCCCCCCCATGTTGTTGATTCCCAACACCCAGCGGACGCCCCCCAACCTCCTGGGCTTCTCTCCTTTCGCGACTTGGCCCCCCAAAGTTCCCTTCCGCAGTTGCCTCCAACGCGGCTTCTGCCCCTATAAATTTTAGACCATTACGACCGCGGCCTCTGACCCGTACGGTTTTTTTTCCGATTTCTTACCTCCCCCCAGATTTTGCCGAGGATCCTGATACACTTCCCTGCAATCCCGGCGCGCTTCTATGAGCCCCAGGAAAGTGCTCGTATTCGCCCAGACCTCTCCCCGCGTTCTCATCTAGAGGCCCCTTTCCCTAAGAACCCATTCCTGTGCTTCGGCGACCAGCCTATCTCATTTTCGCATCCTTGTCCTGCTTCTTTTTAGGGACCCTCCCCAAAGCCGCTCCCGGACCTTTTGTTTGGAGAGCATCTTTTTCCCCCCCCATTTCCTTACTCATTTTCCCTTTTCCCTCGTTGTTTCTTTCCGAGATACAGGCCCTTTTTTTGAGCCCCAGATGCTTCTCCCACCTGATACGGGAGTTCTTCCCTATTTCCCCCATCTGGTTTAGTCCCGTACAATCCCGTGGGTTTGGAATCACATTTAGTCCTCCCCCTCTGTCAATGATTTTGTCCCGCCCCCACGAACACTGCTTGCCGGAGATTTGTTCTCCCCCCCCCCGGTTAACCTTTTCTCCGGACAAACAGAAGTCCCGGACTGCTTTCTCGTAGGGTTTCTCATTTTAACTTTCCTATTTAATCCCTCGCCGTGGCTCGAAAAGTAGAAGCCCTTTAAAGGAGTAACTCTTCTCCACCAAGTATCGGCCTTTTCCCCTCCATATATTATTTCAAGTCATTGATTCAAGGACCCTTCATAAAGTTTCCTTAACCAGCTCACTTAATCCCATCGGGTTTTATAGTCGCACCCCTTCTTATCTTTTTCCTCGACTCCGGCTTTTCTTGTTAAACTCAGCCTTCTATCCCTTTCTTTGTGCCTCGTACTTTGCCGGCCAAATTTGTTGAGAGCATAAGGTATTTCCCCGTCCATGTCCGCAAGAGGCGCTTAGTCCAAGCAGGGTGCTTCCCGGGGACCCAAGATTCCCTTCTCTATTCCCCTGAAGAAGCGCTTCTGCAAGATTCTTTCCCTCCAAGCAGGGAATCTCTCATCCCTTTAAGAGATTTTTTCCTTGGAACGAATTTTCCCGGAGAGACCTCCGACTTCCTTTTCAACCTCCGACGCCCCTCTGACCCAAATTCAAATCTCTTCTTGAAAATGGCCTTCCACCTTGCATTCAAGCCCTTTCCCATTCGATTTCTCTTTGTGGGCCCCAAAAAAGATTCCACTCCCACAAGTCCCTTTCCGATATGTTGAGTTTAAATTTTAAAACCCCTTTTAACGTAGAGACGGATTCTCTCCGCCCTTCCGGATCTTCCTCTAGCTTTTCCCCGTAACTTTCCCCCCCCCGGAAACGCTTTGACCACATCCGCCGTATCCTCCCAGCATCGTGATAACTTTTATGGATTTCCCCTCAAAATTTTTTCCCTTTAAGGCCTTTCTTTTTCCCTTAAAGTTTATTTTCCCGTGCCAACGTTTTCTCCCCACAAAATCCTCCTTGTGTTCTACGAATATACCTTCTCCGGATCCTTTGGTGTTTTCCCAGCCCCCCACCGTCAATCAGCGACCCTTTTCCAGGCCATCACAAGACCTTCATCCAGTTTTTTTGTGCCGACTTGTCCAGCCCCCTTCCTTTCCTCCCCAGTTGAATAACTCCTTTTGAGATATAAAACCACAGACCCCTTTCTTCCTAGGAGGCTTTCCCCAGCTGTCATTTTCTTTTAAAGTTGTTAACTTGCGATGACCAAGAGATGGAACCATCCTCGTCAAGAACTCCCCCCCACCGATTTTTGTTTGAGGTACTCGAGTCCCAAAGATCCCCTACCCCAGTTCCCGACCTTTATGGTCTCCCTTCGGTTCTTCTTCTGGCAGACCCTCCCAGTATAAACCCTTTTCCGATTTCGGCGCCCCTCCAGCTTTTTTTTTTTTCTGTGTATGCCCCCCTTTCAGCACCCTCTTGGCCATTACCCCTTGACTCGTGGGGGATCGAATACTCTTTAGGTTTTAGATTTTTTTCTTGGTTTTCTGTATTAAAGGTGCCCCAGACCTTCTAAAGAAACAACCTCCCTTCCCCCCGATTTTTTTTTTAAGAATCCCCCGGGTCTATTAGTTTGCGTTCCGGCCTCCGTGAAGGCCCCCTCCTAATACTCAGCGTTCTTTCTTCGAGACCCAACCACAATTAGATTAGAGGGTTTTCCCTTCAGTCTTCGGAGTTCTTGAGCGGCGTTTTCGCGGTTTTAGGGAGACTTTTCCAGTGCTTCCGTTTTTTTCCTCCCCTCCTATTTGGAACTTTTCGCCCAAGTTTGACCTTTTTCAAGCCTTGGGATACTCTCAGAGTTTCGGACGTACCGTCAGACTTTCCCCCTCCGGAGATCGCTTCTTATTCCGGAACCACGAGAAATTTTCTCCCCTCCGAAAAGTTTGGCTCATTGCTGGTTTCTAGCCGTCTTTTCCCGAAAGGCTCTTTCTCTTTTTCTTTTTAACACCTGTGGCCCGCGCAACCTTTTTGAATTTAGACCATCTGGAGCCCTTCGCTCTAAATTAAGCCAGATCTCTGAGGACTCTGTTTCCAGTCTAGGTTGCCGTAAGGGCCTCCCTCAGTCTTTTAGATTTTTAGGGATTCTTTACTCCGACCTATCGGGAGACGTTTCTTCTTTGTCAGGAATTCCCCCCGAGTTGTCGCTCCCAACTGAGATCTAGGCGGCTCCCCCGTTTTCTGGGTTCCTTCCCCCTTCGTCCCTCGACCAAAGTTTCCAGTTAACCCCCCCCCTTATATACGAGGCTCCTCGTGCGTTTCCGGCTCTTCTGACGGTTTTCCCCTTCCACTGGCTGCGCCTTTAGTCTTAAACGCTTCTTCTTCCCTACCCCTTAACTTCGGGTTTTCAGATCCAGGGCTTATTGTTTTACTACGGGTTCTTCATTACGGCCCCCCCTTTCCCCAAATACGTTCTCCCGGCTCCCCCCCTTACCGTTTCATCAACTCTTTGAGAGATTCTTCCCTCTGCTCCCATGTTTTTCCCAGCTCCCGATCCCCCTTACTCAGATTCATTTGAACTCCTTTCTAAATCTTTCAACCGGTTTTGACTGACCCTACAGGAAGATTTATCCTCGAAGGGTGCCAGAACTGACCCGACCTTTTTCGTCGACCTCCCCGAGAACGGCTCAGTCCCAGTGCCCAGGGAGTTCGTGGAAAGGAGACCCTGGGTTTTTCAGACCCGCATCAGCTTTGCGCTCGTGACGTCCTCGGGTTAGCCCTATCCCCCAAAACTTGTTAGCTTTCTTCAGGAGTGGTAGATACTGAATTTCTAAACGGTTTTTCAGCCAATCTCGCCCACTCTGACTCGGTACTTATTTTCCCATATGGTCCCTCTCCTAAACTCAAACTCCATCCTTAGGGATAGGGCTCTCTTCGAGAGACCCCTCTCTCCTAGTGGCCAAACAAAGGACGACCCCTTCCTACGGCCCGGGGAATCTTTCCTCCGCTCCCCCTCCCTCCCCCGCCGATGTTTTTTCTTAAGGAAGTGGGAGTTACTTTCCTCCCGATAGGATTTTTATTTCTGAGAATCTGTTTCCCACCAGGAGGTCTCTCGGCCAAGTTTCTTCTCTCCACTACCGCAGAATGAGCAAGACCCAGGGATTTTCTTTTTCCCCCGAGGAAAGAGAGTTCAGTAAACTCTGGAGAGGGCTCCCAGGTCGTCATTCCACAAAGACTTTCTTCCAGCATCCTTTTTCAAATCCTCTCCTAAAAGGGGTTCCCTTTCCCCCCGAGGCTTTGTTTATGGGTCTTTCGAATCCTTCCAGCATTTTGCTGATAAGCCCCCCCCCGAAGTCTCGATCCCTTTTGTCTAGACTGAGCTCTGATCCCCTCAAAGTCTTGCTAAGTTTCCTATTGGTTAGGCCCTTTTTGGTAGTGACGTAGTTTCACCTCATCATCTTTTTCGGACCGCCACCCTCCGTCTTAGAAATTTACCCCCTGGTACGTTCTCTCCGCAGCCCCCGCGCGCCTTTTTCAAGAGTCAGAAACAGTGCCTCTCAGGACCCCTCCTCAGGCCGTCGAACCCGGATAAGCACGAGATCAAACGGCAGGATTTCCTCTTCCCCATTTTGCATTCCTCTCTCGACGGCGATCGAATAAAAGGGCTTGAATCTTCCTCTTTAGACCTTTTTTTCCAACCTATCGAAGTTATTTCTCCATACTGACCCGTGTTTGCGAGGGTTCCCCACTAGTATCCCCCCGTTACAAACTTTTTTCGGTACGAAGATTGGACGTGGACTATTTTGAATCAAACCCCAACTTCAGACTCTCTTCCAGGGATGCTCTTGTAGCTCCCCCAAGGATCCCGTAGGGGTTCCATAGGCCCTCTAACCCCCCAACTTGCGTTTTCATCAGTCCCCCCCCCCCGAGATCCGTCGTAGGTTCCCAAAGTTTTTTTCACCCTTTCTTTCAGGTAGGCAATGCCCCCCTTTTTAACTGCTCAGTCAATTCCCATGAAACCCCACCGACGTCTCCTTTTGTGGGGTTTCGCCTTTTTTTGTAGGATGATTTTTCCCTCCTCCTTTAGGTTTTTGTAGGGGGTTGGGTCCTTTCGGAGGAGCCCCCCTCCCCTCACCCCTGAAATGTCTTTAGGCCCCTCAAACCCCTGATACCCCCTGAAAGTTCTCCCCAAGTTCCAGGATTTCTCGATACCTTTGACTAACTCCTTTTTTTTTAGCCCAGAGAAACCCCAGCCTGTCTCTTGTCAGTCCCCATTGTACCCTGTCTTCCCCGTTGTACCAATCCCTGAACTCATACCTTTTTTGACTGCGCAAGAAACTTTAATTCCCCTTCTATTTTCTTTAGTGCTTTCCTTCGATTTTGGACTTCCCTTTAATCCCTTTTTTTCTTTTGTCTCTCTCCTTGCGACCTCAGCCGTCTTGAACCCCTCTTCATACCCCCTCAAATTTGTGACCTTGGGACCCTTCTTTCCTTTTTTTCTCTCTAGGCTTCTCTGCTCTGGAGCCCTCCCACCCCCCCTTACACTTGAAACCTTCTTTTTACATAACTTTCTCCCCCTTGGTAGCTTCTTTGTATGTTCCTTCTGGCCCCCAGGCTATCCCCCTCAACCTCCAGAACTCATTCCGTTCTCGTGTTTTTTCCGCCGACCCCCTTTTTGGCGCCTTTTGGCGGTGACGGTCCGCATCCAGGCTATACTGGAGAGGAGATGATTCTCGAGACGGCCCAAACAAAGGAGATCGTGCTCTCAGACCCTTTCCTCCGTCGAAGGAGTGGCACCTTTCAGGCTCCCTCTGATAGACTCCTTTTGAGACCTTTTGATTCCTCTCCCCTTAGACCCTTACTCTTTCTCTCCCCCCAGGGGTTACGGGCTACAGCCTCCTTCCAAACGCCCCTTCCCTCTGGATCATCGCAAGACGACCTTTCGGCACCAAGATTTTTGGGGCTTCCCTTGCCCCTCCCCCCGCGCCCCTTTAGTTTGAATGTTAGTTGACCCTTTTTCTTCCCGATTTACATCGTTTCCCCATTCCCCCCCCCCCCGTCTTTTAGTTGCCCCATAAAGGTCCTTAGGCTAAACCATGGCAAGTCCCTCTCTTGAACCCTTCTTGCTCCCGACTGTAAATCTTATACAGAAGGTCCCTCAAGAAGACCCTTTCCCTGACTTACCCCCGGAAGGTCGAGGGCTCGGAGTTGACTGAGCTTAAGGGATTTCTGAGTCTGTCCCCACCTTCCCCCAGTGGAAGCTTGCGCTTTTATTCCCCTCTGGAATCCCCCCGATCTTCTTCAAAGATTCCAAAAACTTTGAGCGTAACCCAGTCCTTCCTGATCCTTGAGTGTCCCGAAAACTCTCTCAAGCCTACCCAAATCGCTTTTCCTTCAAAACTCCCAGAGGCTCCCCCCCACAAGCTTCGAGGAGACCGGCCGAAGGCCCTCCCCTCCGATGTTCCTTTTTTGGAGTATATCCCAAGATTCTTCTGAGCCCCAAACCCCTTCGCCCCTCCCCGATTAAGATTTGGACCCCTCCCCTATGTTCATCCTCAGGTGGCCTCCCCGCCTTCCTCCCCCCCCCCATTCCTTTAGAGATTACCTTCTGGTCCCCATTGGATGCAAAACTCTATGAAGGTTCTTCTTTGATATGCGACCCTCTTTCTGATTTCTTCCCACATTTCCAATCTTTCGGTAAGACCCCCCCGATCCTCTAAGTCCCCTTTAAACTCCCGCAAGCCCCCCTGACTTCCACATTCCCTTTTCGGATGTCTTTTTGTGGCTAAGATATTGACTTACGATAGTTTCAGCGGTTCGAGCCCTCTGGAGCTTCGACCCCGAACTCTTTCCTTTCGAAGCGGCCGGACCCATTCAGGACCTTTGCGGAGATTGGGCTTTCCCGCTCGAGCTTTTATCCTTTCAAGGGTCTCGAGATAAAAGGCATGTCTTGTCGATATCCCCCTTGCAGAAGCACCTGAATGCCTGCTTAACATTCGATTTTGCCCCTCTTGGCTTTTCCCCCCCTGAAATTTGATGCCCGTTTCCCCCCCCCTGAATCCCCCCTCCCCTTTTTTTCCTATCTTCAGCCAAAATCCTTGCCCGGTCCTGTTCCTTTCTCCGGGTTCCTCGCTTTCGGACCCTTTTTTCGTGGGTCCCCTCAGTTTGTTCGGATGTGCTCCCCGCCCAGTTCCCCATTTAGCATTTTTTTTACCGCTTCTTGAAGTCCGTAGTTGTACCAGAATGGCACGAGCTCAAATTAGGACCCTTCTCTAGTTCCCGACCTCAACTACTCAAGACAAGAAGCGCCAATTCCCCCAGACTTAAACCTACAACTGCGCTTAATAGTGTCTACCCCCCAAATTGAATAATAGGTTAACCTTCCCCGAGATTACTCTTCTTCTCCCAGTCTTTCTATATTCCAGGAACTTCCTGTAGCCTTCCCCTCCTTGAGCATCATTCAGAATCTTCTTCATCTTAAGAAGGCATATTTATTTCCCCTTCTAACCCCTTGCCTCGTTAGGCCTATTTCCGAATCCTTAAAGCTGAGTACTCCCGCCTCAATCCTTTATCTTCGAGTATTAGACCCTGTAAAAGATTCCTTGAACCGGACTTGCTGGTCGTCTCCTATTCCCCTCTCATTCTTCACCACTCACCATGGATTTCCAGCAGATCCTCATGATGGTTTTTACCCGTACTTGAAAGCTTCTCTTCTCTCCCCTGCCTTTTTGCTATTTCTTGGGCCCACTTATCCTCAAAGACGCTTCCTTCTTTGACTTAACTCCTCCCTCGAGTTTTTTTTTACCTAAAATCTTTTTTGGTCCCCCGATACTTATTTCGGTTTTTTAAAACTAGTCCCAAGGGTTGTCGATTCCCCCAATTCCATTGGCGCCGTATTCCCCCTAGCTATTCTAAGCGAAACTTTCATGTAGTGCGCTAAGGTTTAACGACTGGGGAGCCCGGTTTACTAGATTAGGGCGTTTGACCACGAGATCCTTCTTTTGGCTTTATAACTCCGATGTTTCACTTTTTGAGTAGGCTTTCCCCCTAATTCCGCCTCAGACCCCCGACGCCCAATCAGCCAAAAGAGTACTCAATCGGATACATCTCAGTTTCCCTGTGCTGTACCTCTTCTAGTCCCTTGAATTTGGTTTCTACCATTTTTCACACCACTTTGTTAGTAGTCAGGCAGGTCTGTACTCTTCCAGCCATTTGATGCCGACTTCCACGACGCTCAAGGCACCACTAAAGCCTCTGTTTGGTAAGATTCTAGTTCTGGGATGCGTTTCGGAACCCTCCTTTTTTTCCTGACTTCTCCTTGCTTCCCGCTCCTTTTCAGCTAGACTCTCTTTTTCTCCAACTCACCCGAGGTTACAGAGGCCTTCCGGGTCCCTTGAGTCTCCGAGATGCGTTCTCTGCCCCAAAGTTGGTTCACGTTTTCAACCGAACTCCTCCCATTCCACCCCCTTGGTTCGCTTCTTGGTCTTGGTTGGCCAATACTTCCCCTAACTCCCCCGAGCCAGGTCCCCTGTAGTATGTTTCCGTCCTTTTGCCTCATATCCAATGCGGTGCGAATCTTTTTTGCAAAGCCCAACCTTAGAGGAGAGTTTATCCCCTTCCACCCAGCCTCGCGGGTTTTTAGTAACTAGGGCCGGCTATATTGGAGCCCCTAAAGGTCGCCCATGCGCACTCAATTTCTCAGGGGTATATTCGTGTTGATCTTCTCCAAGGGGAGTCCCGGGGACACTTAAATTTTTGAGTGTCCACGAAGATTTTCAATTCGACTCCTCGTAACAAGATGGGCTTGGTGTACTGTAATTTAATTCCCAACAGAACCGTAACTCCCGACGAAGCGTGCTATGAGTCTCTCTTGACCACCTGCACCTTCTTTTGAAGTAGGGGCCATCTTCCCTCAGTTTCTTAAAAATGTTGAGGCGCAATTCAGAGCCGTCCAAAGGAATGAGTTGTCTTTGAAGAGGTCCAATCTTGGCTTCCAGAGGAAGTCCGACGTTCGAGGTCGGAAGTTCTGTCTTATGAGAGTCCCTCGCAGGCTTCCAATGCTCTCCTTTCTGCAGATTCATGCGACGTATACAGGGTAGACTTCAACAGAGGGTAGCCATCCTCTGGCACTGGACTACAGGCAAGTCCACTGCACAAGGGACCTCCCTTTTAGATTGCCGCCTTCAGAAACAGGACTCCTTTGACAAAATCCTTTTCGGACCACTTTTCGATTAAGGTTTCTCCAAGCTATGATACCATCGAATCCCTGTTTCTCTACCCCCCAAGCCCGGACTTACCCAAGAAGGTCTTCGACTTATTAGTAGCTTGACACCTACACATTTCGTTACCATCCTCTTTACTTCTCTTCACCGTCTGAGCTCTCCCCAGGTGCCTTCTTTAGAAACCCCAGAGGGCCGTCTCAAGCGTCCGTCCGGTGACTTCCCTCATTCTGTTTCAGGGTATCTCCGAATGACCTTTGCTACCGACCACTCTGATATTTTTTTTCGACTTTCCACTTCTGTTTCCTGGAAGGTTTGCCTGATTTCTGGGAATTGTCCCTCCCATTCGAAGTGCCCTATATCCAGGACGTGCACCACCTCAAGACGCCTCCAAAGGGGCTACCCTTAACCCTTCCCAGGAGACTTTCTGGAGAACTCATCGATTTCGCTTCCCCCCTTTCTCCTCCGTGCAAAGATTTTCGTGGCCAGCCCACAGATTGTTTCCAGCCTACTTCTCCCCGGCCCGTCATTTCTGTGAGACCTCTTGTTCTATAGGACCTAAATGTTATCTTTATAGCTTCCTTTTTTTGAGAAAACCTTCTGGTGGGTGAGCCCCTGCTCTCATCCACTCTTGCCCGTTGGCGTTCCTCTTCTTCCCCCCCTCTTTTTTGTAAACGAAGCCCTGACGATCCTCGAAAGCCCCTCGCGACCTGGAAAGCGTTGAGAACCCCCGCCATAACTTTTGAACTCGGTTTTCGAGCTTTCCTCAGAAATACTTCCAGGAGGTCATCTCTCTGGGCGGAACTGCGTTTCTTAAGTTGATGCCTTCATAGAAGCAGTTGTTGAATAAGTCCATCCTTCTGGACCCAAGTTGATGTCTGGACAGGGGTCCCTGTTAGAGTGAAGAGAGGCCCCCCTTTTTCTTCGTGGTGGTTTTATCCCCGGCCGGCGTAACCAGCTAGGTCTCATCCGAAG
>Ga0179591_1273679_pt1 | contig 18741 bp, 27 predicted proteins | sample CZOMad2_1_08_16f_FD_182891 | JGI IMG/M metagenome (GOLD analysis project Ga0179591, IMG submission 182891) | Vadose zone soil fungal communities from Angelo Coast Range Reserve, California, USA - CZOMad2_1_08_16fungal (PacBio error correction) | ecosystem: Environmental > Terrestrial > Soil >... | reverse complement strand
GTTTCCATGCGCAAACCTGTTTTTTCAACTTTTTCCTGTGTTTTTCCCATAGTTTTGTACAACACGCCCCGTACGCCCAGGTCCCCCCCGGCTATGTCCCCTCCTTTGTTTATTTGTGATGGCCGCTCCAAAACCTAAGTATACCGCGGGCACACTTTGTTGTAGTGTTTTTTTTCTGCCTGTTTGTTTAAATCGCGGTTTACCTGTTTGTTTGTTTTTTTTCTTTCCCCCATGACCACCCATTTGTCCTTGATTATGCATTTTTTTGTTCTCCCGCTTTACCCTCATCTCTTTCCCTCCTAAGTTTTGGTTTTTCTTTTTGCATATTCTTTCTTTTTTTAAGTGTTTCCACACCAACCTCCAATGATGTTTGAGGGGTTGAGACCAACCCCCCAAAAGTCACACCCCCATCTCTCTATTGCCTTGTTTTCTTTCTTCCAAATCCCTTTTAAGGTTATGTTATACTTATTATTCTCCCTGATACACCCCCCGCCGGGGCATTTTTACAGGCGTGGGATACCAACCCTTTTTTATCCCCCACCCCGTGACCAGGAACCTCCCTCCACCTTGTTCGTCTACTGGCCGATCTCCCTTTTTTTGAAAATACCAAGCCGTCCCCTCGTTTTTTTCTTTATTAATTTCAAACCGTCCCCCCCCAAAACTTCCAGAACGTCGCGTGTATTGGCACCCCCAACCCCTTTTCCCATCCCCCTTGTCCACTGGCCAGTCCTTCGTGCACTGGTTTTATTCTTTCAGTTTTTCTACCGAACAGGGCGGTTTTACTCTCTGTTTCTTCTCTTTACCTTCCTTTGAAGCCCCCTTTCACCCCCTACGCCGTGTATCCCCTTTTGGGGCCTTTTTTGAAATTCCCTCAGAGCGTCCAACCCGGATTTTTTTCATTCCCGGGGAGACCCTAGTTCTTTAGTTCGCGTTGTCCAGCCCCCCCCTTGGCCCATAGATTTCCCCCCCCTTTTTGCTCGATAAACACCCCCACCACCGGTTTGTGTGGGAGGATCTGTGTTTTCCTCTCCCTTATCCGGACGGTGTATTTCCCCCCCCACTTTTTTCCCACCAGCGTTTTTAGCCGGGACCCTTTTTCCCACAACTGAGCCTCTCTCAGACCCTTTCTTCTGTGTTGCCCGATTGTCGCGACGGCTCCACTTTTTTCGATTACTCTTTTTTTTTCGCTTTGTGTTTCTGGCTCGAGTCCCCCCCTGTGGCGTTTTTTGCGCCTGGTGGACATTTTGTTTTTACTTCCCCTGCGAAAGGTTTCCCCTGATTTGAGTTTTCCTTCTGTCGCTTTTTCACTGCGTTTTTGACCCCCATAGCGGGTCCCCCTTGATGTCTTTACTCAGGTCTTTTTTTTTCCCCCCCTCCCCCCCCTTCCTCCACAAACCCCCCCCTCTCTGTGTGCTTCACGGCATGACGTAACCTTCCCTCCCTTTTCGTTTCCGCACACCTTTTCCGTCCAGTCAACCCCCTTTCAATTCTTCTTTCCGTTTGACGGTATTTTCTAAACGTGACCCCCCCCCCCTTCGTGGCGATAAGGTTTTTTTGTGGCGATCCAACTAAGATTCCCCCTGTCCCCCCTGATTTTCTAGACAGTTCCCTTTCTTCCTTCCTCCTTTTTTTAGGGGAACACACCTGGTTGTGTTGGAATTTATTTTGGGTTTTTCCCCCCGCCTTTCAGTCCCTATTGGAGATTTGTTTCGTTATGTTCCCCAACCGTCCTCATCTTTCTTCTTCTGTTCCGCCCTCCCCGCGGGTGCCGCCTAACTTATGTAAGTCCCCCCCTTTACGACTTGGTTTTTCCCTATTTTCCCATCGTCGGTCGACCCCCCTTGAATGGGTGGCCCAGTCGTTTTGGCCCTTGGTTCCCATTTCGTGTGCGGTATTTTTACCTTGTTTCCCTCTCGAAACTCGGCCGATGTTTCTCGTTTGTGCCCACATCAAAGTCCGGGGATGGATTTTCCGTGGGTTTCCGCTCCCCTTCCGTGGGACATCCCCCTTAGTTTTAAGTCTCCACCCGTCCAAACACCCATTAACCAAGCCCAAGTTTTCCAGACCATCTGAACCCCCCTGCGCCCCCTGCGTCGTTTTTGGTGTTTGTTAGTTTCTGGCCACTCCCTCAGAGGGACCCTGCTACCCCTCTCACCTCCTTGGGGTTCCTGCCCGACCTTTGTTTGTGCATCCGTTTTCTTGTTTAAGTCCCCTGCTTGGTACGTCAAACGCCGCCGTTTGGGGGGTTTGGGCATTTTTTATCTTGTCTTATTCCACGTCGCTCTTTCTCACTCCCCCCAGTTAACGTTATTGTCGCCAAAGAAAGTCTTCATATTTCGAACTCTCTTGTACCCCCCCCCCCCCTTCCAACACTTTTTTCGTCATTTGGTTTAAAGTTTCCCTTGGATTCCCTTTTTTCAGGACCCCTTAGGTGTACTCTACACCTCTGTCTATTTTCTTTTTCCTTTTGTCCTTCTTTTTCGTATTTTTCCTCGAATTTCTCTAGTCTTTTCTTTTGACATCCGTGGGTTAGTTAAGTCTTGTTGTCCCCCTGTCTATGCATAAGTTGGTTGTATCTTTCTCAAGGTTAACAATTGGTCACCCCCCCCGCCTATTCATTCAATATCCACCCCATTTTTTTCTCCCTCCTTATTTGACCCTTTCCTAATCCCCACCTTGCCCTCTCCTTCATTTCCTATCCGTTTTTTCCCCTGTTAAATATTACTAACACCCACCTTTTTCCCCCATTACCTTTCCCCCCGTCTTTCCCATTCGTTTTCCAACTGGACCGGCAAACTCCACCCACTAAATGATCTTCCCTGTGTTCTTTGTATAGCCAAGGTTTCATGTTCCCCCCCTTTGTGTTTCCTTTTCTTTCTTTTTTTTACTATACCAAGTCCCCAATTTTCTACTTTTTTCTTGTGACCTTCCCACGGGTTTTTTCTTGAGGTTAATCTCCGGTTTGTTTTTTTTCGAGCGACCCCCCCTTTTTCTTTTCCCCCCAGCTTTCCCCCCCAAAGTCTCCCTTTTCCTATCACAATCTCTACCGTACATCCCTGAAACACCCCTTCGCATTCTTGATATACACTTTTCCTTCACAGGCATATCATTTATTTTGTGCCCTTCCTCCACTTCCTGCCCCCATCCTTTACTGGTATTCATGATGTTTTTTTCTCCGAATGTTCAGTAACCCCACCTTTATAAGGATTTGCTTCAGGACTTTTGTTGCCCTTATACCACTTTCTTTCCAAGTTCCCTCCCCTTTAATGGACCTTTTGGCACCTGATTATAGCTTTGAAATTCCCCCCCCCCGTTATTCCCTTACATCTCACCCCCCCCCCAATACTCACTCACCCAGCCCCGTTGTCCCCAGTATACCCTCAAAGGTCAATGCTCCCCCCCTCCAAATATCCTTAAAGATGAACGAACTTTCTCCCCAGGACTTTCTTCTCCAACTTCCTATAGTCCCTTTTGGGCTTTCCTATATAACTGTTGTCACCCACCCCCCCCCTTCTCCTCAACATTTGCAAGACTTTATTTTAGAGGGGAGCCCACTCCACAGATGTTTGATTTCACGTTTTTCTTTTCACAACCGAGTTGATCCCCCCCCCTATTTTTATATTTCCATCCCTAGTCATTTGCAACACTTCTTCTACACGATAAAACACTCCTCCCCCCCCCCTTTTGTTTCCTTTTCTGTAGTACTTGCTATTGTACCTTAAACCCCCCCTAACCCCACCGCACCAAAAAGTATATTGCCCCTTTTTGACACCCCTTCTATTTCTTCCCTTAATGCTTTTTTGTTAGCAACAACCCCTTTCCCCCCCGCCATCCTAGCTCAGAGTTCTGAAAAAAAATTGTTTTGGTTGTTTGTTGTTCTTAGGACCTTTTCACAGTTGGTTAGTGCGTTTATGCGCCCCCCCACACACCCGTTTTTTACCCCCCCAAATACCCCGCTCTTTTTTCTGTGTCGTTTCCCCCATCTTTTTGTGCGTTGAGATTCCCCCGAAAAACGCCGTCTGTTCAAATTACGTTATTTGTCTCCCCCCGCGCCTACTGGACCTTTAGTCCCTTTTTTTACTCATCCTCTCGATTTTCCCCCCGTGACGGTTTGGGCTTTTGAACAATCTTTCCGTTCTTAGTTGCAAATTCCTTTTTCTTCCTCTTCTTCCCTGGTCCCATTTTTTTTTCCTCCCATTCGTTTCACCCCCCAGACCCTTTTTGTTCCCCCCTCCCCACTGCCCCAGTTCAGGACCTTTCCCAAATTTTTTTCTTAGGGCCAGTTCCTCGTCCCTTTATGACTCTGAGTTCTTCCACCGTAGCGCAATGAAATTGGGTGGTGTCTTTTTAGTCTCCCTTTCCCCGATCCCTTGGAATTCCTTCGCCACCATTTGTGCTTTTTTTTTTTCTGCCCCCCTTGTCTGTTTCGTCATTCCGTTCCTGTCTTTACTCACACCTTCTTTTGGGCCGGTTTTCGTTTCTTAAATCATAGCCGAACTTTTACTGGCTTCCCTGCTATTTGATAAACACGCATGTACCTCAGTCCCTTGTCTAAGTTTTTCCGGTGGGGGTTCCGTTTCTTCGGTTTACTTACAGCCTGTTCCCACTTCGTGTCCCCCCGACTTGGTATTCCCGATTCAACAAGCCCCCGGCTTCCACCCCCTTTATGATTCTGCCTGAGTCTTTCCGTTCAGTCCTTTCTGTGCTCTGTAGCTTCTTTCGTGGGTTACCATTCCCTTCTTTTCCAAGCTTTGTTTCAACCTGGACGTCCCCTGGACCGATTCTACTTTGGCCCCAAGTTCCCCTGTTACTTTTCGTCTATTCCTTTCCTTTCTAGTTCCCCCCCCCCCCCTTCTTCTGTGTCAGCGGCATGACTGTTCTTTGACGGCCATTCTATCTTTGCGATATCCTACTCTAGGTCCCCCCCAACTTCGTACGGGTTTTTCTTTGGTTTTTTTCTGTGAATTGGATTTAGCATGAAGTGTTCCTTTTACCCACCATAGAAGTTTCGCCCTTTTTGCACCTTTTTTGCGTTCAACGCTGGGCACCGCCTTACCAACCACCCCGTCGTTTTTTCGGTTGTTTTGTCGAGACGGAGCCAAAGTTTTGGTTCTTTTCACCCCATTTCAGGGCGAAGTATTTTGACCGTTTTTGTTCTTTCTTCGTTCACCCTTTTTGGGAGGAAACCAGTTTTTGTTTCGTTGTAAGTTTTGGCCTGGTTTGCTCCGGTTTTTTTCTTCCCCCAACTTCGTTAGCGCACGGCATCATCGAATCCCTCCTTCAATTTAGGCATGGGACAAAGGTTTTGTCCGTCTGAGCGGCCCGAGTTGCACACAGAAGTGTTTTATACACTGCGTTGGGGGTTTGTGACCCCCCTCCCTCAGCCCGCCTTTTTATGTGGTTCTTTGTTTTTTTGATCCGCTCTTTACTATGCTACTCTATTTAAACTCCCCCCCCCCTCACTTGTTTTGTTTGTTGGAGTTTGAGTTTTTCGCCGCGTCTGGAGGCCCCGTTTTTGTTTCCCAAAACCCCCCCTCAAATGGCTTTTTTGTTGCTGGGGAGATCCCCCGGTAGTATTTTTCCCCCAACTTTTGGGGGCCCCATCCCTTCTTGCACGTTCTTTACAATCCCATTATGTCTAAGCCAGTTGCGCTACCCCCACGCCCCTGTTGTATGACTTACCCCCGTTTTATCCACAGGCCCATGTTCCCGTACCCACCTTTGTGAGGAAACCAGGGCCGGATATAACTTTTCGTGTCTGTTCCACCACTTTTCCCCTTAGGCGCAATTGAATGCACCCCGAACCCCAACCCCGTGTTTCCCTGTCGTTTTGTCAAACACCCCAACTCCAAATTTCACAACTGTTCGTCTATCTCCTTTGGTTGTCCAAACGGGTACATTCAGTCAACGCACGTTTTCATCCTTCCTTGTTAAGTAGCTCATCTTTTTTTGCATTCGTTCCCAGCTTGAACGGACTTAATTTTCTGTTTACGTGGTTTGCCCGCGTCGGTTGAAGAATCGCCCCCCCTTATAATTGGTGGTTTTTCACGTAGTTATTTGTCGCGGTCTGGACCCCCCCCTCCCCTGTCCAAGTGGTTCCCACTAAGCTGCCCGATCGACCGCAAAAAAATCACACCACCCTTCCCCCCTGCGTATTTCCGGGACAAAAGCTCTTGATCCCCTTGCAAGGTCCGTGTCCATGGGGGTTCCACACGAGTGTTTTTCTTCTGGCATTGTTCCACCCCCCTTTTGTCGAACGTCTCGTCTCGTCCGTTGATTTTCACTGGTCAGGAGCCACCAATGGTAGATTCATCCTTTTGGTTCCGTAGGTTTTTGTGTTTGTTTGATTTCGCATTAACCTTTCGGTCCTCCTTTTTTTGGGGGACAGGCTTTGTCCCTTTTTCTTGAACCTGTCACCCCTGAGGAGGTTCCCTTTTTCTTACCGCTTTTCTAGTTGCCCCCGCACATTCGTCTAAGCCGGACCCGGCACCACCCGTATCTTCTTGTCGTCAGTACTAGACCAACTTTAGAGTCACACGAGACCAAAGTCTGCTGTCAAGCTTGTTCATTGCTTAACACCGCAGAATCTCTCCGCGCCCAGCCCTCCTTGGCTCGTCTGCAGAAGCGCCACACGTCCTGCTCGACTACACATCTTGCACTCCCCCATCTAGTGCTGTTTAAATGTAGAGTTTTCCAATCCTTGGGCATCGTGGTTCACTGCTCCCGGACCCAACCCTTCCCCCCCACAACTTGTTTTGCTGATACGGGTGGCGAGACTAGATAATTGCCAATTCCTCTTTCCCTTTTCCCCCCCCCTTTTAGTTAGGTTATATGTTTTATTGTTTCGTGGTACCCCACACCTTTCTGTTACCCCCCCCTTGTCTTGCCCCTGTAACTTTGATTTGCCCATTCTGAAGTTGGTATGGGTAATACCCCCCCGGCCGTCTTGGGCTCCTATCTTGGCGTTTCACTATTTACGGACCCCCCTTCCACCCGAATTGGGAACAGTATCATCCTTTTTGTCTCCCCCCGGTCCTTGACCAGCTTGCACACAATGTGGGCGAAGCCTTTCCCCTCTCGCTGTTCCAACGCACGAGTCGTTTAACTTACACAACATCCCCCCCCTTTTCTCCCCCCAGTGGATTTGAGTCCCTCTTTCGTGGTAGTATTGGAGCCACCTGCCCCCGTGCCCCCCCCCCTATTTTTAGTGAATGATTTTCCTCCCTTCCCCCCCAACACGCCCCAGACCACTTTTCAGAACAATGTCTTCCCTCCGGTTTGGCTTTGTTCGTTCGGAACCCGCTTAGTACCTTGGCCCTCTTACTTTCCTTTGGGTTTCAACCCTTTTTTCACTATATTTTTGCGTGTATTCCCCCGGTCTTTTGAAGGCATTCCAGCTTTACAGCGCACCCCCCCCCCCCCCGTATTTTTTTTCATTTTTGTTTCTACTTTTCTTGAGTTTCTTTCCACAGTACATTTCGTACTCCCCCTTTCTCCAACCAATCGTATTATCTTTTTCGCCCCACCTGCATCGTGGAACATGACCCCCACCTTCCCAAGAACTTTAAACCCGGGGTCTTCCTCCCTTGAGTTTACCAAGCATATTGAGCTACCCCTGCTTTTTCCCGCCCACCAATGGGTGCGTTTTTCCGTTGGGTGTTTGCCTTTTGTCCCCCCCGTTTCCGAGGAATGTTAGTGGTCCACCCTTTCCTGTTGAAGCTCTGTCCCTCTTGGCTTTACCTCTTCTGGGTCGTGTAGTTTAATGGTTAGGTATTTGTTTTTCTTTTGCCAGTCCCCTTTTTTGGGTTTTTCTCCTCGTGACTACCCACAAAAGGGCGTGACAATACCCGTTACAGTTGTGTGCGGCCTTTGGACCGGAGAGTTCTTTTCCCCCATCTGTACCTTTCCATAAGATGCACAGGCGTCCAGCCACAGCCCTAGTACTCCCCATTTTTACTCCCCCTCCAACCTTTAGAAGCCCATGACTTCTCTGTGTTGGCCTTTTTCCCCCCCCCTTGATCGCCCCCCCCCCCCCCAAAATCCCCCCCCCCCGTAAAGCTTTTTAAGGTGTAATCTACCTTCTTTGAACCCCCCATCAGGCCACTTGCAAAACAACAAAAAATAAATGATTCATTGCCCTCTGTTCTCCCTTCGTGGCCCTCCCTGCATTTTTTTTCTCTAATTATCCCCTTTGTTTTTGGTTTAAGGGTACTTTAGATCTGATTTCATTGCTACCCTGTTTGCTCTTTTGGACGACCCACGGGCTTTCCGTCCTCCCGTTTTGTTGTTGTTTGAGATCCCGTCAAACTTTTATTTGTGTCTCTCACCCTTAGCTTTGTGCCCTCACCCCTCCCCCAACCGTAATCTTTTCCCCCTGTATTGGCACTGGCTCTATACACCGCGTACCCTCGGAATCTTCTTCTTTGTGCCATGTTTTCACTTAAGTTTTCATCCTTCGCCCACGTCCCCCCATTGTTTTGTTTTTTATTTTCTCCTTTTTGCAATGAACCCCCACTTTTATCCGTGCGTGCTTCTCCCGTTTTTTGACTCCTCCGTTTATGTACTATTAGGACATTGCTCCATTTTCGAGGCTTGACCCTTCCTTCCCCACCTTGAATTCCTTTTCCCCCTCACAATCCCTTATCCACTGGACTTCCTCCTCTTCAACCCCCCCTCCCTAAGGACTTGCGACCCCACCCCAGCACATCCTTTGAAAGTAGCCATCCCTATTCGACGGACTTCTTCCATCACCCCCCGGTTCCACTCCTTCCTGCCCCCAAACTCCGTTCCTCCACTTAGAGAATCTTTCTCCAACGTCCTGTCCCCTGTTTTCCAAGTCCTTTCATTATCACATTTTCAGACTTACCTGTCTCAATCACCTGCATTGGAGTCCACCGGGGGCCCCCGTTGTCACCAGTGCTGACTTATTTCAAGCGTGGACCTTCAGTTTCCTAGTCCCAATTCATTCTTGAACATTTTATCCAAGTCTTTAAACCCGACCACGCAGCGTTTCGATGCTGGTGTTTGTGGAACGCTATATTTAACTTTTTTCAAACCCCCTTTATACGCCACCTGTTTCTATAACGTGTTGGCCACCCCCCCACCCCACCCGTTGTTGTAGTTCACGCACTCTTAACTCCCCGGGTCTACCCCATACCCCGTCGCACGTTAGTAGATGTTTGACCCCTTTTCTGGGGCTGTTTTTGACGGTTATGTTTGACCTCCCCTACAGTGGGGCTTCCAGTCGATGCGCACACCCACGGTTACTCCCCTCCTTTTGCATTGTTTTTTGTCTTCGCAACACCCCTATTGATTTCTTGATCTTCCCCCCACCTGCAGCTTGTCCCCCCGGGCCGCTAGTACCTATGTTTAGTTTCCCCCCCCCCCCATTTTAATTTGGCACTCCCACCCCCTAGTCCCCTCTCCCGCGGGTCTGGTTATCCCCACCATCCATCCCTGCTTCTTAATTTGGTTGCACCATTACTCCCCCATCATGATCCGTGTCATACCCCCCCCGTTTTTTCTTCCCCCTGACTTTGGTTATAACAACCCGTTTTGGTCACCCCGACCTTCCCCAGTTAGTCCGTGTACCGTGTTTTCTTCTTCCCTCACTCTCTTCATTGATCTTAGTCTCGCCCCACCCCTGTCTTTTTTTTCCTCAAAGTACTTGGGTGGTCCTTTTAGTCAATCCAGGCCCCACTCTCCTCCGGTTGAAGTACCTCCACAGTTGGCGGTGACGCCCTATTTGTCGTATTACTTTTCTTTATGCGTTCAGCACCCCCCGCGCGTTTTTTGTTGGGGGGCCCTTTTTTTTCAAATACCCTCCCAAATTTTCTGGTAAAGTTTCTCTTTGATTTACCCGTGCCTTTTGGCGAAAGCCAGTCTTTTCTCAGTCGATTTTTTTTTTTTTCAGGTGTATTTCGCGTTCTGGTTTTTTTTTCCTGTCCCTTGTTGGTTGCCCCCTTGTTGTTCCTTTTCGCCCCCCCGGTCCCCCCCGTCCCCCCCCCCCCCGTGGATTCGACCTTTTTCGACTCGGTTCTAATCTGCTCCTCGCCGTTTTTTCCGTGGTTCCGGCTAAGTCTTTTGGTGTCCCCCCTTTTTAATCCCCGGGACCCGAGGCCGGTACTTTTTGACCCCCTTCCCCCCCTTCCCTTTTTTTTTCGTCCCCCTCACGCCTTACTGACCATGCTGGCCCAGGCGTTCCCCTGCCTTCCTGTAAATTTTTTCCTGTTCCTTCATTTCGGACGTGGCCCCCAACCTATAAGTGATTGTCTTTATCTTGTCCCGGTTTTACTTCAAGCAGGTTTTTCACCTCCCCCCAATCCGGTTTCTTTGACTCCCGTTTTCATTGATTTAATCACTTTCTCAAGGCCACACCCCCCCCTTTAGTTTTGGTTTTTTCCTCCGAAGTCCTTTACACCAAGTTTGTTTTCTAGGTTTTTCCCTTACAGTTGCGACGTATGTCGCCAGAGTTTTTTTCCCTTATCCTTTCCTTTGGCCTGTTGCTTCCACCCACCCTTTGCCTGGTCCACTTTTGCCTGTGGTACCATCCTGTTCTCCGCGCGCTACCGGCTCTATACCTTTTGGGTAACGCTTACCCCCCAGTCTTAAGCCCTGAAACCCAAGGGATTTTGTATGGGAAGTTTTTACCGCGTGTCAATTAAGATTTTACCGGGTTTGGGTGTGATCTCTCCCCCGCACCCGAAGTTCTGTGGTGGTTGTGCCGTTAGAACCGTATATTATCCCTTCATGCCTTTCCTTTCCTCCATGTTGTTGGTGTTTTTTGTCGCGTTCCCGATGACAGTCTGGACCTCTGGCATCGCACCCCAACCCCTCCCCCCAATTTCTTCTTGTTGATGGTTTCGCTGTTCCCCCAAACCTGTTGTTCCCCCCTCCTCTTGCCATATAGTGAATACACACTTCGTTGTGTTTTTTTACTATTACACTATTCTTTAGCGTCCCCCCCCCTTTCCCTTTCCCCCGCCAGTGTCCGCCCTTACTTTTTGGATGCCCCAGACCCCTCTCCCCCCCCCCGCCCCCATGGTTTGACCGCCCCACCTGTTTTTTTTTTCTCAACCGTCCCGCTCTCCCGTTTTGAAACCCCCCCCCCATGGCCCTCCGCTTCCTCTTAATCCCCCAAAGACACCCCCCACCGTCTTCTTGGTGCCCCCTTCTGCGTTTGGATTGTGAACCAACCCCCCTTGAACCCGTAACTTGTTTGGTTTTCCCTTTATTGTCAGGTTTCCCCTTCAGTTCCCCGAGTTTTTTTCCGTTTCCTGTCCCCCGTCTGGTTTTTCCAGAGTTTCTCTTTAAATTTTTTTGAATTTCCGGCCCGCCTGTCACTTCCTTTCTACGTGGTCGCTTTGCTTTCCTACCCGCTCCTTCCTTCTCAGACAATGTAGCGTCCTTTTCAAGTTCCCCTTTTACATAAATTTTCTTTGCCGATCATTAAAACAACGACCCCCAACCACTTCCATTTTTCTTGCCATTTATTTGGTTCGGCCCCCGTTTTGAGTCCCCCCCCCATTCTTTTCTCCCCCCCCCCCACCCTCGTTATCCGTGGACCGGCCTTACGTTGTTTCGCTCTCCTCTCTTACTCGAAGTTCCCGTCCAAACCGGTCTACCATCCTTTTTTTTTTTTTTCCGTTTTCCGTTGTTGATGGTGAATCGCACCCTTTTTCCTGGGGGCCCCGGTTTGTCCACCCCCGCATTTTCTTGTTGTTTGTAGTCGGAGAACCAGGTTACCCTGTAGTTGCTCCTTCTCCTCTTTGTTTCTTTGCCCTTTGTTTTTACCCCCAGTTCTCTTTCTTGACCATCCTCCTTTTCTACTTTTTGCATTGACTTCCACCTGGCCACCCCCCACAAAATTTTTGGTGGGGTTTTTTTCCTGCACCATCGTTCCCTTAAATACGAACCATCCAATAGGGCGTTCTTAACAGCCAACCACTGGAGATTACCTTCCTTTGCGGTTCCTTCCTTATCTTGCTCAATATACTTCTTTAAAACATTCACCCCCCCCCCCCCACCATGCCCGTGCTCTTCCGGGTTTGGCCCGCGGTTCAGTCAAGACTCTTCTTTCGAATCCTAGTCGTGCCCCCCGCCACCCCTTTTTCCTTACCTTTTATGGTCCACACGGTGGCGTGTACTTTCCCCTCCTTTGTTCTTGTCAACTTAGTGCCCCACCGGTAGCATTTCTTTTGCGTAATTTTCACCTCCTTTCTTTCCTATTCTTTTTTTCTCCCATCCTCTCCCCGACTTCTCGATGTTGACGTCAAACTTCCCCCCTTTTCCCCCCCTTGGAACCCCTTATAATTTTGTCTTTCCCCCTTCCTTACCCCCACCGTCAATGTTCTTTTTTTAACCACCCCTTCTTAACCATTCCCTCTCTCCTTTTTCCCCCCACCCTAAAAGGCTACCGGCAGTGTTTTTTTTTCCGTGTTATCGTGCGCCACTCGCCCCCCTTCACGTACCCACCCTTATTTGCAACTTCTCCTCCGTCCCAAAACCTCCCCCCACCGACAAGTTTCAGCTCTTACCCACCTTTTCCGTTGCCTGGTAGTTTCTTTTTTCCAAAACCCTTCTCTTTAACCTTGATTAATTTTCTCCTCTGTTTTCCCCCCCCCTGTCCCCTACCTTTTTGTGTCCCAGTTCTTTTTCAACACTTCCCCTTATGAGGATTTCCCCCCTCGCATAACCAGTTGCCACTTTTCTCCTTTTATCTTCTCTCATCTTGACTTCTACCGTGCCGACTCCAGATCTACAAAATCTCTCCTTTTCCGGTGCGGCCAACTTGTCCCACAGCACTTTAGTCGTGCATCTTTCTGCCCAGTCTTTATCACCCGCCTCCAACGGAGTTGTCCAAAACTTTTTTTTAAACTTTTTTTGTTTAAATGTTTTTCCTTAGAATTTAGGGTGTCACTTCTTTTTACCTATTTCCTACTTGGTCCTCTCCTTCTCCTTTTTGTATGTATGTTAAGTAGTTTCCTTTGAGGTTGTTTTACTTTCCCTTTTTTTTTGTCTCTTCTTCAAAACATTTTCTTTTTTCTGCCCCAGTATTGTGAGATTTGTTCCTTTTCTCCCCTAGTCCTTGTTCCTCGGTTTCAAATCTCTCTCAGACCCTACCCCATGTCATTCACCTCCCCTAAATACCTGCGGACCTGCACCCCCGGTTTTCTATTTTTTTTCCATTTCCTGACGTGCCGCCTTTCTTTAATTTTTCGCCAACTTTGTCTATCTTCCCACCACCGTTTTCAAACTTTCCCATCACAGGATCTTTTACCAACCCCTGAAACACTTTTCCTTTTTCCAATTTTTTTACCCTTGCCCCAAACCAACAAATCAACCTATTATGCTGTGGTTTGCCCCCCCCATCCCTTGGAGAGTTCAAAGGATTTACTGCCTCCACCCCCCCTTTTTCCAGGGGGCATCTTACCTTAAGCCTTTTCAAATTTTTTTTAAGCTTCCGTTGACGCGATTTTTTGGTGACATAGAACCTTTGTCTCTTGTCTTCCTCCCTCCTTTTTTTTTGTTTCTGTTGTATTGCTCTTTTGCCAGTGCCTCTTTTTCCTCTCACCCACGTAGTCTTTTGGGTCCATATAACTTCTTTTTTTTCCCCTACCAATTAACGTCACCTGCTACTGAATTCTTTCCCCCTGTTGTGGATCCTTCCCCCCACCCGCGGCCCCACACCTGGCATAATTTCCCTTCTTTTTTGCAATTTTCCCCCATTCATTTTTACTTTACGCGCTTCCTTTATGTTTGGCTTCTAGTTTTTTCCATTGTCCCCCCCCTGTTCCCCCCTTACTTGCAATTCTGCTCTGCCTTTTTCGGTTTGTGGTTTTTTTTTGGGTCCTTTGTGTTTGATTTCCCTGGTCTTTTTGATGCGACCGTTCCCATACAGGGTGCGAGGCGTGATTTGTCCTTGGCCAGGGTCCCCAGGACGGAACCTTTTGAACACCCCAGACCTCTCCCTCCGGCAATTTGCTCGCTCACCGCTAAGGTCCAACACTGCCGTGTCACCCACCATGAGACACTTCCCCCCTCAGAATTCCCGACCTTTTTTACGATTGCCTCCCCCCCTCGGGCACCCCTCTCCTTCCCCCTGCCGTACCCTAACCTTCTCTCACCCCCTTCTCAAAACAACGTTCCTGACCACATGTTTGGAACTATTTCTGTCCGTTCCCGTGGGTTGCAGACAGTCGGAAATGTTATTGCAGGGGCGGACCCTCCTCTCCTCCGCTTGTGTAGGGCTTAGAAAGATGCCGTTGCCCCCAGTCTTACAGCTCGCAAAGTTTCCCCCCTTTTTCTCTGTTTGCGCGTTTTGTGCAACCCGTCTCTTCCACTTTCCCCCACCAAGAAACGGGCTTGCCCGACAAGTTCCCATTTGCTTTTTCAACCCCCCCCGCTTTCCGTAGATTTGTTCCTCCTTTTTTCGAAAAACCTCACCCCTCCCAGACCTCTCTTCCGAGGTTTTCAAAACTTGTATGGTTTGTTTTTGTTGGTCCGGATTATTCGCCTTCCCAAGTGGTTTTGAGGTGTCATTTTTTTCAGTGATGCCCCCCTTCCCCCCACGACTTGGTAATAATCCCTGTAGGCATTTCCTGTACGTTTCACTCTTTCTGTTTTTCGTAGTTTACGCCCCCCCTTTTTTGCGTGCTGTGCCAAGGACCCTTTATTCTACACCCCTGATGCTACGGTCCAATTTCGTCAGTTTGACTCCCCCCCTCTTCTTTTCCTCAAAGCTTCTTTTTTGCTGTCCACTCCTTTTCCCAGTTCTGTCTTTTTGGCACTAACTGCATTATGTAAATGCGCCTTGGTACTTTACCTTCCCCCCTGTCTTCTTTTTCCCCCCTGGCCCCAGTTTTTTCCAACTTTTAATCAGTTAATTCCTGGGACCTTGTTTTTCGGCCTCCCAAACCTTCATTTTTTCTCTTCTTCCTGTAGTTTCCTCCCTTCTCCATACATTCGGTGTTTTTGTCTTTCAGCCTCCCCCGCATTTCTCCCGCCGGTTTTTTTTTGACGCACCCTCCCCTTTCCTGTTCCTCCCCCCTCTTACCTGTTCGTATTTCCCGTTTCGATGCGTTCCCAGCAACCCAGAATTTTTGATTGTTAACTTTCCTCGTTAGACCCCCGGCTCTGGTACAGTCCAATTTGTTAAAACACCTTTTTTTGAAATGTTCTTCGTATTTTTTTTCTCCCTCCTCTCCTGTTTTTCCTTCGCCGGACTCCCTCCTGTTTCCCCGGTCGTCCGTTTTTCAAATTTGCTGCTATCCCGCCCCGCTCCCAAAATTTGATCCCCTTACCTTCGCCTTTCTGTTCCCGTACCTTGTCTCTCGTGGTGTTCTCCTTTTTTTTTTTGTTTTTCACCTTGCCCGTCTCACCCGTCTTCGTTGTTTGTGGCAAAACCTTGGCCTCCCCTGGGGCCGAAGGTCTTCCTTGCCCGCCCCCGTTTAACTTCTGCTTCGCCTTCGCACCCTTTGCCTTTGTACCCTTTTGTTGTGGCAGCGCTACTCCTCCGTCCCCCTTCTGCTGTTCTCTTTTTCTTCGGAAATCGGCCCCCAAATCTCCTTAATTCCTCGTTTTGTTTTTGGAATTGTCTTTGCAAATAAGGAGCTCCACCCTCTCCTTGACTTCAATGTCGTTGTCATGTCTTGACAAACCGTGCACAGACCAAATTTTCCCACCGTTTTCCTTGGTTCTTTTTGTTTGGTGGTTGCCTCCGCGTGACTTTACCAAGTTTGGGGAGGTCTCCCTTCCTTCGTACGATTTTTTTGCTGAAACCCGTATGGTTTCCGGTACGAGACGGGGATTTTCTTCAAAGGTGCGTCTCCCGGGTGCCTGTGATCAGTTTTTTTAACCCACCCCTCCCCGTTAGGCGTTCCTTCCGGACGTTTTATGCCGTGGCTTCTAAAAACCCCGTAGACCCCCGAGTCCCCCCTTTTTGCCTGTGTATGCACGGCCCCGATTTGTTGCCATCTGGACGAGTTACCCCAAGGTGTGGTGGGAGCTCCCGCCTCCTGTATTGGATTTTTGGGTTTGAAGTTCTCCCTTTCTCTAGAGTTTTTCTCCTAGTTCGGTTGTTTGCCCTCTTGTCCTGAGGGAAGATCGATTTGCCCCCCCCGCCGCTCCGCACAAACATTCCCCCAGTCTGTTGCGGGGGCTACCACCACAACCACCAGGGGCGTAACCCCCCCCCTGGGAAGGGCCACCGGGCCGTTTATTTTTCCCCACCCTTCCCCCCTTTGGCCCGTGCGTGAATACCGACAGGGAGCGTCATTGGCTCTCCCAGTTTCGGCTACGCGTGTGTGTCTTTTTTTATCAGGTTATCCCCCCCCGTGCCCCAACATTGCCCCCCTTTTTTCCCCCGCACCCTTTGGTTGACGAAACCTGACGGATACCTGGCAAAAACCCCATTTTCCCCCCCCCCTTTCAGGCTTTCCCACGTTTGACCACGACAACAACACCCCCCCCCGTTTGACTACCGTTGTGGAGTCCACAACCCCCGCCACGAAACTTTGGCTGTTTTTTCCTTGTGCCGTGTGACGCAATTTCGTCTACGGGTGAACCAAGTCAAGAGTATTTTTGTGTAGATACTATTTGAATTAAGTTGGCCCCCATTAGTGTGCCCCCCCCTGCAGTCACGTGTTGTTGTGTCGATAGAGGGATCTTGGTTTTTTTTTTTTTTTGGTCGAGGAGCCACCTTTTAATTTGTCCCGTTTCGGCCTTTTAGCGGCGGTCAGGAACAAAAGTGGTAATCCTACGTATGCCTATCCTTCCTTTCTTTTGAAAAAACACCAACAACCACAAAACAAAAACAAGGCACGGGGTTTTCTTGGGGCCCAATTTTTCTCGGGACCGTTTCTGCGTACGGGTAAAACCTAACCTTTTCTTTTGGAGCCGGAACCCTTTTTCGGAAACGTCAGGGGAAAAGGGGTCCTCTTCCCCTACATGCAGTAAAGGAGCCCGGATTTTTTTTGCCACTTTTTGTTTCACTTCTTTTTGTTTTTCGCGGGCGGGCTGCTTGGTAGTCGCCCCCTCACACCCACCGCAACAAGTTCTTGCTTCCGAAAGTCCTGGTTACCGACTTTAAGTTCCGTTTTGCGTGCAACGGGTACCCCTGAGGAGGCCTTAGACTACACTTGTTTTTTCCCCTTGCTTTGTTTACACTTCTCTTCACCGCTCCCGTGTTCGCAGAACCTCTTCTTTCTTTAAAATTCGTTCCACCCCACACTTTCTTTTTTTTTTTTTTTTTGTACGTCCCCCTTCTACAACCGTCCTTCCGAAACAACCCCCAACAACACTTCCTCGGTGGTCGTTCCCCCTTTTCCCCACTGGGTCTCTTAAATTCCCCCGGCGTCTTTGTTGTTCTGCCCGGTGAGTCGGCTAAAAAATTCCCACACCCCACTGCCCTTCCGCTAATGTTTTTTCGCCTAATACGTTTGCTCCTATGCAACTCTCTGGATGGTCCTTTCCAGTTTCCACAATGTTTGTCCCCCTTTACTTAATGCAGTTTTTTATGGACAAACCTGGGGTCTTGTGATGATAACTCTAAACCTTCCCCTTTGGGTCCGTGAACCCTGTCCCTTCACTTTGGATCCTTTAGTAGTGTATCCTGGTTCCCCCTAATCTCGGTGGTTACTTACTTTTTTCCTCCATCCTCCGTTGTTTCTGCCTCTTTTTTTCTTTTTTTTTTCCAACTTACGACAATTGTTTAACGATCCCTCTGTTGTGATACCCCCTGTTTTACCCCCAGCCGTGTCCCAATGTGGCGTAAACCCCTTCTCTACCTTCCCTCGTTCTGAAACGACCCAAATAACTGCTACGGATTTGAGTCCCCTTTTTGTGTGATCCATCTCTCTTTACCGCCATTTAGTTGAATTCTCCCTCTTTTTCAACCCCCCCCCCTCACCCCCCCCACTTGGACCCCCAATTTGTTCGACCCATCTGCCTTACGGGGGAGCCGGCGTTTCTTTTTCACAACGTCGATCACACATGTTGGTTTGTCACTATACTCTTGGTTGTTTCCACGGTCCCCTCTATATTTTCCCCTTTTCGTCCCCATAAGTTATTTTTTTAAGTCATATAGCTTACCCAGGCCCGACAGAACCCCCCCTCGGATTAAGGTTTGGTCGCAACGTTTAGCCTGGTCCATGCTACTTTGTCCCCGTGATGCGATGCCAACCCCGTCACAAGCTTCGCGGCGTGGGGTCGCAGAACCAGGGAAACAGTACTTTTGAGGGTATTTTTTGGCACAGTAGGAGGCCAAAAAACCCCATAGTCCCCCATGTCCGGAATTCTTTAACCTTTTGTTTTACTGTTTATTTCGGATGAATCGGACCACAACTTAGTGTCCTATACGTAACCTTTTGGTCATAGTCTACTTAGTCCATTTTATGTTTTCCGATATTTTTGTTTCGCCTTCCTTGGTTGTTGTTTATCCCTTTCTTCCAAACCCCTGGTCCGCTTGAAATAACGTATGGTTTTTGAGCATTGAATTACATGGACTTTTAAAGATGCAAGCTAACCTCAGTGGCCCCCCCCCCCGGCCTTTAAATTTCCTTTGTCCCCCCCCCCCTACAGTTAACCCCTTGGATAATTTTGTTTTCAACGGTCGACCAGCACTTCCCCCTTGTTGAGAATGTTCGTCTCCCCCATTCTATATCCCCCCCCCCCCCCAACCCACGAACAACCCCGTGAAATGAAACACTGGGATGCTTGGGTCGTCTCCCAATACCCGGGTTC
>Ga0179591_1295133_pt1 | contig 18742 bp, 17 predicted proteins | sample CZOMad2_1_08_16f_FD_182891 | JGI IMG/M metagenome (GOLD analysis project Ga0179591, IMG submission 182891) | Vadose zone soil fungal communities from Angelo Coast Range Reserve, California, USA - CZOMad2_1_08_16fungal (PacBio error correction) | ecosystem: Environmental > Terrestrial > Soil >... | reverse complement strand
CCGACGTCCCATTCTCTCTTCTCTAGTTTTCTGCCTATCTTCCTCACACTGAAGTTTTCTGTTCTCCGGCCCCGGGCTACGCGCTTTTTTGATCCCAGACCTTAGACGGCTCCGAGTTAATCTTTCACGCCTTTCTAAATTCTGCCTTGACCACCGAGAAGAGAGTTTCCTCTGGTTGCCCCTGAAAAGTCATTCCCTCTTCCGGCCGAGAGCTCTCTCGTGCTTGGACCCATGAACGGAAGAAAGCTCCCTCTGCAGCCGCGCTCTTTTTGCAGCCTGACGATCAACGATCAGACCCCCCTATTGCGCCTTTCAACCTTCGATCGCCTTCTTCATCTCCGTTTGGACGAGATCCCTCCCGGAGTTCCCTTCATTTGCACTCCGAAGACTCTTCAGTCAGAAATCTTCTCAGCTTCTTTTGTTTCCCCCGCGGTTTCTCGGAAAAGACCAGCACCAAGCACGTCCCCTTGCAATTCTTTCCCTTTAAGGATGAGAGACCGCCCTAGGGACCGACAAGCACGCAAACTTCAAGTTCCTCCCGAATTGTCCTCCGGCCAGTTCAGGCCCCCAGCACGGCCGGCTCCTTTCCCTCTTCACCCCCTTCTTGACTCCAGCACCAGTTGACAGCAGCCCGGTAGTATTTCACCTTTTCGAGAGATAAATTTCGCCCCTCCCGCACCATAATCGTGATCTCCCCCGTTCCGGCAGTTGGTACAGACTTGGACAACCCCTTCTTCTTTTCCCATTCCTTCCCTCTCAAGTCCGGCGCGCCACGTTTTTTTTTCATGATCGACGTAGCTGTTTTAACTGCATTTCACAGACGTGACTCCGAACCGGGCGAAAACGCCTAGTTGAATTCTTCCCCATGACCCTGGACCTGTACAGAGGATTTGTCGGGTCTTCGTTTGCACGTGGGCAGGCGCAAGACCACCCCTCGAGTTTAGCCCTCCAGTGACAGAACACCCCCGACGGGGCTGTCCAAGAGCCGCTTTTCCTCGCTTTCTCAGTCCTCCAGTCGAGCTAGTCGGCCGACGACCTCCCGGTCGTCTTGGACTCGCATTCCTAATGTTTCACCCGATATGCTTCTGTCCCCGTCATTTTTTTCCGCCCTTCCCCAGGCGATCGCGTCCTGAATCGCCTCCGTCTAGAAAGTGACTGCTTGTCTGTGATCTTATTCTCCACCTATATCTACGAGATCTGTTGTCTTTTCCCCCCTCTCGTTATTTTTCCTTTCCTTTTTCGGATGGCTGACGAGCAGACCCCCCCGATTTCCTTTTCTCTCGGCTAGACCCTTGGGCACTTCTTTTCGCGACCCCCGACCGACCATTTTGGCCATCCTTCCCCCCACATCCGGTTGAGGTCCAAGAGACCCTTAGGTTTTTTGGTCAGGTTTTACTTCTCGCGGCCGAGTGCCGACTTTTGCTTTTTAGCCCTTTTTCCCCCTCCCAGTCGCGATCCACTTCGAGAGTCAAGATCAGAAGGAAGCCCCTGTGCTTCGTTTCGGTAGTAGGTCAACCCGCGTTGCCCCTTTCTTCTTTTTAAAGACCTCCTCCGCCCGTTGAACCCCGCTAGCAATCCCACCCTCAACCTCTTTCGGAGGTCCCGGCGAGGCAAATGGTTACTCCCCCCCAGTCGTGAAAGGCTCGTATCAGTCTTTCGCCGGTTATAACTGCCTACATGCGTTCTTCCCTGTCGGCCCTCTTTTTGTAGCCATACCTGACGTGGTTTAGAGCTGACTTGCCCAGCGAACTGAGGTCCTTAACGCCCAGTCCCTGTGCCTAATTTTCACACTCGACCCGAAGAGGCCGTTTCCCGGTACGCTTATCGACACAGCGAGAACCCTTTCAGGCCTCCCCTCCTACTTTTCTCAGGCTGGCTCACACGCGTTTCGAGGTCACCCCCCCCCCTGTTATCGCGGCGGTCCAATCTGACCGCCTGCAGTCTTTGCCCGGATCCTTTCCTCAATAATGATCCCCCCCTCCGTTTATGAATAAAAAGACCCCCTCTCCTTTTCAAATTTTTCGAGCTATAAGAGAGCCTTAAGGATTCCGCCTTTCCTCCCTCTTTCTTCCTGGACTGCCCTCCGATCCCCCGGAGATGGATGTAGCTTTTCGCCCCTCCAGACCAGCAACTCACACCGTGCCTCGATACCCCCCCCCCAATCTCCTTTGTGTTGAGAGATCTCGGTTTCTTTCAGTCTTTTTGTCTTTATGACAGCCATCCGCGCCCCGTGGCATATTTTCAGATATAGCTGACTCGGACCTTCGTCTTGCCCTGAGGGAGCCCATTTAGCCTGTAAAATGTGTTGATCTGTTTCGGAGACGTCTCCACGGACTCCCCGCCCCCCTCTTCTATCGGTTATTACCGAGACACTGAACAGGTTCCCTCGGATTCTTTGCCTTTTTTCCCAAGTCCAAAGAGCTTACTGGAACTGAAAATAGACGAGAATGTCATAAAGGAAGTTCCCGATTCAGTGAGGACGATTCTCATTCCTTGTGATTTCATAATAGGAGTCCTTACATATTAATCTTGCAGCGGGTTCGTCTTTTGATCCCCTCTGGAGACCCGGTTTGCTTTTCTCCATGGTCTGTTAGTGAGTATTATCGCCCCATAGGCACCCCCCCCGATGGCGGAATCTCGCCTCCCCCAGATCCGGTCCTCGACCTCTCGCTCGCAGTGATCGCGTGAGAAATCGAGCGGAATCTTTTTCCTCGACGTACATAAGAAAAATTGTTTTTCATAGAAGAAGAATTGCCTCCTTTGTTTCTAGATATTAGAGGTTTAAAGGATAGTTATCCCCTTTCTTCTCTCCCCCCAAGTGATGGTTACCCCACCCACGAAGGGACACCTTCATATTGGAGGTAGGATGATAGCTTGATGAAGTCATACACAGCCCCCAAGTTGAGATCTAGATCCGATTTTCTCCTTACATTGCCCTGTTCCTGCACGCTGCATGACCCACGACCCGACTTATACACCCCCAACCTCTCCTCTTTTTCTTACGCCCGTGGCCCTTCTAGTGAAAAACTTCCCCCCGTAGTCCTCCCTACTGTCGATCGATCCCCCTCCGAGGTGCCCTTTTCAGTTCCTTCCCCTTAAACGTATGAACGTGAACCCCCAAGGCCTTTCTCGCGGACAGGATCTTACCCTGGCTCAAGTATCACCGGATCTCTCCGGAGCGAGTCAAGGACTGATCGCCTTGTCCTTTCTTCTTCTACGGGGGATCGTCACCTCGCAGAGCGGGGACTCTCTTGAAGATCCAAAACTTCCGGTTTTTCTGCTTCGTCCGCTACTTTTTTTCTAGAGTTGCTGCACTTCACACCTAGCGGCACTTCTTCCTCCTTTTCACTTTTTGAGTGTTTTTCCGGAGCTGCAGTCGTGATCCCTTCTGACCGAGCGTTCTCAGGCTATATAAAGAGCGCGATCTTATCCCCCTTGTGCCCTTCTTGCTTCTTTTTGACCCAAGGGCCGTTCTGGAGGTCGATCAGTAGTTTTAAGCGTCCCTCTCCACGGGATAGTAGGCTCGACACCTGCCTCCCTTACTTGCCCTTTGACTTTCGTCGAAGCCAACGCGCGCCTGTTGAAAATCGTAAAAATTCTAATCACGATGGAGTGGGTGAGTCAGATTCAAGGAAGCGCCCCCCTGATGAACTGATCTTTTTCGTCCTTTTTTTTGCAATGTCTGGTGCTTCACGTGTTCTCCTGCGGCCGTTTTTTTGAGAATGACCGTTTTCCTGAATTTTCTTCCTTCTGGGCCTGCGGAGAGTCGATGGCGTATCGGCGGCGTTATATTGTTTTTCCGTTCGGTCTTTCCCTTCACGGGCATGTTTGGTGGTCGGCGATATAGCTCAAAGGAGCAGACTTTTTCTGAAATCGACAAGCGATAGAGACTTTGGGTTTCACGAGCGTCCTGACTCAGGTGTCTGTCCTCCTCCCCAGATGGCAGCTCGGACCGTCCGAGGAGATGAGAACTGGTACCTATGGTCAGAGGACGATGTGACTTGGGAGGCACGCTGCATTTTTTTTATGCTTTCGTTTTTCCCCTAGTTTACTTGGGCACTACCAGATCGTACGGCGTAGTAATAGCTAAGATTTGAAGTGGGAGTCCACCCCTATGTATGGGCTGTGGTTTCCAAGAAGTCTCTCGTCTTTTCCGATCTATTCACTAAACACTAGCGATCAAGGGACCAAATCACCCCCCATAGTACCACAGCAAAAGTTTTGTATAATAAGACCCGTTTTTCCTTTTTTCCCGCTTTTTTCGGAAGGGTATTCGCGACCGATCGAAAACCCCTTTTAACGGAGGTTTTACATACTGTAATTCCCAGTTGTTTTGAGATCCGATAACACCTCCTTCCTTGACTTGGCGACGCGATTCCATTCATAAAAGATCCTTCTGGACGGTTTTCTCCGTAGGCCCACCGCGGAATGGGAGTCCTGACCTTTGGGTGATGCGCCCTTTGATTCAGGGCACCCATTAAGATTTCACTTTTGAGATTCTCCCCCCCGTCTCTTCACCGTAGGCAGAGACCACTCAATCTTTCTTGAAGCATTTGCCGGCCACCTTGCATCGCGTCCCCTCCTGACTGATTTTTGAGCCCCCTTTTCTTCCTTGGCCCCCTCCACGGTTAATGACTTGACAGAACCCCTATCCCCCTGTCAGAAGAATGCCCCTAAGCTTCCCCTACTCAGATCACGTCTCTTCCTAAGATTCCATAGAAAGTCTAACCCTGTCAGATTTTCTCACACCGAAATTCAGGTCGGTAATGAGAACCATCCAGCGGAATTCTCCTCCCGACCGTAGATCTAAGCTGCGCGGCGACTTTATAGAGACCTCCTGGACCTTCCCCCCCTTAAAGCCGTTCAAAAATAACGATCAGAAGCGCAAGGACGCCCCGTTCTTTCCTGACCTTCCACCCAATTTCCAGACAAAGTCCCCAGGCCAGCGCCTCCCCCCCGCAACCCCCCCCTTCACCAGGCAAGTTATCAGCACTTCCCCCAGGCATCCTACCTCCTCGGTAACCAGCACTCCCCAGCTAGAAGCCAGCGCCACTTTCCAAGTACCGAGCATCAGAAGAGTGCATCGCGATCTCCCTTTCTACGACTCCTAAAAACTCAATTTTCATTCCGCTCGGCCTTAGCCTTGGCCCCCTGGTTTTCTTTCTTACCTCCTACTGAGCCCCGGTCAAGGTTTAGATCAAGTTTTTTCTTACTCCGACTATCCTTGCCGTAGGCTGATAGAGACAATTTGACCTTTCTACCCCTCGACGCAAGTTACGAGTGGACCCACCCCTTTGGACGCCAACCCTTCCCTTTGACCCCTTCTCCCCCCCCTCGATGAGATTCGTTAGCTAACGCCCCTCGTCAGGAACTGTGTCTCGAATTAAGACCACCATACGGACCGGTTTTTTTCACTCTTCCGAATAATCTGAGGAAGTCCCATGTCCTCGTAGCTTAAGGTCGCCTTCCAGGGTCTTCTTATGCAGATTTTCCACACGCCTGACTATTGACGGATCCCCAGGTCGTGCGCAGCCTCCCCCCCCTGAGACGCGCCTTGAAGCGTCTTTCCCTCCGCTTTGAACGGTAATCCCGCCGAGATGTCGCAGATTGGACGTTGTTCTAGCTCTATCGATTTGTCGCGGATCCCCTGTTGCTTCTCAGCAAAGAGATGGGATCTCTTCTTCCCCTTGCCCCTCGCGAGATTTTCATACATGGGTTGTCAAAGCCCGACAAGCCCAATTCCTGGTTCCTCCCGAGCCATCTGCGCGAGGTTGGAGGGCGGTGCCGTCCTCGGGCATCATCGCCCTAGCCCTATTGAGCTTAACCTTAGGATCTCGAGAGAGAAATTCCCGTGATGCGCGCGGCCCTTCCGCCTCCCCCCTTTCCCCAGAAATACGATGCTTCTTTATTTGAAGGTTCACAACCCAAAATTCGTTTCTTTTCCCAGTAACTCGAGCCCGTGTTTCCCCCGCTCGAACCCTCCCCTCCCCCTATCTTGCGGCGATGACCACCAAAGTGTCTTAGTAGAAAAGGCGCTCCCTTTTCGGCTTCGCAGAACCCTGCTAGAGATGCGGGACCCGGCCCCCTCCGTCTCCCCCCTCTCGCGACCCCTGATTCCGCTTTGGTTCCGAGCGCCCCTGACAAGGGAAGAAGCACAGTGTTCCTTGTGCAGATGAGCCCTCCCCGCTCAATGCTCTTTGCCCTTCATGGAGAATGATTCTCCCACCGTTCCAGAACAGACCTCGGAGAAGGACCTTTTCTCCCTTGCTTCGAGTTCCTAACATTGACAGCACTGTCTGCTTCCTAGCCCCCGACTCCCCCTAGGACTACGATGTCAACCAGAACAGTTTTCGAATTCACTCTCGACAGCTCCCACCTTTTAAGCACCTTTTCTCTGATTTCGAGAGCCTAGAGAATGGTCCCTGACCCAGAGACGAGTTCTTTAATACCACGAGCACGTCATTGATTAGAGGATGTTAGTCTTTTACCCTTCCACTCCCTTTTCATTTCCTCCGAACATTGAAGATCTATATCACTTCAACTTGTTGGGGTTGACTATATCCGCTTTCCCTTTTTGGTTCTTTTTAATTTTACTTCGGACAGTCCGCCTATATTCCTTTTTCGCTTCTGTCTTTTAATATCTGTCTTCTACCTGAAGGCCCGGCGGCTTCTGTAAGACTTCTTGACTGTGGAGATGGTCACTTCTAGATTTATTCCCTTCCCTTTGACCCGTTTTTGGCGTGTGTATCTTATAGTACTAGACCTGTCATTCGGTCCGGTAGATGGCAAAGCCGACTAGCTCCTTTACTGCTTTCTCAGAGAAGCCAGGCCGTCAGGCTGCCCCGCAGACGTTTCTCGAGGTCTTTATCCAGCTCCCCTACTCTTTATGCAACTCCTCTCCCCCGGGGTAGTGGGACGCCTTTTTCTCACGATTGAGAACGGTCCTTTTTCATGTTTTTTCCCGGTGCCTTTTATTCAGTGTAATCGTTCTGGTCCTGTCGCAGATAGCCCCCCTCTTTTTTTTTTTTCCATATGAGTTCCAGGCGCTCGATGAGTACGATACAGTGGATAGACTGGTACGAGCAAAATTCATCGAAGGCAGCCTTTTCGCTTTTCGGCTTCCCTCTCTGTTCCTTTTTTTCCCCTATAGTTTCAGATGATTGCAACCAATCACTTTCGTATGGGTTTAAAGTAAAACTACCTCGGACCTCCCCTGTCCCCTGATGGCGTACAATTGCCTTTTTTTTGCTCGTTGCGCATCACTTGAAGTATTCCTTCCCTCCTCGAGCGGAAAATAGCACGCTCGGCGGCAATGAATTTCCCCCGACCCCTCCCCTCTTCCCAAAATCTCTGCTCTTGACGCCCCCTGAAGCGTTCCTTTTATTCCAACCGGCTTCCGTCGTCGCGCGCCTTGTTATCGAGATCAAAGTCTTTCCCTTCTTCGCGCGCTCCGCGCACCAACTTTTCTCCCCGGCAAACAGCTCGGGCAAAAAAGTCCGGCCCTTTCTTTCCCCCCCCTTTAGAATCTTCTGCAAATTCTATAGCTAGAGAGTACCAATTTCCCGCCCCTCTCCGGTGTGCCGGCGTCGCCCTCAACGGGTCCCCCCCTTGACACTTCTTCCGAGGTTTCCAAAAGTGTCCAACCGGTTGGCGCTAAGGTCTTTCTCCCTGGAGGAAAGAAGGCTGCAATTTCCCGTGTAAGTAACCCCTTTTCCCCCCCGGCTTTCTGGGTTGGCAGGAGAGAAAAGACCCTTATCCTCCATGAACCCGTCGCGATGATAACCCCGCAACCAATACTCGATAATTTTCTCTCCCCATGGTGGCCCAAATTTTTCCGTAGCCGTGTAAGGTAGGTAACTTTTTTCTGACCCCATTCGCCGATGGCCCCCAAGCCACTTAGGTTCATCCCTTTCCTCTCCCCGTTCCCTCCTCCGTCTTTTTTAATTTACGAACGAAGCCAGCCTCGTTTTTCCCCCCTTCTTACCAATTGCGCCAATCACGATGGAAGTGTTGTACGGGCCTTTCCCCTCGTCTTTTCGTGAGAGCGGACTGAGGACTTAGGTCCTCTTTCCGCTGATGATCAGGTTGTGCGTCACTAGCTGGCTAGTTTCGCCGGCAACTTGATGTTTTTTCCTTTTCAGTTAGAATGGCGTCGGCGATTTCCCGGTTTTTGATGTAATCTGCCAGGATTCATCTTATAGTTCCAGGCGTCGTGACACCTTCTGCTGGTTTGTCTTCTCCCCCTTCTTCCCCAAGGCGCGCGTCACAGAAGCTGATAGAATCTTCTCGTTCTTAGACTCTTGCGCGGTTGCAGACCGCCGCGCTGGCCTGCCCTTGCCTCGTCCCTTCGATGAAGTTTTTTTTATTGGAAGTCGGTGCATCCCGATTTCAGTCAGGCTTCGATGATTGTTTATTTCTCTGCGAAGTCCTGGAAGATTTGGCACACGAAGAGTTCTTTTCTTACTTTCAGAGGACCCTGCCGGAAACCGCCCCCTTGAGCCTCTCATGATAAGGGAGCGTTCGTGCTTCTATCTCGGGACGTTTGCAAATAGAAGGAGTTGGCACTCCCCCAAGGTTGCGTTCTTCCCCTTTACTACCGTGCTAGGCCAGTCCGTATGAAAGGCCTGGGATTCTTTCTCGAGAAAATCGTATCTGCCGTCGTCGTTTCATTTTTTCCTCCCTCCTTTTTTTTTCTTCTTTTATCTAAAATTCCAGGATTCTTTTTGCGTTCCATAGTTCTTACGAGCCCCAGATGACTGGTTTCGGCTTAAGTCTGCACCTTCTTCGGGTCTAGCTTCACAAGATAGCTATGTTGCACCCCTCACACATGTGATCGATCAGCACACAAATCAAAGGCCTTCGCGATTTCTCGATTTCAATGACACTAGCGCCGCGGAAAACGGATCCCTCTCGAAGGACATGCTCCCAGTTTGCACCGCACAGCGAAAACCCAGCCGCGCAATGAGGACGAAAGATCAAGGACTCTTCAAATCATTTACTTCTTCTTCACCCCCCCCCATTATGTGCACGCTTCACCTACCTTTCTTCACTCTTCCCCCTGAAGTTGGAAGACCCGAGCGCCGCCCCGCCCATTCTCACTACCTTGCCTAAAATAGTCCGCCCATAGTTGTAGATGCTTGAGCGGTCCCCGAGGCGCATTTCTCGTTTCTCCTCACGTCACCGACCAACCGGTTAAAAGACTCCCTCCCTGCCAGTAACCGCTTCGTTCCCCCACCAAGAGCCTCACCGGTAAGACCCAAACCAGTTGTCTCCTCAGCTGACTCCCGCACTGCCCTTGAGAACCCGTCCGACCCTAAACCCAGCGACTGGTTTCTAAGTTTCCCCCCTGAGAAATCAAGAAGTCTCCAGCAAGTGCATCGCGCGATAGTGCCATCAGACAACGTCCCCCCCCCCACATCCCCCCCCTCCGCTCCCAGGAATTAAAGCATTTTGGCAAAGGTTGAGCTTTTCTACGCGAACGCCACCCCCCTCCACGTTAATGGAATGCCTTCCCCTTAGCTGGTTTCCATTCCCGATAATGACTCACCGGTCCCCCTTCCCTCCTATTCCCTTGTCTACCTTTCCCTATTGTCCCCCACTCTCACCGACCTGGTTTGAGCCAGAGGTCTGTAGGGATCGCCCTCCGCCCCTTCTACAAACTCATTTTCCTTTAATCAAGTCGTGTATCTCGGTCCACGCCGACCGGTAAACCCCAGAGCCCTCCTTTCCCTAGTTTTCCGTCCCTAGATTCCTGGATCCGATGCAGACTCCGGGCTGATATGACCAGATCAAGCCCATAATTTCGATACCAGTCTTCCCTCCCCTCCATTTTTAACAGGAGGGACCCCTGACTGATTCCCCCTTCTTCATGACCCTGAGTTTCCCTGACTTTTTCCTCTTTATTCCCCCTTCTCCTTTTTATATGTCCTGTCCCCATAGATTCTCTTATGTTGTCTAGGAGGCTTCGCGAAGTTCACATCTCGCCGGGAATAGTTTCTAGCCGTGATCCAGGACTATCTCCTGATTCGAATGTGACCAGCCCGAATTTCACCCGAGTTTGGCGTCCCCTAGACCTTTCCGAGCTCGCGTATTTCTTGGGTGGTGAAAATTCCCTTTGCCGGAAGTTTAACATCTGCCGCGACCTCGGGCTCTATCCTTAGCTTAACTGATCGCGAGCAGGACCCCGATGATGATTCCCTTCCCCTTTTTTTCCCCTTTCACAAAGCCTAAAATGGTTGAGTTGTTTTCCCTTCCTTTAGAGAGCCGGCCAGAGACGAGAGCCCCTCCTGAACACCTTCTCAGAAGGACTCCTGCACACGCCCCCCGACAGCCAAACCCCCCTGTTTTTTCATGCGGCAAAGGCTAACGGCTAGTATGACCTTTAAGAGCGGATAACTCTTTTGACTCGAGGGAAGGACTTTCTCTGGCCTTACCCGGACCGGAAAGTCGGTTATGCCTAATCCATGAAAAGACTGCAGCAACTAACCGTTTAGAAATTCTTTCTACGTCTTCGCCCTAGTACCCGCTTTCAGATTCGCCACTCCGGGAACTGTAAGCCCCCACCATCTCGGAGAATAAGCAGTATCATCAGAACTCCCTTCTCGACCTCTGTTGGAACCATGACTAATTTCCTTAACCGGAACCGTGCCGGAGCTACATAGAATTTAAGCAGCATGAATCCCCCCACCAACAAACCCAACCCACCCCACAACACCCCCCACCCCCCCCCCAACCCCCCCCCCCCCCACACAAAATCCCCCACCCCCCCAAAGGCCTCTATTTTGTATATGGAGCCCAAAGACCCCTCTCTTTATTCCCTAAGAACATCGACAACGTTCCAGTCTTTGCCTCGCCCCGCTTGCTCCCTTCAGGTTAACGTGAAGTCCCCCCTTAAGAGACATCAACCCTGGAAAGATTCCCCCCCCGATTTTTCCGAGAAAGAACAAGGACGTACTAACCCTTGCTCCCTCTCGATTGTCAAACTACGTTGTTTAGATAGAGTAACTGTCTCCCATCTTTGAGACATCCCTCGCCCACTATCTCTTTTAAGCCTCTCTTTCAGATCTAGATGATTTATGACTTTCCCACTGAAGGAGCTCCACATTTTGAGAGCTACCCATTTTTTCTTCAACGGGAGAGGCCTCTAGGTCAACCCTTCTCGACTGGTATCTGAGCTGTCTTCTCCATAGCCGTATTCTCCCCTACGTATCTAGCCTCTCTCCCTCGGCCGAACTCACCTAGTCCATGTTAGGAAATCTCATTCTTTTGGGAATACGTAAGACTATTTTTATGAAGCATCTGTTTTTTCTCGTTGTATAATAATCCCCCTCTCCCTGACCCAGAGTAATCTTAGCCTTTTTACTAGTTTTTCCCCACCTTTCTCAAATATGCAAACGGTTAGTCTCTTTTAGCCAGGTGACGTGTTACGATAAAACCTCTAATGCCTTGTTTACTATTTATCACAGTATCTTCAGTTTAGTCTATTGATGTATAACTATGGCCCCTCGTTTGAGGCGAGCCCGTGAGTCCGCCGTTTCTAGATTCCGCCAGGGATGGGTCAATCGGTCAGAAGGTGATCGATTGCGATCTTATCGGTCCCTTTGACCGCTCTCCCCTTTCTGCCCTTTTATCCCAGAAGTTCTGTCTTTTGACATGGAACCCGCTAAATCAGATAGATGGCTGTTGCCGTGCCTTACATCCGGAATGTTCTCCTCCCCTCTGACCGAATTTTTCTCTAACCCCCTAAGTCGGCCAGTGGAAGTTCACTCCTTTGAAAAAAAAAACTCGATCTCTTGACTTTGAAGAACACACCCCCCCTATTGTTTAGGGATTAGTTTACAACCTTCAAGCCGTAGTAAATCTGTCGAAGTAACCTGTTTATCTTTGCTACAAGTCTTTTAACTAGAAGAACGACCGACCCTCGATTTATAACATCTCTTGCCACCCCTTCCATCTGATTCCGATTCCCAGGCGAAGCGCACATCTTCATGATCTAGCATGCCTCGTCCCCAGTCCTTCCCCTCGAATTTTGAAGTTGCGGTCATCCTACAATTTATCCTCCCGTCTTCAGAGACTTGTGGTACCTTCTTCATATAAACGGTCTGGCTTCACTACCCTTTTCCGCAATGGAGTTTTCTTCCAGCACTTCTGAGACTTTTTCTGGCCGGTCAGGACCAAACAGGTCTTTTCTTTCTTCGGATCCCCGAACAGATTTTCGCAAGACAAATATCTTAGAATCCCTCAAGCTAATTCCTTTTGCATAGGTTGGTGATCACCTTTTTTTTAGAACTTTAGAGGTAGTCCCCTTTCTTGTCAGTTAGAGCCTCCACCCTCCTCTTTCTCGTTCAAAAGCTACCTTTTGACATGGGATCGTAGAAGAAGCTACGTCTCTACCCGTACCAAATAGAATCCAATGATTAGTGGTTCCCCCCTTTCCGATTTCAGTTTCCCCTTTTGATCTCTGACTATTCAAACGGATTTTTCTGACTCTTGTTTCGCAGATCGATCAAGATTCTCCTTTTTTTTAAACTTCAGTGAGAAGGAAGGGCTTGGTTCTTTCTCTTCGAAATGTCAGGATCTTGGAGTCAGTGCCTTTTGATTTCTCCTCGTCTTGAGGCGGTAGGTTTATTGTTTTTATTTTTTTAGTAGCTTTTGACGTGTTACTTCTTCGATCCATATCACTGCGCCTTGTAGCCCTAGACTCCCCCTTCGCAGCGGCGCGCATCTTTTCTCGAGTTTTGGATAATTTACCCGTTTTTGGACTTGTCCACGAGGTCTATGATTAATAGGCACTCTATTTTCGATGCCGATCCGACCCTTTGATCTTCGTACGCACTTGCCTTGTGTCTTTTCTTAAGAGTGATGCTCAACTCTTTGTCCCCTCTAGTATAGTGCCTTCTTCCTAGAACCCTTTGATTTCCCCCAGACGTGAATACTGCTATTATACTGTTTTCTGTAACTAAGGCCCTAGTTTTTCTCTTCCGAAACTCTTTTTCCATAGAGAGACCAGTCTTTTCTACCCAAGTTTAGACCCGTCCCACTGAGTGCCGTTCCTGATCCTAGTAATTGAAGGGGTTCAGGTAATAGTTTAGTATAAATAGATCTCCCCCCCCTTCTCTCGTAGTTGATATATATTTTACTCACTCCTAAGTTTTTTTTGTTGTATATCTATCAAATAAGTCCAGAAAGGTTTTTAGTCTCTTCTTCTCTGAGATTCGGAATACCTCTTTTTCTGGCATTTACTTTATTCCCTATACCCGCTTCCCCTCTGATGGAGTAAGACCTTATTTCAATCAAACTTGGATCATTGTGCCCTCTTATTGAAGAGATCCACTCTATTCTTCTTCTTAGGAACCTTTTTCGAAAGAGAGTATGACTCTTTGAACTTCATTATTTGAGACGGCCCTCGTCTTGAGTAGTCTCCCCCCTGCTTTTTACATTTACCGGTCAATAATATTCAATTTTTTTAAACCCGCACTTCCTTCCTCCCACAGATAACGTCCCTCCCAGATTTTTACGACATTTTCTTTCCACCATTACTAATGGATAATAGACTGGGAAGAGTCCCTTCAGTCTTTCTCTTCAGTACCTCTCCCACTTCTCATGCCTATCTCGCAGCCTCTTCGACCATTTAGTCTTCCCCTATCTTCTAGAGGAGCCAGAAAGACCCCTCCCCGACCCCCTCCTTGCCCGATATCCAATCCCCTTCCTGGACCCTGAACCCCCTCACACTACAGAAGAATCCAACAGGCAGATTAGCCCCTCCCCCCTTTGCGAAGGAGCTTTCACTCCTCACGGTCTTCCGAGTAGCCCTCTTTGAAAAGCAGCACCATCTTGTCTCAGCAACGCATTTTTTTTCATCACCCCTTGTTCCTCTCGCTACTCTAGAACTTCACTCCCCCCCACCCTTGATCGAACGGACCTTTTTTTTTTCCAGCTTCAAACTCAGCTTATAAGTACAAGAGAAAACTCGGTTCCGTTTTTTCATGCCATTCCGAATTCCGGTGTCTCCTGCCGAGGACCTCACCTTGATACTCTACACGGAAGACTGAAAGAGTGTAAATGCATGGAAAGGTTCTACTTTTCGTTTTTTTTTCTGTTGGATCGCTGTCCCACTTTTTTTCATGCGAAGACCCTCTGTAGTGGTAGAAGCCCTCTCCTTACCCTAACGTAAGACGTTGGCCTTTTTCGAGCGATTTTTAAGCTTCTGTTCACTCCATGTATTACCTTCGCTCTCTCAATTTTCTTCGTATCTTCATCTAGTCACCTAGCTTTCTCTAATCGGAGGAGCCAACCAGAACTTCACTTGGCGATAGATTACCCGACTTCCTCTCCACTGACGAGGTTGCAGATATTCTCCGGATATAGCACTCGCCGTGTTGGCCCGCGATATTGTTTTTTCGCTTCTCTCAGTTCACTCTAGGCATTTATCCTCTACCTTGGACAGGCTCTCGCCCCAGCCCTCCCTTTTCCCCGAACGAAGAATAGTAAGTTTTAATTTTCCTTTCACTTTTCCGATTTTTGGGCTTTCGGTGCAATAGGGAATGCCGATCTCTTTCGACTTTCCTCCCCTTGATATACTGCTCTCCCCCTTTGTTTTTTCCTTGAGAGGTCCCGTATCATCCTCCGCCGTCTTTTTTATTGGACTTTTTATTTTTTTCCGGTCATTTTTTTCCCCCCCTTCGTTGGGGAAAGACCTCTTTTCTGAATTTCTCCCTGAAAGCCCCTGAGCTTTGCCGGCTACCACCGTTTGCTTAGTTTTCTCTTTTGTCTTCGCGCTAGACTCTCTTACCCCGGAGTTGATGTTCGGCCGCTTCTCGATTTTCCTCCCTTCACTGGAACGAGGGGAGCGAAGTACGACCTGTCCTTCCTGACTTCCCCCCCTTTTCTCCAGATGCGCCGAGAACAGCTGACTTTGACCTTCCTTGTTTCCGCTTTCTCTATCTGCAGGTCTTTGACCCTTCGTCACCGTCGGTAATGGCTTCCATGCGCTTCGAGTTTTCCATCTTTTTTGCGGCTGTGACACATCTCCAAGGCTTTTCGAAGATCCTATGTCCCCTCTTCTCCAAGCCACATCCCCGCTTTGAGGCCGACGTCAATTGCCGAAGGTTTCTCGTTTCCTTTCCAGCTTTCTACGAAGCCGTAAGAAGAGAGCTCTGTCCTCACGCCCCTTGGGCGAGAGGTCTTTGACACCCGAAAAGACCTCCTCCCCCCCGCAGCTTTTTTTCATTTTGCCTCCTTCTTTTGTTTGGAGAGACCTCCCCCGGACATGGTTCCTTCGTTCTTTTGCTATCCATACGCAGCCTCACCTTCTGAATAGTGTGGTTGATTCCGCTCTCGCCTGCCGGCCATTTAGGATCAGGCCTTTCTGTGCTCATTGTGAGAGGGGGTCGATTCTTCCTCATTCTTCTCCTTCCTTTTTTATCATCTCGAGCAATCGTACGTCGCCCCCCTGAGTTCGAAAGACGAACATGCTTTTTCCTTTTATTTTCTCGACTGTCCGCCATGCCGTCGCCTTCCTCTCCCGGTGGTTCTCTTTTCCTTTTTTCCCCTCCTATCATTTTACTCCCATCTTCCTCTTGCAGCGGGTAGACGGGAGCATATTCGCACCGTTCGGACCCCTTTTGCCGAATTTACTCGTGAGATGTTCCGCCCCCCCCCCCCTTTTACCCTTGCTCCTCTATCACTACCCGGCTTAAAGCATCGCCTGCTTCATTCCTCTTTCAGCGCTTAAGAGACGTTTTTTCGTTGGTTGGCGGACGGAGCCGATCCGAGTTGATTTGACTTCACTGGAGACAGTTTCCCGTCCATATTGCACTGCCCAAAGCAGGTTCGCTATCCCCCCCCTTTTTTCCCCAACTTCATAACATGATGGCCAGAGTTCTCGAAAAAAGGCCTCTCGAGTCTCCCCAGCGTTAGTTCCCCCTCTTTTAGCTAAGGAAGCCCTCAGAAAAGACCTTCCCACCAAATCGAGCTCTTCCGTGTTCACGCCTCATTTAGGAGGTTGACCAACCTGGATGTCCCTTCGAGCTCCATTCCCGACGACCCCGTCCCTCCTCTTTTTGTGAACTCTCGAAGCAGATCCCCTCTGACCCAATTCGTCCCCCACAGTCAGGATATCGGCCAGAATCTAAATCTCCAACTCTTAAGTCATCGCCGGTTCGCGTCCATGACATCCTGTGTTTCTTCCTTTTTCATCTTCAAGACGAGAAGTGTCTAGCCATCCACACCAGTCCTTTCTTTCCTCACGGATAACATGGAGTTCCTTCTTTTCAATCTCGCTCTGTAGTCACAAACCCAGTAGCTGGTCGTAAGAGAGGCTCGACGTCTGTTGCGCATGACCCACTTTCAGAACCCAGCCCTCCTTTCCTTTACCTGGTATCTGTGCAGGGCTTCAAATCGGACGTTCGCCCAGTTGTTTTCGATCAGTCGTAATCCTTTAGAGAGAAGGCCACCGCCCTTTCCCCCGGAATTAGAACGTTTCTTCCTTTTCCATTGGTGTTTCTTCGACTGAAAGAGCGTTGTACCATCAGTCCACTGCCTTCTTTCCCCTCTGGAGTGGGGAGTGCTTTTTTCTCCCTTCAGACGAGATGCAAGGCTTGTGATCCTTCGGGTGGGATGCTGATCACGATTTTGCTTCAAACGGTTGGCTCGTTCGCCGGCCGTTTTTTCGGATGAACGTTGGTTAACCCTATTTTTCGTGCGGTTTCTGGTGAGGGATGGATTCAGCTACCAGGTAGTAATTGATATGTGACTCTTTTTAAAGTGCTGTTGCTTAGGCGATAATCAAAGGAGACTCTTTTTACGCCCCGATAGTTACATCATCTTGAGAGGGATGCGAGCTTTTTAATGACTCGGAGCGCTCGGCCTCGTACTATAGGCCAGAATTGAAGCTTAAGATAGCGCTTTCGTCCTCTGAGAGATGTATGAGGACGTTGATCTGTTCTAGTTTCCTTTCCTTTCTTTGAACCCGAACGAAAGGAGTCTTTTAGCAGAAAGATCGTTGACGTACAACCGCTTCTTTATTATAGGTTTAATGAAAGGTTAGATTCGTAGTTTCCGAGTTGCCCTAGCGGATCAAGTCGTTCCCCCCCTTTCCGAACTCCCATCCGCGGTGCACGTTTTGCCGTGGATGCCGGGAATCAGGAGAACTCAAAGATCACTGGCCGTCTCGTTTGATATCTCTCTTTTCCCCACGTTGCTCCCTCCTCGGCCAGGATATTTGGCGGAGCGCTTTCTGTATAGACCCCCTCTCCCTTCCCCGATAATTAGACGCGTCGGTCCTCTACGTCTACCGCCCTCTCTGGGTTGGCACGCTAGTAGTGCCCCCACGAGTCCCAGATATGCCCCCCCAAGAAGCTATAAGGATCTTTGACCTCCTATGTCATTGCCTCGGTGCCGGACGCCTTTTTCTTTTCTCTCCCCCTTCAACCCCGTCCTACTTCGGTCGGTCGTTTTGCCCACCGGAACCGATCCCAACCGTAAGCTACGCTTTCCCAGCTCAACGAAGAAGATATTCCGTTATGCATCAATGAAGATCGCCCGGTCATCTCCTCTTTTCCAGCTCCCTCCGCAAGTAGTCCTTAACCCCCCCCCGCGCTCTTCTCCGGCGATCGCTTGTAGAGAGGGAGCTTCCCTTTCTCTTGCGGAGTCGCCTCAACTCCCCGCATGATCCCCGACAGCCGCTGACTCCTTCAGCCCCCAACCAGGCCATCTCAGTACTTTTGCCTTCCTTTCCCGTTCAGAAGCACCAGGACGCCGGTCTCTCCTCTAGCCCTCTTTTGAACAGCTTCCCCAGCGTAACCGGACCCTCGCATCCCACCTCCCTTTCTAGAAATCACCGCCCCGATTCCGCTGCAGTGTAACTCCCCACCAACCCCCCCCAAATTTTGGTTCCTTTTATGCCCAGAGTGGACAGTCCCTCGAAAATTGACAAGTAGGAGCACTGTTTACCCTCTGACTACCGCCTTGTGGCAACTGCTTCCTCAAGCTTCTTGAAAGAACTCGATGTTCTGTCGTAGTGCCCCCACTTAGTTATCTTCTCTTCTATTCTTGTAGGGATTTACTCGCTTACGGTGGCATTCTGCCTCCTTTTTTTCTTCTCAGTTACCAAGCGACCGGTTTGGACTTAATCCCTTCCCTGCCTCCTCAGTGATGGAGTAATCAATGTATAGAATTGAAGACCTTGTTTGGATCTTCCGCCCTTTATCTTTTTCATCATTTTTCCCCCCTTGCACCCGGCGCGACTCTAGTTCATTTTAAGCGCCCCCTCATCTCTCCTTTCCGTTTGCAGACGAAGTCTCGCCTTGCCGTGTTTTTTCCCTCTTTTGATCTGAACTTTGTTTCTTTACCTCTGCGAGAAGTTAAACGGGGGGATCCTGTTCCGCGCCCGTTTTCCATGAGAGAGACCTTATTCAAGCCCCTCCCCGACCTGCCCTCATTTTTCAACTTTTAGCCTTTTCTTTCATGTTTTTTTCCCTTTTTCGGTTTTCTCGGGCAGCCGAGTGTCCCCTGATTTCCCCTCCCTGACAAGAGGTGCCTCGCGCTCCTTTATGATCGGACGTAGCATCCTTCTAAACGCTTCTCCTAGGTAGGGTGAAGTGTCACCGAGCGACCTCGTAGGGAACACTCGGTCTCCTGCCGTGTTGGGAACGCGCGATCCTCCAAGCCCCGATCTATTCTTCCCGTCTTGATGAACCCAAAGGTGCTTTCGTTCAAAGGCTTTTTTTCTTCCAAGTATCTT
>Ga0179591_1224401_pt1 | contig 18745 bp, 25 predicted proteins | sample CZOMad2_1_08_16f_FD_182891 | JGI IMG/M metagenome (GOLD analysis project Ga0179591, IMG submission 182891) | Vadose zone soil fungal communities from Angelo Coast Range Reserve, California, USA - CZOMad2_1_08_16fungal (PacBio error correction) | ecosystem: Environmental > Terrestrial > Soil >... | reverse complement strand
TTTATAGTCCAACCCTTTTTTTTTTGGGGAGTTGGTCCCGACTCGAACAAGGGTTTTTGTTGTTCCCGACCCCCCCTTTATCCCACGTTAAGAGCGGTGTCCCTCTTTTGGGCCTCCTCTTTTTTGCGACCTCTTTCTGTTTTGTCCATTTTTTCCCTTTTCCCCTCCGTGCCCCCTCTACTTGTGTTTTAAGGCAAGCCGATTCAACCACACCCTTTTCCTTCACGTGATATTTTTTTTTTTGTCCTCTTTGGCGTTTTCTTCGCCGCGGCGGTTTAAATACCTGTTCCCTTTTCCTCAACTTGAGGATTTCAATCGTGGTGTGCCCCCCTCCCCCTTTCAGATTCCCTTCACCCTGCTTTCGCCCTTATTCAAAGTCTAGCTTGATCTCCCTCCTCTTTTTTTTATTCCTGGGTTCGCGGTCCTTTCCAAAACCCACCATGTCCCTATTTACCTCACCCCAAACCTCTTGCGGGCCTGCTTGTTCCCCCTCCCCCCCATTATGGTTCGTGGGTACCAGTTCCATGCAATTTTATCTTTTTCTGTTTTACTTCCGGTTGTAGAGGAGGATGTAAAGATTATACCGGCCTTTACTTGCTTATGTCTTTCCCCCTTTTCCCCCCACCTGCATCAGTAAGCTATTTGTGCGATTCAAAGTTTTGCAAGTTTATCTCCCCACACCATGTCCTTCTTCTTTGTCCGGTTTATTGTTTTTTAGCTCCCTGTTTGCCCCCCCCTTTTGCGGCTGGGTCCCCACCCCGTTCCGTGGCGGTTTTCGGTTATGGGGGGCCCTCTGAGCGTTTCTCCTGTTAGCAAAACTCAATCTTCCTTTCCCTTTCCTACCGCCCGGTCCCTTCTGATTTCGAACGATTCATGGGGGGCACTTTTTCCCCCCCCCCCTTTTTTCCCCTCAAAAGGATTTCTCCGTCTTAGTCAGGTCCCTTTACTGTTAGTCTTCTTCCTTCTTATGCCGGCCAGGATTGCGCAACTCTTTGGTCGGTTATCTGATTATTTAGTATTTTCCGAATGATGTTTGGCTATTCCCTTTGGATTCTTCTTTCCCCTCTTTTTTCCAATCCACTGCACCGGTACGGCCTTCTCCACTCCGGAATCTTTATAGTCATTTCTACCTTCCCTTCCCGTTTTTTGTGTTTTTGTCCCTGCAGAGATGCACGATTTTGATTTCCCCTTGCTGAACCTACAAGATTTTCCCCCCCCCCCCCCTGAGTTTGTGCGGGATGTGTGGGGTGAGTCCCCCCCCTCTTTTTGGAATCAGCCCCCTAGGAGCAATCGCCTATTTTTTCATCGAAAGTACCCCATCTTTATCCCCTTCCGGCTCTGCGGAAAAAGGTCCCCCCCGTTCGTTTGATTATTTTTATTGAGACCCCTTCCCCCCTACCAATCCCACTTATCCTACCGAGGACCATCCTTTTTTCCTTTTTTCACGGTTTTCAATACAACCCCTGCCCTAGTTAGTAAATTGATTTATCCTTTCCACCTTGTCGGATTGTTCCCCAAGGTTTCCAGGGCCTTCGCTTGCCGAAAACCAAATGCCTTGTGCTTATGTTTTTTCTTTTTCAATACCCGGTGGGACGGGAATCCAGTGTCACCACCCCCCCAAATCCGCTTCATCCCCTCCCGGTCATCCCCACTTGAACCAACCTGTGTCTTTTCATGACATCCTTCCATCGGGAACTTTTCTTGGTCAAGAAGGCATCCAGCGCACTGTGTCGGCTCCCCTTCTGACCATCCCTTCCCCCTCACCATTTTCCTGAAAAACCCCTGCGCCCCCATTCATCGACTTCCCTTTTCCAACTGGGTCCCTTTCCGCTCCCAGGTCAACAACTGTGCTTTGCCTTTCCAGGTAGTCCTTCCCACGAGTCGGTGAATTCCTCCCAACTTTGTCTTTTTTTTTGGTGGCAGAGTGAACATATTCCACAGGCGCCCACTCAGTTCCATGGAGCCCGGCCCTTTCGGCCACAAGGAGGTCACCCAAAGTTTTCGGAGTTCCAATCCTTTTTTTTGTCAGTTCCCCCTTCCTGATGGGCATCATATGATTGTTTCTTTCTGTGCTTCCGCCCAACCCTCCTGCCCCTTTTCTCACTCCCAAAAACGCGGGCAAACAGGAAAATCACCCGCCAACTTCCTTTTCTTTTCGTCTAGGGCGTGGTGAGCCGGCCAGTTCTCCTCCTTGTCCCCTCTGCTTAAAAAAACCCAAGGGACACCCCCCACCAGTTTCAAAACAACCTGAGGGGCGGCCTAAGTAGGTGGAGGCCCCACACGACGTCCCAGGCACCTTGAGTTTGGCAAGGTTTATTATGGCGTCGGAGGAGAGGTAGATTTGGTGCTCGTTTTTGGGTTGTTGTCCCTTTCCCCCCCCTTTAGACTTCTTTCCTGGATCCCGGGGATTCAGTCCCACAAGCTGTTTTAGTTGTACCCTCATCTTTCTCCAAGGACCCCCCCCTATCGGACCTCCCGACTGGCCGCTTCCCCTTTTTTTTCACTTTTAATTCCTGTGTATCACCTTGTGAGTCATTCTCTTTCCCCCTCAAACCGAACTTTTTCCCCGGCGTGCTGTTTGGGGTACAAACCTATCCCTCTCCCGCCATTATGAGCTCCGGGTTTTTTGTTGTGGACTACCCCTCCCCCCCCGTGGTTATGCATTTATTTTTCTTAGACCCCACCCCTTCGATCGGCTGAACGGATCAAAACACCGACATTTTTTTGGTCACTTCTTTTCCACCCTCATCGGGGCCGGCCCGCTTGAAAAACACCTTGTCAGACCACCTGACCCCCCAGTTCTCGTTTCTCCTCTTGTCGTTTAGCCCCCTTCCCCCCTTTGTGAATTGGGGTTTGGTGTCCAACTTTCTGCTCCACACGTTTTTGGTCTAGAGGCCTTTCCCCTGCTCCCCTTCGAAGGCGGTCCTTTGTGAGGTCTCACGTTGGTTTCCTTTCCCCGTTCCCCCTCCCCCTTATTTCGGGTGGCATGGTACTGTTGAACCCTTTATCGCCACAAAAACCTTACTTTGGTGTCACGTGTGACCCGCCACCCCCCGGTCGGTTTTTTTACGGGGCGACTTTTGAGTTTTTGTTCCCTTCTCCCAACCCACTTGCAGGATCGATTTGGGCCTACTAACCCGTGTTGCTCATTTCCCCACCTGTTTTTTTATCAGTTACCTTCCCCCCCCTTCGACAGGCAGCTCATTTTGCTTTTCACCTCCCCGTGTCAATGGCTCGTCACCGGGTCTGGTCCACATTTGGAGGCAATGGGTTAGGATCCCCTTTCTCCCTTTATTCCCCTCCCTTCGTGAGAAGAGTGCCGGTTTCCGTGCTTTTGGGGGTGGTCTCTCCTTCTGGCAAGGTGGTTAGTACCTTCACCCTTAAAAACCCACCATTTTGTCCCCTTTTTGAGCGTCTCGATGAAGCACGTTGGTTTCAAACCGACCTGACCGTCAGGGGGCGATTTTGAGGGGAGTTTCTCTATCCTGTTTGGGACGGCACCCTCCCCCTCCCTCTTTTTTTAATTTTGTGGTTCTTTAAATCTTTCAGGTCTAGTCTAGCTTGGCCAGTTTTTTGAGTTTGTTTTTGACAACATCTTTTTTTCAGCGTGCAAGTTACTGGCCCTCGAGACCCTTTCACTTCCTATTACAAAAATACCGTCAAGTCACCCCCCCCCCCCCCCCCCACCAACCCCGGTTTCTTCCAAATGAAGGTCTTAAAACGCTACCTTTTTTCTTGTTTTTTCCCCCCCCCCTCCCCTTTCCTGCCTTTACGCGGTTCCATTTTCTTTTCCTGTCCCCCTAACAACAGAGGTGCAAACCTTATGAACAAAATTTTGTTGCTCTTTCAGTTTGATGGTATTTGGCCGTCGCCACCTCTAATCACCCAACTCTGCAGGTAAGCTTTTTTTTCTAACCACTCTTTTTTTTTTTTCGTTCTCGGGAAGTACGGTTTTTTTCTTTTAGGCCCTCTACCGGGTAACGTCAGTGAGCCCCCCCCCATAAGGTTTTTCCCCAACGTCTCCTGCCACCTCAAAACGATGGAGGACTCTTAGCCTCGCTGAGACCAAGCTCCCCTTCCCAACAGAGTCATCCTCAAGGCCCGGTATCCTCTCCCTACTGCCAACGGACCATTTTTCTCTCCTAGTTGACCTGTGGACCGACTGTCAGACGTGGATGAATTTCCTCAATTTGAGGCCCAAGGTGGGTCTTTTTACCAACCTAATGTGGACCTTGGGCATGAGTATTTTTTGTGAACCCACGCTTCTTTGATCTAATTTTTGGTCCCCCTTCCCTGATGGCGGCCTCCACCCCCCCCTTTGCCCCCTGTCATATCCCCATGGTTTTCATTTGTGGCCCCTCAAACCCCTACCCCCCTTTTCAGTTATTTTTTCCACCTCATCAGGTTCTATAACTAGGACGAGCCAACCTTCGTCCCCCCTTTGTGATTCAACTCAACTTCGACGACGGCCACGGTTCACCCCCCCCCCCCCCCCCTTTTCTCACGGCATTTTTGGGATGAAATGGAAAATTCTTCCCCCTTTACCCCCCCACCCCTTTTGAGAAAAAATACCCCCGCAAATTCCTACTTGACCCCTTTTTTTTACCTAGAACTCATCTCGTGACGTTCTTAAACCATTTTCCCCATTTTTTTTCATCCTTTGACCGCTTACGGCGACGTTTTCCCCACCTACCTCTTTTTTTTGTTTTTTATTCCGACCAATCCGTAATGGACACATTTCTCCCACCTCCTTTTTTAAAGCCACCCAAAAACATAAGGCTAACAACTCCCCCCCCCTCGTTTAGAAGTATTCCTTAGTAGAGTTTTACTTATTATCCATTTTCAGAGGAAGTAGATCTCCAGTGTTCCCCTCCCAGTTAGGGCTCTTGGTATTTTCGTTGTGGCATCCCCTTCACTCACTGGGAGGTAAACACGCTTAGTGAAGTGTCGGCACACCCCCCCAATTGGGATTCATGGACACCCCAGCGGCACCTGGAACCACGGACCAAAATACCATTGAAAACCCTTTTTTCCTTCCTGCCCAAAAAGGCCCAACTCTCCTCAGTTTGCCCTCCCCCCTCCCCCCTTTTTGGCCAGTAAGCTCCCCCGGTACCAAAAAAGACCCTTTTCTAACAGATCGTTGAAGAGGGTGCGCACGGAAACACCCATCTTTTCCCAGGTTGCCTTCCTGTTTCCGCGATAACCCCCCCAACTTCCCCCCCCCTTCAACAAGGGAATGATTTTCAACAGTAAAGTCACCTTTTCCATTTTCTTCTTCCTGTCGATGACTTTACAGATGGGACACACTGACTGGGCCCCCCCCCCCCCCCCCCCTTTTTGTCGGCGAGTTAACCGACGAAGAGTTATTTACCCTTGCCCCTCCCCTCCACCCCTTCCCACTCCCCTCTTCGGCAGGGCCCGGCTCATGGCGTAACCGCTACACACCCTTTGGGGAACTGCTTTTTCACCCGACCCCCCCCCCCCCCCTCCCCTTATCCATTTTTCAAGTCACTTTCCTCTTCCACGTCCCGTCACTACGATAATTTCAGGTGGAACGAATTTGCTACTCGACCCTGCCTCCCCCTTTCTCATGTCCCCCACGAAACATAAGATTCCCCCTTGGCCAGTTTGCGATTTCTTGCCCAGATTGTTTTCCTGGTTTAGTCAGCACTTGAGTTTTTTTCCTGCCCCCGCCCCATTTTCTGGCTTTTGGCCTTGTCACCCCACAATTCCCTTTTCTAGCTGCCGCTAACTTTTGGGTACGGATTAGTCTATGTTTTCTCCCCCCCCCAACCATGTTTGTTAAGTCAAGCAACGGGTTTTGTTTTTCCCCCTGTGATTTGGGAACGGGTAGTCCCTTTCTGGTTTGTCGTTTGAAGTTTCCCTTCCTTGTTTTCCCACTCCAAGTTCTTTTTGCATCCCCTACTCCTCCCAACTGTTTGTTTTCCCCCAATTTTTTTTGCTCTAAGATGAACTTCAAAACGTCGTGTGAACTCTCTTCCCTCCCCCCCCCCGAGGTACCATCATGTTCGGTTCCTTAACCCCCTTGTTACTTTCCCTCTGCTTTCTGAAACAATGCTTTTTATGCTTTTTCCCCTTTTCCGCCCCCCCTTGTTCAATAATTATTTTTCCCCTATGTCCAGTCTTGTCGGCTTGTGGGTGTTTGAACCTCTTCTTGTCCCAACCCCCCCCCCCCCCGGAAAATAATTCCCCCTTCCCCTCTCTGTTTATTTTTTTTTTCTTTGTCCCCCGACAAAGACGTGGCCTCGTAGTTTTAAACTGTTCCTTTTTTCCAATAATACCATTACTGCCAAAACTCGAATGATTAATAAGTTTTTTTGTTGCCTACCTTCATTTTCGACCTCTTTTCCCCCTCCCTTCTATTTTTTGGGTCGGAACAATGGCTTTTAACTGCTTTCTCTCCAGTCAAGTTTCCCCCCGCCCCCAACCCCCCCCCAACATTCTTCAGTTGATGTGGGTTTTTGTTTTCACCTCCCCCCCCCCCCCCCCCCCCACCCCCCCCCCCACCCCCCTTTCTTTCTTTCTTTTGATTTGACCGGCAGGGCAACCTTTGGTGGGTTCCCCAGTCTTTCTTCCTTGCCTAATTTTTTTTTTCCGAAAATATATCTTCTTTCCTCCCTCCTCCGTTTTTTTTTTTTGTTGATCGTCTCTTTCGTTCGGTTTGCTGACGGCCTCCTGATTCGTTCAACCCCCCCGATATTTTTTCCCCTTGCCTTGGTTTTTGAGGCAGTTTAGGTTTTGACGTCCTTCCTTCACCCCGAACCCTGTAGTGCGGTTCGTTGTTGTAGTTTTTTTGATAGGTTTGACCTTTGATCCAGTGGAAAGCCTGTGTGAGCCAGCCATTGGTTTTTTAACCCACCCCCCCTAGACCCTTTTCGTTTTTTCTTCTTCTTTCCTGTGTATGGGACCACAATTTCCTTCTTCCTTTTGTCTGTTTCCGTCTTTCCGTTTTCCCAGGGTCTTCCTGGCCCAACTCCTTCACAAACGAAAAACGGGGTCCATTTTTTATTTCGGGGCCAAGACAGTTTTATGAGTCGCCCTTACCTTTTCTGTTTAAGACTTTCCTTTGACGTCTTGTGGGTGCAATCAAGGGCCCTTTTTTTTTTACCATTCCCCGAAAGAAGTTTCTTTTCCCTTACTGCCGTAGGGGGTGATTTATCCTTATGATTTCCCTATAAAGCTAATTTGTGGTCAGACCCCTGAGGACTGTTCCCAACAAATTTCCCTCAGTATGTTTTCGTGACCAATTCGTTTTTTCCCCCCTTCGATTCCGTAAGTGTTTGTTTTCTTCTCCCCGCTTTTTTCCAACATTGGGCTGTTTTTTTGAATAGTAAAGCGCTTCCTTTTTTTAGTGGTGCAAAAGCCTTTGTTCACCCAAAGTAGTTTACCACAGTCCCTCCCCGTTTTCATCCCCCCCCCCCCCCCCACTCATTCCGGGTGCCCCCACGAGCCGGGTGGGTTGACGAACACTTTTTGGTCGGACCCAGATTTTGTGACTTTAAAACGTATTTAGGGTTTCCTTTTTCTCCTATTGCCATGGGTGCTCCCCCTCCCCCACTTTTTCCATCCCCTTCCCATTTCCTTTTACACTGAAATCCCTTCTTCTCAACCTCGCCCATTTCCTTTTTTCCACTGACTTTGGGTGTTATCCGCCGTAGGGTGCTTCATTAGTAAGGTCCTTTTTCGTTGACACTTATTTTCCTTTCAGTGTCTCCTCTTCCCAATTGTCTTCTGTCCTTTACAATCGTGGGCCCCCAACTCCTTCTTTTCCCGGTGACCGCAGTTTTTTTTTTTTTTTTCGCTGTCCCAAGCATTGAGCCGTGGACATTTGCCTTAGTAGTTTGATAGCCAGTTGAGGGTCTTGTCCTGTGCCTTCCCCTTCTTCTTCTTTCTACCCCCATTGTGGGTGGACCCATGTGGTTATTTTTTACCTGATCCCCTCTCATTCGGGAAGTAATAGTTCCCGGTGATGCACTTATTGGACTCAAGTTCCTTTTCTGTTTTTATTAAAACTTTCATCATGGTTTTCTCCGTTTCCCTAGTTTGGGTCTGTTTGTGCTCGTAAAATGACTTGAAGTGGTATGACGTATATCTTTACCCCCCCCCCCCTTTTATTGATACCCTTTTTTGCTTCAAATATCTTTTTTTCTAACTCGTGTTTTGTACTTTGGTAGATTCTCGTGGCCACAACATGGTTCATTTATGCGGGAGTGGTGTTCTTTTTACCACAGGGTTGTTCATTTTCGAAAACCCTCTAATTTGATGTCCCTTTCTGTGGTTTCTGTTTCCATTTTGGTTTGACCAGATTTTGGTTGTTTTTCCGTCTCCTTTTTTTTCCCTCCTCGTGTTCCGTCCCCCCCACATTTAAGTGGCTTCCAACCTTTCCTTCCCCCCCCCCCCCCCCCTGATTTTTTTTCAGGTTTTTTTTTTTACTCTAGTCCTTTCTGCACAATTTCTTCCTCCCCCCCTTTCTCTTTATACTGTCATCCCGGCCAGCCGATGTCACCCTCTTCCTTGGATTTGGTATTTTTCTATTCTTTTTTTAGGTTGTCGGTTGACTTTCCCTTCCCCTTTTCCAACTTCTTTTCTTGTGCAGGCAACGCACCATAGTGTCTGTTTTTTCTTTCCCCTTTATCTTTTTAGTCTCCCCGGATATTTTATTTCCTTTTTCAACTTCAAACTTCGGGGCGCACGATTTGTCCTGGTTTTTCCTTGGAGGGTTATCTCTTTGCTCAAATGGAATGAGAGGGTTTTTCCTCCGTCCCCCCCCCCCCACCCACCCAATTCCCCTTGTAGAGCTTTGTTGTTTTAACAGTTTCCAGTTTTTTCTCCTTTACTGTATTACGTTTACAACGCTGAAGGTTGTGAAGGCTCTTTTCCTCCCTTTTTATGTCTGCCATAGTTTTTTTCACTTCCTAAATGCGGTCGTTTATTGCCATTAAACTTCTTCAAATTTCCAGCTGACCTTTCCCCCGTGATGCCGGTTTTGTTTTCCCCCCCTATGTACACCATTTACTCACCCAATTCGATGTTTTTTTTCCCTTTTTTTCAGCGAATGGCCCAAACTCCTTTTTTGCCACCAAAAGTCCCTTCTTGAGTAACTTATAAATTTTCTTTTAGGCCCGTTTCATCCGTCAGGGACTCTCTTCCCCATTTTTTTTTTACAACTCTTTCTAGTTTTTTAAGGACCCTTTGACCGTTTTTAGTCCGTGTTTTCCTCCCTCCTCGTGAGGATTTTTGGACCCCCCCCCCTTCTTTTTATGTTTGGATACTCTTTGTTGAAAAACAAGCTTGTAATGCACGATTGTTTCTTTTTTCACCCTTTCTTAGTTTCAATGCCCCCCCATCCTGAATTTGTTCAGCGCGAATCTTGGATTCCTCCCCGGCTATACCTTTTTTTGTTTTGGCCCCAGTTTTCCCCGGTACTATGCCCCCCAATTGCCCCCCTTTTTCTCCCCATCCCAACCCCCCCTCTTTCACTTTTTCTACCACAACTTTTTTTTTTCATTAAGTTGGTCTCGTTTTTTTGGATCCCCTGACCCCCCACCCCCCCCCTCCGCGATAAATCTTCCCAGTAGTGTCATCCTTTCTTATCCCTAGTTTTTCCTTTTTCCCTTGTCCCTTTAACTTTCCCTTCCTTGGTAATAACCGTGGGTGGTTCATTTTTGACCATTTCTTTTTTTTGCACAGTTTTTGTATTCTGGACTTTGTGCTCTCTTCCTCCCCCGGTGGCGGCCTAGGTTTTTTTCCCACCCCGATACCTTTTCTTTCCCGTCTGTACATTTTAGAAGATCGTGGAGTAACCCAGGCCTGTTTTTGTGCCTCTTTTTTTTTTTTTCCCCGTAAAAGGATAGTGAGCACCTTACTTTCCCCCCCCCGGAACCATACAATCATTTTCTCCCTTTAGGAGTTTCACCCTGTTCGTCCCCATTTGTTGGCCCCTTTCTTTCTTCACACAGTAATTTCCCCCAGTGTGTGTTTGAAGTTTGAAAGTTACCCCCCCCCTGGTTCCCCCTCCCCTGTTATAAAAAAATCACTGTGCCGCCCATTAATTTTTTCTCACTCTCATGTTGTGTTTTTATCTCCCTCTTTTTTTCCTTTCTGGACCCCCCCCAGTGCCGCCCCTTGAATCAGGGTTCCCATTCCTGATCCGTGTTTCCTTTTTTGTTACTTTGTCCCCAACTTCAAAGCTGAGCTGCAGTTTTTTTTTTCTCCCTTTTGGGGATCCTCCTCCCCCCCTTTTTTTCTGTCTTTTGCGCCCTTGGATCTTCCCCACAGTAGTTCCTCGCCAGTCCACTTTTTGGAGGACTCCCCCATTACCGTAAACTCTACCCCTTTCCCGTGAAACATTTTTTCTTTTCTTTCCCCCCTTATTCACCCCAGGCTGTTTGTCCCTCTTTCCTTCTTGGTTTAAACAGTCCATGTGATCCCCCAATACTCTTGGCCGTTCGAATTCCGAACTAAATTCTGGGAGAGACATGCCCCCCCATCACTGCTCTTCCTATTTTTATTGAAGGAGGTATTTATTGCGGGCTTTTTTCTCCCTTTACGTCGTTTTTTTTCCCCATTTTTCATTGGGATTTGAACTCAATTCTCGTTTAACGCATTTTGGATCAACATTGCAGGCCATTTCCATTTTTTCAAATTCTTCAGGTTTTCATACTGATCTGGATGAGTCCCTTTTTAACCCCCCCAATGTCGTTGGGAATCAGTGCCCTCAGCGTCTTCCGTTCCTAAGTGATCCAGGTGTGCCTCTTCACTATTTCTGTTCTATTCAAGTCATGTGTCCTCCCCTCTCCCCCGTCCTTCGGGTTTACAAGCCGATCACCTCCATTCCCTTTCTTCCCGTCCTTTTCCCTGTTTTTTTAATGTTTCGTGACAGAATTAACACGGGACTCCCCCGGCATCGTGCGGCGCGTGGTTCAGACTTTCGTTCTATATAAGATTCCCTTCTTTTTTCTGTTTTTTTCTTCCCCTTTTTTTCACCCAGAAGGCGATTCCCCCCCTTGAGGGTCCCCCCCCTCTATATTTCACCGAGATCCCCTTTGCGCCCCTTTCCCAACTCCCCGTGAGCACTTTTTGGTCTTTCACTCCTTAGTGCCCCCTTTTACCTTTTTTAACTTTTTTTTGTCCTGTTGGTTTTTTTTACTCCGAGGTGTCCCAGCTAAAGAGTTGCCAATGGATCTTCTTCCCCTTCCCCCTGCTCAACCTGGCCTGGGGTCTCCACTTCCATTCCCCTTTATCCATGCTTCTGACCTTTTGATTTTTTCTCATTTTTTTTCGAAGGCCGTTCGTTGTATCACATCCTCCCTTCCCCTAAATCTTCCCTAGGATTTAGTCCCAATCGGTGTCTGTGGCCCTTTCCCCCCCCCCAAAAGCGTAACGACTAATCGATTTTTTTTTCCGCAACGTTATTCCTCATTCACCTGGTATTCTGCTACAGATTGGATTTTGACTGGAGCTTCCCCCCCCGCGGTACCCTCCCTTCCCCCCCCCCCCCTTTTCCGTGTAAGAGTTAAGGCCATCTTTTGGCCCCGCAGGGCCCCTGTCGTTTCTTCCAACCACTACCTTTTCCGTTGGAGCTGGATGTTTTTTTCCCCCCCATGTTTTTCCTTTACCCTTTTACTCTTCGAAGGGTCCCAAAGTGATGATTGTCTCTTTTTTCCTGAGGACCCCCTCTCCTGGTCCGCGGATTCCTTCCACCCCCTCCTTTCTAGGCCGAAGTAGTGTTGCCGTGCAGTTCCCCCCTTTGGAAATGTGGGTGGTTTTCCTTGACCCTTTCCTGTGTCAAAGGTTGTGGTGTGCGAATTTCCAGTGCACCCTTTCTTTTACATTTCCCCTTTGTTTGCCATCCACACAGGACCTTGTCGTCTTTTTCTTTCCCCCTCGGATGAGTCGGTTTAACCCCTTGTTTCCCCCCCCCCTCCTTTCCCCGTTTTAAAATGACCTCTTGATAGATTTTTTTCCGAAACTCTTCATTGTTTTTGAGATGGACAAACCTTTTCTTCCCTTCTGTTCTCTTTTCTTAGTGATTTCTACTTGGAGGCCCTTCCTTCTTATAAGACCCTTCCTTTGGACCCCAGTTGGAAGATGGCGACTTCGTTCTCTTCCTTAAAGATTTTCTTCCTCTTTTCATGATTTTTTTCTCTTTTCCCCCCCCTCCCTTGTCACTCCCCCCGGTTCAACGGTGACCTTTTTTTTGAATAGTCCCCCCCCCTCCTTCCCCATTTCAATAAGTTGTTTTTTTTTTTGAGAGAGATTGCTTTTTCCGATGTCTTGTTCCGTCACCAGTTTGTTTCCAAGGGAGGTAAGACGTGCCATCCGCCCCCCTTCCTCGAACCTCGATCTTAGTCCCCTCCGGACCGCCCCCCTCCCTCTCCCCCATCCAAAAGTACTCTCTGGCAAAAAGTCCTGCATTGGAGAAGCTGAGAACCTCCTCCCCGTCTTCCCCCCCCTCACGACAGGAAAGGTTTTCCCCTACATTTTTCCTCCCCTTGTGAAATGGACAAACACACTTTTAATAGGGAAATACTATCTTTCATTTTGCAAGTCAAGGCTTGACAACCCCCCTTTTTTTTTACCACAGTTCTCTTTTTCTTATCTTTGTTTTTTTTTCAGACGACCCTACCCTTTCTTGGCATTTAAGCACTTTCCCCCTACTTTTGGGACCGTTGGTTTTTGGTGATCTAAAAAATACCTCTACCTACCCCCCCTGATGTAGATACCAATTCCCCCCCAAGTGTATCTTGGCCCCCTACTCGCCCCCCTCTTTCTTGTGCCCTGTGACCCTTCCCCCCGCCTCCCCCGGCTCCGGGATACTCTTTCTCCCTCTTGGGAAAAGCCTTTTCATCCTGAACGAAACCCTCCCAATTATTCCCTTCCTTTTCCCCCTTCAACTCACCCCCGGCCTCAACCAGTCCCATTCTGTGAGCCGATCAGTGGCCTTGGCCCCCCCCCCCCCCCCCCGAGGGTTCTGTTTGAACTCGAACCTGATGGTTTTGAGACATTTGACCCACGGCTGGACCCTCCACTTCCGCCCCCACCAGAGGTCCCCGAAGCCCAGCCCCTCTTCCCAACTGGCTGACATTGCGGCCCAAGAGTACCGGGCTCCACCCTGTCTGGCCACGTTCTTTCCGTCGTAATTTTTATTTGCCCCGTCTTTTCCTCCCAGCCCCCTTTAATGAAATTATGGATTTTGCTTCTGTTTTTTCCTCCCCCCCCACCTACGCCTTCTAAAGCCCAACGGGGCGTGAAACTTCGTTCCACTTCCCCCCCGTCATGGCGGAGCCCCCATTATGGTTGTTCGGGGGGTACGTGCTGCTGGAAGTGGCCGGGAAACTTTCATCTTCTTCTTTTGCTGGAAACATAAAAGGGACCCCCCCCCACCCACAAGTTACCCCAGGTATTACGATGATTTTTCCCCAAACAGGCCCGCCAACGCGTGGTTTTTCCTTCCTTGTTGCGATCGTTCTCTTTGCACGAAACAAATTTTGCCGTTCTTTCTTCTGGACACCACCTTTTTTTCTCTCCACCGTGGCTTCTCGATTCCCAGCTTAGCAAGGCCCGATCAGTCCCCCCTTAAGCGGCGATTCCTCACCCCGTGTTGTTTCCTTTTTTTTTTCCTTCCCTTCTTGAACCCATTGAGCAATGATCATTGCCATCCCCTTTTTGCCTTTTTCTTCTTTAGGGCTTTTTCCCACACTTCGACCTTGCGTTACTTACTTGTTCTCTCACGAGACTTGTTGAAGGATTACCCTGCACACTATTCGGCCCTGAAAGATTGCCTTTCTTTTCCCATGAATTTGGCTTCCACCACCTCTCCCCTAGGACCGGCGCATTTTTTTCCATGGAATTTCCCCGTGCGCGATTGGATTCTACCCAGTCCGTGATGCTTTCTTCCGCCCGTCCCAGAAACCTGACCCCTGCTCCCCTAGTCGGGATAGGCCATTTCGAAGCTATTTTTCCTTATTTCGTCCCCCCGCTTTCTGCTTCCAGGTAATGTTTGAAACTTTCGGCCCCCTCGGTCCCCTTTTTTTTGCACCGACCCGGTCGGTCGAGGATGGTCACAAACCATTCAGGTCTTTGTAATTTCCTTGGACGAAACTTTCCCTGTTTGCGTAGCCCCACCTTACTAAGGGATCTTTTCCCACTTGCGAACGCCATGCTCATTTGCCGGCGTGTCAAAGCCAGCCCGGCTTTTTCCCCCAGTGCTTCAGGGCGGCCCTGATTCCGCCATGCCACCTTCTCCTTTTTTGAGTTGTCGTATTCGATTTGGTTGTTTTGATGGATATCCCCCCCTTTATGCAAATTGGGCTTCTTTCGTCCTTTACTTTTCACACAAAAACCCTCGTTTGATCCCCAGAGAACCATCATGAAGGTCAAGTGTCCAGATCGTTGGGAGCTCTTTTTCTTTTTTTGGGACGTCTCTTATTATACATGTTGACCTGAAGGACGACTCCTTTTCCCTCAACCTTCTGCCGATATTCTTTCCTCTCAAGGAAGGGACGTTGGCCCTTTACAGCGCACGTCGTTCATCGTGATCCCAGTTTTCCATTCTTCCTCACAAACCTCCCTTGAGTAAACCCCCCCGGGTTAGTAACCCATTCATGAGCACTTACTTCCACACGTTTTACAGCTACTCATTGACATCGCGTATTTTCTGGTTCCTTGTCTCACGATTTTACCCCCCCTTTGAAACAATTTTGTAGCCAGTTTTTTTTGATGTGTTTGGGTTTTTGCGTTTTGGCCCCCCCCCTTTCCCTTTCCCCCGTTTCCCCCCCTGCATCCGGTTTATTTTCTTCGGTCTGACCCCCAAAACTCTTTTTCTGCTCGTGAAAACCTTCCGGTTTTTTTTTACCTCCCTTTTGAAAACATAGTTGCTACCATTCAGTTTAAAACCCGTGCGCCCCACCATCCAAATTTCTTGCTTCACCCCCCTCCTTAGGGCTTTTGGACACATCTAAAGGCTTTATCCTTGCCGTCCTCCCTATTCCCCTTGAGGTCAGGCCCACCCCCCACACATCCTCTACTTTTGTATGTGTAACTGGGATCCCGACGCTCCTTGAAGAAAGCCCCCTGGTTCTGTTTTCCCTTTGCCACCCCCATGGTTTAAAGGGATTATCTGCACAAAGATTCTCTGAACCCCTTTGGCCCCCGGGTCAGATTGAACTGGCCCCCCCATACCACTTGTCTTCACTCCCCACGGGGTCACTCCTTTCTCTGACCCCAGACCCAGGGATTCCGGCTCACCCCCCACGTTTGAAGATTGCTCCTATGGTAACCACTCCTCCTGTACTATGAAACTCTTCGGACCCCCGCTCACTTGCCCCCCCCTCGACGGAAAATTTATTGGTTGCGGAAGCCTCTTTTTTTCAGTCCCCTTTTTTTTTTTTTTTTTTTTTTTTGCCCTTAAAACGAACCTCCCGATGGCCAAATCAGCGCCTGGTTGATTTCGTCCCTTTCAAGTTTCTCGTTTGGATTGTGGGAACGCCCCCTGGGTTTGATTTTTTGCATGGATTTCCACATCGAACCATATCTTTTTCCCTGAAACCCCTCCCCCAACGCGATAATATGATCCCATTAGCACGTTAAGTTTCTATTACGACTGGATACTTTTCCCCAATTGGCCCGTCGATTTGCCCCTGACGCCCCGGTCGTCGTGGCAGTCCCACGGAATATTGTGTACCGGAACACGTGAGTTGCCGGCCCCCCCTGTTCCCCCGGCATCGCTGGCACCCCTTTCCCCTTTTTTTTCACCAAATACGTCAACACTGTGGGCGCCCTGAAAACAATGGTCCCCTCCCCCTTTTCCCGCCTGACGTCGTTCATCCCCCCCCAGGGACACCCCTTGCACGGACCAGATCGGGAACTGCCCGCACCTTGTCGAGCAATGGCAAAAAGATCGTATCAACCAGGTGTTGGTGGCCTGTCTTCACCCACCGTTCACAACCCCTTGTTTGATGTCCTTCGGTCCCTACCTACCTGACCAAACGCGCCAATTCTTTGCTTTCCCCCCCTATTCCCTTCTTACCTAAGTGCCCACCAAGGTTTCCTTCAACTTGGTTTTTTCCCCGTTTTCGAGCCCCTGGTCTCACCCGGAAAGTACCCCCCAATTCTACCCCTCCGATAGCCGGCACATTTTCTTTTATTTTTCAACCCCCTGGCTTTACCAAAAATTCTCTCCAGCAGCGCGCCCACAGCTAATTCCCCGGCCCCCAGCTTAATACGAATTTTTTAATGGTGTTCGTTAAGTGTCACCTTTCGATCTCCGCCTTGTTATCAATCTTTACCACCCTTTTGCTTTACCAGGCCCCCCACGGGCGGTTCGCCGTATCTTACTGGAACCAGGCACATGTTCGGGCACCCTGCCCGTCATTCAAAAATGCCCCATGCTGCCGCCGTGTCCGCACTGGTCGTTGGATTTGGATCTTTATCAACCATGTTAGTCAAAGGTCATCTCGTTTTTGGGACACGTCTTTCCTTGGTGGTGGGAGAGTTCTCTTTTTGTTTTTGGATTTCAATCGGGCCCCCCCCAATTTGTTTCCCCTTTTCCTATGACCCCTTCTAATCCCCGGGCCAATTTGTTCTGGCCTCTCCCCTAAACCCCCCGTCCTTCGAGCAAACCCGGAGCCCTCCATCTTCGGTTTGGTTCAAATGGGTATGCCCATACTTTTTTTCGTTGTTTCCCACCCCCTAAGCTTCGATTGCCCTCTCCCCCCCGTAGTAAACTCCCCCCCTCTTTTCCGCCTTATTTGTCCACCGAGGTCTTCTTGTCCTGGTCAAGAGTTTTAACCACAAAATACCCTCCCCCCCCCTTTCCCATCACCCCCATCCCTCCCTTTATATCGATGGGCCGGGGACCTCATTGGCCTTGTTTCCGGCGTTTCTTTTTTTTTTGCCTATCATCCGGAAAACTCGGCCACCCCCCATCCTCATTTTTGTTCCATCCCCCAACGTTACGACTAGATGACACAGGGTCTTTTTTGGTCTTGTCCACCCCCCCCCCATTGCGTTGTTGGCGCTAATAGTTTCGTCTTTACAATACGGGAAAACACATCAACCCCTTTTTCACTCGGTGGTTGGGAGCTGTCCCCACTCCATATTTTGAGTCCGACCTTCCTTTAACACTTATTGGGGTTTGGGTTTTACCTGAGCGGCGTCAAAGCCACTAATCTATATTTTATTTTAATAATATCCAAGGTAGCTTGTCTGTTTTTTGAGGAGAGATTTTGGCGGCACTGCCTTGGGACGACGTCCATCGGTCCCCCCCCCCTCTTTTAATTTTTTTTCCTCTTCTTATTTGACGGACGTTCCCAGGCAAGCGTCGTGAGTGTTGGGCTTTTGTCCTTGGATGTTTTTGAGTCCCCTCCCCGGATGTTTTAGAACCCAATCCCTGGTTACGACCCCCAAAGAGCCCACTCTCTTCTTCCTCTTTCCTTTTGAGGTTCCCCCCCCCCCTTTATAAGTGGCGAGTTTCCGCATTCAAGAGGCGAAGGCAATTCCGTAAAACTCCCACTCTTTGTTGCCCTTCTTATTGTGCCATTCCCAGTGTAGCTAGGCCATCTTTGTATGAAAGGTGACGGTATTTGGGAAGCTCTTTTTTTACCAGTCCCCCAGTCCCCCCCCCTTTCACACTGTTGACTCTCCCGCGTTGTCGGAGGCCAGGAGAAAATCTATGTTTTGTCCTTCCCAGTATTGCTCCCCCCCAAAACAAATTCCTGCTCCCGTTTTGTCCTTGTTCCCTCTCTGTCCTTTTCCTTTTCCCCTTCTTTTCGTTAGTTATCTCAACGAACGAAAACATTGCTTGATTTTTTCCAGGTTACATTTCCTCTGGTTTTTGAGTGAAGTTCGCACCCCCGCTTCCCCCCCCCCCGTTAACCCCCCCCGTCCTCTTGTGCCCCCACAACTGAGCAGGTGACGTTGACGAAAACTTTTTTTTTTCACTTTTTTGGCGACCGGTACCAGAGGGTATTCTTTTCCTCTGGCCTTTTTTCCATACAGCATTAAGCGGGCCTTCTGATGGTTACTCCAGGACGGACATATGATGACACCCCCTCTCCTGGCCGGTGGCAAAGGCGGTTTTTTTTTTTTCTTTTTCTTCTCCCCCCGAGTCTCCTTTTCTGAGGTAGCCGGGCCGGCCCACCTTGGAAAATCTCTTTTCTTATTGTTTTGTTATTTATAGGTGGGCACCATCCGATACTTGTCCCCTAAGATGATTTCTCTGGACAAGGTTTGGTTACGTTTTTTTTCCGCCCTCTGGGAAGTTTCATGAACCTTTTGGGAGGTTTTTTTTTCGTTTTTCTGATCCCCCCAGGGCTGCGGTTGCGCCGTTACAACTGGTGTTTTTTTTTGCTTTTTCCATGCTCATATTGGCCTAATAGTTACGTGTATTTCTTATTTTGGGTTCTCCTTTTCTGTGGTAGTACCCTTTCCACTTCCCACCTTTTTTTTTTTGTAAGGGTATTGATTGTAGTTTTCCCTCCTGACGAAAAAGTTTGTTTCAGTCTCTATTGTTTCTGGTGTCCTATTTTTTCCCCCAAATTAGGGATTTTTAACAATTTTTTCCCCTTACGTGTTTTCATTTTTTTTTCTCCTCATACCTTGATTTTGACCCCCCCCTGTGTTCTTCCTTTGACAGGTTTTACCTGGTTTCATTCCCACTTTGTATGAAGTAGGGGGTAGTCTGGGAAGGGATGGTGCACTACTCCGGACGAAACTTTTCTTT
>Ga0179591_1327972_pt1 | contig 18749 bp, 17 predicted proteins | sample CZOMad2_1_08_16f_FD_182891 | JGI IMG/M metagenome (GOLD analysis project Ga0179591, IMG submission 182891) | Vadose zone soil fungal communities from Angelo Coast Range Reserve, California, USA - CZOMad2_1_08_16fungal (PacBio error correction) | ecosystem: Environmental > Terrestrial > Soil >... | reverse complement strand
CCAGTTTTTTTTTTCTATCGCTTCGGCGAGAAGTTCCCATTCAGGTATTTTTTACGGTTCCTAGCGCCCACCCAACTTCCCTGGTGCTTCTTCTTCCCCTATTCGCTGCACCCTTTCAAACTGCCGACTCTTCTGGTGCGATCCCCCTTCGCACTCTCGGCGTCCCATTTAAGACTTAATAGTCTATTGACTTCCTTCCCCCTTAAGCATTGTAACCCGAGCACTTCCTGCCATCCTTGGAGATGCTCTTTCCGGGCGATCAGCTCATTTTCAGGCCTAGACTATGGCGGCGATTTATTCCCCCCCTTTTTCCTAGAGATTTTTTTCGTTCGTCTCTGAGTTCATGGCGCGCCCCTCGGAAAGGATAGAGACAACTCACCGCCCGACTTTACCTTTCCATTTACCGAGGTCATTCCCATCTGAAGCGGCGCTTTATTGGATACCCGATTTCCCTCTGTTCAAAGCACTTTCTTGATTTTTCTTTTCCAGGAATTTGCTTTGCGGTTTTCCATATTCCTTGGGTCTGTCTAACCCGTCGACGGCCTTGAGCTTGGAAACTCCCCCCGTGGACACCTCTTTGTCTGACCCCTGCGCACTACCGAGTTACACCCTTGTGCTTATTGTACTCTGCAGTGGGTTGGATGGACGAAGGTTGCCCGCTGCCGCAACCCCCCTTCTCACCTTTTCCCCCCCTACTCTTTTCAGCTTGAACGGTAAGGTGCCCAGTGAACCAGATTCGATAAGATTGGTCTTTTCCCCCAATTTGCTTTTCTCACACTTCATTAAAATCACATTTGGTCTCCTATTCGCGAGGTTAATAACCTGGCTTCAGCGCGCTCGACAGAGTTCCGATATGATTTCATTGGCCTTGAGCTATCCCCCTTCCTGAGGACTTCGCACCTCTTTAACCACCTGAGACCCTTGCATCCAGCCAGCATCGTGAACCTTAAGTCCCTAACCTCCCCTATCATCTCTTTTGGCCGCTGCCGCGCTCCGTGGAATCCTCTCCCCCCCTTCCCTTACTGTCCAGTCCAAATGGCTTCGATCCTGACGCCTTCTTCCTGTCATTCATCTTCGGCGCAGTCAATTCCGGCCGGGATCCCCGCCGCGTCTGAGTTTGATTTCTTCTTTTATCTTGTTAAGAGATCTCCCAGCCCGAGAATCCTTCGATCTTTCTTTTTGTGAGGGTGATTAGAAGTATTGGGTTAAGGCTGGTGACATCGGGGTAGCAGTTCTTAAGCACCTAAACAAAAGTCAGGTTGGACTGACAAGGCCCCCCCCCCCCCGGCTCTTACGTGGGCTTGACCCCGTATACAGATTCTTCCTTGTGTCTTTTTCGTAAGTGAGTTGTAATTCTTCCCTTTAAGAGTTGGGATACCGACCAACTATAAGGATTCCCCCGCCTTTTAGTTTCTCTCGCAATTTTCCCTCCCCCAGTCACGATGGGTTTCTATTGTACAAGGTGGGCTTTTCCGTTTGTTGCGCGCGCCTCGGCCCGTGTTTTTTAGAAGCTTTTCCGGTTCCCTGAGATGCGTTCTTATGATTAATGAAAACCTCTTACCGCTGACAGATGGCTTCCGGCTGACTCGCGCTAGAAGTGGTGGACTAGCCTCTGTTTTGAATCTCCCGAATCTCCCCCCCTGATATCTTGCTTTTGTCAAGTCTCCCTCTTCTTGGCCCCTTAGACTCTTCGTTCTGGATGGCCTGGATTGTCAGCTGACCCAGATCACCAATGCAATCCGCCTCTTTCCCGCCTACTATACAGTAGGTTTTTTTATAGGTCCCCCCATTCTGTTCCGGTGACCGGAAAAAGAAAAACGTCTCTTGTTCTTCCCCCGATGCCGTTGGATTCTGCTTTTGCGTCTACGCAGCCCCTTCCCCTTTGGCAAACCTTTCCCCTCTCCGACAGGGATTCTTTTTTTGGCCCGCCCCGCTAGAGCCGGTCAGCGACTTGTTCAGTTCTAAATCTTTCCTCGCTACTTTCTTTCCTTGCGGATGGCGATTCCATGGATCATGCTTGCCCCTTTGGTAGGATGCCGAAGCTGATGCGCGCGAGCGCTTGTCGAGAGCAGATTCGACCCAGCCTTTCAAGACCTCGGTTTTCCTACGAGCTTCATTTTCTGTCACCTCCTTTTCAGGCAGTATATTACTCTATCAACAGCGCCTAGAAATTGATGTCCGCTAGGCGGATCTCCCCTAATCCTTGATTCCGCCCCCCCCTCTCCCTCTTCCCTCTTGAAGCCCGCTCCCCACACCATTCTGCCCTTCAAGTGAGGACAACCGGGGCGCGGGATTTCCGCGTTCGACAAGTTTGGCCGGTTTAATCATGACACTCCCTTTCTCTTTTTTGATTTATCTTACTTGGTCCCCGACTGATATTCCCGGTTTTTTTTGAAGTTTTCCCGTCCCTTCAATAAGAGATTCAGCCCAACTTTCAATCGCGCCTTTCCTCCCAATCTCTTTTCCCAACCTTCATTGTTCCGGTGGGCAGCGCCCTGTCCCTATGTTTTTGAGCTCTGTCTTTTCAAAGCATTCCCCGTGCCAATTTCTATTGTCTTTTTCCAGGTGTGACCCCCACATTGTTTTTCCTCCCAGGTCCGCGCCCTGGCGCAAATTTTAGGTTGATGCCGCTCTCACTTTTTTTTCCTAGTGATGATCCCTATGTCGGGTCTTTCGATCTCTATTTTTCCCTAGTTTGTTGTTGAGCGATCTCTCTCTTTCCCCCGATGGGTCTATGCACCCCTCGCCCCTTTCATCACCTCCAACTTCGCCCAATTTAGCGGAACTTGGGATGCTGTGGTTCACCCCCTTTCAATCCGGGCTCATTGGAAGCTGTTCACTCTACGTAAAACCTCCTGCTTGAACATCCTTCCCAGGCTGCAAACGCCCTTTTTGCGGGCTTACTTCACTGAGCCCCGTTTTATTAACTGCTCCTTTCTTGGACCTTGTCTTATTTTAACGCTCTCCCACCCTTAAGTGGAAACTCCGGGCTTTCCCCCCCCCAGTGTCGATCCCGCCCCTCCCCCAGGGGATTTCATTATTTCCAACGTTCAAAGGATGGGTCCAAAAACCGCCGAACGCTCCCCGGTCCCCCTCGGTTTCCCCAAAGCTCTCTTTTTTTTCCTTTGGTGGGAGCATAGCGCGGCTGCTCGACCCCCCCTGATGCGTCTCTCCTCCTGCTGCACGACATCCTTCGGGTTGCTTTTACGCTGTGCTCTAATAGCGAAAATTATTTGAACGCGGGTCCCTTCGCCACGCGGTATCCTAGGATCCTCCCCACATCTGTAATGAAGCTGGTCGTAATTTGCTTTCCCTCGACCTCCCCCCTCGCTGCTCTCGACGCCGGTCCATCCAATTTGCAGGTGAAAGGAATTAGCCTCATCATGCGCTTCACAGAAGCACGCCCGTGTTAGAAGGTAGTCATGCATCTCACGACTTTTTCCCTTCCCAGTTTCCGGATTTTTTCTGTTAACGACCTATCATCGCGCGGGCCCTTTTCGGCAATCTTCCCCCCTGTAGGCAGCAATCAAGTCATAAAACCTTCCCCAAACGCACCCTTTTCCTGGTTTCAGTTTCTTTTTTTTCCTCCTTCCCCGCTTTTCCAGAGAAATTTGACCTTTGAAACCGCTCCCGTCTTATGGTATAGAGTAAGGGCATGGTCGACTCGGATTGCTGTTTCTCATTCTTTTTTTTTTCCCCTTGTTCGCTCCTACGTAACTCTGCTACCTACCCTTAAGGAACGGCTCCCCTCATTGATGTCCATGTTTCTGCAAATTCGATCCTCTTAAGCGGCTTTTTCCCCCCCGTTAATTTCCTCCCCAATAGATAGAGTCTTCACCAGCGCCGGCCCGACCTGGCGTCAGTTAAGATTCTTCATCGTAAAAACATTCTCCCTACCTCTGCATGAACCCCCATGCTTCTTCCCCTAGGGAGCGCCAAGGTACCTTCCTCAACCTCTGTTCGTTCGGAGCTGAAGGGACACCCACGGACTTTTCTTTTCCTATTGGTCCAGTGTGCAGGTGAAGGCAGGCGATTTCCGGCTTTAGCTTTTTCTCCACGGGCCGTCGTCTTCCCCCCTTTCCTTCCCATACTCCTCACCTTTCTCTCGATTTTATTAGTTTTCCCTCACGTATGACGCCGTTGTTTTGCGGTCCTGGCTAGTGAAGGAGGTGTTTCCTTTTGATTCCCGAAAGAATTTGCTACACGGTTCCCCCCCCCCCTTCCCCTCTTCACCCCCATGCTCCCTTTCCTAACCTATTTCTCCCCGATCTGGCTGCTGGAAGATTTTGGGTCTTGAGATTGAAACCACTAAGCTCCCGGTTGGCACGCCGGTTACTTTTTTCCTTTCTCGGCAAGTCCTCCTCTTAGATTTCCTTCTCCTCTTCTGTAGGTTGCCATTGCGATTACTCCTCCCTCCTAGGAAGGGGCGATGATTCTGACCGCCTTCCGAGGAATATATATTTCTTCGGAAGTTTCCCTCTTCCGTGTTATTTCTTCTAGTCGGTCTTGTTTGAAAAAAAAAGTTTTGATTCCCCCTTTCCTCGGTACCTGCTCTTGACAGAGACGCCCCCAAAAAAAAACTCCCCTTCTTCCTTCGCGTGCGCGCATTATTTCCGAGAATTTTTCGTAAGCAACGTTCCTTCTCGATATCCAGCTGTTTTTGCCATGCAAAGTGTTCCAAGAGCCCTACTCATGCGCTTTTTCCCGGTGACGCGAGTTCCCCCTTTCCCTGATCATAGTTCCGAGAGGGAGTACCTGGAGTTTATTGCTAGCGGGCCCCATCATTCGTCCATCCCTCCCTTCTCTTGATCCATCGATTTTTTTTCTTTTACGTGCCAGGAAACCTATGTTTTTCCCTAACTGCTGGTTTTGGAACCTTTGCTGCCTTGGGGGGAAGCAGAACAACCACATAAAAATATCCCCACAAATATCCAGCCTGTTTTTTTTAAAGGGCTCTTACTCCCATCAGAATATTTAGATCTCCCCCCCTCCGGCCGCAATGCCCTTACGGATGCGGCGGTGATATTCTCGATTGTTTTTTCTTTTTTGAGGGGTGTTTTTTTGACTTTACCTCCCTCTCCAAGACCCTTCGACGTCCCGTTAACTCGTTTCACAGCACGCTCGCGCCTTACCTCGCCGCTCCCGGGGCTCTCGGCAGGAAATCCCTCTCTCCCCGAAGTGCTCTCTTCTTTCCAAATCTCAGGCGCCGTTGACCCCCTCGCCTTGGGCTCTGGTCCACCTTTTGCGGAATTACAGGGCCACTCGCTATGCTCTTGGCGTGTCTCCGAGCTGTTGGAGAATGCGCTCCCAATCGGTAGGCGATTTTAATGTGACTAAACAATCGGCTCCTCCTCCCCCAATCGTGGTTTGTGATTACAGCCGGCTATACCTTCATGCGTCCCTTGGATCTCGAAGCCCTAACCTTCCCCTTTATATCTTTTTCCCTTCTCCCTTTGTTGTTGATCGATTTTTTATTCTGGGTCGTGATTGGAAGCGAGCGTCATATTCCCATTCACTATTTCTAACATGTTGCACAACCCCACCCTGCATAGGTTTCTCTCGACGAATGGGTCTGTCCATGCAAAAGAGGACCGACTTGCTCAGTCCATTTTTTTCAGACATACGTCCCCCCTCTCCTCCTTCCTTCCATCTCCGATTGACCTTATAGCCTTAAGGCATATTGTTTTCCCACAACTCTGTCCTGCGTTGTCGCTGGACTCTTTTTAGGCTGATCAGGCTCATCTTTTTCCTGCTGAACGTCCGTCGCTCTCCGGATTTTCTGGTGGCGATTTCTTGATCGGATGCTCGAGCCCTTTGAAAGAACGATTTGGCGCCGGGGGGATTCCTCCCGTCTTGTCCGGTAAGTCTTGACAAAGGGTATCTGCATACAACACGCCGAAGGGGAGCGGTCGGTCTGTGCGATAAACTTTTCTTTTCGATACCCTTCTCTGGCTCTCTAACTTTCTTTCCGTTTATATTTGTGCAAGCTCTGGGTGGGATTGCGGGTCTTAGTTCTTTTTTTTTTTACCAAACGGACTCGCCTTTTTTCTTTTTCCACAACAACAGGAGTTTAGGAAACCACTGGTGTCGCCCCACCCTCCGATCCCGAGACGGGCTGGATCCGACCTATCTTTGATGACTAATTTGTCCCCTCCCAAGACTATTCTATTCCCCCCCCCCCCGGTCACCCCCTCCTATTTATTCGATGGAAGGTTCATCGGCCCGCGCGTTTCCGTGAAGCCACAGCTAGATGTAGTTTTTTTTTTTAGAACATTGCCCCCTTTTCGCTCCCCCAAAATAATCTGGTATCGGCCCGGTGGCGTTGTTCCGACGTCAGAGATCAGAGAAGTCGTACCCGTCTCCTTCTCCATTTTCTGTCTCCTTGAGAATTTTTGTCATTGCGCTCCGGCTCCTAATGCCGACACTAAAGATTATTGAATATCTCCTAGCGGGGTTTCCCGCGGATCATTCTCACCTCTCTGTAGTAGGTTGAGGCGATAGAAGGCATATCCCCCTCCAGTATGAGTGTCAATTTGGACTCAGCCCCTCCTCCAGTCTTTCTTGACGCTCTTTCCTATCGGATTCACGAGTTTTCCCCACTTTCCTCTGGAGACAGCCTCGTCTGCGGTTCTTTTCATCCTCATATGTAGACAGAGCTGTCTCCAGCAGATTCTTGAGGGTCCCTCCGTTTGGTTCGGTGAGACCCTTTGACCATGGGTTAATCTTTTGTCCCCCGAGGTTTGTAGCAGAGAATCGTTTTCTCACAACTCCACAAAGCGCATCAGCCCGCTGGCTTCAAACTGGGTCCCCCCCCCAATCACGCGTCCTCCTTGGCACTAGTATACGATCTTTTATCTTTGCGACTAGTTGGCCAGCCCTTCCATGACTCGTTCGGAGCCTCCGCTACCAAGCCCGTCTTTTCTTTTTTCCCTGATCATCGCGCCTTCGAGCTTTCACCTGTTCCTAACAACTCGTTCAGCGAGGGTGGGAAGGTTTTTTCGCAGGCCGAACAGCGTTTAGCCCCCTTTGCTTTCTCGAGCTGAGGCGGAGTGGCCTCTTCGATGTTTAATGATTTCCTTTTTTCGTGCATGAACTATTACGCTGACGATAAGTAGTTTTTTCTCTGCCTTCGTTTGGCTGACCTGATCTTTTTGAATTCGCCGCGCTGAACCTTCCCTCTTTCTGATTAAGTCATTTCCGCTTTGGACGCGGAATCTGCCTCTTGGCGCGTTACGGGCCGATGGGCTCTTCCTCTTTAAGATCATAACACCTGCCCTCCTATAGAGCGGGCCGTCCCCGATGACGCAGGGATAACCTGGTCTGGCAAAGGGTACCCCGGTTCTTGCCCCCTCCCCTCAAGACCCAAAAAGCAAGTCGTTTTTTTTTTTTTTGGGTTCCCCCCTTTCTTCTTTTCGTCGGTCTTAATCCGCGTTTTTTCGAAAACACTTTTTTCTCCCCAGAGTCCCCTATAACAGGATGGTCCCCCCGTCTCTTCGGTTTTTTTCCTGGTCTTCCCCCCCCCCCCCTTATTTATCTTCCTCGACCCTTCCTTATGTTGACGTTGCTTATTTTTAGGAGCACGACGATGTTTGTTTCTGTTATGTTGCCTGAGTGGTCACGTGAGTAGGCTATATGCGTTTTTTGACGGGTCGAGGTCAGTTCTTTTTTCCTTTCCCCTATGATGGTAGGAGATTTTCTTTCCTACTTCGGTATTTTCCTCAGGTCCCTCTCTCGCGTTCAACCTACTTTCTCTCTATAGTTCAACAGATTGCACCGATTGAGTTCCAGATGCGCTTAACCCCCACCTTCATCCGTGCTGCTTTCTCCTTCGATGCCAGCCTCCACCCACCTTTTCCCTTTCCCCGTTCAGCGGCGTCGGAGTTCTGGCCCGGTACCGCTTTACCCTCGTTTGACGGGCTTTCTAAACGTCCCCCCTTTTACTCTTTTCCTTCCCTCCCTTTTGTCCCGCCTGATAGTCCTCAAGGGGGTCGTTTTCAGCTTACTTCCCCACTAAGAAGAGATCATTTCCAACATTTATCCCGGGATAAGCCCTACTTTTTCTCCCCTTGGCATTGCGGTGTCTTCTTTTTCAAGCGTTGCGCTGATCTCTTTGAACCCTCATTCGTTCCACTTCGAAAGGTGACTGTGGACACATGAACTGCACAAACTTACCGCGACAATTGCGTCCGGTGAGCGTTCTTTTGCAGAAGAGACCTTTCTCTTTGCTGACGTGCTCTCTCTCTTCCCTCCTCGTTGTTGTGTTTCTCTTCTTTGATCCGTCCCTCCATAGATCAGTGGTCTCCCAACCGTCGCGCGGCATAATTTACAATGGTTCTTTCGGTAAATTGTCTCACTTTGGGACACATGTGTCCCTCCCAGACCTTATCTGGTGAACGATTGCTGTTCCATCCTCCCAGATCCTTCCCAACGAAGCTTCTTTTGCGCTTCCACCGTGACCCTTTTAAACGTATTTTTTTCCCGCTATCCTTTTCCATGTTCATGATCTTTTTGTCTGTTTAAGATTGATCTTCACCCTCACCCTTAAGTTTGAAGCTATATTGGAAAAACTTCGTCCCTCTAAATCGATCCCACCGATACCCCCTTCCCCTTGAATATACTTGCAACCGGTGGCCCTTCCCCACGCCCTCCCACGTTACCCCCTTTCCAGGCGCGTAGGTTCATCTTGAATCCTGAATTTGGTGGCTTCATAGACGGCTCTTCCCCCCTTTTCCTCCCCAGGATTCTCTTTCGCACGCCTGAGTCCTCCATCCAAATCTTGTGCGGCGCCCTGGTCTTAAGACGGAGACTGTATTTCCCCGGGGGACCTGCGCACTTTTCCGGCTTCCCTGCCTTCCCCAACTCTGAACTATGTTATCACTATGCTTCCTCGGCATCCAGCGCTCGTTCGCTTTGATCCCTTCAGAAAAGTTCACCTTCGGTTTTCACCTCTTCCGCATTTCCTCTGCTCCCGTGCATTCCCTTCCAGAAGGTGCTCCCCGTTTTCCCCTTGGGGCATTCAAGAGGAGTTTCGCGAGTTTTTTCAGTCGCTGCACCGGCTCGAGCCTTTATCCCTAATGTATCTCTTCTGCCCCAGCGGCGGAGGATCTGAAGGAAGTCCCCCCTACGAATAAAAAGGTTTTTGTGCAAACTGCATCGGCCTGGTGTCCCCTTCCGTTTTTCTTTTTCGCCCCGGTTTCTTTTCATGGAACTTTGCTCCCCCTTGCTTATTCCCTGCTTAGAGTGTTTTGCAATTTTTGATCGCGGATGCGGGTGATTTGCGGTCCCCGTCGACGCCTACTCCCTCCTATATGTCCCTCAGCGACCGTCCCTTTCCCCCCTGTCACCGCCCGTTTTTTACCATTTATATCTTATGTATGCGAGGACTCCAGTCCCCAATTCAGGATGATTCCCCGGCAGCTCGAGCAGTTCGCGCGCCTTTTAGGCTCGTCACGTCTTCTCATGGAAGTCGCCCGGTCTGCTCATTCTTTGAACTACGATCCTGTTTTTTCCAACTCCTCCGCCTTCCAAGTTTTTCTCCCCTGGGAATACGCTGTTCTCTGGTTTAGAGAAGGACACCATTTTTTTTTTTCTGACCTATTTTCTCTGATTCTTCGTCCGGGGCCAGTCTTCTTTACTGGGCTTACGTTGTTAGCATCCACTCGTCATGGCGGGCTTGCTTCATTCGAAAAGATCTCCCCCTTGAGAATAGGGTAAATCCCTCCCTCCCTTTTGATCCCCTGTTTGAAGGACACACTTTGATTGTGTGTGCGTCTTTCCCCGTCAGTTCTTGCAAGTTTTCCCAAGCACGAGGACCATGGCCCCTCCCAATCAACGCCTTTTTTTTTCCAGGATATCTGTCTGTTCCGAGATGTCATTAGATACTGTCGAACAATATAATGCGCAACCCCGACTTTCGTGGCTGCCTCGGAATTGAATGTTTCCCCCTTTTGGGCAGTCCTCTTCCTTTCTGATAGGCGATGTAGGATTTCTTCTTTTCCTTGGTACATTTACCCACGCTTTGGGTCTTTAAGGAATCATCCTCTCCGAATGACGAGCCTCTTCTTTTCTTTGCTTTTCCTTTTAGGTTCACCGATGATGCTAATTTCTCTTTTATCGGCAGTTTCTTCTGGCGCCGTCCGCTCTCGCGATAGTACAGCGAAATGTCCCTCCTTGGCTATTTCGGAACGGCGCGCTGAAGGGTGATCTTCGTCGGCACTTTTCCCCTGCGCCGAGATCCCGACTGAGTTTGTCGTTTCCCCTTGTTCCCCAAAGTGGGATACAGCTTTAACCTTTTAAGGAGCTCCTGTCTGTCCCGGATGCTTTCTTGGAAGGTCTCCCTCTTTTTACAGAGGGTTTGGTTTTGTGGGGGGGATGTTGTGGGTGTTGTTACCGTTACTCGAGTAGGGACTTGGGACGGTGACCCCCCCTCTCGCCGGGATCCATACCTCTTTCTCCGGTAGGGATTTTAGAAACATTTTTTTGGGCCACCTCCCTTTTTGTTTGGGCACCATAAAGTTCTTTGGGAGGGGGAGAAGGGCTCCTCAGATTTCCCCCTGCCCCATATCTTGCCCCCAAATCTCTCGTACCCGAAAGTTCTTGGCCCTGTCGGCCCGCTGTGTATACAGCTCTTCCCGATAGAACCTGCCCGGCCGCAAGTCAAGCACAGATGACGGTTTTCTTTCGACGGCGCCCTTTACTCTTCAGCTCCACCCCCAAACCCCCCCCCCCCCCCCCAAAAAAAAAACACCCCCCCCCAACCCCCGCCCTTGCCCGACTAACTTAGATTCGGCAGGCGACCCGAAACCAGTCCTTTTTTTCTCGGAGGCCGAAGCAGACCCATCTCCTGATGATAGCCTTGAGGAACCTTCCTTCTTCGATTGCTGGGAGCGAAGGGCCGGTGATGAACCCACAAATTGAACCTTTCGAGCTGGGCAATCCCGCATTACTTGAGGCTGGTTTTGTCCCCGATTAGAAGCGTGATGACCTTCGCCCCCGAAGTTCTTTTTTTTGCTTTGCAATTGCAGCCAACTTTTTTACTCCCTCGAAAGCCCGGTGTTTTTGGAGCTCTGCCTATTCCCTCCTTCCTGGGCCTTGGATTTCCCATCTCACCCATCCCCGTCTTCCATCCTCCCTTTTGTTGTTTTTTCCGGAGATAAGGGAGTTGGGTGCTTTCTGTCTCCACGGCCCCGGCGAGAGTCATGACCGTATCGACCTGATAGCCGCGCAACCTGCTGTTCATATGGCCCCCCCTCCTCTTTGCACAGTGGCAAAAGACTCTAAAAGTCCCTTTTAGATCTCGATCGCCGTGCCCCCCCCCTCCCGTCCCAGGCCGCAGTAATAGCGTCTTTTTTTCTTCTATTCCTGCATATTTTGTTGGTCAGATCTCCGCGGCTCACCGTTTGCGCGCCGAGTTTTTTTTTGTTTTCAGCTCGATCGTGTTTCTTTCCGTAGCCATGAGTCGGAGCTTGGTCTTCCTTTTTTTTTTGCGTGCCGTGAAGTCCCTCCCGGTCTTTCCCGGTATTTTAGCTGGGGAGGCCCCTCGTTTTTTTTTACCCTCACCGCCTCCTTCCCTGCGCCGGTCACGTTTTTTTGGTGGCGAAGTCGCTGGCGGCTACCATACGGCCGCCCCCAATCCCGGTACGGGGCTGTATATTTTCCAGCGGTCTTTTTTTTTCCTTGGCTGAGGCCCTGCTCCCCCCCGCTTCGTTTTCCTGCTTTTGGCCCCCACCGCGTTGATGGCCCCCACCCTCCTTTTTCTGCCCCTAGCGCCCCCCCCGCGCCTTTTGTTTGGCTCCCGGCTCATTCTAAAGAATTTTCCCTCCTCACTCTTCCTCTTCCCAGTGACCCGAATCGACGATTCGTGGGAGCTGCCGCGGTATACGTGACCCTCTCTAATCTTAGGATCGTTCCCCTTCTTTTTGCCTGAAAATTTTGATTGACGACCCTCTCTGCCTCGGCCCCTTTTTGAAGTTTTTCGTGTGACTAAGCCTCCTTTTCCTTGGCCCTTCAGCGCTCCTTCTAGCCGAGGTGTTTCCCCTACTTGTCGATTGAGGCACCGCGTCCCCGCGCCGGCATCCTTACCTGCGACTAAAGAGTCCCCTTTTTCGCGGAGCATCGGAACTAAGAATTTTTCCTCACTATAGGCCTAGATTCCCTGATGCAGCTATTCATCATCGCCCTTCACCTTTGCTGATGTATGCCCCCCTTCAACCTGTTTTCAACATCGCCGCGGTCCCGATGGTATCCTGAGAGGACCGTAGTTGGCAGCCTTTTTTTTCGGCGTATTTCCTCTAATAGGGCAAAGGCCCCGCGCTCTTCGACCCGTTGTAGCTTTTCGTAGTTTTGTGGAAAATTGAGCATTGGTTTCTAGTTCTGGTTTCCCTTTTTTAGTCAGAGAACTTCTTGTCAGCCCCCCACACTGATCTACTTTTTGACGGTCACATTAACCAAACTAAAGTCTTCCCTTTGACCAGAGCTTTCTAGTCGTCTTTGAGAATACTTTCAAGCCGCCATCCTCTTAGGAGCGCCTCTAAATCCTCCATAGGAATCCCTTCCCTAGAGTAGTCGAGCGCCGCAATTTTCTTTTCGCACACAGGCCGCCGATGGGTTTTCTTCCCGCCTCGAAAGAGTTTGCCCTTACCCCCCGCGCCTCAGGCTTTTCTTTTTTTGATTCGGTTCAGTGATCTTTTAGGTCATAATATCTTATCTTTTTTCGCTTCCATGAAATCATTCCCGCTGTGCGATAATGCGTATTAGGATTCGCAAACTTCCCTCTCTCTTTTTATCTCCTACTTATCTGTTGTCCCTTTAGCGTGTTCTACGATTATTTGCAGTGAGCAGAGTAGTTTCTGCAGAGTGAGATCGGCTTTTTTTTTGTCTATTCCTTATAGTTCTCGATTGTTTCTTTTTGAGTCTCGTCCGATCAACACCATTGCGCCACAGCATGCCCCTCCCTCTTCTTTTTTTAAGAACGGGTCTCTGGGACCCCCCCTCCTGGCCGTTGTGACCACCGGCTGTCGTTCCAAGACACCCAGCACCGTTTCCGGGACCCCTTCCGGTGACTTGTTTTCCTCACTTTATTGCTCGGTTTTCCCTCCCTTTGCTGTTCGAAAAACCCAAAAGGCTGGCCGCTCGATCTGGTCGGCCCTACGCTCTTCACGTTCTTTTTTTTTTCCACTCTCGTCGAGATGGCCTTTCCCCCCCCCCCATGCTTTGTCTTTTTTTTTCTCTTTTGGATCTGGCACTGTGGTGTTTGTCTTGCGACACGCGCGATTCTCGTCTGAGATGGTCGGCCTCCCCCCTTTTTAAAGCTTCTTAATTTAGTACGTTGGAGAGATTTTTGTCTACCCCTTCCTGTGTCCCTTTACGAACAGCTAACCTGTTCCTATATTAAGACACATCGGCCTTCCCTCATGCTCCTTTCTGCAGCGAGGCTCCCTCCTTTATGACCCGTTTTCCCTCCTTTAGCTTACCGATAACCAGGTCGCTTGCGTAGCTCTTTGCAAAGGAGCTTGAGCTTCCCCTTCAACCGCCGGTGCCCCTTTTCACACCCCCCCCGTAGCGTTTTTCTGGATTCTGCACTTTTTTCCCCTTTGATTTTTCACGTAAGGGTTTTTTTTATCAGCTTAAATATCCCCTTCACCTCCTGGAATGTTCAAAAAATGTGTCACGTACTTTCCTTTTCTCCCTAGGCTTCGCCCCCTTTCATTTTCGTGAAAGCATTTCCCCTCTTTGTTCGCTGATATGGAGAATTTTTTTCCAGTCAGGCCCCTTTTTCCCCCCCCAGTTGTTGACCGAAAGCCCCCTCTAATTTTTTTTTTTTTTTTCGAACATTTCTTTACCCGCCTCTCTTTTTTCTCTGACCCGGAGTATCGGTGATATCCCTGGAGGTTTTATCTTCCTCCCTCCGTTTTTTCCCCGTCCTCCATATTTGAGCACCGATCTCTTGTCTCCCTTAAAAGTCGCGCTCATCCCCTAACTTTTCGCCAATTAGCTTTCACTTCCCCCCTTTTAATGATGTACCCCCCCTTTTCCGACACCTTTCGAAGGTTAACGTTCCTTGTTCGAGTACAACTCCAAAGAAGTCCCCGTCTTTTCCCCTTCCCTTTAAAGGTGTGCCTTCCCTATTTTGGCGCCCCCCGCTTTTCCGTTTTAACTTTCTCTTCTTTTTCTTTAAGGCTGATTCCCCCCTTTACCTAAGTTGATCTTCAGTCTTTCTTCGACTCCATCGATAACACTGGTTACTTGTGATGAGTTGCGGATTTTTCCAACGCCCTCCCCTTCCCGGTCCTTCACCGTGCAGCCTCCCCCCCCACCCGCTTGAAGTTTACTTTTTTTGTCTCTCTTCTGACTTATGCTAGACGTCATCTAGTCCTAGGAAGTCCTCCCTCCCCCTTTCCCGTTGCAGGCGATGTTGATATATTAATATCTTCCACCCCGCTGGCGTCCCCTTGCCTCCCTCCTGGATATCTCGGCCTCACCTTAGAGATGGTTCACGGATTCCTCGACAAGCGTCGCGTCCCCTCTCGTTACTATCCTGCTTCCCACCCCCTTTACAGGAAATCAGCCCTCCCCGCTACAGCAGCCTGTTCAGGTCTGCGTATCTAGAGGATCTGATACCCTGAACCCTGCGCTGCAAAGTTGTTTGTTCTTCCCCTCCCCATACTTTTCTTCTTTTTCTCCTTTTTTAGGAAAAGACTTCCTTTTTATGCTCCTCATCCCGACAGCCTTCCCAAACGAATCGGCCTTTTTTCCCGGAAACGGTGATTTTTTGTCTTTCCTGTAAGACTTTTTCCCTTTTTCTCCCCCCTGGCCGATCACCCTTTCTTTTATTCCCTTTTTTCGGACTTGGGTCCCCCTCTGGCGCGTTTCTGCGGGTGTGATCAGGTCTCTACTCCCGATCGACTCTAACCTCTCCCGGCCCCCTTTCCTTCTCTATACTTCTCGTCCCCCCCTTTCCCGTGCATGAAACCTCATTCCCTTCCGGCGATCCCCCCCCGATCTTTTCCCCAAGGGATTCGCCGTTCGCACGAACGTTAATGCAATGAGGCAGTTCCTCTTCTACTGGACGGCTTCCTCTCCCTCTTTCATGTGATTCATTCTCCCGAGATCGCTCAGCGCTTTAGCGCTCGCCCCCAGGCCAGGAATACGTCACACCTCCCTCGCGGCTTCTAGAATTGACCACCACCTTCTTAGGTTTCTCTGTCCTCCCCCTGAGATAACCCCTTCTCCTTTTCTCCCTTTGCAGCGGATGGAAGGGTTTTTTTTGGTTTTTTAGCCTTCCATAGCTGGCCGGGTGACCGGCCATAATCCCCCCCTTCGCAATACTACCTCTCCTTTTCCTCTATTGGCCTGCGGGTCAAGACCTTGTTCTGACTCTTCTTTTGCATGTTTTCTTCCCCTCCCTGGGCATGACGAGTGTCGTCCGCTCAGAATCTATTCTTTCCCTCCTTCCCCGAGGAACACCATTTTTGTGCTTGCCTCCCCTTCCCCTCCCCGGCACTTGGATCTCTGGCTGCTGGAAGGTTCTATATCTTTCCCCCCCTCCTAATGCCGAGACCTTTCTCTCGCCCCCTTTGCCTTGACGGTGTTGCAATCAGATCGGCCCAGTGTTTCATACGTCATGCATGTTTCCCTGTCCATTTGCATTACCTCCCATCCCCTCCCCCAAGAAAGGTGCTGATGTCTTTTCGGTCAGACGCTGACCTCTTTTTCCTTGAATCCTTTTCTTTCATTTCAGGATGCGACTTAGTCCAGGTGCTTTTGTCTTCGCTGCATTCTCTCCCTCCCTCCCTGAAATTTTCTTTTTTATCTGCCCCCTGGATTGGCCGCGAATTATTCGTCGGCGCCCCCCCAGCTCTCTCCCCAGAGTTTTTTCTCCTCTTTCCCTTTTCGAAAGATTCCTTTTCCCCCCCTCATAATCCTAGCGACGGAATTAGTCCATCCTTTCTCCGTGACCTGAAGTTTTGTGCGCTGCAGAGCGGGGGAAGGTGCATCCTTCTCCTCCTTCTCTCTACGGGCCTCCCTCCCTCTTTGTCCTCCCTTAGGTTCTGGAAGACACCGCTTGTTTCCATCCGCCGGGTTATGGGCCGGTTTCAGGACTGTTTTTCGGTGGACTCAGGGCCTTCTCACCGCCCCATCCAACCCTTTTGCCCCCCCCCCCCCTTTCTCATCTTACTCCGTGCTTTCTTTCGGCCCGGTCGCCTTCGTCTTTTTTCGCCACACGTTCCCCCTTCCTCCCGCCCCTTCCCTGCTGCGCGGTGGGAGGTATTTCGTCTCTTAGCTTCCTCTTCCCGTGCCAAGACCTTCCGCGCCCGATTCAATTCACCAAGATGTTCCCGGCCTCCTCCTCTCTTCTTTTTTTAAATGTACCATCCGCCGTCCAGGGGCGAGCTTCGTCCCCATCGTTTGTCTTTTGTCCGGAAAACCGCCGCGTTGGCTGGCCTCTCATGTTGTTGCCTTCAATCTTTGGCCCTTTCCCTCCTCCCCTTGAGATATACTTGAGTATGCTATGTGCTCTGCCGTCTTACTCCTTTGAATCGAAGCGCCTAGAAGCTGTTCTGCGGCTAGACAATGTGCAGCCCCCTTGTTGCAGCCCTTCAACTTGGTGTTTTTGGCTTGACAGCCGTCCCTCTTCTTGGCCTCTCGCCTCGGCGGCCATCTGCCACAGGATATAGATATTTTCCTCCTCCTATTTTTTTTTTTGAGCGTACTTTCTGAGCCTGTTGGATGGCGTTTCTTTTTTCTATCATTCCCCATGTTCTACGTCGGCAGTTCCAAACCACACCGCAGCAATGTTGAATAGTGACTTGTGCTTCATGGGCCATGCTCCGCGAACCTCTTTTTTTCTCCCGTCGTTTCTAGGCGAATACCCATTCGCCGCCCCCCCCCCTGAATAGCGATTGCCCTTGGCAATATTTGTTGGTCCCCCCCTTTGCCATGCCCTTCTCAGGAGCGGTATGACGTTTTAGGTTTCGATCAGCTCGATCCGTGGTTCCTAGTTTGTTTCTGGAGTTCGGGATAGGCCTGCTCGAGTCTTGGCCGTGTACGAGTCGTTTCGCCTGTCTTGAAGCGGTTTTCGGATATCTTTGGAAAGGCTTACTAGGAGACCTCCACCGCCGCCTGTTACTGTATGCGGCCCCGTTTTCTTCAAGTGTCTGCGGTTTTTATTACCAATTTTAGCAATGTACCAAGCACTTGCGTGTACGAGTTGATACTTTGGGATTTTGGGTTGGATTTGATGGTCATGATCTACCAGTCGCCCCCTTTTGAATTTTCCCACAAACGGCGAGGCCCAACTATGTTGTTCCTCCCCAGCTCCACTGCGGTAGGGATCCTTCGAGCAGGGTAGACGAGAAGGATGCCCAATCCTTCCCCCTTTCTCGCGTAGTACGCACCCGCCTTTATAGATGAGCTGGAACGTGAGCGATCTTGCCCCTCATTGCGCTCAGACGTGATTTTCCGTGTTCACCCTTGCCATTGTCCCTCCTTCCCATTTTTCTATCGGCGCCTGGTCTTTCTTTGCCCGAGAAGAATTCGCGCTTTCCCAATTAGACAGAGACGATCAGATTATTTTCCAAGCTGTCGTCATGCTGGATGCTCGGCGCGCTTTTTCTTAACCTGCGACATAAAGATTAACTTTTAGAATTCCCTAGCTGGTACGCGGACTTCCTCCTATTTCAGCCTAGGCTCTAGTCGCGGCGCTGAGTGACATTCCCGTCGCCCCCTTCCCGTAAGAGGTTCTTCTGTCCATGGCCTGAAATCTTCTTCCTGACTCGACGTCCGGGACGTTTTTTTCTCGAGTGGATGCACCATGCCTCATTGCGCTGCAGCAGCGTCTTCGGGTTGACGCTTCTCTTGGATTATTCATCTTTCTCCCGCTTTCTCTTGCAGCCAGGAGATCTCTTTGTACGGGTAAAATAAAAGGCTTTTTATTGAGTCCCCTTCGAATGGGTTTCCTGTTGTTTTGCCTTTGGCTTTTAGCACTTTTTCTGGGCGTCCTCAACTCGCTGTTCATAGCTCCGGTTCCGGACCAAAATGGCCACCCCCTCCTTTCTATGGTTATGCCGCGTATCGTGCCCCTGTCTTTGCTAGTGATGGATGCTCGCCCTTCCTTCTCTTGACTGTCGCGAAAGCCCCCTCCCCTCCACCTGACACTAGAGAAGTAGAGTTCTTTCTAGGTCAGCACCACCGTCAGCAGTATGGTTTTTCATCTTTTTTACGAACCTCAGTTTTGTTTTCTGTATGCGCCTTCGGCGATGGAGGAGATTTCGCCTCAGTCTCTCTTCGGGTCAGTCCATGACTTTCCTTAGACTTAGAACTGTATTCCTTCCGCTAGGTCGGTTTTTTCTAATTAGCGATCCTTTGCGAGATGATCTTGTGATCTTCGCCCCCTGATCCCCCCTCTTGATGATGATTTTTTCCTCCTTCCTTTCTTAATTCCGGGATAGGCGGTCCCCTTCTTGCCGATATGTCGTTACGTAGCGCGTTCGGCCTTTTGACCGTTTCCCATTCCCCCGCCAATTCTGCGATTCCCCTGAGCTTCCGTCTTTTAATGCTGGGCAAGTTTAGCATTCCTTTCCCTTGCAGACAAGCCCCCCCCCCCAACGCCCCCTCGGGAATCGATGCGTTTTGGTTTCAGTTTTGTCTTGATGATTCTACCCTCTCAGTCCTTGCTCAACTGCTCCTGATTGCGTCGGTACCAGACCCCTCTTTCTGGTTTCCTTTGCGACTTGTGAAGGTTTTGAACT
>Ga0179591_1287762_pt1 | contig 18749 bp, 17 predicted proteins | sample CZOMad2_1_08_16f_FD_182891 | JGI IMG/M metagenome (GOLD analysis project Ga0179591, IMG submission 182891) | Vadose zone soil fungal communities from Angelo Coast Range Reserve, California, USA - CZOMad2_1_08_16fungal (PacBio error correction) | ecosystem: Environmental > Terrestrial > Soil >... | reverse complement strand
GCAGGCTTCGTTTATGTAGCTGTTTCCACTCAAAACCGGGCGTTTTCCAAGATAATCCTCTCAAAGTCTACAGAAATATTCCCCAATCGGGCTTGGAGGACGACCATTTTCTCGCTCCCCCCCTTCAGCGCATCTGAGAGTTCTTCCTTCCCTTTTTCTACCGATCCCCAGAAGGGGGTTTATCTTGCTTTTTTCCGAACCTCAGTCAATTTTCTTTTCCTTCCCTCACCTCGCGGGTTGAGGAACCTTCCCTCTCCGGATAGCTGAGAGTTAGGGAGCTGTGTTCTCTTACCTCCCGGCAGGTTTACTAAGTCGTTTTGAGCCCCACAAGATCCAAGGAGGTTTTCTCAGGCTTCGCCCATTTTTCTTTGACTACTCGTCGGACCCCCTCACACCCCTTTTTTTTCCAATACCCCTAGTACTCCTCCAACCTCCCAGATCGGGAAAGCCCTCCGTCGTGCATGTTTCCTCCGCCTCTGATTGAGTCCCTTCCCAGAGTTTCTGTCGCGTTTTCCCTCTCTTGCCCCTCGTGAAAGACAACTTCCTATTCAGGCCCTCCCCCCTTCCATCACTCTTTTTCTATTCCGAGCTTCCAACCTCTATGCCTATTGTTGCAGGCAAAGTGAAGCTCATCCATTTTGGGGTTTTGTTCCCGTCCCACCACAGCCTTTTGGTTATGAATGTCTCCCTTTTTTCCGATGAGCGCGCATCTACACCTGGCTGACTCTTCTCTTTTCTCCTCAGAGTCGGTGTCCACACTCTGGCCCGGACGTCCCCCCAGTTCATTGAGACTTCAGGTCAATCGTACAAAGTTGCCACCGGATGAATTTCCCCTTTACCTTCACCTCCTCACAATATACCTGTAGACATTCTTTTCCACAGTAGATTTCCGTTAAAGGGATGATCACGAAAGCACGGTTCGGGCAATTTTCTTCCTGTGACTATTACCCCCCCCCCTAAGTTGCGACATTAAAGCAACTTCTAGTAGAAGCGTTTTCAAGGAGTTCTGGCATGGTTTTTAGAGACGTCTCCGTGGTCGATTCGATTTTCGGCATAGAAAGACGGGACGACGCCCGTTGAAGTTTCCATGCCCCCGTCTTTTTCAAGGGTTCCCTTTCGCACCCAGAGCTAGAGACGTCCCCTCCCTCCTCATTTGTCGAAACGACCTTCCCCCGCAGTTGTCCAGACCACTTCCGGAATCTCTTTCCGGAATGGAAGATGTTTAACCCGGGGCCAAAAGAAATAGGACGGAGGCCTACCCATGTGATCACCCCCCATTGCTCGGTTTTCCCTTCTTGTCGACCCCCGCATTTCACATTCCAAGGAGGTGACCCAAGTGAGTGTGCCGCCAAATAATTCGTTTTCGGCGCCATCTCGGACAACCCACCCTACTAAGAATCCCCCGCTGACGAGGGCCCCTTTCCCCATAACTCAGATAACCCCCCTTCGATTTTCACCTTTTTTTTCTCTTCCGCCCGCCTGGATTTAGAGTCCCCTTTGCGGAAAAGGGTTTCACCTATGTATGCTCTCCTTTTATCGGGCCCACGATCATCTAGGCCCCATTCCCCTTCCCGAAGGAGTACCCCCCTCTCACTGACGGATTCCCCCCGATGGTCTTACTTTCATTTGGCGTTTCTTTGAAGTTCCCGACAGTCCGCGTGAGACCCGTTCCGTCTGTAAGTGTGCCCGCCGGTTGTTCTTGTAAATCGCACCGTTTCTTGTGATTGCAACCCTTCCCACGTACTTTTTCCGCGATTGTGTCGGGGACTTGAAATAACTTGGTATAGATTCTCAGCCGATCGTCCCCTTTCTCCCCTTTGGTTGAATACTTCAGGTTTTTCGGCAGTTCACGTTTCCAGCAGGTGAAAACTCAACCTCTGCCCCTCCGCCTTCTCCCCGCTTTTTTTTTTCCTCCAATTCCCCCCCGTGAAGTGAATTTCCCCCTTCTACCTTTCTCACAAAAATCGAGGGAGTTGGATTGCGGGTTTTTCGAACCCAAGGTGGAGAGATTTGGAAATTCCCCCTCTCCCCCAGGTTGTGGACGCGTCTCTCCATCTCAACTGCACCTTTCCCCTCTGGGTCCGAGGGAGTTTAGTCCGGGAACTTGCACCAGGGTTTGTTGCACGGACTCCCCGTGACACTACCCCTAATTGTAATACATCCCCCACTGTCAACTTGGCCCCTCCGGATTGCGACTGTTCCTTTCCTGCGCTTGACCTCGCCGCCCTTCTGCAGGTACCCCTTACTGGAAGCAGGCCCGGCAAGAGGACGATTTCCAGTTTATGCCTTCTTCTTGGTACCGTCAGAGTTTTTTCCTGGAACCCGCCATGTGTCGAATTAGAAGACTTCTAAGGAGGTTCAAAGGTTGAGTGGTCAGCCGCCGTCAAATCCTTTTTTCTTATTCCGTCAGCACTTTTTTCAGAAGTACTTAGAGTTTATAGAACTGATGTTAAGTTTGGCGGAGCCTAGTCCACTCTATTCCGAACATCCCCCCCCCCGTATGCGACTTTTCATCTAGGAGCTTTACTCGGAGGAGCTTCGCTTTATTCTCTCTATTTTCTTAGCCCCCGTTTTTCTCGATACCGCCCCCGCACCCTTTTCTTGTGGTCAGGACTCGTGGGGTTTCTTTTTTTTCGAAAGATGGGATAAGAGAGTGGACCGGCATGTGCGTCCTCCGCCCTTTCTAGGACAACTGACGTAGGGCCCCCCCCCCAGTGCTGAGTTCAAATAAGTGGCTCCAGAAAACTCTTTGAACAGATGAGATCGCCCCCGGCACTACGTGAACCCCCCTCTGTCCTCCCTCACCAAACGTGACGTTCTTCCCTTTTGCCCACCCCGTACGAAATCCGTGTACCTTGCCTCATTTCCCAATCTTATCTCCCTCCTTTGCACCGTGTTTTTATGGTCGGCCCCGGGTTTACGTTCAGTAACTTTTTCCGGCGATGGCGATTGGCGATGCCTCCTTATTTTATGTCCCTTGGGCAGAAACCAATTCTCTCCCCCCCTTTTGGGTCTCCTTTAGAGCCCAAGATTAGCTTTCACACCCTGGAGTTTTCCTAAACCGTGGGATGTAGGGGCGAGGGTCGAGCCGCTCCCTTCTGCATCTTGCCCCCCCCCGGCAGTTGACAGCGCTTTTTCCTTCTCCTTAATCGAACCTTTCGTAGTGGAGTTTTCACCCTACACCCTCCGTGCCGTAGCCCACGGCCAGTTTATTTTTAGGTAGAGCCTTTCTTCTCAATTTTTTCCTTCGTGAGGATTGGCCCACGCCCATTTGAAGTTTTTCCCCCCGTCGAAACTGCCGATTTTCTCCGCTGACTTTCACCCCCCTCTGCTCTGAGGCGGCTTTGTGGTCGATTCGGCTTCTGCCCTGGCCCGACTTATATCCCGTTAACTGATCTTTGAACCTCACAAGCCCCTTCACGATTAGCAAAACTTCCGTCACCCCCGCCTTTCCAGGCTGCTTCGAGCGGCGCCTTTTTCCTTCCCGCCAGAGTTTTTGAAGCCCGGCTTTTGGAACTTTTCATTGTCGTCGATGAATTTCCCGATTACGACCTTTGGTGTCGATGTTTCTCCCACAGAGTTTTGCGATCCTTTCCTGCGATTGCCTCCTCCTTCTAGCTTGCCTTTTGACACCTTTGGAAGAAAGGCCGAGAACCCCATTCTCCTGTTTAGTTAGAAGGTTGCTCTACGTTTGGTACTTTTAAAGCGACAGCGCGATGGAGGCTTTCCAATAGTTTGTTGCCAATTCGGCCCTCTTTTGGAATTCGCCGCACTGGGTCCCTTCCTTAGGATCAAGGGGAACCGGACATGTCCAGTTAGCCGCCCTTAGAGAAGGATCCTCCGTTGAGATCCCGAGTCCGAGAACGGTTCTTTTTCGATATTGTCTCATGGTTGGCCAGGCGTTCGCGTCACTTGTCGTTATCCCCTTTCTCCTGATGCGTTCCTCCTCGACTTCGCGAACTGGCTTGTTTTATACAAAGCGGCATTTTTTTTCGTTTTCTTGATATTCCCTATTTCGTCCGGTACGGGATTTAGATGCTGACCACCCTTTTTCTCAGATACTTGAGTGTTCTGATTTCTTTTCCCGTTCCCATTTGTAGGACTTCCTCTTAAATTCTCCAAGCAGACTCACAAGTCTGACTGTCCCCCGTTTAATTGTTCCGCAATGATGTCCCTTTGTTGGTTTCCATGGAGTTTTTTAGGTGTCCTTCCCCTATGAACCCGTGGCAAAGTGTTTCTTCCTGGCAGCTTTGTTTGATCCTTGCTCCCCCCACTTCTGTTTCTCACCCTTTGCTAATTGTTCCTTCATAGACTTTTGATTGCAGGAAGGATGTCAGTACATAACGTCTTTTTCCGACCATTGTCGACTGTTTTTTTCGAATCCTAAGGCTACTAACGTTTCCTCCTTCCACCCCACTGTATGAGCTTATTGATGAACCCCCCCCCCAAATCTTCTGCATGCCCTCTTCACCAGTTGTAGGTCACCGCCTTTCGTTCGTCCATTCGGGAATATAAGCGACCGCAGAAGACCCCTCTGTCTGATCCCTGGTAGGTCTTCCGTACACTTTCTGTGCTTCAAGTTTTCGGTTTGAACCCCCTTTGGTACTAGGGTCTTCATTACGTATTCTAAGGAATATTCCCATTAGGATTCTTCCAGATAGTACCCCACTCGATTCCTTCCACGGAAAGTCCCTTTTGCCTTTTTCGGTACAGAAAGCCTTTAAATTCTCCCCCCCCTAGCCTCGTGGTACCCCAACCACCCCTCCCTAATCGGCCCCTCTAATCTATATGAAACTGTTCACAGCACGACCTCTTCGTTCCTTACCTCGATTTCCTTGAAGGGTGTAGGAACCCCCCCCACGTCGGCTGCGGTAGCCATTGAGCACTCCCCCCACCGGCATTGAGGGGCATGGGTTCTGGGTGCGCCACGACTTTTTCTTGATTACTTTTCGGTCCGCTGCGTCTCAAATTTGTCCCCGATATGGCGCACCGCGTGTTCCCGTTTTTTAAAAATCTCCCGTCTCTCCTTCTCTTGTTGTTGTTGCTCCTATTGAACTTTTGTGAGCTACCTTTTGGAGATTTTTGCCAACCCGTACACGTCCAATACGAAGGGTTTGGTTTTCCTTTCCCTCTCGGCTTTTTTTGGTCGACCGCCCTCCCTTTATAGACTCTTCGGCTAAGCGACATGCACATTCCTTCCTGTTGGTTCTTCAATTAGACTGCCTTGCTTTTTTTCTTTTCCTCAACGGCCCCCTTTTCCGTGACGTTTTTCCGATTGACTTTCACGAAATCTCTTCTTGACACCTTCGTCCGCTCTTTGGTTCCATGACCCCCCAAAGCTTCGTTCGACCCTTTACCCCCATTTTGAGCTAGTTTTTTCGAGCAAAGGCTCGGACTTCTTCGCCCTTCTGGACTCTTTTTTGATCTCCTGTGATCCCCCCTTCCTTACCTCCAAATGGCATCCTCAGGAACCCACATTTGCTTCAACCAGATCTTTCCGACTCCCCTTTTTTACTGCCTCTTTCGAGACTTAAGGAACCAGTCCTGAATAGGCCATTCCCCATTGAGAGGGCTCTGGTCCTTTCTCGCCCCTGTCTTTTTCCCCAAACTTCCCCTAAAGCGCGAAAAATCAGGCCTTGCACTCCCCGATTTTGCTCTCATCCCTTTATTTGGTCAAGACCTTTTTCTCCAGTTGGGTTCCTTTGTTCTCCAGCCCCCCCCATTATAGTCGATCTCCCCACACATACTTCCCTACGTTTGTATTTCCTGACTTTTTTTTCTGGACCCCTCTGAATCCCTCCTCTCTACAACACGTCGCCTCCGTTCAAAAAACGTACGCTTGTCCCCACCCCTTTACCCACGGACAGTCTGCCCACACTGCCCCGGTGGGCAGTCCCCCCCCCACTACACCCTTCTTTCCCCCAACCCCAAGATACCATAGGCATACGGCCTCGCCCCGTTAAGTCCGAACTGCAAGCTTTCGGTTAGGTGGTATGGAAGTCTTTCTTTTTATTCCCCGGCTTACTCTCAGCAGATTTCTCAAGTGGCGGAGTCGAGATTTCCCTTAGACTCCTTAGGGTCTGCGTCCCCGTTTCCCTCCCTTTCCAGCCCTGGAACCGGAAGAAATACGAAGGGAAATCATGACAGCTCCGAAAACCCTGGGCATATTTAGCTTTTCTCCCAACAGCTCTCACTACGAACCGTACCATCGTGATGAGATCTTTTTCTGACTCACGGCCGACCTCTTTTAAAGCAAAGTAGGACCGCATGTAATTTAGGTTTCCCGGGCACCGGCTACTTTCAGTAATACCCTTGAGTGATAATCGTTCGAACTCGGAATTCTGCGAGTTTGTCCTTTAGACTCACGACACCTCCCCCCCCCCCCAACTACCTACGCGAGCCCTCCTCCCTATTCACCCCCCCCCATGCGTCTTTCCCTCCCCTTTCCACCCCCCACACCCACACCCACCCCTACCCCCTTTCCCCCTCAACTCCTTCCCCCCACTCTACCCGCCCCCACTCCACTTCCCGCCCTACGTCCCCACACTCCCGACCGTCCCCTCCCCAACCCTCCCTCCTCTGTTCTCCCGTCCCATCTCCCAGTTCGTGTAGCCGGCCATATCCCTCCTTCTCCCCTCGTCTCGTAGCCCCTCTCCTATTCCTACATCCCCCCCCCTTCCCCCACCTCTCCCATCCATCCTTCGCTGCACCACTCATCCCCGTACTCTCCTCCCACACCCCACCCCCGCTCCCCCCCCCGAGCTACCCCTCAACTCCCCCTCTATCTCTTCCTCCCTTCCCCCCTTTCCCCTCCCCAACCTCCACTCCTATTATCTCACCTCGCCCACCCCCCTCCACTATTTCTTTCACCCCTCCCCTACCCCCATGTCCCCTCTACCCTCCGTCCCCCCCCCCCCCCCCCCCCCCCCCCCCCACAACCAACCCCCACCCCCCCCCCCCCAACCCCCCAAACCTCTCACATTACATCGACCAGGCACCAAATGGGAAACCCAGAGACTAACAAAGTTTCACTTATCCCCGGGCGACATAATAAGAGCCTTCCCCCTATACGAATGCCGCGAGTCCAGCTTCCTCCCCCATCATCGCATGCACCCTCTATTATGACATGTGCACCCGCGGCCCATATCTTTCAGAATCCAAAGAGGCCCACACTGTTGACCACATTTTTCACGGACATGGTTTGTTACGCTCGCGTCCTGCGCCCCTTTTGAATGACTAGAGTTCCCTTGCAGATTCCTTTGCGACCCTTTTTTTTACCAGATCCCTTCTCCAAATTTGGCCAAAGACAAGCTTTTTTTTTTTCTTCTGAATCTAATGGGGCAGCTTGCGAAGTTACGAACAAGAACTTCCAAAACCCCGGCCTTTAAGAATCAAGCCTTTTCACGGATTTCTCCTTGAATCCACCCCAGCGACAGAGATCCGAGGCCAGTTGACTCAATAGACGGGGAATGGGCGATGACAACAATTCGCTCATTAATAATTCCGCTCGACAAAGGCTTCCTTTTCCCCATAGGCCGCGTCCCCCGGAAGAGACCCCCATGAGGCTTTTTTCCCTTCGCTAATAGACTGAGCAGATTTCAAGTCAGCATAACACCAACCCCTTATCTAATCTTTCACCGTTCACATTGTTCTCAGAACTCCACACGTTTATAGGAATACGTGACCCCCCCCCCCTCGGGACGAAGGGTTGGATTTGTCCCTACACTTTTTTCTATCGTCTTCCTTTCACTTTGGCCCTTCAGAGTGTTTTCGAGACCGCTACTGCCCTATACGCTGGGGGTTAGTTTATTTCCTTTTCCGTGTTGGGTTCTTTTTAGCTGTCGACCCCGCCAGTTCTCCTCGCCACTTTCCCATACCCGCGGGGCAGATAATTGCGGCTCCTTTCCCTCGCGCGCACGTAGGTCGCGGAACGCGCCCGGTCTTCCTTTTTCGGTTGCTCATTCGTACGCCTTTTTCCAGAAAACGACGTGTTCGTCGCCCCCCCCCCTTTTATCTGCCGACAGCATTTGCGAATCGCATCTCAATTCGTGGTCCTTCCCTTCATTTGAGCCTCATTGTTCTATCTTTCGTCCCTAGTACCTTGTCGCGCAGCTTGCGGGAACGACTTCCCTCGTTAGTCTCCCCTCACCACGCGGTAATGACGCGCTGCATCTCGGCTTTGATATCGGCTTTATACGTTCCTTCCGAGATCTCGAAGAAAAACCTTTGTGATGTTTCCGCAGGCGCTCTTCCGACGCGTGGGTGATGTTCCTCTGGAGACGTCCTTTCTTGACATCGTCCCTCCCTCACCCTCTGGCTTCCACGTTTATCGGCCCCCCACCCCCCTTGCTGAGTTAACATGAGTGAGCTCAAAGCTGACCCTTCTAACAGTGTTACCTCTTTTCTTCACCCTCTCTTCTGGCGACTTTCCTTAGCCGTAGTTTTAATCCCCCCCGAGTCCTACTTCCTTAAAGAGAAGATCCAATTACCTTCCCTTCGTTCGCCGGTTCCTATACCTTAGGATTCGCCGTACCCCCCGGTGAAGGAGATGTTTCCCCGTGGAGATCAGGACGGTTTTCCCGCCTTTTTCGTGATCGGCTGGGTAGCTCTCCACAACCCGTCAACCAACCCCCCCCCTTTAACGGAACCCAAACTCACATAGAACCAGCGAGCGAAGGGTATTTCCCTTCCCTCTTCATCAGTGTCTTAAGTTGCCACTCCTTTCCTCACTCCGCCTCGCGTGGAAGTTTCCCCTCAATCCCAACCATCCCCTCAAGAGGGGGAGAAGTCCCCCTATCTCCGATCCTTCGCCCTTTGTCTCAGTCTGCTTAGTGTCCTTCCCCCGACAACCCCTTCTTGGTGTTTTTCCCAGAGTGCTAAGGAATGACACAGTCAGATTAGCAATTTACCCCCCACTCTCTTTACTCCGGTGCAAACATTCACGTTAAGACAACTCTTCTTTTCATGACGTAAAGTGAGTTTGAACCCAACAGTATTCATTGGCCCTACTCTTTCCCACCTCTGCCCCCCGTCGCAGACTTGAAGGATCTTTCTCACTTAGACCTCTAACATAGGACCTTTTTTGTTTTGACCCTCTTACACTCTTTTTTTATTACTCTGGAGGCCCCGCTTTCGTTGTCACTCTATACTATGACATGCCGGTGGTCTCTTGGCTGCACTCAATGATATCCTCCAGTTCAAGTCAGAGTGAAAGAGTTCTAACCTTCCGCAAGTACCTCCGAAGTTCGCTTGTTTAGTACCGCGACCAGATTAGAGGATGTTTACATAGGACTAGAGAGGAGGGTTCTTTTGAACTGTCGAGCATCTCCTCTTAGTTTTAGAATTTGTGTTAAACTCCCTTAGATTTAAAATGTGAGCGATTCCATTCCGATTCCTAGTGCCTCGCGAGAACTGATTACGAATGCACCCAGAAGAAGAGGAAGGGGTAGAGTATTTCAACAAACTCCTATTTCAGCACATGGACTTCCAGTAGTGCTCACTCCGACCACCTGTATGGCAGCTAAATCAGAACACTGACGAGTCTCCCGCATTTTTGAATATCTGAATGTCCCCCGTAGATTTTCTTAACGCGGACTCCTCTCCTATCACCTGAGACCCCCCCCACTTGATAAGGGTTGGGTGTGGTTTTGGGTGGTGGGTTGTTAGCACGGCCGAGGCCTCGTACTATCGTCCATTGAGTTTTCTGTACGGCTTACACGTACTTCCTCCCTGAATTTTCCCCCCCGGCAATGTTCCTTCAATATCTTAACTTTCTTTTTTTTTACACGGAAATTCTTGTAAAAAATGACATGCGACTTGACAGGACACAGGAGCTTGCCGGTGTTTCCACCCCCCTCCCCCCCCCCCCCCCCAGCCTTTGTGAGCTATTCTCTGGGCAAACGTATCAAGGAGAGCATCCCTTTTTTTTGTGTTTTGAGTTTTAGGGACGTGTGATGTATTAACTTTTCCCTTTACGAAATTCGCGGCACTTAGCTCGGCGATTTTTGTTCGTTTGTGCTGTGTAGCTCTCAGGTCTTCACGCACTGGTCGAAGATTCCCCCCCTTCATACCATTATCCTGTGGTTGCGAGCGACTCGTACGTATTGCCCCTCCGCCAACCTTGAAATACCAGCGATGCTTCCTGACTGGTAGGTTGCTGCCTGTTCGTTCGCCTCTTGGAAGATATTGGCCCGCAGCTTCATACCTCGATATCAGGTCTTTAATAAACCCAAACTTTCGATCTGTTTCCAATGGACGCGGGGTCTTTCTTCTTTTTCCATTTTTTTTAAGGAGATCTAGATCACCGTCGTCCGATCCAAACTGTACCCTCCCTTCAATACTCTTTTTTCCTTTTAACTGTCCCTTTTACCTCCTCGTTTAGGTACCAAACCAGAGCTTCTCGCCCCTCTGAATCGTCTTTCGAACGTTCCGCAGGATTTCTCTCTTCCCTTTCCTTTTCCACGCCCTCCTGTATATTGCGGGTTTTTAGCCTGAACTAACTTTTTTCTCGGTCATGTCAGATTTTTCCGTAGAGAATGTTGGGTCTCTCACTTTGAGTAGCTTTGACGTTCTGGGACCTCGTTTTTTCGTTTGGAAATCTCCTCCCTTTCTTCTCTCCCACTCTCACTTCAATATAATCTATTTTACTACTCTCCTTTTTTTTTTGTTTCGCGATCTGTCCTTGCGTGTCCGAGTCCCCAAACTCCCCCCCCCGTCGGCCCAGATTAATCTCCTTCCCAAAGGTTGGAGACTGACCCCCCCCACGGCTTTCTTCTTCGACGTCGAACCATTGAAGGGAGTCCTCTTCCCCGGGCACCCGCGAACGTAAGTGTGTTTGTTTTTGTTTTTGTCTCCAACCTTCCTCTCATGAGAAATCCTTGGGCTGTTGACATTGCAGAGTCCCCCTATTCGCTGTGGACGATATGTAGCGTTTTCTACCCCCCCCTCTTCCGGTCAAGCCCGGTTCTGAGAACTTCCAAAGAGCCCAAGGAGAATCCCTCTGCCGTTCTTCTCCAAATGTTTTTGTACTGCCTGACTCTCCATAACTCATAATCACATCTTTTCCCTTTTGCTGTCCACCCCCTAATAAACGCTCGGAAATGTGTACCCTTCAATGCTCCTCAGTTCCCGCGTAGGGTTTTGGCAATTTCCTCGGGTATGATCTGCTATCGCCGTCCCCTGAAACCCTTTGCCCTCGTACAATCATCAGATTATGAAGAGCAATCCCTCAATGCAATATGGCAGAACGCTCCCTTTTCAGGCGCTGAGTTTGTCTCCCCCACTATGCCCCCGAAGACCTCTCCCGAGTATTTTCCAACCTGTTGAAAGGGTCGATTTCTCCCCTCTTCCTTTAAATGGCCCCAAAAGCCGAGAACCGTCAGGCCAGTCCCCGGCGAAAGTTACCGTTGCCAACCCCCGGTCCCTCTCTCCTTTCCCCCCCCCCCACAAATATCCTTACTCCCTCCTTTTTCCCCCCCCCCGGGGTCTTTACGCGACCCCCTCCCCGAACTCGGTTTTCGTCACAATCTGGACAAGGGTTGATCAAGCAGATCGCTCAAGTCGCCCTGGATGAGAGATGACGAGCACTTTGAACCTGGAGTCGGACCAGCGGATCTTTAAATAGAAGGGAATTGATCACTCACATGACCAAAGATTGCTAGACAACGCATAGCCCCCTCTAGATCCTATTTCAATAGGCTTTTCGCGCTTTTCCCCCCGCATGAAACCTGATGGGCTCACCGTTCGGCAATAATTCCCTTCTTGATTAAATACTAGGCTCAACGCCTTTTCCCTTGATAAAAGCTTTCTCTTGCGGTCGCACGCGCCTGGGCGCTTGTTCTACATGTTCGCACCCCTCCTTCTAAGGCTGGGACCAAAGTTCAGGCTGAGAGCCACGTCGCCGCGTACGCTCTTGCCCCCAAATTTGCATTTCGAGCTGTCAAAATCCCCTCACCCTCCGAAACCCCATATCCCCTGCGCGCTTCAATGACCTATGGCTCCCTGCCCCAGGGTGAACATGCAAGGGATCCTTTGCAACCGAAGGAGATAGGCAAGGTGCCCTTTTCCCATCGCCCCCCGAATCGCTTACTCTCACTCGCCGCGACATGGCCGCTGGGGGACCCTCGCAAGCTGGATTAAAAAACTTACTTTCGGTTCTTCCGTCCCTCTCCTTTTCCTTGGGGACTTCCGCGTTCTGGAAGTGCCCAGCAAAAGAAGCCGTTTTGTTCACTCTCAAGTTTGTCGGGTTCCCCAGCTTCTTTATTCAGAGCCTCCCCAACGGAACCCGCCGCCGAGAGCGGGATTGTTTCATTATCGTGCATACTATGTCTTTTTTTCCGTCAATTTTCCCAACATTGGTCTTTTCCCAATCCTGAGCACCATTGGTCCCCTCCTGGCTCGCCTCCAAAATGAAACACGTGGGAATCGGCGAAGGATCCCTTCTTATGGGTGGGTCCCGCCGAAAGGTGAGTAGCAGATGTCCCCCCTTTTTGGGCAAATTCTTTGCAATCCAGGGAGTCGCGAAACGCCTGAGCTGGGAGCTGGCAAGGATTCTCGAGTGCGTCGAAGGAGGAACTCTCTCCTTAAGCCCACTATTATTACTCTCACACCTGACAATCTTACATAATGCTCCCCTCAATCCCTTTGACTAGACCTCCAAGCAATTGTTTCGAGTGAATTGGCGAGGAGGAGAAGAGCACTTTTTTTTTGAATTTGGTTATTCTAGCTGGTCCTTTCTACGAGTTTCCTAAAGACTTCTCCCCCCTTGTTGTCAGTCGCCCCGTGGAATTACTGAGGGTCGAGTTTTACGGTTTCCCTCATTTTATTTATCCCCTTCGCTCAAGCCCCTACGCTCAAGTCTCTTTCTTCGCCCGAGATGTAAGGGGCTGAGGGAGAACATCATACACATGAGTTCTTCACATCACCCCCCCTGTTCCCCGAGTCCCATTCGGTCCTTCGGCTGAGATGTGATAGAGTATCTACTCTCTTTCTACTTTTTTTTTCCGATCTCACCCTCTTTGGATTTCTACCGAAGAAGAGCGGCATGGAAGACTCGTACTTTCCTCCGCAACTTCTGGCCTACTGCGTTGCTTGTTTAACCCACCCCTTCCCCCCGAGCGATTTTTCCCCGGCTTGCTGGTACCTAGACGTGCAAGAACCTTTTCCGCCTCCTTGAAGTCCCCATTCCTTCCCCTTACCTCGCCTCCTGAGCCCCCCTGATCGTCGTTCCTTTCCCGCTGCCATGACGCGACCGCTATGGAGGACGGGCTACGCGCTTCGGTTTACTCTCTTTTCCGCCTGGGCCATCAATTTTAAGTATTGGTCGCTGTTCGAGAAACACCTCTGGTTTTTTTTTTTTTTCTCCCCTTTCCCCTTTTTCTCACTCAATCCGCGGGGAGAGTTCCCCGGGGAGAGGTTTCCCCTTTATGCACTTTCCAAGAAGTTTGCCAGTCCTACTCATCGAACTTCGTGGCAGTTTTCACCCCCTTTTTCGCCTCACGTCAACCGTGTTCTTGGGGTGTCGAGCAGGGAGTTCTGTTGTGCTCGTTTCTTGGACACGACCACCAATTTCTTTTTGTGTGGCTTTCTGTTTTCATCCCGAGTTTTCAACCCGCCGCCTCGCGGCTTTTTTTCCGGTGCGAGCAGGTGATACTAGCCCCCTTGTCCCACCGGCCATTCCGTAACGTGAATTCTTTCCCTTGTTGAACCTCAAACGACACTTTATAGTCTTACCGGCCAGCCGAATTTCTTTTTGCCGGAGCTTTTTTTCCCCTTCTTTAAAATTCACTCGCCGTTTGAACGCTCCTCCCCGTTCACCACTTGGCCATGATTAGATTTCTAGTTGTTCCCTCCTTCTATGAATCAGCCGAACGCTGACGATGATTTCGGGGTCAGTATCCCCTGTTCGGATTCTCATTCCCCCCCCCCCTGCATTCGCATGTCGACATATCTCATGCTAGCACAATTTTCCTCAAGGAAGGACCCCTTTTGTTCCCCCCCCCCCGGTTTCGCTTTTTTTCTGTTTCTTGTACTCATTCGGCAGAGCTGCGGCGGCGTGGCCGTTCCACGACCTCAGGCGTCTCCCGCCCTTGTCCCCAGATTGCTGTTCCCCTTGCCCGTCGACATGGCAGCCCCAATCAAGTAGAAATCCTTCCTCTGACCCTGATCCGGTGCCGGGTTAAGGGCATCACTTTCCATTTATTGACGTGTTTTCACCTTCACATAGCCTCCTCCCTCCCTGAGTGCCGCCGAGAATTTCTCTCTCCCTTGTTTAGCATTTTCTTGGAAAGCATTACCCCCGAGGGAGTGCATTCTGTGCACTGTCCCCGTAGATTAGGGAGGTCCCTGCCGAGCGCGAATTGCCTTTTTCTCTACTCCCCCTTCGTGCCGGTATCTTCTGAACCCGGCCCTCGGTAATCTCCGGCACTGCAATCCTGCCGTGTGATTGTCGTGTTCTTAAAACTTTCTCCCGGTGTTTCCTCTCTGGATATTCCATGATGTGGGAGTTCTCCAAGGACAGTCATTGTTCCTTTTTTCTTTCCGCGCGTTCCTTCTCAAATTTCTTTCTCTGAATCGACCTTTTCCTTTGTTCGAAAATTATCTTTGCTCATTTCTGGCGAAGAGAATCCCCCGTATTACGCGAGCCCCTCGAAGTCTCCCCCACTCACTTGATGAGCTCAAGGACCAAATAGGACATTTTCTATCCCTCTCTTTCTTCCCCCTTTTCTTCTTTCTTTCCGCTTTGCTGAAGATTCGTTTATGCTTTTCATCCCCCCGGTTCCGAATTGCAGTACAGAAACTCCATGGCTGTCCGAACCTCTTAATTTCCTCTAGCGCTTCTTTTTCCCGATCTTTTTCGTCCACAAGGCTCCTCTTTCTTCACATTTTTCTTTTTTTTTTTTTTAGATCGAGATTCTCTTCCCTCCAAAAGAGTAAACCTTCCCCAACATGTGACCGACCCCTTCCTTTTCTATTTTCTCTCCCCCGATCATTCCATGATGGTAGTCCTTTTTTCGGCCTTTAAAACACCCTGTCGCACTCCTCTCCCCCCTCGGAATAGTTTCATGTTCAGCAGTCATCATCTCCAATAGTTTCGTCTCTGTGGCCAACCCCCCCCCACCAAACCCTTTGAAGATAGTTCAATAACCCACCAACATTTTTTTCCAAGCCCCCCCTCTCCTCCCTTCGTAGCGTCTTCTTAGGTATCCCTTTCCTTTGTAGTTATCTTCCCCTTATCTCCTTCGATGATATGTTTGGACGAGCCTCATTCGAAATCCCCCCAGATCTCCATCCCCTAGTTGTTGTTCCCTTTCAGATTCTTTCCCTTTTCGTGAGAAAGGTTGACCACCCATTACCCCAACTTTTGGCCCCCTCTTAGCCCCAAGTTTCAAGAGACCCTCTTTGTCGAAATCTTCCGGCTTTGATCCCGACAGAAACGTTTCCGGTCCGTTCTTCTAAGGTGCTTCCTGACCGATTGTTGGACGTCCCCTTTCACGGAATGTCTGCTGCACTATGAAATGAGAACTCCCCGTTTTTTGCTTTTTTAACAGTGTCCTTGGCATTGGTTTTAGCCTCGGAGGTCCCTTTCAGTCGTCGTTATGAGCGTCCAAGTCGCAAAGGTCCCTTTGGCAGTATGCCACTCTTTTTATCGGTTGCCCCTTCCCTCACTCCTGAACCTCTTTCTTTTTTCTTACCCCATGGGAAGCCCTAAGTTGTACTCGAGATTCTCTGGCCCCTCTATACGGCCCGAATTTCCTGCTGCTTTTTCCCCCCTCGTACCACTTTCACTCTTAACTACCACTCATGTACCCGTTCTTTCTTTTGGATATTCTCTTCCTACTTTTTCCCCAAGACTGGACGGCGACCTTGTTTTTCTTCGCCCCCCACCCCCCCCAGTTTTTAAGTCACTTCGTATTTTTTGAAGCAAAGTACGTTTCTCTGACCAGTCGCCGCAGGTCAAAAACGTAACTCTGCAAAAAAGCTTTTCCCGCCCCCCCTTTTCCCCTTCCTTTCACTTTGATTCGTCCCCACCCCTACCTCATGGAAAACCACACCCCCTATAAATAGGACTCCCTCCCTCCTGCGTTCGATTGGCTTGTTTCTACCCTACCGGGGGGGACACTTGCTGAAGGGAAGGTTTCTTCTCAAGACAAGGGGCTTCTCGCAGAGCAAGCAGTTTACCATTGCGGTAGTTTCGCACTTAGCACGTGAGATATTCTCCCCGGGGAACTTTTCAGCCTTTTTCCCTACGTCCGCCCGCTCCGAAAGCAGAACCATAAGATTTCCTATTTAGCGAACCCCGTCCCGCCCCTTATTTTCCTTACAATACTTTCTTTAGCTATGAGTAACTCCCCGGCCTTTTTTTTCAAAGAAAAGTTTTTCATATCGGCTGTTTAATTGATTTCAAGGGCCTTCGGATCTTCCACGGAGTGATCCCTCCCTCCGTCAAGCAGTACTTTCTCTGATCTTTGGACCACTTCCAGTTCTTTTTGGGGCCCCCTGGGCCCCCCCAAAAATCCTCTCCGCAGGGTACCTCTCGTTCTTTTCCTCGCCTATACAAGTACCCCTCCCCCCCCTCCGCTCCCCCCCCCCCGATCAGCAGGCCGTCCCTTCCCAACCTTTTCCCCTTTTACTATGCCGTCCTCTGGTGTTCCTTCGTCCGACTGGCCATCGAAGGCCGATCAGGAAACCCCTCCCTTTTCCTACCCTAGTCCCCCCCCTTTCTCGCCCTTTTTTCTTCACTCTTCCTTTCGCTCACTCCGGCCCCTTTTTTTGATCGTTCCCGGCAAGCCGTTCCCCCAACACCGATGTTTTTTCGACCTTCTTCGAACACGGCTTGGTTCCGAGGTTACGCGGGTCCGATTTTCTTAAGAAGTTTTGTTGAACCCCCCTTTCTCCTTACGGATCTAATTGTTTTCTTTTCCAGACCTTTTTTTCTCTTATCAGAAGAGACCCGGGCGAAAGCCGACTCTCCTTTCTTTTCCTTCTTAATTTCCTTTTCAGTTTTGACACCCCCCTGTGGTCCCTCCCCGTAAAGAGCCCCCCTTTTCCGCCTTCTCGACCTAAAATTTAAACTGGCTGAATCGGTCTCTCTCCCCACGTTTTATTGTTTTTTTTTTTTTTGTTCCCCCTTCTCGTCCGGTTTCTCTTGCGACTCCTTAAAGACCTTTCTATATCTCTCCTCCCCCCCCTATCACGCTTTGGAGATTGTTTAGCTCAACTTCGTTTTTTTTCTCTGATTCCCCCTGGTCCCCCCTCGCTCCCCGCCTCCCCCCGAGCCGGAAACAATGAGGCCCCCCCCCTCTCCAACAGCTCTCCCCGGAATTTTTCTCCTACCCTCCCCCCCTCCCCCTATTTTTTTTCCGGTTTTCGTTCAATGGGCTTTCTGTCGGAAGGAATTAGGCAGGGTATTTCTTCCGAGTTTTTCCCCCCACGCTTCCCTTTTTTTTCACGCTAGGGCCCTCTTTTTAAAGTAGCATTACAGCAGCCGGTGTTCCTTTGATTTCGTCAAAGCGTTCTTTACCCACCCCTTTCCCCCCCTCCCCTTTCCTCCGATCCGTCTGATTTAAGGCTCCCTCAAATAGAGTCAAAGTACGCTCTCTTCCCTTTCTCACCTTTTCCACCCCCCTTTCTTTTTCTTGGAGTTTTTCCCTTCGCTGCTAAATTTTTTTCTCAGGACGGATATCTGAGGCAGCCCCTCATCTCACCCGCGCCGATGTTCCTCCCTCGTGTTTTCTTCCCCAGTTCCGCTCTCTTCCTTGCAGACTCTTTTCCTTTCCCCTTCTTTTGCGATTCCCAAGTGTCCCAAATGATTGAAGAAAGTTCCACCTCTTGACGATGCGCCTTCTGATTTCATCCCCCTCCCCACTCCGTTCTCCATTTTGCCTCCCCCGTGTTCCTTTTTTTCAATCGGTGTAAGTCAGTCCTGAAAATTAATCTGCTCGTCGCGTTCAGTAAGTGCTCTTTGCCCCCCCCCAGGAGTATCCTGCTTCTTGATTTCTATTAGAGGCTCTTCCTCTTCGATGGTTCTACCGCGGCTTTTTGTTATTCAGTTAGAGCCCCCATCTTGCTCAACACCAATTCAGGGAAGTGCATTTAAACTTCCCTTCTGGATCTTCCTTTGGTCTCTCCTTCCTGTAGGCCTGGAAGTTGCCCTTCTCCTCACGGAAGTAGTAGTTGACAGTTAACACTCCCCCCTCCCCCCCGATGTGCCTGAGCCGGAGCCCGGTCCCTTTTCGTTTAGAAACTTCGCAGGATTGCCCCCCTTTCCCGTTTGTGGTTCCCCAGGTGCTCCGGTCCCCAATGACACTTCCGATTAGCACGTTCAACCATCTCGCGGTTTGTTGTCGCCTTTTTTCTGACTTTTCCGTCAAGTTCCCGCCACTTATACAGCGGGAATCGTACACTCCTGATATTGTTGACACGCAACGTATTTGCGATAGGCCCACTGCCGCCGGCCTTGGTTCGACGGAGAGGGAGACGCCGCATTCACCTCGGCCTTTCGGTTTTTGACTTTAGTTGTTAACCCAATCTTTCCCCTTTTTCCCTGTTGAGCTGACCTTGAAGAAGCCCGCTGAATGATGAGGTCGGGTGGCGATGGTGGTCTTCCCCCTGGCGGTCAGTCTACGCTGATAGCCTGAGATTCCTCGCTTCCTTTTTTCAGATTTCCTAAAGTTCCCTCAATCGGCGCGCTCTTCAGGATGTAGTCTGGTCGTCATCCTCTGATATTGTAGCTTTGCTATGGTAATTCC
>Ga0179591_1345782_pt1 | contig 18750 bp, 16 predicted proteins | sample CZOMad2_1_08_16f_FD_182891 | JGI IMG/M metagenome (GOLD analysis project Ga0179591, IMG submission 182891) | Vadose zone soil fungal communities from Angelo Coast Range Reserve, California, USA - CZOMad2_1_08_16fungal (PacBio error correction) | ecosystem: Environmental > Terrestrial > Soil >... | reverse complement strand
TTTTGCCCTCCCCCTTCCCTTTTTTTTTTTACTGTGAGCACTCTCCCTTTCTCCTTCCCCCTCATCTTTCAAGCTTGTGTCCAGTACTAGTATTCGCCTCCCCTTTCTTGGTTTAATACTCCTTTCCGTTGTTTTTTTTTGTGAGCAGCCTTAAGAAAATAGGAAGATGACCACTTTCTTTCCCCTATTATTTTCGAGGCGATGGCGATTACGCCGACCGACCCCCCGTTTCTTTTCTAAGGGAATGGACTTTCCCCCACTCAGCATTCTCCGTCATAATAAAGTTGTGTGAAAATTACGCACTTTATGCTCTGTTTAAACAACTACTCACTCTAGTCAAGGTAGCCATACTCTTTTTCTATCAGTCGATTCGACTCCGATCGCTCCCTCCATTGCTTTCGGCCCCAGCTCTCTTCTCACTAAACCTCCGCGTGACGTCTTGGATGGCCTAGACTAGCCTTCACCCTCCCCCCTCGTTGTACCCTGTTAAGTTTCTTCGGACCCCCCCTCCCGTACTTTTTCCTGGCCCCCCTCCCGGTCCATCAGGATTGCCAGGGCGGTCTCCCCTTCTTTCTTTCTCCTCTTAAGCGGTGAAGGTTAGGCTCTTCACCCCTCGAATTCTCCTTGTCTTGTCGCCTGGGCGCCGAGGTTCCCTAGATCTTTAACCTCCGATCACCGTATATTCTTTCTGATGAATAGACCCCTTCAGTATATTTTCTTCCCGCTAGTATCTCGTGCACTTTCGTCTCCACACCCCTTCCAACGGCCCCCCCTCTCCTACCTGCCCCTTTCTCCCCTATTTCAAAGGAACCCGGTCCCTTTCCTCTGACACGCACAACGGCACGATATCCCCCTCCCAGATTCCCCCCCACGACCGCGCGACGTTAGACCTACCCCCTTTCACTTTCCCCACTCATTTACGTGCGACGAGTCTCCTCAGTTGCTTTTCCCCCGAGTTCACTTTTACGCCCCTTCCCTGGAAGCGCGGACCTCTATCTCTAGTCTTTCCCTTCTTCCCTATTGATATGGCGCCTACTCCCCCGACGGACCCATCTGTTCTCTCCTCTCGCCTCTCCCAACGGGACACCTCGAACCGTCCCCCCCCACAACCCCCAACACCCCCCCCCCCCCCCCCCCATTTTTCCTTCTCCCTGAGTTAATTTATTCCTCTCTGCGAGGTCGTCGCTCTCTATTGAAGCGTCTCCACGCCCCTTTCTAACGATCTCGACCCTTAGTCCTCTTCTATGGTCCTCCTTTTTCAGAAAGCTATAGCCAGAGTTTCTTACTGAGGGGCGCTGCTTCCTCTACCCTTTTTTTTTCCTTTGGTTCAACCGAAGTTACAAGGAATCCCCTTCAGAAAATTGATCACGCGTAAGGAAGCAATACTCCCCTCTACCTTTTTCCCCGCGCCGGCACGTATCTCTTCTCCCACTCTCTTCGAGGTTCGATCCAAGAAAGAATATAGCGTGCCTCGCTTGCTTACCCCCCCCTCCACGTCTCATCGCACGGGCCCACGCCGATCCTCTTTCCAATCGTCTCTCGTCGTGCCGTGGCTCTGTTTCAATCCTCCTCTTCTCTTGACTAGAAATTCGTCTCCCCTCCTTTCTTTAGATTCTCTCCTTTTCCTCCTGAGCCCCAGACCGGTGTAGAATCTTTAGAAGTTTCGGACCTTCTGCCCTTTTGGTCCCGGAAGAACAGACGGCACGGTGTCGTTATAGCTTTATTCCGTCAAGTTGCTTCTGTTTGTCGCTTTTTCTGCGCGACACCGCGTAGTATATCATGGGCTCCTGGCCTTCCGCTGTGCTGCCCTACGCCCCCTCTCCTAAGTCATCCCTCGCTCTTGAAGTAAAACTCTCTTTTTTTACTGAGACCTGCCTAGCCCCACTATGGGCAGGAAAATCTGCCTTCCCTCTCAGAATTATCCTTCCTAAATCTCTTTTATTATTATTCTTTTCTCTCATATTTGTACAAAGTTCTCCTCTCTTGTCGCTCCTACAAATACTTCTCTCCGCGGGAGACAAGATATCGAATAATATGCTCGGGCTTTCATTTGTAATAGGAGAAGATCGAATGCTCCTCTTCGAATGGCAGATTTCCTTAATCTACTGATAGTCCAGGTTGTAGTAGGAAGAGAGCCTGCTACTTTAATTGTGAAACACCAGGTCAGAGGTTTGCCTCGATTTTCTTGGTAGTACTTTTTAGTTTTTTTGCTTTCTCTCCCTTCCCAAGCGTGCCTTTCCTTCTGCCTTATAGAAAGCTTTCTGAGCTTCCCACCATGGTCTGAAGTCCGGCAGCAGTTCGGTTCCCTGATTCTGTTTGAAGGTTATTCATTGGAAACGGAGATCTTTTTTCCTCCTCTGCTGGCGGATCGTTTCGCCTCCCCCCGTAGCGTGTAACGTAGTTTCCCCCCCCGGGGCCACTCCCTTCCCACAGCGCTCATTCCGCTCGAATGAAGGATTTTTTTCCTTTTCTTTTTCTTTTTAGCTTCCCGCGATGTGTACCCTCTTTTTTTTTTTCCTCCTTCTCTGATCCCTCCATGTTCCCGGGAGTTGTTTCTTAAATATAAGATCTTTTCTAACCCTCCCCTACTTTAGTTTCTCATTATCTTTGAGACTTTTTTCCACTTCTGCTCTCGCCTTTCTGAATCCTGCCCTGAGCCCCTTTACCGGGAATGATCAACATCAAATTCCTAACTCCCTCTCCGGTCTTTCTCGCCCCCTGACGAACGACTCCTCTCACCTCTCCAAGAGTCTTCCCGAGTCGCCCCCCCTAGTGGCTACTAGGTTTGACGGACGTCCTATCCCTCCCCCCATACGATTTTCTTTATGATTCTACAACAGTTTGGAGATCCGTCTTGCGGATCCGGAGATCTTCTAGTTTCTCTTTCCTCCGCAAAGCGAGTCTTCTCTCAGTTTGATCTTTGCAGATTTTGACGATAACGAATTCAGATGTGTCTGTGTATCTTTGTCTCTGTGTCCTCCCCCTCTGATTTTGAGATCTCAGTCGTGTTCTCTTTCACTAGTCTCTCTCTTAGATTTTTTTTTTCACTGCTTCTTGAGACTTTCCTTCTTCTTTCAGAAGCCTGATTGCGACAGCAAGCGCGGTTAAGTACCCCTCCCTCTCTTTCTTTTCTCGACGGCCAAAGTACATCCCCCAGGTTCTTTTCTCGAAGAGTAGAGGCTTCCCAGCCCCCCTTTATCACTCTCGAGCCCTCTTAAGTTCCAATGCAGGATGTCCCTGATTCTACGAGCAACCTCCTCCTCGAACACTTTGCCTCGCCTTCGTCTTTGTTCTCGTTTATGGCGCACCTCCTTCTTCCAACTCCCTCCTTTCTCCAGATTGATCCCTTCATCTACACCCCCTACTGCCGCTTAATTTTCTCCAACACTCCTTTTCCCCTCCCCCGCCCCACGAAAGTTATCTCCACTTTGCCTTGCCACAGTCCTCGGGTCTCCTTCCCCCCTCCAATGTTTGAAATCGATGACCTCCCTTTTTTTTAAACGCTTCTGACAAGATAGTGTCTTGGACTTTCTAATCCCTTTATTTCTGTTGATTCGGGCAATGTACAACAGTAGCGCCCGTGAATTGCGTCCCCCTGGTCGAGCACCTCCCTTCCTTTAACAGCCAAACGAACCCCCGCCCCTTCTAGATTATCGCCACTCGACGTAGTCTACTTGATTCTCCCCTCAAGGTTCTTGTTCAGAGTCCTTTCGCATGCGCATTTTCCCCTCCCCCCCCCTATACGCAGACGCAGCCTGGATATCATTTTCTTCCCCACTTTTTATACTTAGGCCTCATCGGCCGTCCCTTTCCCTCCTTTCTCCCGAAATCCCACACGCTGTGAGAACTCCAGTTTTTACTCCTCCTTTGTCTCTTTGCCCCAATAACCCCCCGTCTTCGAGAAGCCGCCTCTTGTCTACACCCTGTCGGATCCCTCGAGCGTGTTCCTCTTGCTCCCTTGCTCCGCCGACACGTGTCCCAGAAACTTTGATAATTCCAAACTCTCTTAGCGGCCCGTTTAGAATGAGCACCCTCGAATTCCTTCGTCACTGCCTTTCTGACGCGATCCGTCCCCTGTAGCCGTGATGGCAGTCCCCTGCATTGCTACCTCTGAGCAGGTGGCTGAAGACTCTCCCCCCTCCGCCTCTGACGAAGCGATTCCTCACGGCTCTTTTCTGAGACTAGTAGGGGTGCAATGTTCTTTCTCGTTTACACACTCGTTTCGCCCTGTTGGAAGTCAGTATTTCTGTCCCTCGCGTCATTTCCATCTCCTATCATCTCCAGTTGACCAGATGAAGGACCACTCTCGCCAAGATCCCCGACTCCTAAACGAAACCTACCCCTTTTTTTTCCCCTTTCCGCAAGGATTGTCAACTCCTCCAAAGCTCCAGCGACACCCCTACATCAACCCTCTCACAGTCGCTTGACCTCCGGAAACGCTAGTCTGCAGCCCTTTCACTCGCCTGCTTTATGTACTTCACCTAATCAGCGGCAAGACTTCCAAACAGCAAGAAACCATACCTACGCTTTCGCAACGACCTGTCCTCGAGATCTTCCCATCTTCCTCTTATTGCGCATGATAATGATTTCAGATGTCGACCCTCTCCCCTGAATAAGAGGGCTTCGAGTCGAGCACCCTCAGAACCCATTTCCCGATGCCCCGACTTCTGAATTCCGTGAACAACGTCCTCAACTTCGTATTTAGACCCCCGATGATCTTCCCGGGCTCTCTATTCCCTCTAGGATGCCCTTCTTCTGCGGATCTTCTTCAGGATTTTGAAGACGCGCTTATTACGATGTAACGCAGCTGCAATCCTCGTATTGGCTTTCCCGACGTTCCCAGGTGGGGTCTCAGTAATTATAGGTCTCTCTCTCAGTCGCGGCTTGCCCTGCTCCTAGGTGTGCCCCCCCCGGTAACCTCGGGGTTCTGTTGATGACATTCCTTCATTGGTTAATTTCTTTTCTCCTTTTCCCCCTTTTTTTTGATCTATCTTCACTTCCTTGAATCCAAAAACCCCGTGTGTTCCAGAGCAACAGAGTTAATTTTTCTTCGAGACTTAGAGTAGATGATCATTTACCTTGATTTTGTAGGTACCTTCTCTTCCACAAGTACTTATTCCTTCGATGATTTTTTTTTCGAGCCTCACTCTAGTAGTCCCCCTGCCTCTCTAATCAGTATTCCGTCCCTTCATACAATTGCATAGGATCATCGCCTCACTTGACCCCCTAATCTTTCAGTTTCTCCCCCTTCAATAAGGTGTGATTATGAAGGAGGATCCAGTTTCCGACCCATGTAGGGAATCAGCATGGCTGCTCGTGCAGTTCTAGACATATATCCCTCTTCTTCTGGATAGAACTCCTATAATGGTCCTCCTTGCTCACATTACAGCGCATCTTTGAGCCCTGCTTGCCCGGATTGGGAGATTCTCGTGCTTTTTTTGCTGATGTTCCTTATTCCTCCGGATTTTCCGGTGCATTCATCCCCTCATCTAGACATATGCGAGAATCATATTGTGAGGATTTCACTCGACTGGATTTTGGATAGTGGTTCTGGTCTGGTGCTGGACCCTTTTTTTTTTTAAAGCCTGGAATGGACTTGCCTCGATAAAGTTCGGGGTAGTGGTTCTTTCTCGATTAGTTTCTCTCCCTTGTCCTGACATCTTGCGGCGGGCCGCCTTTCTTCGTCGCGACGCTGGAGACTCCTCTTTCTTTTCCTGCCGCTTTTTCCACCCTTATACCCTCCCTTTCAACCCATTTACAAGCGAGTCTCTCCTTTCTGCCTGCTCCTTCATCTTCTTCTTGATCCCTCTTTAGACATAATGATCCCCAGCGAGTCCGCTGCATGGTGGAGCTCAAGTTTCCTTTCCAGACATCCTTCAGAATTTCAACTCAGCGGCAGGCCGCTCGCGTTTTTTACCCCGCCGACCCCCCCTTACGTCGACCTTCCGACCTCATCTTTATCAGTTTTTCTGAATGATGGTCCCGGGTCCTCGGAGTTCTCCGATTTCTAAGAGATCCGATGGCTTTGGGGGGTTTGGTATCACCCAACGAGACTATGTGAGCGATCAGGATTGCTAGTTATTTTCTTTTTCCCACCGATCTTCCACACGATGCTATTTCTCCCCTTTCTTCACGCTTGTTTCTTCTGGCTCCATTCTTTCAAGGCCTTTCCTTAAGTTCCGACTGAATTCTCTTGAAAGCTGATTCAGATTCGGGAGACTTGCTGCAGTAGTCCTTCCCCCCCCCATTCTCTTTAGTGTATCGGGACTAAAAATTTTCCCCAATCTGTGAAGAGTACTCCAGAGTATTAGAGTGTCTCTTAATCGTAGAAAAGGCGGGTGTCATGTTCCGGCAGGGGTGCTCGCAGGAGAAGAACTTTCTTCTTTTTCCTCAGACTTGGCATTCCCCTCCTTTTGTTTTTTTTTGTTTTTGTTTTTTCTGGGGGTGGTCCACCCCGCTCACTGTGTTCTCGATTCAGACAGACACTTGTCTATCAGTTGCAATAACTTGTAGGTAAGATTTATTTACAAAAGTTTTTTATACTGAAAGATGAAAGTCTAGCTACCACTTTTTCACGCTTGGGAGATAAAGTTCTTCGCTGGTTTTGGAGGTCATAGCGAGTGTTTGTCCTGACGGCGCGGTTTCTATCCCCCGTCCCCCTTCTCTTTAAGAGGCGTTGGACTCCCTTCTGCCAACCCGCGTCCACCATCTTCTTCTGCTGATTTTCGACATGAGTTCTACGTCTCCCTCTCTCCTTAATCGTGATTTTTCCCTCCCCGGAGCCATCGTTTTCTCACTTTTCTGTATGCCGCTCCGCGCCTCGTCGCTCGTGGCGATTCTTTTAATTTCTGAAATCGTCTCTTGCTTTCGTTTCCTGAACGAGCTTCGAGTCTCTCGTCATCTTCCGTCGTCTCCCTTCCTGACGTCCGGAAACAAGAATATTGTCCTGACTTGGAGAGCAGGTATCTCCATCCCCACCCTCCCTTCAGATTACCCCTCGTGTTTCTGCCACTAGGACCAGAGACACAGATCCACAGATCTTCTTCTCGTCCCACGCTGCAGACCCCCAGGTCGACTCCCCGCCGCGTGGCTGTCTTGACGCACAGAAGTCTATTTTCCTTCTTCGTCCGACTGTCTAGCAAACGGGTTCTCCCTTGCTTTCTCCTATGATTTTTTCTGTGAGAGAGGCCCTTTACTTCTTCTTTCCTTCCCTAGAGACTCGTGAAGTCCGTGTCTCGCCGGGCTTTATACCGTTTTCCTCCTTTCGCGCAACGCCTTCCTGGGTAGTGCTCTTTTTTCTTTTTTTTTGATGTTCTACGTCTTAAATTTTTTCGGAAGGAGTCATCCCGTCCTTCCTAGCATCCGTAAGCGCAATTAGACCTAAGCGTCCCCCGAAATTTTGGTCCCCGCGTCATCCTCTCCCAGGTCGAGTGGCCACAAACCGCCAGGGCCTGCCCTTTTCTTATTCCTTCCGAGCCTTCCCACCCCGTCACTCCCCCTTCGCTCTGTAATGACAGACCGACGCGATGAGTGACTTCTTTCGATCAGTCTGTGTTTGCTTTTTTCAATCGGCACCTACGCCCTTTGTGTGACCTCCTACTGCTTGCGATCCTGTGATCTCAGCCGCGCTTCATGAACGTCTCATTTTCCGTGGTCACCCTTCTGCACACTGCCGGACCCACACCAGAACTTATCCGTGCCCGACCGCTGAAGCTTCTACCCCAGCGTTACATCGCGAGCTGATGGCGTCTGATTATAAGGCACCAGTCCTTTTCGCGGATGGTGGGCCCCTACCTAAGTCCAACCCCCACCCCCCCCAAAGACATTTTCATGCCAAATCTCGAATACCAAGCTGAACTTGTTTCCCAGACTCTACTCCTATCTCGAGAATCTCTACTACCACGTCAGCTCCTGGTTTCTTTTAATTCCAGCGGCAAGGAACCCCCCCCCTCCTTCTCGCTGCAGGCGATCTATTCCCGAGGAAACTACCAGTGACGTCCCGCGCTATTCCCTCCTTCCTGCTGCTAAGCACGGATATACCGGCTTTATCACGGCTCTCCACGAGTCTCATTGTAATCCCTGCGAGACGCCCGAGCAGAAGATTATTAGCTCCTTCCTCTCGCGGGCGGCTGCCTATTGACCCCCGTCCCTCCTCAGAGGCGAGCAGGTCTCAGTCAAAAGGCGAGGTTCAGCCCTTCCCCTATTCCTAGAGTAGAGATCGCTCTCGGACTTAAGTCAACTTATTTTCTTTTATCGCCTCTACACTCTTCATAAGATTTTTAGGCTCTCCGACGTCCCACCTGACAAGTTGGCCCCTTGCCTCACGCTTATAATGACACTTCCCACGGCCCCGTTTTCCCCTTGACCACCATTCAGATTCCTAACTGAGCACGTCGGAGTTCACCCCCTCTCTTTCTACCTCGCGATACAGAAGTCCTCTGATGTCTCCTCAACTAGCGCGCCAGCTCTCGTCAGCTCCCACCCTCCCCCCGAAGATTGGATCTTAGATTGATTCCTTTGTCATCGGCTGTTGTTTAGGTTTCTTGACTTCTAAGGGGGGAATTTTGGTTCCTCCACCGAGTTAGCCCTCAGCAGGAGTTTTTTCTTTCCCCTTCCTCCCTCTCGCCTTTTGAAGAAAGTAATCCTTTTTATGGAGGCGGGGAAATAAGAGGTGTGGTGAAAACGGGCTCTGAGCTTCTTTCCCCGCCGGATCCCGGCGCCGTGTTCGGCCCCTCTTCAGAGGTGCCTTCCTTTTTGCCCCCCACCCACTGTCCATCGTTGGAGCGGCCATCGCCCTCGGCCCCTACGCGTCTGATTTTGCTGAAACTACCATTGAAGCCTTCACCGCAGTTCCCGGACGACGACGGTCTCTCTTGACAGAGAGTTAGAAATATGACTACTGATTGCCCTCAATGATCCACGCCCTACCTTTTTTCTTTCTTTTGTTCTAACCGGTAGCCGCTCTCCTCTTTTAGATAGCCCCCTCTGCCTCCTTTTCCGCTCCCTCCCTGAGCGTCCAAGTTCCTGCCACGACATCTAGTAGAGGTGAGACAGACTGACTTCCGAAGTAAACTTTTAAGCGACTTTAGAAGATGTCCTCGTCTCCTGCCAGTGGTAACTTGGAAGAACTGCCTGTCTTTTCGAAGTTCACTGTCTTTTTTTATTTTGTTTTTAGGGTTCTGTTTCTTTCTCTTTCTTAGCTGATTGGTTCATCGGTATAGAGGACCAATTTGATCCACGTAGTAGTCGCTTTCCCCTTTCCGGTTAGGACTTCCCCCCCGTTGCCCTAGTCCCCCCCCCCCCCAGATAGTAGCAAGATGCTGCTTTGGTCGGATCGGCCTGAGGCTCGCGTTTCTCGGCGAGTTTTGAACTCTAGTTGAACGAATTCCCCTTCTACCTCACATTCAGCTGGTTTCCTCCTCTGTTCCTTATCGACAATTTACACTTCAGCGAGACGCCCGGAACAGCAGGGACCCCAACTTGAATTCGTCCGTCTTGGTCTCTCCCGCCTAGAAGACGAACCCTCAAATGGTCTTCGGCGTAGGTGCCGCTCCCTTCCTCTTTTCCCTCCCCAAGTGCACGTCTCTTTTTTATGTCGCTTTATGCGGGGCCAGACCGCGCAGTCGATCGAGAGCGGCGATGCGCCCCAGACTCCCGAACGGATGGGGTCAAGTCCTCCCCCTTTCTTCTCTTCACCTCGACCTCGAAAGGGCTTCTGTTCCACCCTTTTTCTTACTTCTCCGGCGAAGTTGTACTTATCTCTTTTGCACCTTCGCCCCCTTTTCCGGTTTTCTTTCCCCCCTGGCGTATCATTAGACTCTACCCTGACTGACTTTTGCCAGCATTTTCTCTTATTCTTTCCCCCTCTTTCTACTCCCCCTTTTGTCTTTTTTTCTAGATAGAAATAATCACCAGACGTATTTGACCACATGCTGGCACCTCTTTTGGTAGAGGCTATGGCTCTTACTCCTACCTACCCCCCCCCTTGATGGCGAAGGGAAACTTTTCCCCCCCCGATTTTTCCCAACAAATTCAGGCCGGCGAGTATAATTTTCCTTTGTGGTAAAAACATTCCTCCCCCCCCCCCCACCATCGCGTCCGAGGTAAAACACCTCCCCTTCTTTCTGACGTTCGACATCAAGGTCCGTCGTCCCCTTCCTCTGCGAATAAGCTATCGCTCTCTTCTCGGCTCCACCCCTCTTCTATTCCTCCCCCCTCAGCGTGCCGTCTTGGTGGAATTTTTTCCTTCTCCTGAAACTTAACTCCCCGACCTTTCCCCCTTGACGTTTTCTGGCTTGACGAAGTCATCCTTCGTCTGGCCCGGCGAAATTTAAAGGTGCACGGTGCTTTTCAGGATCGTCTCGCGGAATCTTTTCTGGAGATCTAACCCCTAGAGCGCAGGTGGGGGTCCGACGTGAGTGGTCACCCTCTAGAGTTAACCTCTCGACCATTCACGTCGATCTCTCGCGAATTGTCCCCCAACTTTCCCATGCCCGTGCTCAGTATTGAATGGTCAAAGTCCGATCTTCACCTTTCAACGCCCCCCCCCCTTCCAGAAGAACGTCTCGATTTCCTTCACACCTGTGACTTCTACTCCCGAAAAACGCAAAACACGATCGCCCTCAATATCCACTACAACTGGACCCCATGTCGAAGATTCCAGTTCCCCACTCCCCCGTCCTTACAAATTGCAGCCGTTCCCCCTCCCCCTGATGGCCTTCCGTCCTTTCTCCGCGTCCGAACCAAGAGTTCCCCTTTTTCGAAAAGGCAAGAGCCACCCGAGCTAGAGTCTTTCGTGAAACGCAATCGTGCGGCGGCACTGTCAAGCTTCCCTTGTTACTCGCAGTCTTCTGACCCCCCCCCACAATCCATTAAAGGGAAAAATCAGGAACTCAAAAAGAGGACTGGAGACTACTTCGGAACTCTCTGCATTTTCCCCCCCTGAGATTCTCCCTCTGCCTCTTAGCAAGTCGCATTCGCGAATCCTGAGGATGATGGACTTTTTATGTTCAGAACCTCGATAGCCTCGTCTTGTCTCTGTTATTTTCGCGCCTCTCGTCTGTTTTCTTGATTGTTGTTCCCCCAATGAAGTAGCCCAGGAAGATGACCCCCAGCCGAACCGGAGCTAGGAAGCCCGTCACGTCCTCAGTACTCGACAGTTTTTTCACTCAGGGGCCAGTTTATTTAAAACGAAGCACGGCGCAACATCGGCAGCCTTAGTCTCTCGCACTCCTTCCGATAGAGGGGAAGAGGCGTCTCCCCCAACAAGCCCCTTTTCTTCCTTCCACCCCCCAGCTACCCAACTAAGAGCTAAATCAAATAGAGAAGAGTCGTTTTAGTGTGTCGGTTGACTTTAATGTAAGATAGAGGCCGCCCGAGAATTTTCTATCCGATCCTTCAGATTATAGGATTCTCGTCGCTTCGGCCAATGCGGTTTTTCGCTACGTATGGGCTGCATCCCCTCTTTTCCGGTTTTCGGACGAACATTACCTTTGAACGGTGTAGTAATTAGTGGCGGACGCACTTTGCTTAGGAGGTGTCGCTTAGCGCGTCCCCAGCTTTTTATTCCTTCTCTTGGTCATTGAGATAGACCTCAGTTCCTCCGAGCGCAGATATGATAATAGCCCCATCCGAGAGGGCATCCAATTTTCGTGGGACGACAGTACCTCTCGCGCCCTTTGCCTATGACCCCTCCTTCCCCCTTCAGCCCCCCCGATTCATGAGTTGTTTTCGCGAAGAAGTCTGATAGAGAGTTATAGGGAGATGACCTTGTAGCACTGAGAGATTTCGAAACCCTTCATATAAGAGTCCCCTCTATAGAACTCCGCTCGGGCTATGCCGTTCACCCTTGCGAAGTCGACTTGCTACGCGGAGTCGTTGAAGATGGCGTTTTGACGCGAAGGATACGGCCTCTTACTTCTATGATTTTTCCTTTCCGAGATATTGATAGCGGTCTTCTTGGCACACCCAGGTCAGCGCGGCTCCCTTCCGAGTTGCCTCTTTACGGTAGGTGTTGTTGGCCTTCCTGTATGCCCGAAAAGACGCCCAGGTGTAAGTTCGAATCCCGCCGCTTCTCCTCGATGGACACCTTTCTTGGAGAATAGGCTTTCCGGTCGCAGTCACGATTCATGTTCGACGAAGGTTCTGCTTCCGGTTACCGGGTGAGTTCATCCGCGCCGGCGCGATCGGATAGACTCCCCCCCAATCCTAGGACACAGGCAGTAGGAAAGTTGCCATCGCAACAGCGTTATTTAGATCTCATGTAGTTCTCTTGTCTCCTTGTATTGCTGATCCCGCTCGATGGCGACTTCGTTTCCAAGCTCGTATCCTCATCAGAAATGGAGGTCGTTTGTTTCCATCGGACGACTTTGTCGGCTTGATAATCCCCCCGGTTGTCCCCCTGTGAATTCCCGTGTGATCTTTTCTTGAGAAGTGCGTCCAAAGTCTGTCCTATTCATTGACGGTTTGATCATGAAACTGCTGACCAACTTCCGGGCCTGCATAAAATCAAAATAATAGAAACCGAGCGGTCGGTGAGCAACAGCGCCCTATCCCCCATTCCACGAGACCCCACACCCCCCCGAGTACTACGCGTCTACTCCCCAGGAGGCACGCCGGAAGACCCCCCAAATTCAGATTTAGCTACGTGATTATAATTTTCTCCTCCAGAAAAAACCATTTGAGACCGTCGTGAGGAGCCGGAGATATGGATCTTCCTGCCCCCTCAACCTCTCGGAGTGAGACGAGGTGGGCCCTTTCCTAGTTCTCTCCGAATATATGTGGTCTTGTATCTTGTTGTCTTTTTCCGACAAACGCTGATGTGACACCCTCTGTTCCGCCATCCTCTTTGATCCTTTGATCGGATTGTTCATTCGGCCGTCCAGGCTGTCTCAGCTCCGATGATCGCGACCAAAGCCAAGTCTCTTTCAGTACCCAGAAAGCCATCGTTGCTGGCAAAGAACGCCGGCCACAATGTTTCATGAGCGGTAGCGCATCCCTCCACCTTTCTGTACTATGGCTTGAAGAGTACGAATTGCCAGATCAGGTAATGGAGCTGACCCGCCTCCGCTCTCCTCAACTAGACCAGCAGCATCCTAGAGATTTTTGCTTTTGTGGCCTGAGAGGATTTTCCCACCTCGCTAGACCTCCTTAGGTCCCTTTTTTTTCCGACCATGCGAAGCATAAGGTCTTTCCAAACCCCGCCGCCTTCAACCCCATCCCCATCCCTCCTACTCAAAGTCCTCGCTTTTCCCCCCCCATTGGCCCTGACTTTCGGATCGTCCCGCACTCGTGGAACTGCGACACGTTAGGTGACCAACGTCGACCCTCTTTTTTGCTGGACATCGCGCCGTGCGTTGCTTAGGGCACTTTCCCCCGGCGCGACAGGTTGCGGGAATTTAGCTACACGCCTCCCTTCACCATGAAACCGGAAACCGCTCGATTCGCCCACTCCAGAGTCGAGAATGTCGTCCACAGAGACCCCCATGTTATTTTTCGGCCGAGGACTCGAAAGAATTGTTTCTCCGCCGTGAGAAGCGCGACTCGGCGACTCAGCCATAAAAATGCTAATTCGGCTCCGCACCTTCCTTAAAGCCGCCTCCCTCAATCCCCCCCCGTTTCTCGTTGGACTTCCCGGTGATAGCGACGGTGATCGTTACCTAACTACTATCGATACGCCGCCCTTCTAGTAAACCCCTCTTCTCCAAATAGCGTTTATTATCCCTTCTTCGCGACGCTTCCCCAAAACCAGGGTAAAGTCAAAGACCCCGTGTTCCTGTCCCTCGCCGTCTCCGCGACAGGATCGAGGTTTTTATAACCCCCCGAGAATGCGTCGTCATCTTTCTGTTCTGTCTAGCCGGAACATAGGGCGCTTTTCCCTTCCACCCTTTCCGACCCCGCCCGAAATCGCTGAGCTGCTTGGGCAGCTATTCACCCCTCAGTGAAAGGAATGAGTCCTGTGCTGACTCCCCCCCAGAATGCTTTCCGCGCGTCATGGTTGAACAGGGCGTGAGAGTTTTTCTCCCAAAATCCTTGTGGAAGGGGGCACGAAGCAGTCGATCATCTTTAGCCCCGCAGAGGAGATAAGGACCCGGCCCGCCCAGATCTCTTTCTCTGCTCAGGCGAACAGACTTTCTCCTGGACGAAGGTTTCCCCCACGACCATAATTGGATCTTCGGTGTGGGGTGAATCCGGGCGGCCCCCATTTCTTAACCGAGACCCCGAGACCACGACCACCTAACACCCAGATCCCCACCATCCCCTAGAGGGACGCTCACGCTCCGCGCTCTACTATCGGATTGATGAATCGCCGCCGTTCAGAGGCCCAAGACGGAAACAAGCAGCGGACACCAGCACGTTTGACTCCCCTTTCAAAGTGCCCGAGAATACCAGATTACGCCGCCCGTGCGCCTGCGCCAGATAGAGGTATGACGAGCCACACAGCGGTGATCGAGGCGAGTCCTTTTTTTGACTTTCCCGGCGTCATCCCATCCGCGGCCGGAAAGGCAAAACGTCAACCCTGCAGGATGTATGCTCGATATCGGCACGACTGCTGCGCGCCGCGGCCTGCTTTTCCCCTGCGATTGTTCCGATCTTCTGTAGTATGAAGGAACGTGCGCCTCCGTTTGACACCAGCCCGATCCGTGCCGTCGTCTATGAACCTATTATCAGACCGCATTCCTGAATTACTGAGCCTCTTACGAGTCGCGGGCCCGGACATAGGTTTTTATCGGCCCCCTGAAAGGGTTTTGCGTCGTCCTTGCCCTCTTTCTTTATCCCCCTCTTTTTTTTTTTGGATTAGATAATTCGAACAACCGTCGTAGTCTCCCCAGAGTCTCAGTGCTCCCTTGCCCTCCTTTCCTTGAGAGCATTAAATGAGGGCTGTCCCTCACCTTTCCCCCGCGGCCGCGGTTTTGTATGAGAGTAAATCTCTCCATCCTGCAGAAAACAGACTCACATCGCCCGCCCCCCAGAAAGTGCATATTGGGCTGCGCGCCCGCGGGCAATCTCTCTTGTAGCTCTGTGATTCAGTTTGGCTGGCAGTTTTTTCCTTTCGCTGGGCATCGCCCTGGAGAGACTTTTGTGTGATTGAATCCCTCTATCCGCTGATGCTGTGTCCGCTTCTTGACCTCGACTTGAAGGGCACCTACCGTCAGCTGTGATTAGGTTGACACCGTGGCGATCGGCGTGATTTGTTTGCAGCTGATTTCGTTGTCAGTTCCCGCAGGTGCGATAACCCCAGCCCGTCGATGATGATGAGATCTATCTGTTCTGTTCGAGTGATTTTCTTGCCCGAGGACTTTTTTGCTGTTTGATGGATTTAGGGTGTGTAGGTCGTGCTTTTATGTGGTCTCGCAGTTCCCTCAGTTTTCCGGAGCCCACGCTACCAGTAGTTTGGTAGTGGTCTTGAGCGTGTAATTAGAGGTGTGCACTTTGGTGGACTTTGTGGCGTGGTTTGAAGCGCCTTCTTTCGCCCTAGGAGAAATGCCACCGTTTCCTCTCCATGCCCCCGGTTTTAAAATCACGAAGGGCAACAGGTCCTCCTAGTAATCCTTAGCTCGCATCTTCGGTAATCTTACTTCTGTGGAGGTGAGATTTTCGATTGCTGCCAGTCCTACAGAGCGTTCTCGCTGACTGTGTACCTGACTCAAGAAATGTTATCGAAGTAACCTTCAAGGTGAAGTCAGGTTTCTCCACTCTGTTTCTCAGTCGATTCCCTTTTAGTCGCGTTGATTTTCGTTCGGCTCAACGTGTGATGTGGCCTGTGGTCGGTCTTTTCCCCGGAATTCCAGAGATCAGCATCGATTGGCGCTAAAGAGCGCCCATTTCCGGGACGTATAACGGGAGGGAGTTTAAAGCTCACTCTCGGATCACCTGTCGTACAACCTCGAGGGTGGCGGGCTCCTTTATCAATGGCTGGTGCAGAAGGTAAGTTTTGGTAGAAGACTGACTCCGACCTTTTTCTCGGGAGCTTTTACTTGCCCGTCTCCCCTATTCGACACCATGCCGCTTTCCTACGTACTATTCATCAACGGCCTAGGTTTGAGTCCTTATCTGACTTCCCGTGGTATTGGCTCCTCCCTATTTAGAAAAGTGGTTCCTGTTCCCGCTTTCGTGCCGACCACGGAGCAGACTTCTTAGCGCCGTTGCCCAGGGCACGAATTTTCCCCACGACCGCCCTTTTCCGTCTAAGGACTGTCAGCTTCGAAAAGTGTCGTTCATATCCCAGGTGCTTTCTCCCCGATCCGACGACTTCAGGTAAAAGGTCACTTGTGCGACCCCTTTTCTCTCGGGGCTGTTCGCGAGTGTGATATGATCAGACCGGTTTTTCTCATACCAAGTTCCAGCGTGTTCTACGAGGCGTTCTTTTGTTCAAGACTATCCTGCCTCGCCACACGCGCCCCACCCCTCTCCCATGCTGATGTGAGTCGGCGGCTCTTCTGCTCGCCCCGGCTTATCTTCTGCTCGCCCATCATTGTCACCTGGGGGGTGGCCGCTAGCGCTCACGCTCTCCCGTGGCTGCTTTTTCGATCACGTGGGGCTTTTGGTACCGACGCGCTGTCTTTGTCGAGATCTCGGCGTATTATCCGAGACGTCCTAAGGAAACCATGCCACATGCGAAGTTTCTCACTCTCTCGAGAGAGCAGATTCCCCCTCTCACCTTCCTCGGTGAATAGACCCCCCTCCCACAGAGCCCCCGATTCGGAGGCGAAGTTAGCTCCCCACGCTTCTAGCCCGCGTTTCCCCTGCCTTCACGCGCGTCCTCAAGAGCGCCCAACGGGTGTTTTTTTTTGACGTCGTCGGCGAGTTCCCTCGGACGCGTAGACTTCCGATGTCGAACTCCCGTTGTCGAGCTCCTGTGTCTCAGGTTTTCTCGTTTGAGTTCGGTCATTTTTCGACCCCCTGACAGCTCCGTGACTATTCTTTTTCTTTCTGCAGTCGAAAGTGGGCGCCGGGGCCTGGGTTTCCTCCCCCTTCATGTCCTCAGACAGACGTTGAAAGGGTCCCTCCCTTCTCAAGATCACCGAACTCCAACGCCCGGCGCATCCCGCCGCCCGTTTGAGGGACACCCCCCCCCCCCCTTTTTCCAAGGGAGAAAGTTGATGGATCTGTCCTCGGAAAAACAGTACCTCGCGACTGGACGCTCATTCCATAAAGAAGACCACTCTCATGAAGGCGATTCTAATCCTCCCTCTTTGGCTTCTTTTCCTTCACATCCACGGCGCCAAGAGTAATGCCTTGCGAGGCTCCCCCTTTTCTCGCCAGGAGAGTCTACCGCGATAACGGAGTCTTTATTTCCCTCACTGCACCAAAACAGAACTATGACAGCGCTGTCCAAGATTATCAATTCTTCTTTCCCCGCTGAGAAGATCCTATGAATAACGTCCACCGGAAGGGAGGCTCTGTTCTTGCCCCACCGACCCCACCATTACTTAATCCTCAGAGTCCCCCACCCCCCGAGTGACTTCTGAACTATGCAGAGCTTATCGGCTGACCCGCCCCCTTGGAGCGGTTCCCTCTTTCCGTCCCAAGCAGGCCAGCTCCAGTCCTCTTCTTTTATCAATTCCTGACTGCAGTGTCTTTTTACAACGTTTTCCAGATCTTAGTTGAATCGCTGGCGCAAGAGGATCTCAGGGATGTGATCCCCGATCCCTCCCCGCCCAAGATTCTTCCTCGGGAGAGTACGAGCAGCAGAACTCTATTCTTAATCAGTGTCTATCGCGGGCCTTGCAGCTTGGCTATTTCCCCGCGGCGAGTTTTTCACAGTTTTCGTCACGGTGAGGTGTGACATATACTATTGGATCGGTATTCTAGTCTTGCAAGCAGGATTTCTCCGCGCACTGAGACTACGTTTTCGGCGCCCCTCCCTAATAAGCAAAATGTTCTTCCCTCAAGATAATACCCACACCGTGAATTACCTTTTTCCAACGATAGTAACTGCCCTGGACAATAGTTAGGCGACACTCGTTTAGAAGAGCCCAGCTCCCGCGAGCTTTTGTGACGTCTCGAAAGGTGAGATTCGCGAGCGCCTTACTTCCTCTCCCCCCCATGAACTGCTCGATAGAGATTGCTCTGCGGTTTTCCTGCTTTATGAGAAGCGTTCTTGTTGTGTGCCGCCCTCTCTTCGCAGGGAGCTTGATTTTAGTTATTTTCCCCCGCTCGCCGCCGTTGACCCTAGTTGAGTCCTTCGGACCGGTAAGCGTTCAAACCCGGTTTTCTCGTGCTTGCGGCGCCCTCTTCAGCCGGCCCTCCAGGCCCGGGCATTCGGAGGGCCCACTATGGGGGCCCCAACGTCATAACTAGTTGAGCTCCGCCATCGACTCGGCACGCCTCTCAGATTTGTGAACACGGCTCGCCTCGTTTCCAGGAGATTCCATCGATCTTTTCTTCTCCAGCCCCTATCAGTGACCTCTTCTTGAGCCTCAAGGACCTTCTCCTCTCTTTTGCTTTCTTTCTGTAAATTGAGCGTCGCCTCCTTCGACGGACTGTGGTCGAGCTTCCCTGACTTAAGAGACTTTTGCTCCTCAACCGACTCTTCCTCTCCGAGGTTGTCGGCTCCGTCTCACCGAGATTTTCCAATGATGAAAGTTCTTCTTGTTTGCCGCTTCGTCAATAGGGAGCCCCGTTCCACCTGGAAAGTTCCACTTCCCGCCTGAAGTGTAGGGTGACGTCTTTTCCTATTTTTCAGCTTTGGTTGTATTGGATCGTTCTTTTTCCCTCTAGTGCCGTTTTTTTTGTTTCATTCCTGTT
>Ga0179591_1350435_pt1 | contig 18756 bp, 17 predicted proteins | sample CZOMad2_1_08_16f_FD_182891 | JGI IMG/M metagenome (GOLD analysis project Ga0179591, IMG submission 182891) | Vadose zone soil fungal communities from Angelo Coast Range Reserve, California, USA - CZOMad2_1_08_16fungal (PacBio error correction) | ecosystem: Environmental > Terrestrial > Soil >... | reverse complement strand
TTTTTTTTTGCTCCTGTTAGCTCCCTTAAAGCAGTGAAAACAACATTCTAGTTTAGCCCAGTCCTATTCTTCCACCTTTTTAAGGTGTTGTGCTTTTCCTTATCCATCCTTTGAGACCCCAACAAACCCCCCCCCCGTATCCCCCCGATACACCGTTTTTTCGAAGTAATCCATGGAGGTTTTTTCCTTCTCAAAGAGCTATGTTGAAATGGTATCTTAGTTGCCTTCTTCGAGGTTCCCTGCATATCTACCTGCTTTGGTATTTTTGTTTGACCGAGAGGATTTAATTTACGCTCAATTTTCCCTTCCCGTACCCGATCTTTATAGAAGCGACCCCCACTACTTTATCCCCCCCCCGCGTCTTTTCTCAAGATCCATCTTCCAATTCCGACGTTCCCGTCGTCCACCGCTGTCCTTTACTTCAAATTCTTCGTTTGTCTTCCGCCCTCTTCACACGCTTTTCCTCCTCTTTCCCCCATCTTGTCTCTTTAACATTCGCAGTTGATTACCACATCTTTTTTTTTCCTCATACCTCGCAAGTCCTGAAGGCATCTCAGCCTCTTCCTGAACTTCTAAACTCTTTCAGGGTGTCGAGGGGGGGCTTATGCTTTTTTTTTTCTTTTTCTGATGTGAGTTGTGTTTCGTTCTTTTGGTATTTTTTTTGTTCTCCATGGTCTTTCCTTTCCTATCCTCCTTCGACCACTGTGTGTGTTGGAGTTCCCGTCCCCCAGCACCCCCCCTTCCCTGTTTTTTTTGGCTGCTGTGTGTTGTCCCTGGTTTGGTGGTTTTTTTTTTTTTTGTTTATTTTTTTCCCCTTTATTGTGGCATTTTTTTTTATTCCCCCCCCCCACCCGCCTACCCTCAGCTTCCCACCTGATTCCCGCACCCCTGACACGCGACCGCTTTGCCTCGTTCCTCACGCGCTCAGTGCAGTTTGCGGACTCCCCCCAACTTTGCGCCTACGCTGCAGAGGATGTCCAGTTACCACACACCCCCTCCCTGGTTCTTTTTTCCTCTCAGATATCCCTCTGAAGGGCGCGTCAACCCCCTTATGTCGATTACGAAATACCCCTGGGGCCCGCTTTTCCCACTTCGGGCCCTTCTTTCGTTGATCCCTACTTCAACGCACCCACCAGGGGAATAACACCCTGTCGCCCACCCCGTATCGACATTGATCTTCTGTGCTCCCCCCACTTTTGTTTTTTCCTCCGCTAGGAATGACGTACGGACCTCCCCCAAACCCCAATCCTCCGCTTGTTTTCGAAACGACGTCCACGATATGCCCCCTTTTACTGATCCTTCCTTGGTTGAGACCATCCGTAAGATTAGCGATCCCCCCCCCACTTGAGTACTGTTGTGAACTGGCTATTAAGTTTCCTTCATTCTATGCATCTTCTCCCACTTTGCCTGCGTGTGGCTTCCCCTGCCTTAAATCGCCTTCCTCTTCCCTTTATGTTCTCACCGGTGTCTATTAACAGTCACGCGTTTATGAGCACCACAGTCTGTTTTTATTGAACGTCCGGAAGGGTGACGTTCCCGGACTTACGGCGATCTAGACTAGATTCAGTTTTACCTCACTACCCTTTTTCCTTTTGCTCGTCTCATCCCTTTCTACTCGGCCCGTTTCCATTGCCCCCCCAGCTCCGACCCCTAGTGTTTTTTTGTCCCCCCCATTTGATCAGGCACATGGTCCCCCGCTCCACACCCCCCCTCATGGATCTATCTCTTTACTAGTTCATTTAATTTACCCCGATTTGTGTCCTTCCCCTCTAGGCTGTTGCAATTTTGTAGATAATCAGCCCTTTAATGCCTTGCCCCTTTATAGGCTGGGAACTGCTTCACTCCATCGCGGGGAATAACCTCGTGTTTTTGGGCTCCAACGTGACGTCCTTCCCCTTTCTAGCCCTTTGTCAGTACCTTTCCCAGGCGAGGTCCCTAACTAGCGCTTCCCAGTTCCCACAGTCTGGTTGCCCCCCCTTCCCCTCGAGCAGTCCTTTTTTTACACTTCTCCGGACCCTCTGAAGGTCCTGTGCTTCTTTGTGCGGTCCCTCCTCGGTCCTGTCGCACTTCCGGTGTTCGCTCATTTCCGCCCCACACCTCAATCACCAAAGCCGTGTGTTGTATTTGTACGTACTTGTCTACACCATCACCTGCGTTCCGACAACTCCCTATGTGCAGGACATGCCCCTTCAGTGTTACCGTCGGCTACATCATTCCCTTCTGCTCTTGCTCTCCAATCGTCTCTGCGTTTCCTTTCCATCCGTAGACCAAACTCAGTTGCAGGGCACTGTCGAGACCCTCACTCATATCTGCCCGTTCTCCCCTTCGTTTTTGAGCGCGCCCTAGATACATCACCACTGTTTTCAACTGGATCATCTATGCCCTTACTCGTTCACCCTACTACAAGACATCGAACTGTTTTCGCATTACCCTGATCTTTCAAGCTTCAGCTCGCTTGCAAATTGTGCTGCACCTAAAGTCACATGCCTTTCTGGCCCCTGGTTTTCCAAACTTCTGTTTCCGGGAGAATGCGTACCGGATTGTCCAGACATCTTCCCCACACATTCCTCCCCCCCTTTACCGACCACCAACCATTGTGTGCACATCGACGCCCCAGGATTATTGGCGGCGTCCCTCCGCCTGCTCCTTTTTTTGGTCGATAGTAGACCTGTGTAGGGTAGTCTACACGTCTGTATGCGCGGTTTGTAGCACCTTGGTCAGCGACTGTGATCCGTTGTATCTGTTTTGGGTCGTTTGTGGACGTTCTCGATCTTTCCCGGTTTTGGTCGTATTGGACAAGCTTCCCCCCTGCTTGCTTGACCTGTTACCGGCGTGGTTAAATTTCAACAGTTGGTGTTTTCATCTTTCGCCCAGCGTCAGCAGACCTCGTCCTCCCTTGTCACCGCTTAACCTCTCAGCCGGACTGTCCCTTTTTGACTCTTTTCCGGCAGTGTCCCTCTTCGTTGGACCCATCTTTCCTTCCTGACCCCCCCCCCGTTGGCACAGGGAAAGCACCACTTGAGGCCCAGTGCGTCTGTATCTACTGTCTCTTAACCCCCCCCCTGTCCCTGCGCGGTTTCTCCTTCCAGGTTAGAATTTACCCGTACACTGGAGATTACGTAAGTTCAGCAAGGTTTATCTCCTTTCAGCGCGTCGTTAGTGGTTACCCTACCGGTACTCCTTATTCCGACGCCTGGACCGTCCGTTTTCCATTGGTAATGGTCTGAGCGTTCTTTCAATTCTCGCCGCAGGGCATACGGTTTCTGGTCGGTGGCGGTTTTTCCGGCTTGTGACAGCCCCAGCTCTGTTTTTCTATTTTGATCGCCCCGCGACCGGCGTTTCTCACCGTCCATGTACTACAGAGAAGTTAGGCTGGGAAATCTCACCCTCGCCGCCAAGCGTCCCCTTCACACAATCCACAAATTTTTCATACTTACGCTTGTGTTCTTCATCCTGACATTTTTCCCCCGCCTTCGACCAATAAGTACTTCCATCCGACCCCAGTCGAATGGTTCTCTCGTCAAGTTACGGGCATGTCATTGCGATAGTTAGTCTCTCCTTTCACCAGAAGCATGTCCCCCTTCCCGAGTACAATCCCCCCCCCCAGACACGCATCGTCAATGTTTTTTTTCTGATGCCCACTTGCCCGCCCGACCAACCTACCGTGAGTTTGTTTATTCTCACAGAGGGTTCTTCTCCCCTCTATGTCCACCAGGGAGCCCGCTTTTGCGCGAATTCTATCCCCTCATACTCCTACCCGCCACTTTTGAAGTCCGCCTGTGCCAACTCCCGTCCACTACCCCTTCCCTGGTCAGCTTTGTTCCTCCCCCGGCGAGAATGGTCTCAAGCCACACAACCTTTACCTGACCGCACCCGTTTTTCAAATTGGAATCCCCACCTTCACACATCCGTCCTACGGTGCCTCCCCTTACGTCCCGACCGCGTATCCCCTTTTCCCTTATGTCCCCTAATGCGTTAGGGTTTTCGACTTTTCGTTATTTGAGCCATGGGTCTCAGTTTTTACGGTATCCGGCTCAGTCATGTCCGCATTATTCTTTTATGAGCCGGCACGGGGACAGATCTGTCGACTTTTTCTCGCCTTAACGCTCCGTAGTTGGCGGGAGTGCCAAAGTAGACTCTCGTCCCCTGAGACAGTATTCTGCCAGTACCCAAGTCACGCCCTCATCAGTCAATCTATGCCGTTAACACCTTCCTGGGCTTTGGAATGGTGTAGTTTCTGAACTTCTTCCCATGATGAGCATTGTTCTTCCCCTTGTCTCGAATAGGATTCTTAATTTTATTAGGAGGACTTAAAGGTCTTCGTTTGTGCGTGTCTTGTTTTTTTTCCGCCCTTGTTTTTATGATATGGACGGTCTACCCACCTCTTTACCTTTTTTGAGTTTTACCCATAAGTTGCGTTTGTTTTCATTTACAGCACCAACTTTTCCTCGTCGTGAACGAGGGGTTCATATTTCTCCGTGCCGATAGGATCGATGTTTTTGCTTTTGCCTTTTGGTCCATCTCATGGTCGCCAAGAGAACCCCTTTTCTTTTTCAACAGGACACGACAAGCTTCCTCGCCCAGGCTGTTGTCCCCTTTCACCTGCCCCTTGCCCTTGGTTTCCCCCAGGCCCTCCTGGTCCTTACCAGTTTTTCGTGGGTTTACGTTTGTGGATAACTAACTCGCTTTCTTATTGTTGTCCCCGTTCGCGACGTAACCCCGCTTGCTATCTTAGCTTCACCTACCCGCGCTGGCCACCCTTCGGCCTTTACCATCCACTATGCCCCCACCCCGATACCAGATTACTCTCTCTCCCCCGGTGGGGTCGGATCATACACCCAGAAAAAGCTTCTACTTGGTTTTACTTTCTTCCATCCGTGTCCATATGTCTAGGATGAATGATAAGCCGTCCTTCCACCTCTGAGACGGTGACGGCCTTTTTTTTTTCTTGCATGATCTTCATGATTACTTCTTGAGAGGGACTTCACACCCCCTTTGCCTTTCTTTCTTGTTTTGACACTACTGTGTCTATTTTTCTTTCGGAAAAGTGGGGGCACTGATTGTGATTTGTTTTCAACCCCGACTGTGCCGTTTGGTAACTCCGATAATAATACCCAGACTTGTTTCCATATATAGAGAGGCCCCGTACGACTTCCATTTCCCGCCCTTTTCCTCCCCCCCCGATCGTCACTTACCCTGTGTAGTTTGATGACTGACCCACCCCATTTCCCAGTAGGATCGGGATTTTGCGGTGGCGTTCTGTTCTTTCAAGCGAGCCTCTCGTTGTCTTCCCTGTGACTTTACTAAAGCCGCCGAAGGAAAAACCTCAATGCCTCGCAGCAGATCGGGCTTGCTTGCCCAATTTGGGTGTACCCAACGTGCCAGCCCGCTTTGTTTCCCCTCCCGCCTTTCTTTGCAGTGTGTGTCGGATTAGCAGCCCACTGGTTCCCTTGTCGTGTCCAGGAAACTTGCTGTGTCACTCCACCCCCTGGTGCCCCCCCTTCTGTGAGCTTCCCTTGTGCGCTGCGTAACTTTTTCTGTCGCGACAACTCCCGCTGTAACAGGTGACATCTTTCCGTAGGGAGGTACTAGAGCGATTTTCAAACTTACACCCACCCCTTCGCGTCGCTTTTTTTCGTCATATTCCCACTTTTGGCGCATCTTTTTCGATGTTTTTTGTGTAGAATATACCCTTGTCAACCCCCGGTGCACTCCCTGAATGCTAGAACCCTTCGAACGTCATTTCAGTTCTTCTGCCCGTAGTTGCAATCAAGCCGACGCCGTGTACCCGTGCAGGCGTCCTTGTTTTCTGCTGCATGACTTCTCGCATTCACATTCCCCCCCACAGGCCCTATCCGTGTTGGTCTCACCCGGTCCACCTGCGCGCCTTGGTGTTATTGTCTTTTGACAGAACCCGGCACCAAGTGCCTATTTGTTAACCTGCTTCGGTGCCCCATTTTGTGTGATCTCACTGCTTTCTCGATCATCGGCGTTTTTGGAAACTGCTAGCCGATGATGCGTCCTTCGTTGGATCCCTTGTAGGAGTCGTTTGCTTTCATCCTGCCATTTCCATGTGTACTCAGCAACATAAGCCCATCAGTACATCGCCCCCTTACGGAACCCACACCCGCTGGTTGTTTTTCCCGCTCCCACCCCAATTCTCTTTATGTTCTCATTTATTGTGTAAAGCTACAAATTGCAGATTTTGCTTGGTTGCCAGTTTGCCGTCACCGTGTGCTGAGCTTCGTTCGCTGGAGCGCAGCATTATGGCATTTTGACCGGAGAATTGTACCTAGGTGTCCCTTTCTCTTATTCCGTGTCCTTTTTAGCCAAAGTTTTTTGGTACTGTTACTTCCCCCCGCCCTATGAGATATTAAAATCACCTTTTCTTCGCTTCCCCCATTTTGGCACCACTCACCCCCCACATTTTTCGGTCCGGGGTTTTTTCCCCTGCTGCTACCCGGTTTTTAGTAATGTGAAGTCCTAACCACCCTTAATTGTAGGGATGACCTCTCTTTGCCTTCATGCGTGTCCCTTTTTTTCCGACTTGTGCAGATTCCTCCTCCAGTCCCCGTACCATCCTTTGTGCATGTCCCTACGGCATCGTTGTTACCCAAATGAAGCTGTCTTTCCAACCCGGTCTCCCATGCCGCCCCTCCCTTCTTCCTAGTTTAGTCTGCATCATTACAGGCTGACCCTTGTCGACCATAGGAAGCGATTTGCCTCACGCCGCCCATGCCCAGTCCTCGTGATGTCTTATGTTGTGTTTAAGCATTTTAGGGCGTTCCGGGCCTTGTGTCCTTTACATGGTGCATATGCCTGTTTCCCCTTGAACGTCCATCCGCACTTGTGCTTAGAATTCGCCGTCTTGTCGGCAGTCAGGTTGCGGTTACTCCCCCGCTCTGTCTCTGTTAGGGAGGTGGCGGATACCCAACGTATCCCTCCCGACACATGCCCCATATGGCGTTCTAGCCCCTTGATTTACCCCCATTGTTGACTTTCTGGCAAGAACTCTCCACCGTTTCCCCCGTCGTTGGAGGTTCTTGGCTTCTTTTATTTTCTTTGTAACACAGTGCTCCGGGCTCACACTCTTTTTCTGGCATCACACTCTGTATGATGAGACCTCCCACACCGGTGCACCGGACACGGATATGACATCATGCCCGTTGTTGTGTGTTTCCTGGTGCCACTCTGCGGTTCCCTGTTTGGGTGGTGAAAGCTGAACCTCTTTTTCCTGGGCCGCGAAGCTAGAGGGAGGTCTTTGCCTTTAGTCTCCTCGAAAGACTTCTGTCGGGCGCCTTTGGTTAGTTTTTAGCTCTCTTTTTTCCCCTTAGCCTATCCACCCCCTGTTATTTTGTCAATTGTATTGTGTTCTGGGACAAAAAATCATCTCTGGGTGGCTTGGCCGGTTACGTCGCTCTTGCTTCTCATAGTTTGTCAACCCCATTTTAAACATAGGCGCGTCTTTATAGTCAAACACACCCCCCCCCCCCCCCACCGCCCGTTAGTTTACTCCGCAATTATTCTTACAATGGTCCCAGCCCTTTATGAATCTCCTGATAGGTTGGCAATTTCTCTCTCCTGCTCAATCTGGATACTCGATTAGGTGCCTTTATGACCAGCCTGTGTCTGCTCGAGTGTATATCGCATCTACTCCAATCCCATTGGCCCGATAGGATTTATTGTTCCCGTTGCTATATTCCACTCATTCGATGCAGGCATTTGACGATTACCGTATACATACGGACACCCTTATCGCTTTATCTGGAACTCCGACTGCTGTCTTAATTTCACCTGTCCCGCTGGTTGTTCATTCTCTTGACGCTGGCGCTGGCCCCGTTTCTTCTATGCTTGTGACATCGATTGGCTCTCATTTCCCTCTGACGGGAGCTGTGCGACAGAGAGTGTTCTGAAATTCAACTGGGTCCATTATCGTGTTTTCGGGGAGACGTTTGGGCCAGTTATGACTTATTTTCAGGGGTTTTTCCTTTTAGAGGCGTGTTTGATGGGTCCCCTCGGTTCTTTTTCTTTTGGAACTGCCGGTATCGGTTTGCTTGTTCCTTAATTTTTGTGTACCCGATAACATACCCTGTGAGCCATATACCCAACAATTCTTCCGCGACTCCTGCCCTGATCGACTCGACACCCTCCAACAGCCACCCGTTCCGTCCCCCCCGACCTCGTTTCTTTGGTGCTCGCACACGACACTCCACCCCCCCCAAGTTCCAGGGAGTCACGGTCTTGCTATTTTGATAAACCCCTCCACTCAGTCTTTATCGAGGAGAAATTCCCTTTTCGCTCCGGGCTTCCGTACCACACATATGAATTCCCCCCCCCCCCTCTCCGGTGTTCCTCTGCCTTTGTCTAAACACGTAACTGTTCCTTTCGTGTAGGTGTCCCCCTTCGTGCTAAGAGAGGCTCCTCCCCGCCGAGGTGAGTGGTTTTATCGACCCGGTTCGTTCTTCTTTTTGGGTAGTTCTCCCATTTGGCCCGGGTGGGCTTCTTTTCCATCCTTCCAAGGTGTAGTGTTTTGGAAACTATTTGACGACAGCCTGTTTTGACCTTTTCTTGGCTGTTTTTCTCGGTCCGTCCCGCTCAATTATCTTTTTCATTTCATTCTAGCACACAATCCACCCCTTTGATTCTTAGAAGGTCCCGAAGGCAAGGTACCCCTTGCCTCTTGCCCCCCTTGTCCCTAATGGTGAATCCATGTACCCGAGTACCTCTGCCCCTGTGAGACTCTCTAGGGGGCTTGTCTCACTTGCCTGTAAATGGCTTTAATTTTCTCTTTCCTGATCCCTGTATGTAGCTGCCCTGTTCGTCCCCGGAGCAGTACACCCCCCGTTTTGCATCACGCCGGGAACCAGTTTTTACCCCCTCCGGACCCCTCGCAACCTTGTCCTTCGTGTGTACCGCCCTAAATCACCGCATAGGACCCTAGCCCCCGGCGCTGAGCATTTCGTATCGGTTTTTGCGATAGTCACCGGTTTCGCGTTGCCCCCGTTGTACCCCATTCCAGTGCTGTACCACCCCTCCTCACCCGCTATCTTGCCCTATTCTTTTCCGGTGGCGCAACTGTATACACAGGATTTATGCTGCAGTTTTCGCCCCGACAAATCGTTTGCTAGATCCATCTCGGTGTCATCCCTCCCTCTGGCGCAGTTTGGCCACCTATAGGGATTTCTAGTTTAGTTTGTTGAGCACACACCTTTTTCTTGGGGTCGATTCACCCCCATTCCAGTCGAAGCTGGATAGGACATTTGTTTTTAGATCTTGCGCCTGCCACCACGTCCTTAAAGCCAGCCGATCTGCACATTCCACCTGGGTATATTGTTCGCAGACCTCCCGCCCCTCCATTTCCTCTTCTCTTTTTTTCTCTTTTTGACTATTTGAGTCTCCGTCTTGACTTACGTTTTTGGCTTTGAATAATAAGCACTGACCGGTCCAGTCGGAAACCCCGAGGCCCTTATTGTTTCCTCCCTATCCAAGGCCCTGTGCGTTTTTGCCTTTCCCTCCTGTTTTACCTACTAGTCCGTTGTCGGACCCGTACCCTCCTGAGTGTCTCTGTTCATCATTAGCCCTTTAACTACATCGTTGCCCATCTCTCCGTTCTTGTTGCGGTCCCCAACGTCCAGTACGCGCCCCCCTTCGCGTGCTCTGCGACTCTTGTAATTCCACGCAAATGCAGCGTTCTATTAGTAATAACCGTTTCGCCTGGGACATTTTTTTAAACTCTCCTTCTATCTTTCAAAGTCACCCTGTCTGGTCCCAGGTCGCAGCAAATTCTTTCTGACTCGCTTCAAGAGAGCTTTCCTTGTGCTGCCCTCAGTGTCCCCACTTTTCGAACGGAGTTCTTCCCCTTGGTATCTTCACCCTACTACCCCTGGTTCGTCCTAGCTCCTGCGCCTCGAAGGCATAGTCCTCTCGATTCTTGGAGTCCGAATTATATATTCAATTAATCCTTTCTTGGCGTTCGGTCAGTATCGTGGGCTAGTCGCCAATCTACATGCCCCCATTATTGTCATTCTAATGTACTCCTTCGAGCCTGTGTCGGGTCTGGGCGGTTCTCCCCTAAGGTTGCCCCTTTTCTCCGCGTTTGCCCGACTTACAAAACACGTCTGGTCTTCTGGGAATCTTCTCTGTGCACCTTACCTGTTACAGTACTTCCTTGACCTGACACCACCCCCCCTGCTGTTTCCCCGTTCTCATGTCAACTGTCTAGACTGCAAGAAGTCCCCTAACTTGCCACCTGCTCGTTTTTTTATACCTTCAGAGTTCTTTTTTCTAGTGCACCGCGTCTTCGGTTGGTCTGGTTTTTGGCGTCGATTAGGGTGTGTAATGGTCCGCTTGTTCCGACTTTGTTCACTTACCGGCTGACTTGCTGCCTTCGAGGCCCGCGTCACCCTGTAACCCCAATTTCCCGCCGCCTCTCTCCCCCTACCCCCGTCCTCCACACCCCCGCCTCCACGCCCCCCCTCCCCCCCCCCCCCCTCCCCCCACCTCTCACCTTTACCTCTCGCCTTGCCCCCTGCGCTCCTCCCTCTTCCCCCACACGCCTCTCTCCCCTCGCCCTTTCTATTAAAACTCCCAATGTAGTCCCCCCTCGCGTCGATAATCCCCCCCAACTTACAAACCACCCCCCCCCAACCCAAAACCCATCAAAACACCCAAAAAAACCACGCCCGATTCTCTAGCCCCACACCCACACCCAAGCACTGAACTGAACCTCCTACACACAGTGATGGCCAAACCATGTCTTGAGTGACCCCGGGCGCTTGTTGTCCCATTTATCCCTAGGTCCCCATGATCCAGAGCCAGGTCCAGCCACTGTCTCGTACCGTTGTAAATTCCCGTTCCCTGTTGCCGCACCCGCATACCCGGAGCTTTCCGCCAGCCATTCCTTTTTGGAAAAGAACAACAGGTAGTCGCGTTTCCTCGAGAGTTTTACCGGTGACTTAAGTGATGCGGGCCTAGTAGAGATTGGTGGTTACTATAAGCCATGCCGGCCCCCACCCCCATTCAACCCTGCCTGGCGCAAAGTTACGACATACGGTTTTGGACACGTCCGTAGACCCCCCTTTTCCTGAGAATCATCAAAATTAGTTGGTGACTGGTTCTCGTGACGTCTTGGATTCCTCCCTTTTGGGGAGTCCTCAGGTAGTGACCTGATGGAGGAGAACAATCACTTACTATAATACGTTGTGCCGGTGTTGGTTGTCCTGTTCTGTGTGGGTGCTCTGCTTTTTGGTGGGGGTTTGGGGTGCGTTGGTCGTCGAAGTGATCTGCCTCGAGATTTTGATCGGTCGGCTTCGAGTTCTGCGCGCGTGCTTACGTTTCCTTTTCCTTTTCCCTTTTCTTTCTTTTGTTTGTGTATGTGTGGTAGGTGCCACGAACCCAGGGGGCCACACAAGATTTTTAGAACCCCGAAGATCTCCTCCAGGCAGTACGGACCGCTCAAGTCAACTCAGAAGCACCAAAAAGTAACCCCCTGGCCCTTGTGAGCAGTGGTAATGGTTGCGTTTTTGCCATTAGCCGAAGCTCGGGTACTCCCACCCCGTTTTTAGACTTGCTGTTGTTGTTTTGTGGTGAGGCTGTGGCTCCTCGAGTCGCGCTTTTGGCCAGAGTGTCTGTTTTTTTCCTTCTCACACCATCGACTTTTTCTCGCCCCTAATTTGTTCTCCAATACCAGCATTCTGGGTGCAATAGGGAGAGCACCGTTTCTGCCCCATGCTTAACCCAGATGTTAGCCCCGCCAACTTCTAGCCAGAGGTCTTTAGGTTCCTCCCCGTTTTTTCCGCCGTCTGTGACACGTCCCGGCCCTTTTCATTGAGGTCTCTTTCTGTGTTTTGTCCGTTTATTCCCCCGCCCATTAGGCCCCCTTTTCTCTCCGCGTCGCAAATTCCCTGATTCCATTTCCGCGCGTTTAGGGTTTTTTATCTAACTTTGCACAGACTCCCCATTAGTTTACAGACCCGATGTGTTTTTCCCGACGGATGCTGCGGCAAACGGAAGAACCCCGTCTGCTTTTCAATCCGACGACACACTTGCGGCATGGCTGATGTTTTTTAGAGCTGAGATCAATACACCTTCACGCACAGTCTCTCCCTTCACCGTCTTGGATTAACACTAGGAACAAAACTTTTTTTTTGCAGAGTCCTTCTCCACTTCCCCCCTTACCCTTCAAGTTCGGAAACGCCTCTACGCTACCTCTTCCCATCCCCGGCCTACTCTCATAGTCTCCCCCGCCAGTTGGGTATATTGTGCCAGCAGTGGAACGAATGTTCCCAGCATTCCTCCCTTTTCCCGCCGTACTGCCCGTTTGTCTTGCCCCCTTTCGACACATTTTGCACCACCTTCATTTCCTGCGACGTCATCCATCGCTGCTTTTTCCCCCCACTTTTTCTTTGCCTCCGCGATTCCCCCTCTCCTACCCTCCGTGCTGTCCGGATTTATTTATCATTTTTTCTTCACCTCTGCACGTGCCGCATCCGCATGTTTGCCTGCCCCTACCAACACTCTCCGACTTTGCGTACGACCTCACTGTTGTATTATTCAAAAGGCAAGCAGTGAATTAGTTTAACTCTGGAACTGTTATTTTAGGTGTTTCTCTATCCACTGTAGTTCCCCCAATCCCCAATTATGTGATCGGCAGCACTTTACTTGGTTCCAAGGACTACCCAAGACGTGCTGACTCTACGTTCTCCTTGTTGTCGGCCTCCAGATTTTCCCTCCATTAGGCGTAGAGCATCGGCGCCTTGTTACACTCCGCCCCCCTACTGTGTCACCCACGTTCCGGGTCCGCTATTCTTTTCTACATCTCTTACCACGAGACTACCCACCATTCTTCGTCTTGACTCGATTTCCGGTCTTCTGCGCTTGGGACTCTCTCTAGTCCACAGCCGCCTAGACCGAAAACACCAACCACTCCGCTACACTCCATATCAACTTCTTTTTGTTCGGCGCAGCATGTCTGTTGCGTCATACGAAGTCACTCCGCGGAGACCGTCCCACCGATGGCAGTTTATTCCCCGCGGATCGTCCCCACCCTTCGGCACGGGTTGCGGTCTTGCGTTGCTTGAGCCCCGCACGAATATTTACCCGCGCATCGGTCCTCCTGGGTATCGCCACGGCACCTGTTGTGGTACGGACAACACTGTTTCCTCTTGCCCGGTGCCGGGCTACCCTAATAACGGCTCAGTGCGAACTTTTCCCTCCTCCTTGTCTGGCAGACTCCTTTCTGTCCGTCGCTGCTTGCCACACTTCGTATGTGCAGACCCCCTGTTCCGACGTGCCGATTACGTTTAACAGTGAGTCGCAATATGATTACATTTAAACTTGCTCCGACTCTTCCTTCCCTTTTCACTTTCGTTCGCCCCCTGATGCCCAATGTTAGGCATGCCCGCCCCCCTCCTTGGATGGGTTTGTTCGTTGCTGGCGCCATTACCCCCACATACCCCACCCTTTTACCACCATCTAGTCCTTCCGTTTGTCCCTCACCTAGCTTTTCTTCCCGCCGGTGCGCAGCCCTGTTTTTCCTTAGCGGTACCCGCCTCCTCGTAATTTCAAGTCCCGCCTATGACTCCTGGACACCGACTGGCCAGTACTCTCCCATCGAGAGTGTAATGGTCAGGGTCAGGCCTTGCTTGCGCAACTCCTCTCTCTGCCTTTTGCTTCCCAGGCGCTTCTTTCAATCACTTCCCCCCTTTATCATGCAACCTTCTTGTTGTCCTCTCCCCGGTTTTTTTGCACCGCCCGACCTTCAATGGTGCCCACCACCCGGCCCAGTGACCCTGCGTTCCCAACTCTTGGCTGACCATAGAGGCCGGCGTGTTCGTCCACCCCCTGATGAAGGGTAACTAACGAGATGCCCTGGTGCCATCCAACTTTTCCCCCTTCTGGACTTTTGAGTAAACCCATTAACTTGGCTTTTCGCAGTACATAAAGTCCCAACTGCACAACGCTCTATCACTTATCTTGTCACTTTTCGGCTGCAAGCCAGCCCGTTGTGGCCACTACGATTCTCGAACAATCATCTCGCTTCTCCTATCTTCCAAGTGACCTATCGACCATCTGACCTTCTGTGTTTTCTCGGCCGAGTGTAGTCAACGGGATGTACACCCTGGGATTCTGTCCTCGGCAAGTGCGTTGGGTGAGGGACTTCTTATACCGGACGCAACGCTCTTCCACGCTTTGTCGACATTACGAGTCACTGCCCTCGCCGAAAACCTCCTCCGATTCCCCAGGTACTTGATGCGGGCTGCCCCCCTTCCTTTTTGCACAATGGAACCGGCGCACCTTCTTGGACCTTTAAATGTACTCTCACACTTTCCCTTTCCATGTGATTCACGCCTCCCCGTGTATATCAAACCCCACATCCCAGATACGGGTGCTAGACCCTGGAGCTGGTTCCGGCAAATTGCCGCATCCGTGGGCTGAGTTTCTGCCACCCTGGCTCCCTTCTAATCTCACCTTCCTCGATGCTTCCTCCATAAACCAAGCGTCTGCCCCTCTTAGCCGGTAAGTTACTGACCGCTGTTCTCTCTTCTTCGGCCGTTGTTCGTGTTCTTCTCGAACGCGAGTTCGTATTTGCCGCTGGTGTTTTGGCAATTTCGGTCCGCCCTGGACAAGTCCGATATCCGCCACGTTCCCTGGCGTCCCTCTCGCCCTCTTCTCACGTGACCACCCCAGTGACTGGTGCCATGCTTCATGCCCTCCTTTGTCCCACTGTCGGGGGGTTCGATGTGGACCACTCCGGCAACACCCTTTTCCTTTAATAGACCCACAGGGAGACTTACCTATGTGCAACAGGCACGAGGCGCACCTGGGTCCCGGTAGCCGTTTGTTGACTACTACTGTTTCCCCGGACGCAGACTTCTACCGCCGTTCCTTAGACCCCCGGACGTCCTAGCCCCACATTCGCGCCCGGGGCGACGGTTTGGTTTCTTCCGGCCCCTACTTTCCTTGTTGATTGGTCTAATGAACGCGTTGGCTTCTCGGACTGTCACAAGCCTTCTCTTCCAGTTCGATCTGTTAATGCCATTGCAATCACCCCGATCTCTTACTGTTCTAATACTCAGTTGCCCAGGGCGTCGCTTCCTCTTCTGCACGGATGTTAAGCGCAATCCTCGCTTAGTTTTGTGGATTTTTGTTCACTCCGATTTTTATCATTTTGTTTGGTCTTTTTGTTTGTTTTGGGATAGTGTTTTTCAGTTCCTCTAACCGAAGAGCGACTTAAATTGAGGCGCTTTCACCTCCCATTGATAAACGTCTCCGCACAGGGCGCGCGTCTTAGACACATTCCGTTTGTCGGGAGGCTCTAGAAAACATCTTTGGACCTTCCCTTCATCCGTCGTTGTTTGACCTTCATCTCGTTTTCACCGATCTTGTCCGACATAACCTTTTCCTTTCTATCCCCCTTTTTTCCTCCCCCTCGTTACCTTTGGACGGGACGTCATTGAAACGCAACAGCCAATTCGACCTTAAAAGGACTGTCTTCCGCCGGAGGTGAGTTGCGGTCCACCAGCTTGTGCCTCGTCTGCGGTTTTGTGTTGTTTTTGGTGAACAGGTATACAGTCACTGGTCACTTTCCCTGCCTTGCAAATCTAGGTTATTTCTACTGCGGACACTTCCTCACACAAATTGCGTGACGAATGCGCGAACAGGTAGTTGTCTAAATCCTGGAACAACCCACTTGCACGAACTTCGCGCATGTGAGTTCACATAGAGGCTCCATATGTGCCGTGCCGCCCCTAGTTCGATAGGTTTCACCCGCCGCTTCATTAGTAGAAGCCTCACCCCTTTACCCGAAGCTTTCGTATTGCCCCCTTTAGACATTCTGGAATGATTCCTCCTGTCCTATCATGGTTATTTTCTGATTTTACGTAAGACTATCTTGCGACGTGTTTTTCAGGTGGCATCTTTTTTTTTCATGGTTGGTACTGCGCCGGAGAATCGACAGCCCTCCATGTCCGCGCGATTGGTACTTATTATGTTTCCTGTGTCCCGTTTCGCAGAGCCCCTTCCCTCGCCGCATTGACTTGACCCTTGCGTCCCCCTTATTTCCATTTCCATTCGGCTCTCTCTCACTGCTTTGCCTTCCAATAAGAAGGCTTTGCGTTCTGACATGTGCAATGCCTCTTTCGCTTCGCGGGTGCTACCTCTGAATGTGAAGTCGATCTGAGACGGCCAACAACTAGCCTCGGTGGAGTCTCCTGCTCTCCCCCCGCCAATCACCCTGCTGCGTCCCTCCCTGTTTTGGGAAGTACAGTTTTGAGTTCTCGTTTTTCTCCCTTTAGATTTTGAGGGTTTATTATTCTGGTTATCCCGCTTTCTGTGTTGCGGCACCTCAATCCTGGCAGCGCCCGAGGCGAACCAAATTCGGGTCCAATGTAACCAGCGAGTGGCCCCTCTCCCCCTGATTTCGCGACACCACGACCTTTCTTCCCACCGACCCAACCCAGGCGCCAGGTTACCCGCATTGACGTATCAATATTATATAACATAAAAACGAACATCGCTTTATTTTTCTTCCACTTGCAGTTGACGTGTCTGCTTAACCCCTTTTTGTCATAACGTTTTCACGGAGTTGGAGTTGCGGCCTGACCCTTACCTCCCACGTTCCTGCTAATTTCACCGCAAGTCAGTCCTTGTTCAATTTATTAGTCCCAAGCGAGTTTCAGAAGCCTGAACCAGTTTTGGCTGACCCTATAGCCCGACAATCGCGTTCTTCAAGCGCTCCCGTGGCCCTGCCCACCGTTCTGGTCCTTCTCTGCCCCCCCCCCCCCCCGTCATTCCAGTTGCCAGTGTGGTGCCAAGCGCATTCGAAGTATGCACACACTGGGGGACAAGAAGCCCACTCCCCTGAGCTGTAGCTTGTCATCAGATGCGGATGTTTTTATTATTTGATCGCGGGCTTGTTTTTCAACAGACTGCAAAAAACTTTCATTTCGTATTTCGCGAACCCTCTCTCGTTTGTTGAAGGTAGGAGTTGTTTTGACCGTGCATCTTAATACCGATGCATGTCCGCAGTTTCCTGATCCTGTGTACTTGCTTCCGTCTGCGTGAAGCTCATTGCCGCGGATTAGAGATCTCTTCGTGGTTGCGATTCCGACACCTCCTGGATCTGCCACAAGGATCTGTCCTCCTGAGGTAGTTTTTCTCCGTTTCTTTACCCACAGGAGATGGTTTTGTGCCACGTAGAGGCCTGTTTCTTACTATCACTCGTCCGTTCCCCTACGATACTACCGAACCCCCCTCCCAAGCTGCCTCTTTAGCTCAAGCCTTATCACACTTCGAGAGAAAAGCCAGATTCCGCAATGATTACGTCACTGTTCCCGCGTGCTACTTTTATTGCCTTCCCCCCCGCTCACCAAGATGACCCAGTACCTGCCAAATGAGGGGCAGCGGCCTACTTTCAGTGCCCCTACCGTCTGTATTCGCGCTCTGTGTTTCCTTACCCCAAGCTTTCATAGTGCGTTTTGTTGTCGGTTCCCTTCCTCCGATTGCTTTGTCTACGTCCCCCTAAACCCTTTTTAGCCTGCATGTGCGATATCTGTAGAAAGGAGCACCCCTGTCTTTCGTGACTGTGCGTGTCGACCATGTTGACACAGTGATCTTGAAAAACAGTGTTCCATATTGCTCCCCCACTCGCTCCCTTCCCTTTTGCTTTTAGAAACGACCGAATTTTTTTTGTGAGTTGTCCGTCCCAGTATTCATTCCCATATGTCATTCGGCTTCCCAACACCCCTCGCGCACTCATTTTGGCGTCACTCTCTACTCGAATCGCTAGACCCACTGTTTCCTCAAACGTTTTTGTACTCCCCCCTCCTACGGGGTTGTTCGATCCTTTTCCCTTGTCCCGACCCATGTCCACCGTTAAGGCTGCTTTCATACCCTTCCACCACCCTACCCTTTCCCCCTTTTCGCATCATAGGCTTCGGTGCCACTATTTCCTCTGCTACCCTTCCCATGATCATTATTTTCCCGACGAGAGCTTTTAGCTTACTGGACAGTTGGACAAGATATCTCGTGTCCCTTCCCGAGTTATTACGACTGGTGATGGTTGGAACACGGTTCCCCCTGCTGCATCAAGATCCGCCCGTTTTCGTCCTGCTCCGAGACTGGAAGCCTCCACGCCCCCCCGTGACAAGTATCCCTTACGAGTCCTTCGGGTTCTGAGAGGCACCATCGACCTTGGTGTGATTCAGACTTTTTCCACGTATTTCTCATAACGGTTGGTATCATCTCTACTGAGGCTGTGCCTTTGACCTCCCCCCCTAACAAGGCGAGTGTCGAACTTTAGGGCCCTGAGTCGGTACAAGGGTTTACTAAGCACCCTGATTGACAACAAATTTGTTCCATCTTCGGCGACAACGTAAGCATCGGTCCGTAGCACTTTTTGACGCCACCCGGTAGGGTCCCTTTTCCGACAGTCCCAGACTCTGGACCCCCCTGCTTATACCCTCCCCCTGTCTTCACATTAGATGCTTGAGGACGCCGTTACTCATGTGCTTGGAGATTTTTTCGTTTTCTTTCCCCCCCTTTTGTTTCCGGTTTGGGTACCCCCGCCGTTTGATCGAATGGGGGGTGGGTTGTTTTGTTGTCCTTCCGAGTTCTTTTTAGCTTTGGATTTGGTAGCCTTTTTTTTGTTAGCTTTATTTGCCTTCAAGCCGACTGCCCTATAGGACTCGTGCTTGCATCCCGCTCCCCCCGACAAAAAAGACTGAATCTCTCCCCCCCCTTCATAAACGAAATAGA
>Ga0179591_1273804_pt1 | contig 18756 bp, 6 predicted proteins | sample CZOMad2_1_08_16f_FD_182891 | JGI IMG/M metagenome (GOLD analysis project Ga0179591, IMG submission 182891) | Vadose zone soil fungal communities from Angelo Coast Range Reserve, California, USA - CZOMad2_1_08_16fungal (PacBio error correction) | ecosystem: Environmental > Terrestrial > Soil >... | reverse complement strand
CTGTGCCGACTTCCTAGTCCCCTGGCCTGGCGTCGCCCCTTCTCTCTTACAACGCCCTCATTAGTTTTAGAGTTGACCCGATTCTCTTCAGGCTGCCGTGAAATGGCTTTCAAAGTGCTTCATTTCGATCCCTTGCGCCTTTCCCCTCGGCCCCCCACCCCCGCAGCTGTCACTATCGTCCGCGGTCCCCCATGCCTGATCCCTGATGGACGTCGGTTTTGGCGTCTTTACCTTTTCGTCCCTTCTTTTCGTCGCCTTCCCCAGGACCCTCATGGTCTTCCTCGACGTTCGGTTATTGCATTGGAGCCCGGCCGTCCGCGGGGGTTTGCGTTGAGGGCGCGGTCCCGGCAAGCTCTGTACGCCGACTGCCCCGTTTGGATACCAAGACGATTCCTTTTTCTACCACACTGTCATTCTGTACCCCCCCAGAAGGTCCCCCATCCTGTTTGATTTTGATTTCCTCACGTCGCGACGTTATTTCGCATTCACTTTTTTCGAACTTTGACGCCATGAGCGTCTTTTTTCGAGATAGGTTCTTCCGAAGTTGACCCTGCCTTTGATTCCTCCCTCAGTGTCGATCTTCAGTGCCGTCTTTTGACGTCATCGCCGCCCTCCCAGGTTAAGATCGTTTTTCCCCCCCCGCTGTTCCCGACCCCTTCTGGGCCTGAAAAGCTTTACCCCCCTCAACACCGACCCTGATGCTGGCTTCAAGTCAGTCCTCTCGCCCCCCCCCCTAGGTTTTTCGGCAGGCATGAGTTTTTTCCCGCACGCCACGCCGAGAGGACCTTTCCCCCCTTTGATTCCCCGCGTTGGACTTCAGTAAATATTTTCCACAGGCCTCACTGGCGGCCCTAGCTCTTTCCCTCGCATAGTAGTGGCTTGTAAAGGAGCTCTTCGTGACAGCCAATAAATCCCTACTGGCCTTAGCCGTCAATTTTTCCCTTTCCTTTTTTCCGAGGCCGATAAGTACTCGCCCTTCGGATCGCCCCTCCCTTCCCCCCGCAGAGGCCGAGATTTCAATGCCTCCTTTTTTTTTTTGAATGTAGAAAATCCTAGGAACTGATATAGCATTGTTTCTTTTTTACGAAGCCGTGTCCCGACCCCCGCCCCCGGGTCCCTCGCAGGGCCCCCCTCCTGCGGTTCATCTTACAATGCCGCGCTGAGCGAGCTGAACGGGCTGAAGTCAAACCTCCGATTCCGATCCCGATCGCATATAGTTCGGCTCCCGAATTTGCCAAGGCATCCCTGCCGATTAGTGCTAACTCTTGCTGGCACCGGAAAACCAGTGAGGACCGCTTCGACCAAAGGATCTTCCCTTTGACGATTTTTCGGTTTCCCCCTTTCCCGGTTATAACCCCCTCCTAGGCTGGAGGAGGCTGATCTGCCGTCCCCTCCAAAAGGTCGTTTTTTTTATCGCCCAGAACCCACAATCCTCCCTTCTCCTGGTGGAGGACGTTTTGCGCTTGCATATTTGGACAGGCATCGATGCCCCCTGAGCCCGTTGTCGTAGGCCCCCGTATAAACCTTATCAGATCTTTAAATCCCGCCGTTCGAGTGGATAGACTTTCTTGTTTTTGTCTTGTGATGGTCCACCCCTCCTGGACTCTTTCCTGTTTTGAGTTTCTTTTTTTCTTATGCCGCCAAGAGACCTTCGCCCTTTAGGTCAGGCCGGCCCCCTGTCCTCCCCTTTTCCGGACGTCCCCTAATTCCCCGGCTGATTATCAGACGCGAGTTTTTTTCAGAACCTCTTCTCCCTCCTCCCCGTGTGGGGTTGAGTAGCGCTCTGTGTGCTCTTTTTTGCTGGAGCACTCCCTCGTGTGCTGCCCGTCTTCGTTTGTCGTTAACGGGCGTGATACGGCGGGCCCTCAGGGCCGTAATACTGTGCGTTCCCGCTCAAGGCTGCCGGCCCTCCGGCTTTTTCCCCCAGATGCTGTGCCTCGCGCCCAGCGTTGCTCCGCCATCACGGCCTGCGCCTTTTTTATTTGAAGAGCGGGATAGGTTTAAGCTTTTCTACCACGACCCTGAAGGAACTTCCTCGGTTCAGGTGCACACCTGACACCCCCCCACCGCCCCCGGTCGTCCCTCCCAAAAATCGAGTCATGTTAACTCAAGAACACCTCTCCGCTTTCCATTATCGCCCTTTCCCCACGACTTTGTTGTTTCTCAGGTGACCGCGTCCTTGGCACCACGAAGAATTTGACCCGACCTCGTTAGAGTATGTTTTCTCTCGAGCCTTTCCTCCGTTGTGTGCGTGCATACGCTTTCCGCTCCCAGCGGCGTTTGTCCCAGATGGACATTCCCGTCCTATCTGAAAGACTGGGCCCTAGACTTATTTCTTTTATACGGGTAAGATCTCTGCTAGACTTCTTCCCGACACAATTAGGCCTTTCTTGTTGCCTTCACCCATCAGTTTATGTTTTCCTTGAATGTTCCGGAATGAACCTGAGTCCCCACAGAAGCATGTTCGTACCTCTGCCCGTATTTTTAGCCCCTGACGAGGTCTTGCATCTCGTCACCCCAGGCGCCGCTGCTTTCCTGTCCGGCAATTCAGAAGTTTGCTTTACTACTTACTTAGTAGTTTTAGGCGTCCCGCAGTCGTCCAGTCCTAACCTTCAGGCATGGTATTTTCGCAGAAGGATCCTGGAAGGAGCACCCTGGATCATCTACTCCGTAGGCGCATGGTTGACGCTGTTTTTGTTTGTTTTTTTTCAGTAGTTCTCTTTTGTCGTCATTTTAATCTTGCTGCGTCGCCCCCTAGCAAGGAACCTTCCGAGGAGAGGTCTCGGCCTGTTACCTTTACCCTCCACCCACGTTTCTGTTGATTTCTGGTGTTCTCCCCCCTGCCAGGTCCCTCTGACCTCCTTCCGCTGAGCTTTTTTTGAAGTCCTCGGCCCTCGAAGCGCCCTCTGAGGCTTACTTTCCAATTTCCACCGTTCCCGACTTCTTTCCTTGGTGAAGTCAAATAGCTTTTTTTGTCCTTCCCCGTGTAAAAGGATGCCCTAACTTAGTGCCCTTTCTCCCACTTATCACCTCTTAAAGCGTGTTTCCTGTGTACGGCAGCCAGCTTGCTTTATTCCGTACATGTTTGGCCACCCCGGGGCGCGCGATCCGTCTTTAGCCTTTTTTCTTTCTCTTGAACCATCCCGCTGGGTAACATTCCTCTTAACGATAGAAAGCTCTAGTTTTTCCCTCGTCAGAATTTGGCCTGCTTTCCCTTATTCATCTGATGCCGGTATTAGCGTTGCCACTAGTGAAGGGGTGAAATTTTCTGACCCCTACGCACGGTTTGCGGATCTCTACCAGATTGTTCAAGCTTCTCGCTTCTTCGGGGGTGTTTTTTTCCCCAATAGTGTACCAGCAAGGCGCGTCGACGACCCTCCTCTTCCATCCTTTGACCGCACATCCCCTAGTCCGTCCTGACTTTTTCTCTCCCGAGACTTTTTTCATGTTTCGTTGAAGTATCTTGCGTCTGATAAAGGCCGCAGGGTGTCGGAGGGATACCGGCCAGGTTCACCCGCAGGGCAACTACCTTCCGTCATGGTACCTTGATGAAGTCTGCCTGTTCCTTGTCGAAGATCCCAGACATGGATGCCGTTTTAGATTGCTCCGACAAAAGCCGATGGCCCCGCGTCAGTAACTTTTCTCCCCTTGCTCGAAGGAGGCATTCGCAGCTTTTCTTTTCGAGAAGAGAAGGCCGTCCTTCGCTACTCCGGTTCAAATTTTAAGGTTCGCTGATCAGTAGTACCGAAGATTTAGGTCAAGCGCTAGAATTCGCAGCCATTGCAGTCGGAGCAGGAAGGCAAGAACGGTTAGTGAGAGGGGGGGCCGGATGGGTTGACATTTGAGAGAACTGGAAAAGAAAACCACGGTCGGGGATTATAGTAGTCGGAAACGCTGTCCTACTCGCCACTCTGAGAACGTCAAGGCCCCTCGCCGCGTGACAATCCCAGCGAGGATCTGAGAAGTGCTTGAGACTGGGTTACCATTTTTCTATTTTCGCGTCTCCACAATTTCTGACAGTCCAACCACTTTACAGTCTGTCCGCTTTGATATTGTCTTGAATCCGGCTTACTAGCGGGACCTATTTACCCCAGACCTCGAAACAGGATTAGATTCGCACCAGGAGCCGTACGGGAATAAATTTGTTGTTTACAAGCGCAGGTGGGTGTTAGAACTACATTTCCCCCCCAGGAGGCTAGCCTGTACTCCCTCCAAAACCGAATTTGGGATCCAGATATCGATATCTGAAGCATCACGGGGCTCAGAGCCTTAATAACGAGCATCACGGAACTCCTGTCAAGGCACTTATTCTTCCATTGAGTCCCCTCCAGTGTCTGCCTCAGGACCCGTCCGGAAACGCTCCTCCTGATTTAGTACTTCGCTCGCTTCGGCGATCTACTTAGATTCTTCCCGAACCCCAGTCCCCCCGACCTTTATTTCGATCCTTCCAGTGCTGGCTCCATGAGACTTTTTCGGAGTTGTTCTCGAACAGCTTGTGCCCTTTCCCGGCCTGATGAGTTCCTAGACTTTCGGGGTGTAATAGCGTGCCCTCGATCTCACCCTGTCCCCCTTAGGATTGAATACCCGCAGCGTCTGAAGGCTGCCCAGTGTACACACTGGCTCCATTGAAGTGTCTTTTAGCCGGTCGAAATTCGCGGCTTTGTGAGCGCTCTACGCCTCTTCGGCTTTCCTTCCCCCGACTACACATGGATATCCTTCAAGGGAAAGGTTTCAATTGCGCCCTTATCACCTTTCCCTGGCCATGCCGTGGTAACGGGTTTTTTCTTAGTAGCCCCTCTTTTCCCTTGTTATAGATGTTCGATTGAATTCGCCTGAACTTGATGCATTTTCGTGCACGGATGATACCCCGACCCCCCTGCAGTGTATGCCATTTCCCGCTTTCGCAAAACTTGCCTTTAAGCGCTCTGCAGATGGTCTCCTATCCGGCCAGTCAGACCATTCCTTCCCACCTAGCCGTTTGCGGCTCGCCGACCCATTCGCAGACTCTAGACACTTCTTACCCCCTAAGAGTCCTCCTGATCCTTTTGACCCTCGGAAAAAGACCAACCTCAGTTCTTTACACAGACGTGTGAGGCGCCCCAGTTGTAGCGTTTTGTCTTCCGAACAGCCCGATTTCACACGGCCACTACCTTGGACCAGGCCTCAGGATTTTTACAGATATTTGCGGGACCTCGTGTGGTCCTTCTTCCTTGCCAACCACGTGATTAGTCAGCCCTTCGATATCTCCAGCTTGGTCCCTTCTCCATGCGGCTGACGTTGGGAACCTCCTGCGCTTAGCGCTTAAACTCCAGGTTTCTTCTGCCATAGGTGCCCAGCCCGAGGGTCTTCACCTCCCCCGGCCGTCTTGGAAAGGATGTCTTTCGATTCTCATTTTTCAGCCGGAGTGTAAATCGGGTCTCTTTAGCAGGTCGTCCTAGTGGCTGGAGTCCGTTCTTTGATTTTTGCTGGACTGCCCCCCCCCTCTCCGATTTTGATTGCCAGTAATGTATAACCTCTTACCAATGTTGCTGTCGCTTTGCTCCCCCGGAGGGAATTCCACGATAGATTAGGTCTCAGACTCTGTCCTTTTTATTTTGCCAGTCGCTAGCCCTGCCGTGGACTTCATAGATTTGATCTCTCACGAAGCCTGTTTCCTTTTCTTCCTGGAGAAAGGATTACACCTTTCAGGTCAAGTTTTCCCTAGTCCTGCGAGAGTGGGAGCCTTTCAGTTGCATTTTCTTCACAACAAGGTTTTTTTACCATAGCGGTTGTGGGGGGAGGCACGATCGTTTGTCTATTAAGTCGGGCCGGAGCTCTTCCATCAGTTGAACCGTCGGGAGCTCCCCCAAGTCTCCGCCACACAAAAACCCCCCATTCACTTCCGCAGCCGGATAAATTCGTAAGAAGAGCACATGTGGTGCCTTCAGAGTAAAAGCCCAGCACTTCTGACGGAATCTGTTTCAGGTGCCGAGTGGAGAGAAGTATTTTTCACGTAGTTGGTTCCAGGGGTTCCCTTGTCGCAACGCCAGCCAGAGTATTCATCTCCTACTCTCCACAAACTCAAAGACTCTACTGAGGCGGATCTTTTAGCCCCCCTTGGTTATTTTCACAACCTTTTCCCCCTGGCAGTGAGTTTTGCCCAAGAGAGCCGATTATGAAACAGGCATTCCCCCCCAAAGGTGGTCTATTTGATTTTTTTTTCCTAGAATTGACGAAGAGTCGATTCGGCGTTCGGGTCGGGGACGTTTCCCCGGTCGTGACGCGACTACGTAGTACCTTTTTAGAATGGCCCTTTTCTCCCTCGGAGCGTTGAAGCCAGAAGGTACCTCTCTCGAATGAGCCAGGCTCGCAATTTGCCTCCACGTCGAGGCTGACGTTTCCGTTTCCCGTCATTTCTGTAAGAAGTTTTGACCCGCCCCACCTTGTGTGTAAGTCGTTCTTTGTTTGACGGCGATGAGAATGGCGATAGCATTCCTAGGGCCTTCCCAGTTACCGGAACGTGCTTCTCTTTCCGGGTTTTTACTTCTGCTGCGATCTCAGCCTATTTCTCTGCGCGGGAGCTCTACGTTGTTCTGGCTTTAATGTGCCCCTCGGATCGCCGCGCCGCACAGAAAGCACTTTGTTCTCAGAAAAAATAAGATCCTTTCCCTGTGTGGTTGCGATTGGTTTCCTCACAAAAGTTTTCTGTTTCTTTCCTTAGCTCCTCGATGGCCTCTGTTCCGTACACCGCCCCCCCCGTCGCTCACGCTCCGCTCAGTGGCCTGTTCGTCGCGCTGCCAGTTTCCCGGTTTTTAAGGAGTCTACACGGCCTGGCGTTAGTTGCTGATGCATTGCGCGGTTCCCCCGTACAACACGGGCGGCTTTTCACTCGGCAAGACGATTCGTCGCGATTTTACTCACGGAAACGCCTCCCTTATTATGAGGAGGCGGCGTCGTCGCGAGCGTACGTTTTTTTTTTTCGAAAGAGCCCTAGTCCCTTGGCTATTATATCCACCGACTTCCTTAGCAGACTCATTCCTTGCCCCCCATCAGACGAACTCTTAACGGCTCCCGGTCCCTAAAATTGAGCTTCCCTGGGTCTCGGGAAAGAAGTATCTTTCCTCTTTTTTCGTCGTTTCACCAATCCCAGCCTTTTCACACGGTGAAAGATCCCCCCGAAGAAGTCCATTTCCACGTGTGTCTTTCCAGTTTCCCGTCACGGCGAGTTGACTTTTCGAAGTTTAAAATCACCTTATAGAACTGTGTTCCCCCCCTTTGACGACATTACATGGACGAAGTTTCAGTGCTCCCAAGAATAACACGTGCGCTTTTGCAGCTCAGGGTCAATACTTTTTCGGCGAGACGCGATTAAATAGGGTCAACCGAGTTCCCCGTGATAGTTCCTACGTAAAAAGAGTTTTTACCTCCCCCAGAAAGGAGTATCCTGAGTCTATGGCGGTTGTCGTTATTAAGGCCAATGACCTGCTCCTCGTACTCTTTTTTTTTCTAGGGCCCGTTGACCTTTCTTTTCAAACTTTTCCGGCGCCTGCGGACGGCTTTGATGTCAAACGGACCTTAGTCCCGCCCCGATTTCCCATCTAGTGCCTCCTTGTAGCGTTCGACTTCTCTCGGCTAAGATCATTGAAAACAATACGAGATCGAGAGCTGTTTTTCCCTCCTTTCCCCCCAGCGGAACTAGCTTGCTCACCCTTTCTGTGAGAGTGCTCCTCATGAAGAGGGGTCGAAATTGGTTTTTTCATTCTTTTAGTGCTTTTGTGCGTCCCAGCATCCCCCCCCGGTGCTCTTTGCGAACAGCATCATACCCACCGCCGTCCTCGCGTCCCCTTACTTACGTGCTACCGACCCTCGGCGTGACTTCCACCAGAAGTGGACGCCCGCGCTGAAAAGTTTACCCCTTTGGAGTCCGCCGTGCCCGATTGTTTAAAGTCGTCAGTGTCGCCTTGACCCTGCAAAAATGAAAGACGCTTGGGGGCTGACTATCGAATTTTCTTTTCCTCGTCGCACAGGAGACCCGCAATCAGTAGCCTCCCCCCGCGCGTTTTCCGCGGGACCTCTTTGGTTTTTGCCCCGGAAGTGTCCGTCCAGGTTTCGCGTTCTCCGAAAAAGGCCCCTTTCTCCCCCTTTCGCCGCACGTACCCGGATGTGCACCCTTCACCGTCGGGATTGGCCTTGGGGACCCGTCACAGGGGTCCTGTCGATGCCCCCACTGATTCTCGCCGGTTGCAGAGCGGGGACGGATTTGACCCCTGCTAGAGCTGCTTTTCTTCTGTTTCGCGAAGACTATCTACCAGCTAGAGATTTTTCCCTCTCGGATGAGTTTTGCGAGCCTGCAGTAGTCAGCCAGGGAAGTGTCATCTCTCGTTACCCCGGCCTTACAGGTCTTCGACGGATTACCAGTCCTAACCGGGCGTCTTCTGCGACTAATAAACCTGGCCCACTCCTTTTCCCCCCTGCGACTCCTTCCTAAACTTTCCCCCCCCTGGCAGGTGACCATGGTCGCGACGAGATTTTTTTATGGTTAGTATCCATCCTCGTTATTCTCCTGCCTTACCAAGCAACTTTCCCCGTCCTGATAGAGGCGCAGCCCCCTTTTTTATCAGCTCACCCGTTTCCTCGCCCTGCCTTCTGCTTATTCCTTTAGAGTTGAGCTTCTCGCTGGGTATTGAATGTGTCAACTACCGCTCGAACCCTTTCCACTTAAACCTGGTTGACTCCCTCCTCCTCTTAGAGGACCACGCGCCCCCTTCTTTCGTTCGAACGGTCAGCCCTTTCCGTTTACAGGATAAGCGAGTGTTCCTCTCAGCAGAGGACGAGCAGCGATCATTCTGAGTTCCCCTCTCCCTAGGATTCACGAGGTCGCCTCCATGTGTTGACCATACACTCTTGCCTAGCGCACGCCCGTAGAGTTTTCATCCTGATACGAGTAGGCCGAGGCCCCCTTCATCTCTCTAAGGACTGCGAGGTCTTACCATTGGGTCGGGATGCCCTTACGATCATATAGGGGGGCTCCCCTGCCAGGCCCCCTCTAAGAACAAAGACCCTTTATACGTGCAAAACAAAACACAAACGTCCGCCGCCGTTTCTAAGCTTTTTAGTCTCTTTTTTTTTCGCTACGCGCTCCGGACCCTCGCACCCCATCCTCGAGATCCCGGTGCTTCTCCTTGACAATGGTGGGAGATCTAGTACCTCGGGCCAACCACGCTCTCGATTATCAACTAAAATGCACTAGCCACTATGTTAGTCGCTGTGTCCCTTCCCGTAGCGTTTTTCTACAATCGATGAGGCTCCTCTGGCCGAGTTTTTCCCACCCCCCCTGTTTATGGGCATTACCTCCTAGTACCCAATCGCCACACAGATTCCTCCTTTTCCTGGTTCTGCTTTCCGAGTTTCGGAATCCCTTCAAAGAGCCCACGTCCGCTGCTCCCCTCCTTCACGGGGAATTTACATTCCCTCTGAGACAAGGTGCTGGCCCCAGCCCCCCGAGCCGCGCTACCCTACCACAGGATGATGATCCGTCAAAGTCGGTGTTTTGTATGAGTTGCCCACCAGGACAAAAGTCGATGAGTTTTGCTATCTGAGAACTGCCTCCATCCTTTTTTTTTGGAACGCGGTCTCTTTCCCCTGTGAGGTAGCCGCCGCCAGCCTTCCGCTGAAAAAATTATCGGTCTGAAACCCCCTACGGCCAAAAGCTCGTAGTGCCAGCTCGGAGTGTCCTGAATGTTGTGTTTCAAGGAATAGGATTCATCAGTTTGCCTCTTATAACTTTTCTTGCGTGCGGAGAACCCACAAAGCGAGAAGCGTCGCTGCCACCCCTAGTTTTTTTTTCTGATCTAACGGGAAAAAGATGTATCTTTTTAGTTATACCCTCCTGAGTCAAGTTATTTGTAGACTAGATTTTTACCTGCCCATCGGCATGTGCCCTACTTTCAGCACAGGTCTGAAGGACCCCCTTCCTTGGAGCTTCCGACCCTTTCTCTCTCCGAGGAGGCTCTCTAGCTCCCAAGACCTGTCTTCGCCCGGTTTGAATAACGTCCGATAGTCGTAAACCAGAGATGCGTTCACCACCCTCAAGACTTGGCTCGGTCCGATGGGCAGCACTTCGAGTTTATTCCATCACCTGGTATGAATTACGCCTCCTGCTGTCTTTATCTAGTTTTGATCGCCCCGACCGTTCTTCCTCCGTCTAGACCCTTGGTCCTACGCCGCGTATCTTCAAAACCTACCGGCTCGACCTAGGAGCTCTCGTCGGGTCACCTCGTCATGTTTTTTTAACTCCTAAGACCCAACACTTGAAACCCTACGGCGAAGTTTTTTCCACCTGGAGATCATAGCCCCATAGTCCTGTTCCCTACTGAATAAGAGATTTCAGTAATATAATTCCCTTCCCCACAGGAGAATATTGAAGCCTTACACGCCTTCACCCGACATCCGACCTGGCGTCCGTCTTCCGAGTCGCGGCGTTTTTATTCACTTTTTACTTTATTTGAAATCCAGTCCCCGCCTAATAAGGTCTTCCTAATTCTTAGACACTCGCCGGGATGTAGGAATACCCTCCCCCACGAGCTTCGCACATTTTTCTCCTATTACCCCCGACGATAAAGGCCTTCTTGCTCCGTATGCAGTTACAACTCGTTCACTAGATTAAGACATACCGTAATTAGTTCCTCCGCCCTAAAACTTACCCTCCGTTTCTGAATTGTCAACCCATGCTTTTTCCCCTTTACGGCGATCACCTAGCTGTTGGTAAGTTCTTCCCACTCCTTCAGTAAGAGTAGCGAGCGTTCGCTGCTGCAGCCACAGGGGCTTGACAAGGAAATCCTTAGCTCTTAGTTACAGATTTTTTTATCACCCCTCACCGAAGAGACGAATTGGCAAATAATGACGAGGTTCGAATTTCTTCACGTTTCCTCTCCAGGGTAAACCCCCCCCTCTTGCGTGGGAGCTTTCGCTCTATGCGCCCAGGGCTTTTTTTTCCTTCCTACAAAACCCCTGTTTACGGCCTCCTTGCCGCGCTGGTAGCGGTCAAGGCCCCCCGCCCGGGCTAGAGTGTTTGGTCGCGGCCCTTAATACCCGACCAAAGCGGAATTATGCCCTCACTGATGCCTCGACCCCCTCTTTTCGGCTCTTTAAGCCGCTTGTCAAAGCATGACTTCGTATTTACGAGGTTCTGCTCCCCTTAGGCTTACTAAATGGCCCGGCTTCCAGGCCGCTCCCTCGGTATACACGCTCGAACTGCGTCGGTTCGTGGGACGAGGTCATTTAGCGCTCAGCACATCGCGCTTTCCTCAGGGTTGTTGTGTTTGTGTTTATGACGGTGAGGATGAGAGTTGTAAATGATGACTCTTGTGCCCTTATTCGTCTTGTCAAACTTATCACGAATCCCCCAGGTGTGTAGGTGTAGTCCTTTTATAGATTCCCGTCCTTTATCCTGTTAAGGTGTCCTCGGAGTGCCTATGTAAGGAACCTAATCCATTCAGGTTGTTACCAGAGGCTGTCCCTCGTTACAAGTCTGACAGTAGTTTTCACAGAAGTTTGCTTCTGAGGGATTGCTTTATTCGGTTAGCGTACTTGCCCGCTCCCCGAACTCTCTCCCTGGATCTTTCTGGCCCCCCGCGTTGTCCGGCGGTTTCCCCCTCACCCCGCCGCCTCTTCCCTTTTTGGGCGATCTGCCAACAAGACCAAAGACCCTTGATTTTACCCTTCGTAAGACTCCCACCCCTCATAGGGTGCCGAATTGATACCTCTACGAAAAGGCGTTCACTAAGTCTTGCAGTAGGTGTTATGCCTTTTCCTCCATTTGCCGTTTAATCAGGTTTAGACTTCTGCATCTGGTTCGATTTGGACTGATATCAGTTTAGCTTCCTTTATGAAGCCCTCTAGGGCCCTCAGTAGAAGAGGATAGGTTGGAGTACTGGCGACTTTAGCTCGGGGTTCAGGAGGGTACTCTAACTTTTATTTTTGCTGTAATAGGTAGTACGTCTTAGTTTTTCCTTCTCAGCATAGACTTGAGTCCCCTCCCCCTACGGCTATTCTTTTAAGACGGAAAGAGTTGCGTAGTTCTTCGGCTCCTCTGAAAGTTCATTAGTTTAATTTCACTCTTTGTGACGGTTGGAGTTGTCCCGACTAAGTCTAAGTACTTCTCGGGCATTCCAGTCGGCGTGATCTTTCTCTAGATTTTTCCTCCTGGGATTCTTTTCGGTCGCCTCAGTTCCTGGAAGGCAGATCGTCCTAGAATACCGGTCTAGTTTCCCTTTCTGCGGTTGTTTTTTTTGTTTCGGTTATTTGTTACTTCTTCCTTCGTCCAATTGTGAGTCATGAGCTCTGAACAGCTGGCCCTGCTTCCAGAAGGCCTGCCCGTCCCTTTCTAAGATGTTGGGAATAGGCGCTTGAACTTGCATCTCCTTTCCCTAGTGTTTTTGGTTGTTTGCTTCTTAGGTGTCGCCAAGGCCCTAGGTTTCAATCGGTTTTCTTCCGCTTCATAGGCGTCTCCATATTCACTTGAGACCGGCCTTGAGTTCTACCTCTTCGCAGTCTTTCCTCACGTCGGTCAACGCCTTCACCCCCTCCCTTCGCTAGAAGAGACCTCGCACGTATTCTGCCACGGTGAGCCTAGAACTTCTACTGTAATACTATTTCTGAAATTGCCTTCTTTTAAGAGTCAGTGTGGCCGCTAGTACCCATTTAGAGAAACCCCCTGTTATGCGCGAGATGATCCTAGAACCACCGTCGCAAAGCTCGACCCGGATCAGGACGATATTACTCGTTGAATCTTCCCTCCCCGAGGATGGCAAGTCTGCCATGAATCTTCCGGTCTTACTTACGATACCTCTGAAGGAGGGACCTTATTCTAAAAAGCATTCACCGGTTGGACCATTTTTTCGTCTCGCCTACGTCATTTTGGTTCAATTTTCTTTTTAGCTCTGGGTGGGCCAGACCCGACTCCCATCCGGATATATTTTAGCCACCTTCTTACCAGACGAGTACTCCTTTCGGCATAGACGACCCATGATTCCGTGCTCGACTTCCTTGTCGAAGAACCCAGTAGGCAGGGTTTTGATCTAGGCACCATGGACTCTCTCTTAGAACTGAAAGAGTCCCCCTATCTTAGAGCTTTGAAGGGTTCAGCGAAGATAGACCACCGTAATCATGGACGTGATAAGAAGGTCTCCGATTTGGGGTTGTCCCGTGCGGGATGTGTGTTCAAGCAAGCACCCTTGTGTCCTTCTTGTAGGCGCATGCGGCCTCGGCTTCGGCCGCGCCAGATATACAGCTTTAGCGACTCCCTTACTGCTGAGATCTATTTTCCTCCCTTTCTGTCAGGTTCACTTCGGTCATTTTCCCCCTTTTGTTTTCCCGTCTCGCAGTAACATTGCAATTTGGTCTCTTTTTGTTCGTTTTGGTTGCCCGTTCTGTACCCGGAGACCCACACAATTTCTGTCTATTTTCCTTTGCCGCCTCCGTCTAGCTTCCCGGAGCAGTATCCCTTCGACTCCATCCTCCCCTCATTCGCCCTCTCCCTTCCTCCTGTGCAGTTGCGTTATCCCTGGTCAGGGCCCTTCGCGATTCTCTTCCCAGTTTTTTCCCCGTCGACCACGCCCCCGCCGCCGCCTCGCGTGTCTCTTTTGTATCTTTTTTTCCTTCCGCCGGCGTCTCGCCTTATGCTCCCACCTCCTCGCACGTCTGCGAACCCCTTCCCTTCCTACTTTCCTTTTCCGGGCGGTGCCCATATTAACGCTGGGTTTTTTTTTCTCAGGGAGGAGGTTCACCCACCCTTTTGATGGTATTCCCGTTTCCTCCCCAAACCCCTCCTTGCTTTTGCCGCCCAGCTCCGCCGGCTTCGGAGAAGTGTGCATTTCATTTAGCTCATCGGAAGTCGCTTTGTACTCGGGCTCCTTAGCGGTTCCCCCTCAAATGGAGGCCTCTTTGTCCTTCGGGATGGAACATACTGAACCCCTTTCGATGCGGTATTTCCTCGCGTTGACGTCCTATTTTCTCGCCCCCTCTGGGCTTTCTCGCGTCCTGTAACGACGTTTTCTTCTTTATGCTCCTTTGGGCGCGTCTGTTCATCCTCCGTCTTCGCTGGGATCTAAACCTTTTTTTGAAGTTACCGGCGAATCTGGTGTCTTCCGTAGTTGACCCTAGTCATCTGATTCCGCCCCCACTCATCGCTCTGTCGTGAAGACTAAGGCGAGTGTCTCTTGTTGAGGTATCCCCCCTGGTTTACTATTCTGGTTGTACTGTTGAGTCCCTAGAACTCCCATTTTTGCGTTCAGTCCTTCCCGCGAAGATAGTTGGATCGCCAAGACCCCCCTCAAACCCGCAGCGACCGGTTTCATGTCTTTTCTTTTGTGGATTCCCTTAGACCGGTTAAAGGGCCACCCGTGGGCTTTTTCTAGGCTCTATCTCCCCTTTTGTAAGTAGGAGGGAGATGACAGTCTCTGCATACCCTATCTTTCAGGTTCAGGTCAAGAGAGGACGACACGGCCTGGTTGTTGTCTTGTCAGCAGAAACCTCGAGCTAAACCCTCAGGAGAGCTGAATAACGAGTGTTTTTTTTTCTCACATATCTTTTCCTCCCTTCAAAACGAGAGCATTACCTAGGGCAACCGAGCGTATGCAGCATTCTTCCGATTCGCCCAAAGCGCCGCTCCGACAGCCAAGCCGTGCTCCAAGTCTCTCTGGGCGCCCCACCCTTCCCCCCCCTAAGTTCGGGACAACACGTGTACTGGAGTCGTCCTCTTGTGTCCAAACTTTCCTTCCCTCCGCTGAAGTCACTACAAAGCGAGTACGCTTCCTTTCTTCCAGAAGTTTCCCTTCCCTCTGCAAGATTCTCTTGTTGTGGCGCTTTCGATAGGTGGTTCCCCTTCTGATCCATTCCTCTCGACCAGTACGTCTTCCCCAGAGCCCTTCTTTGCCTTGCCTCGGGGACTGCTCCGCATTGAGAGTTTCCCGGTAGCCAGATTTCCCGATGGTGCATTTCCCTTAGGGCCCCGGAAGATATCGAGCTTTTTACTTCCGTCCGGAGGGTCCTCCCTTTCAGAATTTTGTCTTCTCAAGTACTGGGTAGGAGTAGGTTCGGGTAAGTTTTCTGGTGATTTTCTCCCCTGGGTTCTCTGCTGATTCCTCTCTTCCTTCTTCTCAGAAGGACCTTCCACGTTGCGCGCGTTAAATTTTTTGCGTTGTCCTCTTCGCTTCTTGGGTTCTCCGCTCTACGCGTTTCCCCTCTTTTTATTTTCCGCGTCCCCCCAGCGTACGGCCTTCCGATTTGTCGTGGCTCCGTTTTCTCCTTGTCGCCTCCGCCGGCGGGGCCTTGGTAACCGCACGGTCAAGTTTTCACACTCTCCTTCTGCGGACGGTTTCTGTCGGAGGGGCCTTTTATCCTCCCTTTTGACGGAAATCCAACGCCGACTATGTGTTTTCTCTAGAGACTCACAGCCGGCCGGTCTCTGCGGTGGAAAGATCCGTTTTGATCTCATTCCTCCCGAGCTAGTTCCCCCCTTGAGAAACCGACCCATCGTGGTCTGAATTACCCTAATCCCCCCCCTTCGCTTTCAGCCTTTTAGGTTAAAACGGCGGGCGACATAGGTGGCTCTTCCCTTCTCCCCACCTTCTTTAGTCGTGTCGTCGGTCCGCCGAGAAGTCGTCTTCCCTTTTTCTTATGTCTTTCCTTTGACGGTGAGGGATGAAACACTATCTTCCTCCTCCTGGTGCGTGAACTTCTCCCCCAAAAGAGTCGCTTAACGAGTAAGTCTTGGTGCGGCTTCGACTTATGCTTTCCCCTGGTAGCGTTGGCCGGAAGTCTTTTCCTCCGACTCTTCTATAAAGTTTTCTTCGTTTGCTCCACTAGGTAGGCCCCTCTCACCGCCGGAAGCACTTAACCCACGTTCAGAGGAGAGAGTTTCACCCTTTTTGACTCAGCTTGTTTTTCTTTCATTCAACCTCCTCAATGGTGGTCTTGTTACGTAGACCCCTTGCAAATGTGGAGAGCCAATCCGCCCCTACAGAGGTTTAGCGTCCAGGGCAGCTGGGAGGCTTTCTTTCTTTTAGGATTTTTTTTTATTCTGGCTTTTCTCTTGGCTCTTTACGTGCAGTTGCGGCCGTCTACCCCCCCCCCCCGCCGCCTCCGCCCCGCCACGCAGCAGCCACAGCAAGTTGCTACCTCAACTTCTCCTCCTCCTTTTCTTTGTTGTTGTGAGTTTATAAAATTGCTGGCGGGCGGCTCGAGGAGCAGGAGTCTGTTCCCTCTCCACCCTTCACCTTTCTCTTTTTGCAGCCTTCTCTTCCTGAGGACAGAATGAACCCCTAGCAGCCCGGTGAAAACGGTAAAGAGTAGGAGGCTTGATCGCACAAGATGTTGACCTGGTCAACTCAGTCCCAATTTCTTCCTCATATCTTTTCTTAAGCTTTCTTTCTCTCTAGAAAAAGGATACTCCCCGACGCTACTTGGTCCATGCTTCGAGTTCGATTTTTGCCCTGCTCCTTTGCAGCGCCCTATTAGGTTGAAGTTTCTTCTCTCCACTGCACTTTCGCGTCTCCAGCAGGGACCCGAACGAACCCCTCCCTCGCCCCGGAATACCTTTTTTTATACTTTTTTACGAGTTCCTTCTGCCAAAAGGGGAGGCGGTCCACGCCGTTTTTTGTATTTTAACCCCCGACCCCCGCCGTTCCCTACTTTTCTCCCTTCCCGATACAAGAGCCCTTCTTTCAGTTGGACCGTGCGTCGACTCGTCAGGGTTTCCCCCTTTCCCGTTCCCCACCCCCTCGCCACTTTTCCTAGAAGAACCTTTCTTCCTCTGTTCGCGGCGAAATGAAGCCCGAGGAGCTTTTCCGTTTCCGCGTCTTAGAACGGATTGTACCCGTTCTTACGGCTCGTGATCACCCCCACCTCTCTTCTCTCCCCACCTGTGATGCGAGTTTCAGGTCCTGCCGGCGGCTACGCCGGTACTTCCCGACCCCCGTTCGCGCCTAGGCTCGGTTGGCCTTTGCTTGTTGGCCTGGGCCCTCCTCGTCAGACAAGTCAAAGGCTTTGACTCTATCACCTCGAGGGAAGGCCCCGGTAGAGATGAGATCATCGCCCGTAGTTTCCGACCCTAGCTACTCCTCTCTATTTCACCTGGTCCCGCTGGTTGACAGTCTTTTGTTTGCCGAGTTGATTTGCCGCGATTCTCATTTTCCCATTTTTTTTCAAGCGCCTTTTGCGCCCTCCAACCCCCCCCCCGGACCCTCTCTGAAAACCGGATACGGAGAAAAGACTTTTTTTTCTTTCGGACTGAACTTCCCTCCCCTTTTTGGAATTTCAGACAAGGACCCCTGTCTCTTCTTCAGGAGGAGTTCAGTTTCAGCGTTGCAGGCCCTGACCCTCCCCGCGTTGGGTTTCTGTACGAAGTCAGGCTCTTGTCTCTCAAGGTGAACCAGTCCTCCCCCGTAAAAGAAGGGTCATGCTTTCAGATCGTGACGTCCATGACTCGTGCCAGTAACTCCTTGTCTGAGGTCGCCCCCGTTCTCTCTCCACGGGTTTATTTGTGGCCTCGTAAGTTTTAACCCCTAACCGTTTCGTGGTGGTTCCTTACAGCCGACAGTCGTCGCCCCCCTGTAGGTCGTTTCCGATATGTTCCTGACCCTCGAGGATTAGCAAGAAGGGTGCAGAAGTATAGTTCACAGCCTTAAGCCGGTTTTTCCGTCGGTTTTTGCGTATGAAGAGAATCCCAAAGGGATCCTAAGAGAGGTCACCTCCTTGAAAGGGTCTCCCGTACCCACTGCTTCTTTAACAGCATAGGGATAAATGGCAGTGTTCACGTGCAATTTCCAGGTCTCCTGGCCATTCCCGCTTCACCTGACTGGTTTTTTCCCTCTGCAGATTGGTAGGTTCCCTTGAGATGACTCTACGATTTAGAGATGCTTCCAGCCTTGGGAAGAGTTATCGGATGAGAAACCTTTCCACTACATAGTTTATCCTTCCTGGATCACCTCCCACCTCTTGCTTACGGTCTCGGGCGGAGGAGGACTCTTTTAATTCCTGTCAGTCTCAGGACACCAGATAGCTTCTGACACTTCCCCCGGGGTATAGCCCGCCCCCGCTCCCATTTAGGCACAACTAACATCCTCGGGCGCTCTCAGTTCTTTGCGTTCCCTCCACCAGCGAGATGTTTCGTGATGCCCTCTTTTTTCCTCCGTCCGCATACAAGCAGCGAGAAGCGGACTTGGGACGCATCTCTGTACACGCTTTTGACGGAGGGCCCCGGGCTGTACTGTCCAGTAGAAGAGCTAAACCGCGCTCGTTCATATGCTGAGAAGGATGCGGTTTTTTTTCTGACCCAACAGGAAATGCCTGAGAGCCGTTGAAAGGCGCCCCCAATTAAAATGTATTGTTATGTGCGCCCTGCTAGCCTCTCGTTGGGCGCCTCTCGGAAAGAGAGAAGCTAAACGTTTATGGAACTTCACGTCGCCGCTGTTTTGAGACCTGTTTCTCTTGCTTTCCTAGTCGCGTATCAGGCTTTCAAGCCCGGCTCCCCTGCCACGCGCTCTCTGCGGGGCGTTTCTCCTTGTTTTTCCACATGGGGGAGATACCCACATAGGCATGCTAGGATAGCTAGCCCGCCACTGCTAATTTTACCCGACGTAGCGGTCGGCTTCTTTTGCCGTACCTTAGCGTCTCTTCCTTGGCGGAATTTCCCCAAGTTTTTTGGAGGCATCACTACCTCCCACGAAAACGCCGCCCACCATTCGCCAGTACTGTTTTCCATGCGGCATTTTCGGG
>Ga0179591_1325909_pt1 | contig 18757 bp, 27 predicted proteins | sample CZOMad2_1_08_16f_FD_182891 | JGI IMG/M metagenome (GOLD analysis project Ga0179591, IMG submission 182891) | Vadose zone soil fungal communities from Angelo Coast Range Reserve, California, USA - CZOMad2_1_08_16fungal (PacBio error correction) | ecosystem: Environmental > Terrestrial > Soil >... | reverse complement strand
GTTGAATGCCGTTCCTTGGTGTCCTTGCTCCACACCCCCACTGCCTAGGGATTGGGTTCCTGGTGCATCTTCTCTCCTCCCTTTTTGTTTTCTTTCCAGTTTTCCCCTCAACACACAGTCCTGGTACGTGCCCCCATGTTTGAACTTGTCCGTCATGCTTACCTTTTTTGAGGTTTGTATCTCTGGGCTTCGTTTGGTCCTGATATCCGGGTCTTTTCACCCCTTCCCTCTCCATTTTTTCTTTCAGGGATTTTTTGTTTTTCCCATTGGATCCCCCAGCCCTTTCGGTTTTTGGCTACGTTTCCCCATTCGGTTAATGTCATTAGATGCCCCTTTGCTTCAAACACTTCCCTGCCCCCCGTTTTTTTTTCTGAATCAGAACTTAGCGTTTGACCGTGACAATTTCTTTAAATCCTAGATTTCTACTTTCCGTCAAACATCTTACCGGTCAATAAGCTTAACTTTTCCCTTGTCCCCACTGTTCATCCTTTTTTTTTCTTCCCTTTTATACTCCCTTCTGGCACGGTTTTTTCCCCCTTTTTCCCTCACCTTTTTCCTTCACCTCTTTCTTTTGTTGAAATCTCAAGTTCTTGATTCTACCCTTCCCCCCCTCTTTCCCACCTTTTTATCCCTTGGCGCGCAGTCTTACTGCGCCCCAGTTACGCCGTCAAACTTTCGAAATGAACAAAACTTTTTCCTTCCCCTTTTTTGCCCACCCCCCCTTTTCCCCTCCTCCCAGTCTGTTTGGAAGGGAATGACCTGGATCTTGAATTTTTTTGTCTTCAAACGAGTCCCAGCCCAAGAAGTAACCCCAAACCGTGTAGAGGCCCGTCCCCCCCCCCCCATTGGCTCTCCCCCCGCCCATGTCTTCATAACTGACCCCCTATCCAGTTGCGGTCCTGCTCCGCGAACACGTTATTCGGTACTTTCTTTCCCGGTTTTCGCGGTGGCCCTCTACATACGACCCAGTTTTCTTCTTTCCGCTTTTCCCCCCTTGGTCCCTTAGTTATTTCAGCTTCTTTTCTTAACCGTTGATGTCCAGTAACGCACCGAAACCACCTTGTTGTGGCGCTTTTCTCCTCCACCGCCCTCCTCTTGCTTAGCCTTTTTTTCTCCCAATTTTCTTCCGCAAAAGTTTTTTTGAACCAAGTCTTTCCCTGTCGATGGTTCCTGACCTTTTTTTGTAGAGGTTACGTTCCCTTTTTCTCTCCTTCCTTCTTCTTTTTTTAGTTTTGTGTGGATTGTCTCACCGCCTTGAAGCTTTCTCTGGCGAGAAGAGGCCCGAGCCCTGGAGTCCCAACAGCAATGGATGGCCCTTTGGCCCTCTTCTCCCCGCTGGGTTTTCCCCCTTTTTCTTTTTCTTTTTTTTACTTCCTGTAGATTTTCAGTATTTTTTCTAACCCCTGCTTTTCATCCAAGATTGTTTGCTTGGATTTGCTTTTAATACTCGAATCGACCGACCCATGAACTAGGTTTGGACCCGTTTTCGGACCTCCCCCTTTCTTTGCTTTCCACCTGCCCTTCACTGGTCTTTACAGTTGCGTCTAAATCGTTCTGAAGACTAGAAAACGGACTTCAACCTTTGGAGAGCTTTGTCACCATCACTGCCCCCCTCACTGTTTTGAAGGTTACTTTCTTCATGGTTTGAGGTGTTCCAACCAAATAGGTTATCCCCCGGAGTTTTTGGTTTATAATCAAAAAATGAACCCTCCCCCCCCCCTCTTCCTTTTTCTTCTCTTTCCGTTCCCCTCCCGCTAATCCGTCTTTGCATAACCCGACCAAACTCCCCCCCCCCCTTCAACAATCACCCCCCCCTCAAGAAGTGCTTTTATCTTCTGGTATACCCACCACCCCCCTAGATAAGTAGGGAAACTCCCCCGTGGTTTGCCAGTTCCTTCTCCCTTCCTTTCCTTTCCCGTCTTCCTTATGCCCCCCTGTTCCCTAAGTCCTTGTTGTGATACATTTTTGGATTAAAAACCCCATCGGTACCCAACACAACTCTTTTGTGATGGATGTAGAACAAACCTATGGCGGGTCCCTTCCCCATGCCCATTATACGCATTCTTTGTCCTCTCACTATCCCCTTTTCTTGGTCTCTCCCTTCCCTGGTGGTTGTTTGCAGGTCCACCTGTCGTCTCGCCGCGTTCGGACGGTCCCCTTGCTCTTGGTTCTTCTTCGGGACCGACGAGGTTTTTCCCACCACTTTTCGTTTCGTTCAGTTTCTCTTTTTTGTCCACACACCCGTCGTTTATTCAAATTTTCAGCATTTGGACCGACGTTTGGATCTCAGTTTGCGTGTCCGAACCACCCTCTTTTCTACATTCCCCCCCCTTCCCAGAATCGTGTTTTGAGAGGATTTCGGATTTTATTTATTATCGATTTCACCCCTGCCCTTTGGCTAGCCCCCATGCTGCTAGTGTTTTCCTTTTTGTCTTGGGGTATCCACCCTTCCTTCTTTGTTGTGAACCACAGCACCCCCCTACTTTGTCGTTCCTTCTCTTCTTCCGCTCACTAGTAAGGTCCGTTAAATGCTTTTTTTCTCAGTGCGCTTGCCCCCACGGCCAAACCCCCCAGCCTTGTTTTTCTCATTCTGCTCCCCCTGCTGATATTCTCCCCGTCCCCATTCGTTATTGGTTCGGCCCTGGCTTTGCCGCCATGATTTGTTACCGCCCCATCGCCACTCGAATTTTTGGTGGTTTTTTCCTGACATGTCCCAAAAAAGAGCAGCTTCCCACCCCCCCCGGGCTGGAGTTGGCTACCTTTTCCCCTCCTCCTGTATACAGACCCCCCATGAGGGATGAACAATGGTTTTTTGAACCCCAAGGCTTTTTCTCCCCCTTTTTGGAGAACCATCAGAGTCCCCAACGCCTTCTTCTGCCCTTTGTCGAGTTTTTCGTTTTTTTCGTCGGGCCTCCGAATATTTTTCGTCTTTCCCTGGAGTTGCCCCCGTCTTGGTCAGTATTGGTTTTTGCCTGTCCCCCTTGATTTCACTCCCACAGGCTGCTGGATTCCCCCCCACTGTTCCTTTTTTTTGGAGTATGTTGTGGTTCTAGGATTTTTGGTGGCTCGTGGGTGCTTGTTTTTGTGTGGTACCCTATCCCCCCCACCGTCCGATCTCCTTGTGTTCTTTTCCTTTCTTTTTCCTGGTCCAACAAAGACTGCGACTCCGTCGTCTTTTCTCAAGTGACTACTGAAAGGACCCCCCCCCCTTGCCTGCCCCCCCCTTCCTTTGCTTTCCCCGATCTTTCGTCCCTTGGCATGCTTGTGCGTCGCGAATCGACTTGATGATCTTTTTTGACCAAACCCTTCCCCCTTTCCAACATACTCACGTTTGTGGACTGCTAAGTTTTTTTTAGTTTTTTTCCCCCCCCATCTCCCCACCCTTCCTTTACTCCCCCTCTTCCTCCCCCAAATGTCTGGTCCCCAAACCCCTTATTTTACAGATTCAACGGTTGCCCAACCAATGCGGAAGCCCCTCAACCAATACCCGAAACTCTCTTCCCTTTACCAACTTTGTTTTTTTGTCACTACCCCCCAGCGCCTTATTCCTTCCCGTCGAAACCCTCATGACAGTTGATTTTCAAGGTTCTTTCTGACCTCCCGTTTGGGTGCCTCCAACCACAGCAATATAAGACATTTCCTTGTGAACAGGACCAGCAGCGCCCCCTAGGGCGGGGGGTACTTTCCTCCCTAAGCCTTTTTCCCCTTTCCCCCCAAGTGGTTCACCTTTGTGAGTCAACTCTGTCGATTTGTCGGTTTTTTTTTAGCTCCCCCAAACTTCCCCCCTTTTTTTACTTACGTGGTGGGTAAAGACTTCATGTTTCCCGTGTGGTTCGGGCTCGATTTTTTTCTCTGTCTTCCCCTGTCTGTTCCTCCTCTCCCCGGGCATAGTTCCCCAGTCCCTGTTGTCCTTGCCGGAACCAAGTAACTCAGGGTTCTTTAAAGATTAATTTAAACTTAACCCCCCCCTCTCTTTTCCGACTTTCCGACTTTCTTTTTTTCCCCCATCCTTTTTTACCCAAAACATATTTTGTTTTCCCTTTTTTTTACCCTAACGATGCAGAAGGTACCCTTATTCTACTTTCCTTTTCCTTCTTGGTCTCCTTCTTTCTTGTTTATTTCCTTTCAGTAGAGTTTTGTCCCCTATCACAAGGCCTCCGCCTTTCCTTTTTCCCCTTCACTTTCACCTGAGCGTGCATGGTTGGTTTTTGGGTTCGACCGGCGAGCTTATTACCCTTTCTTCCCCCCTTTGTTTTCGACAAAAGAGGTCCCGGCTCTTGCATTTCCAACACGGATTTTGCGGTAGCAAGTAAGACTTATGTTCCCCCAAAACCGCTGCCTCCCCCTGGCACTTTTTCCCCCCTTTTTCCCCCATCTACATGGCATGCGATAACCGCGAACCCCCTTTGTCCAACTTTTGACCCCATTTCCTCCCCACCATTTCCTTCATTGGACCAGTGTCCTTAGTTTTTACGGAATTTGTACCCCAAATCTCTCTAACTTGTCTGCCCCGTGTATTGTCCCTTTCCCGTTTTTGCAACACCGGCTTTCCTTTTCTCCCCCTGCCGCCTGAAACCGTTTTTTTTCCCACGGATTCTCCCAACAACATGGCCCTGGTCATAGATTCAAGTTCCCGAGTTTTCCTTGGAGAATCCCCCTCCGCGAAGTTTTTTTTTCCCAGCTCGTGTATTCCACCAATCGCGTTAACACCGTCTGGCGTTGCTAAGAAGGTTATTACTCCCTGTCGGAATATCACGTTACCCCCCCCCCCCCCCTCTTTGGAAAGCCCCCTTCCCTTGCTCCCCCTTTAGAGGAACATGGCAGTGTGGGTATTCAAGCTCCCTTCTTTCCCTGGTTCCCCTTTTGGAAAATGACCAAGTATGCGCGATGGGAGAAGGACCTCTAATCTTTTTTTTCCCCCTGGACCCCCCTCCTCGTTAGGCTTTTTGTTACTAGGTGCATTGTGCAACGTCACAAATACGGCCCTTTTCCCTGTACTCTACGTCCAATCGACCCCTTTCCCCCTTTTCGGGCCCCACGCAGCCTCCTTTCGCATGGGTGTTGTTGTTCCCCTCCCCCACCCTTGGGATGCGGCCGTTTTTGCGCATCGGGTTCACTTTTGGGTTATCTTTAATTGATTTTTCTCCCCACTTTCCGGAACGCGGTTCCTTCCGCTCTTTTTTTTCCCCCCTCGTTGGGTCCGTCACCCCTGCACATTGTGTTTTCTTGTTTACGCGTCTTCCTTTTTTCGGGGCAGTTTTTCACCGACTCTCTCATTGATTTCCCGTACCCTTGGAGCGTTCTCCTGGGATAGTTCTCCCTTTACACCTTGTCCACATGTGGTTCCTCGGTCGGAGGGGGGAAAACTGTCCTTTCCGCCACTACATTTTTTCCCCCGCGTGGAAGCCTGTCTTTGCAGTCGAGTACCCCTTCCTCCTCCTGCTGGGGGCAATCATAATTCTTCGACCCGATTTTTGTTGTCTTCAGAGATTCTTTTTCCTTCACATTTTTTTTCTTATTCCTGTTTTTCTCTTTCCCTCCTGAGGAAGGTTATTCTTCGGATAGTGGTCGGTGCCACTCTGAAGCCTAAAACCCTGAATCATTTACACTTCCGATTCCTCCGGTTTTTTTGTTACCCCGAACATCCTGGTTGGCAAGGGGACTTTTTATTTCTCCTCTCCTCCTCCTCGTTTTTTGTTTTTTGCTCCTGATCCCTCCCGTTTTCACTGACAGTGCCTTTTCTTGTTTTGATACCCCTTTATAGTGCCGATTTTTTGACGGGGCGCTTGTTTCCGGTTTTTTCCCCACACTTACCTCTTTTTCCCACGTCCCGCGCCTTTCACACTGGCATTCCTTTCCCCCTGTCATCCTGATCCCGCAGGTAAATTAGAGGGTCCCAAACATGTGCTGCCTTTGATTTCTACAACCCCCGTCTTCCCTTTTTGTAAAACTCGTACTCTTTATGCCCTTCTACTCCCCTAAGGAGTCTTGCTAATATTCTGGCACACAACCGGCCTTTCCACGCTTTCCTGCCCCACATTCGGTGGGTTTTCCTTCCGTTCCCTAATCCTTCGCCCCTGTGAACTTGTGTACCTTCTAGGCGGCGTCCTTCACCGCGAAAGAGTAGCTTGCCTCTTTTCACAAGTCGAATACTTTCGTCGCCTGCCCGAAACTTTCTCCTGGCGTTTTTCCCCCCCCCTCCCTTTCGGCTTTTTTTCCCTCCCCGACCTGAAAAATCAAGTAGCCAATAGGAGTTTCGGGAATTTGGCTCCAAAAGACTCCAGTCGTAAGGTTCTCTTCTCCCCGGTTAGTCCCGTTTTCCGTAGTGATCCCTTCCTCCCCCCCCATTTTTCCTGTGTGGCCCTCCCAGTTAGTGCTAGTTTTTTTCCCCGGAATTGGCGTTCTGTTTGTTTCCAATTTTACACAGACTCAGGATGGTGTGGTTTGAATCGTGCCTTTTATACCCTCTTCGGGTGAGTTTCCCCATTCCCCAAAGACCTTTTTCCTTTATTTCTTCTTTTGATGGCTCCCTCTTCCCTTTCTTTCCATTTTTTTCCTCTTTAGACCAATTTGATCGGCTTTCTTACCTGATTGTTACCTGCGAACACGTCCCACGAGAACTCAGGGCCGGGTTTGCCGCGATTTTTGATTAACTGATCTTGGCAGTCTTTAGGGTTTCGGGTTTTCACCCTGACTTCTGACTTTTTTCAATTTCATTGGTTTATTCATTGTTCCTGCCTTTGAGAATATTTTTTCGTGTTGGGACGTGAAATGTCTCCCTTCGTTCCCTTCGCAGCCTCGATTCCACCCCTTTCCGTCCCCCTGTTGCCTTTCCCCCTTTTTTTATCGCTGGTTAAACCAGGGCGGGGTGACGTCCTTCTTGTTTCCATGTAGGAGATTCCCCCCTTTTTTTGGAACTGGCCCCTTTCCCTCCCTTTCTTTCCCTGCTTTTGAATCCTTTCATGTCCCAACCCCCCCCAAACCCGTTGCACTCCTTTCAGAGTCCCCTGTCCTGTTAGGGAAGAAGTCCCTCTCGCCCGTGGCTTTTTTTTGAAAAGTTCTCCCCCCCCTGTCCAGCAAACCCCTTTCCCTGCCCTCCCAAGGAGGATGTTGCAGTTTTGAAGGAGGCGCTTTTGGATTCAAAACTCGAGGACAGCTTTTAGTAAACTGAAGGAGCCCCATTATAGCTTGCTGTTTCTCCCCCCCTCTCTTTAGGACCCTTTTTTTTTTTTTTTCTCTTTTAATTCTTACTGACCCCAGTCCTTTTCTTTCTCCAGCCTTTTATATGACCCGCTTTTATTCGGTGGCACATGCCCAACCCGCCGTCAGGCGATTTTTTTGCCCCTAGGCTCCTGCTATCTACCTTTTCTCACTGCTCTTGTTCCTTTCCCCCCACACAACTAGACCCAACATGCTTTTCTTTCCTCAACCAATATGGAGTCGCTGTGCGCCTTACCAATAGCCGCAAATTGTTGACCTTTCCCTGCGATTTTATCTGGCTTGCTTTTTCCCTCCCTCGGTCTCTTGGAATTTGTAATGTTTTAGCATTGTCTTGGCATGGTTTTTGCATTCACCAGTTCCCCTTGATAATACTTGTCGCTTTTTTTCCGCGAGGTTTTGCTTGTCCCTTCCAAGCTGCATGAGTGAACAACCTTGATTTTGCAGCTCTACTTTATTCCTGCCTGTGGAACTTATTTTTACTATGGCTGTGACCGTCGATTGTTGTTTCTACTTTTTTCCTTTTCTTCCCCCCGTTTTATTTCTTTTCTCTTTTCCCCTTTGATTTTCACTAATCCCCCCCTCGAGACCCCACATCAATTTGGCTTTGATGGCATCCCAAGGCCTCTTTTTTGCTGGTGTTGGTCTTCCTCCTTTCTTGATGTGAAAAGTCCTTTTCCCCCCGGACTCAACCCCCTTTTCCGCTTTTCCCTTCCTGTCACTTTCCAATACCCACTGGAACGATACGGACGGTTGGGGCATTCACCCAACCACAGCGAGAGCCCGCCCCCTCTTTTGGTTTTTACTCACAACCCCCTTTCAACTTTGTTTCCCCCGCCTTCCTTTTTGCTTACTTCTTGCCTTTTTCTCAGACCTCCAGCCCCAAAGACCGGGTTCCCCTAAATTCCGAACTAAATCAGTGACCCGTTCCAATCGGGTTGATGCCTGGTAGTTTCTCAACAAACTCTTTCTGCTCCCCGCTTTTTTTTTCCCGGCCGTACATCCGATGTGCGTAGGGATGTGTTTTCACCCCAATCCCCCTACAGGCGGTTGGGGGACTATCTGAGTCCTTTCCCCATTTCACTTTCCAGGAACCAGTTTGTAGCGAATATGGTGGAAAGCAAGTTAGCCACCAGGTAAACTCCCCCCTTCCGTTGAGCTCCCTTATCTGTTCTCCTTCAAGGCTGGGTCCTCCCCCCCCTCCTCCCCTTTTTTTGACGTTTGTTGCAGTGCCCACCCCCCTGTCGACCCCTCATCTCCCGCCGCCGGACTGACGTGGTCTCCTGACATGGTCCTACAAACTTTCGTGGAGGGATGCCCTTTTTTTTGCAAAACACTTATGTTTTCTTTTTCGCTCTTACCCCACCGCCAAGCATTTTTCAGTTTGGGAGCCCCTGTGGCGTGATTCCTAATCAAGATATCCTTCCCTCCTCCTTTTTTGTTGTTTTCGAGTGTCTGGTAGTGATTATAGATTCCCCACCCTCAATCTAGAAAAAACTTAGGCTGGTTTTTACCATGATTGTGTTTCCTTTTTATCTCTTTCCCCAAGCTATGGTTTGCCCAACCCCTGCCTCTCCGGCCAATTGAATTTGTAGGGATACGGCTAAGTAGAGTTGATTTGAATACAGAATACTCTTTTTCCCGCGCCAGTCTCCGTTGGACATTGCTGGCCAACCCCTCGCGGTTCCTGCCGGTCCCCTAGCTGTTGGTGTTGAGTCCCCCGCCCCCCCCGGCCGAGAAACAGGCTTTAATTTGGAGTCTTTCCCCTTTCTGTCTTTCTGGTTCTACATGGCTGAAGAAATGTCTTTCGTACCCCTAATTCCTTTTTTCTGGCAACGTTTTGGAGAAAATCGCCACGAATATCCCCCCCCTCCTTTTACGGCTGTCCACCAATCCCTCCGTGGCCTACCCCCAAGTCTTTTTTTTTTTTTTTTGGGCCTTCCCTTTTCCCGTTTTTTAGTTGGAAGAGGAAACTCCGTTTGTGTGGGTGGTTTGGCCGGACCACTCAAACAGACTTTTCCTGTGTTTTACGGTGTTTTTTTCCTGTACGTTGAATGTATGCCCCCCGGTATTGGGCTCTTGCATGTCGTTCCGTTCCCCTAATCTTTTTCCCCAGTGACCCAACCCTGCATTGTGGGACCCCTTTCCCCTTTTTTGTTTACACCAAAAAAGCTGGCCCCGTTTTGTTTTCTCGTCTTGTGCTTTGGTTTTTCCCCACCCCCCCCCCCCCGCCGTCCAACTTCCCAGTTGGTTTAATTTCAAAAGAGAAGTTGAAGGTACTTTTCCGTTACTTTTCTCCCCCTTCACCACTCTTATTCCGGACCAAATGAATGACCCCCCCCCCCCGGGACCCTCCCCTGAGCGTTAGGCTTCCCCTGGTCCAGGAAGATCTGGATGTTTCTTCTCCTTCTCATTTACATTGATGTTGCCCAGTAAGTTTTGGAGCGATCTCCTGGTCTAGATCGGTAAATTCCAATTTTTGTCAACATCACGAACTAAAATGTGACCCGCCCTCCTTCTAGGACCCCCCCCTCAAAGACTCCCCCCTTTTTTCGACGTCCCCTAGAACCGATCCAACAACATGCGAGAAATAGCTCTTTACCCTCAGATGTTGATCATTCCTGTTCCTTTCTTGCCGTCTTCCCCTCCTTGCCCCACCCGAGTTGATTATCTGGTCTGAGACCCCTTGTGGCGACAAACCCAATGCGGCCTGCACCAAGAAGACTTTTCTCCCTTCCCTTGGCCCATTCCCCCCCCGGTCCTTCTTCCCCCTCGTGGAGACTTCGAAGCTGCCCCGCTCTTCAACCCACTTATTGTTCGGCTAGTTGTGGGAGGCGACAGCGGACATCCCTCTTTTTTTTTTTTTCTCCTCCCAACCCTCCCGCCCCCAGGTTTGGGCTTCGACTTTGGTGGTTTAACGAGCGCTGGGGAGATCCCGGCAGGCCGATGTCACGGTGCACCTTTCCCCTGACACTCTTTTTTTTGACCCCTCTTTGGTGCAACACACATCTCAACACGACTGGTTGCCCCGCTTCATCAAGTATCGTTTCATAGTTTGTGGTCTCACGCAATTTTTTTTATTGGATTTTCTCATTTTTCTTTTTTTCCACCTTTTTCCTATTTCCCCATGGGTTCATCTTTATTTTTTTTTTATGGTATGACTTAGGCTGGTTATTTCCTTTCTTTTCTCCTTCTGTGCTTTTGACTTTCTCTTTTTATCACCCCTCGCCCGCTTGGGTCTTCCTTTTTTTTGAGGACCGTGGCGCCCAATTTTAGTCCCGGATCTCTTTCTTCCCGTCCGGTGAGAAACCCCCGCCCCTGCACTTTCCTCGCCTTTTCCAATGTTTTGGGTTTTTAGTCGTCCCACCCAAAAACGCTGGAAAAGCCCTTTTCGTCCCCCAAATTGTTCCCTGTTCCTTTGATTTTTTTTTCTTTTTCCCCCCTCCCCCTTTTTCACCGCTTTTTTCTCCCAAGATTTCCTTGAAAAACCCATTCCCACCCTGACCCTTCCTTATTTGCTCCGGCATTTTTCTCCCCCCCTTCCCCCTCTCGTAATTGAGGGTTTTTTAACGAACACTTTCCCCCAACCGTTTAAGTTTTTCTGAACCGTGGGCCATTGTTTAAAACAATTCCCCTCGGCCCTTCGCTATTCCAGTTTTCCTTTCCCATTTTTTGAACGCAAAGATCCCTCAGACCCACGACGTGGTATTTAACCACCTTTTCCGTTTTTTTTTTTTTTTTCCACCGCTTCCCAGTGACCAGTAGGGCTGTTATTGTGACTCGGAACCTCCCTTCCTCTTCCTCTTCCCTTCAACCAGCTTAATTCCCCCAGCACGACCCCTTGGCTTTTTCAACCCCATGTGGGTCCATCAGTAATAATACCTTTCTTTTCAACCTACCACCCGGTATCTTTTTCCTTTGTTGCCCCCTCACTTTAGCCTTCTCTCTCACGGCTAAAGAGTCCCCCTAGTTTCTCCCCCCCCCCCCTGTAGGTTTTGTTTTGGATCGGGTTCCAAGGAAACCGTTCATTCATTTTTCCCCTCCCCTCTCCCCCCCCATCCCTGGTAGGCCCCCACAGTCCCCCTGAGAACTTCTGATTTGGTGCGTTTTCAAACTTTGAACGGTCGGTCCTCCTGCGAAGCTTCGTAGCCGTCGGCCTTTTCCCTCCTTGTCTATTTTAAGGTAGGTAGCCCCATTTCGAAAACACCTTTGTCTTGTATTTATGGCTATCCCTTTGTCTCGAGTATTGTTTCCCTCGATGTTCCCTTCTTTTATGCTTTTCCTTACTGGGCCTGACCCTGACTTACGGATTTTCCCCTGCTGTCCCTTGTGGAATTTGTTATTTGGCTGGACTGAATCCCCCTTTTCCGATCTCCGTTCCCCCTTCAAACAGTTTCCCTGAGAGGATTTGGACCCCACTCCACGTGGATTCGTCACTTTTTGGAATATGGGTGGTGACTCTTTCTCTTCTTTTGCCTCTCCCCCCCCCCCTCCTCTCTTCTATCCCTTCATTTTGGGCCCATTCCCCTGATTTTTTACTCTTTTTTCTCCCTCTTGGGCGCACGGTGTTTCAGATAACTCCCCTTCAACCGTCCCACTGCCCCGCTCTCCTTGGTCTTTGCAACGAATGACCCGGTTGTGCTTTTTCCTTTTGATACGGAGTTTTGGGTTTGAAACCACCGGCAAACCAGCTCTTCACGAAAACTTGCCCCTTTTACCCTTTCTCTTCCCATTCCTTTTTTTTTTTCCCCCCCTTCCCCGCCACTTTTTTTCCATTTGTTTCACTCTCCTTCTCCCTCCCCCTTCTTTGTCACTCATCTTTGTCCCTTGCCACAGTGCTTTTCGGGACCCCACCACCTGCCTTATCGCGTTTTGAACTTTTCCCTTCTGTCTGTTGCGGCGTCCTCCTTTTTTTCCCCCCTGTGGTTTCCCCCGTACAATCAATCCCCCCTTCACCCCGCGCTTTAACCGGCCTTTCACCTTCTTTCATGCCCGCGTTCAGCGTGTACCCTTTTCTACCTTTCCTTGGCTGTTCCGACCCCCTGCTCTTTCTACCTAGTAAACCCTTTGATGCCCCCCTTTTTCAGCAGAGCTTGATTATGTCCCTCCGCCCCAAACATGGCGTTCAACGCGTCGAAAAATGTAGGTGTCCCTCCTCGCCCCCTCCCCCGTCTTTTTCCCATTTTTTCCCGTTTCCCGGATCGCCTTTTTTCGGATCTTTTTACAGGAGCATCCCGGCACGAGCTGTTCCCAAGAAATCGTAGTCGTTTTAGAAATTCCCTCCCCCCGTCGTAAACCCACAATTGATTTTCCGTTCCCTCAATTTGACCTCCCTCTTTCACACCTTTTGTCTTTGTTTCCAACTAACGGGTTCGTAATGGTGCACCACTTAACCACGGCGGCCCCCTGACTTTTTTCAGGATCTGCAAGTTTTCGGACGGTTCCAACTTTCCCTTTCTCCGACTCACCCCCTCGAATGCGTTTCTTTCCCTGACCAGGTTTTTTTTCTTCGGTGGCTTACTGACGCATTTTATGTCCTGGATGCTTTACAAACTGACCCCGATTGTTGGTTTTCCCCCATTGTTGACTCTTAGCCTTATTTCTCCCTCTTCTTTTGCTCATAAACCCTATCTCCGTGATTTTCAGTTTCAAACACTTATGCCTTTCTCTCACCCCTCCTTTTTTCGATCTTTTGCAGGGGATGTGTCCCTGGTTTTAAGATGTTCACCTTTGCCTTCCCCTCCTCTTCCCCACGTCCCCTTTTTTACAATCCAGGGCCTGTTGGTTTGCCTCGATTTTTACCCCCCTGACTTTTCCCTTCCAGTTTTCCTTCACTGTCGTGGAATGGACACTCTCCTATTCCTTTCTTTTTTCAATTTCCTTCGCCTTCCTTTTTCTGATTTTTTCGAAAGTCCGCCGTTTTTTTGATGTAAATTCGCCCTCCTTTCGAGAGACCCCGCTGATAAAACACCAGGAGTCCAAAAGCGGTTTTCCAAATTTCCCTTTTTTCATTTTGAACTTTTTTTTTCCATGTGTTAAGGGGAGGTTCGTCCTCGTTCCTTTTAGGTGTTCCCTTTTTTGTTCACTGCCTTAACACAGGCTTTACCTCGTTTGGGGACCGAAGTAAGGTTCACTTTCCCCCCCCCCTTTGTCACTCTCAAGGTTTTTTTCCCAATCCTCCTTCCCTCTTTTTCTACCCAACCCCCAGGTTTGACTCCCTTTCACTCTTGGCTTTTTTTCCTGTTGCGCAAGGTTTTTTGTCGAAAAAACCCTGCATGCGAAGTAATCTTTTTGTTTTTTTTTTTTCCTTGCTTCCGCTTGTTCCTCCCCCCCTTCCGACTCCAAAGAACCCATACGTGACAAAACTCAACCAACTCTTGCCTTTGCGCGGTCTAACCCCTTCTCCCCCGAGGGACATTCGACGGGTTAACTTTCTTTTTGCCTTTTCAAAAAGTCCTCTTTTTTCCTAATCCCATTATTTCTTGTCCCCCCTTTTGAGTTATGTTCTTTCCAGTTTTTGGCCATACCCCTTCCGGTTTCGATTGCATTTCCGTATGCGATTATAGCCCTTTTTTCCCCTCCCCTCCCTTTTACCCCCCCCCCCCCAACCTCCGCCCCCCCCCTTTGTTTTTCGCTTTTAGCTGAAACCTTTTTTTGCTAATTTTCTTAGTGTTTGCGCCACACCATACGCACAAACTTTTTTGTCCCCTTTCCGGGCTCTCTTCTCTGTCGTCCGCTAATTGTTCCGCTGTTCCCTTTTCCTTTTTTCCTTGCTCCTCTCCGGTTTCTTTGGTTTTGGCCCCAAAACTTTTTAATAACTGCCGATACCTCTTTTTTGCTCTCTTCATGAATTCCCCAGATTTGCCTGCCCCCCAACAATGCTTCTTTTTTTCAACTCTAGATTAGTGTGGTAACTTTCTATTTTCCCTTCCCCCCCCCCCCTTTGGTTCATTTTGTGTTTATCTTCGCCCTTCCTTCCCACCTTTTTTCGGTTTTTTTTTTCCCTTTGATTTTAACTCATTCAGACGTGACTCCCTGCCCTCTGCTTTTTCTTTTCTCCTCTCCATTTAACCAATTTTTCCCCCTGGTTGTGGCTTTTTTTGTTTCCATATTAGTCTTGAGAAAAACGTAACCCGGCACTTCAACTCTCGCTTCCCCCCTTCCCCGGGCCCCCTTCCCCCCCTCACCCTGGGAATTGTCTCCTTCTGGACCCGGTTGTTTTTTACCCCCCCCCCCACAAACCCCCTACTTGGGGGGGGGGGGGAAAACCCCTCTTTTTTTTGGTTTTCTTTCCTCCCCCGTACACGTTTCCTACAAAGCCCTTCTTGTGGATCGCCGGCCTCATTTCCCCGCCACCCCTCACGATGACCCTAATTTCCGAGAGAACACTACTCCCAATTCACGCACGGCTTCGTTTTTCATTTTTTTCCACCCCTGGCTGAGGCACTGCGGGCCTACCCTTTCCCTTACAGATGTTTTTTCTTCCGGAGATTGATGACCCACCGTCCATAAGTTTTTTGTTGTCCCTTTTTCGCTTTCCCCTCAAAATAGTTACCCCCCACCCCTGTTAGTTAATTGGTCTTTTTTTTTTTTTTTTTTTTTTTCTTTCCTCATGGGGTCCCCTTGGCCCTTTTAGCACGACTCGAATGGGACCTTTCACCCTCCTGTTCTCTTTTTTCCCCCCTTTGGTCTGTTTTTTGTGGACCACGTCGACTTGCGTCCTTTGCCGCCTGGACCCCTCCCCGGGATGCTGAGTCTGCCTCCCGACTACCATTTCTTTTTTCCCCACACTCCTGCTTATTTTTTTTTTTTTTCCCCAACCAGAGGATTTTTAGGTCTGACTTCCATCCGTCCTCTTTTCCCCTTTTTCGAGTTTAGTGGGTGATCGATACACCATTCTCTCTTCACCCTTTTTCCCCTTCTTTTTTTTCTTCCATATATTTTCGTATATGCACCCTCCCTTTCCTCCACCCCAACACTTAGTCGGTATTGATTGAGTAGGGTGGGTTTTTCGCTACCTCCTTCCCCTTTTTTTTTTTTTGCAAAACCCCTCCCTTCTTCACCCCTTTGAAGTTATGGCCCACCCTCGTCGTTCCCTCCCCAGTTTGACTTAGTAATTGACCCGGCAAGTCTCGGATTTTTTCCGCTCCTTTCGCGTTTCTGTTTACCAATGAAAACACCCCCCCCCAACCCCCCCCCCTCCCTTTTCTTCCAGCTTTTTTTTGACGGCTCCCCACATTATTATGCTGGGTTCAAACTGGCTTTCAAGGCCTTTTTGTTGACTTTACAGAATAAATAATTGTGTGGCGGGCGTGTTTTTTTGGGTTACGATTGTATTTAGCTGTATCCTACTTATTTTCAAAACCAGAATCGGGGAGGAGTTGTATCAGATAACGTTTTCCCGCCCCCGTTTCTTTAAACCCTTTTGAAGGTGTAGTTGTTTGCCCTGACTGTTTTAATAACTCTTAGTTTTCCTGTGGTCGCCTTGCCTCTTTAACCGTCACTTCTTTTTCCCTTTGGTCTCTACGTTTTTTGTCGGCAGGGGTGAAATTTGATTCACTCTTTTTCGGCTCGGATGAGTTCTTGCACAAGGATTCGCAAACCACAGGACCCCAGTTTTGTTTTGGGATGTTTAACCAGTTTTAATGGTGTGGCTTTACCCCCCCACCTCGGTCTTTGGTTTTGCTGGCTCCCCTTCTTTGGGCTTTTTTTGTTGTACACCCTACACACACCCCCCCCCCAATTTGCCCTCGAGTCACCTTTTTTCCCTTAGTTCCCCCGTCTTAAATTTTTTTTCCCCCCCCCCCCAACGGCTGCGTTTCCTTTTTTCCCGCCGTGTCCCATTTTTTTACTTTTTTTTCTCGCCCAATATAATGAAGGCCCGGAAACAACTTTCCTTGCTTTTTTTCCCCCTTTTTCCGGCACGCCGATTTCGTGCGTGCGCTCGATCCCTCCTTGTTGATTTTTCTTTCCCCGGTTACAACCCCTTTGTCCCCCAAACGCTCTTTTTCCCCTCTCGATGAACGAGCCCAGTTTTTTTTTTTTTTTTAGTTTTTTCTTCTTCCCCCCACCATCCCCTCCTTCAAGACAGGAGTTAAGCAAAATTTTTTTGACCCACCCCCCCCCCTTCAGACCTTTTTCCCCTGATTTACCCTGCTTGTTTTTGACTTCCCCTCGTGACTGTATGTTTTGATTTCCCGACACCCACCCGCCTCACCTCTGAATTATTCACGTTTTTCTGTATCCCCGTTGGTTTTGCGCAAAAACCCACTTTTCGTCACTTTCCCTTCCGAATCCTCCTCCTTTCCCCCCCGTTTTTGACCCCATTTCAGTTTTCCGCCGAACCACTCGGCGGGGGTCCCGGAATGCTTCCCTCCCTATCTTTCAAAACCCTTTCCTGCCTATTGGGGAGGCTCCACCATTGCTTTACCCCCGATTTTTTGGTTTTCCGTCCCCAAACAACAAGAGACCCCTTTGTTTTCGAGTTTTTTGTTACCCAGTCCAGTCGTGCGTGATCCCGTCCTAAAGTTTGCCTCTTGCCCCCCAAGGCAAATCGTCCTTTTGAACCCCTTTTTCTTCTTGTCCCTGTCCCCACCGCGACACGAAAAAGTTCCCTACTCTCTTACTCTTTAAAAGTGAGCTAGACCAACGTGACAGGGTTTCCCTTGCATCTTTCTTCATATTTGTTTTCTCTTTTTTTTTTGTTATAGTATACCATTTTCCCCCACACTTTTTCCTTTTTAATTTGTTTTTTTTTTCAGTGCAACGAGTACTCCCCCTTCTTCCTTCCCTCGTTTAGCTGCATGCTGGTCCCCTTTCGCGTGTTTTTTTCTTTCTTGGCTTTCTAGATTTGGCCAAAAAACAAGAGTCAGCATGAACTGTCACACTCTTCCTTTTCTTTCTGCACTTTTTGTACACAGTTGTTGACAATTTTGTCGCCCTTTGGATCTGTTACTCTGTCACCGCGTACCTGGTAACAAATCGGTGCCTTTCTTCTCGTCCTTTAGACCCTCCCACGGGTTTTGTCCTTTGAGCAGTTCCTTTTCAAAACACTTCTTTCTCTGACCCAGCCCCCCTTTTTCTGGTTAAAGGTGACCCGTACACCATGGATCACTTTTTTCCCAGTTCGTCCCTATTACCCCCGAGGCCCCCTTTTTCCAAAACTTCCCACTTTCCCCCCTCTGGAACGGGCCGTTTTGAAGGAATTGTTTCCAATTTTTTTTCTCCCTCCCTGGCTTTCGTACGAATAATACTCAACCTCCCCCTTTTTTTTCCCCACGGCTCTCCAATTTGCCCGATTGAATTTTCACTTCTTTTTTTTTTTTTCACCCCTTCCGGGGCATTCAGATTCCCCAGTTCCCCCCTACCTTTTCAGGACCTCCCCCCCCTCCCACGCGAGGCTGCATCGTGGTCACCCAAAATTTCGCCTTCCCCCCCCCCCCCTCTCAGGCCTGTGAGTGCAGCTGACCCTTTGTTTTTTCCTTTTTTCGCGGTTTCTATCCCCTTTTTTACCAACGTAAAAACCCGCCCTCCTCCCCCTGCCCGATCCGGCCCTGGGTACGTTGTGGTTCCTCCCTTTTTCCCCTGCCTCCAGTCCTTTCCCTAAAAACTCCGTCTCTTTGGAAACTTTTTCACCAAACCCCACGCGAACCTTGGTTTTCTTTCTTGCGTCTTTGAGGGGAAGGCTCCCGATTATAAAACCTTTGACCCCCCCCCTCTTTTTAGCGTTGGTGTGGGGCATACCCAGGTCCCCCCCCCCCCCCAGGTCAGTTCATTCACGGTACCCGCCCGAGGCCCATTTGGTCTTCACCCACGTTCAGAATTCAGGGTGACTTTTTCTACTTCCAACTTTTTTTTCCTTTTGCCGCTGAACTTGCTTAACTTTTCTTCCTTTTGCGTCAGGTGGATTTCTTTTAAGTTTCTTCCTGCCTCCTACCCCTTCCCCTTTCTTATGGCTTGCTCGGTGTTTTCTCAGTTTTCTTTCCTTTACTTCATTAGCTTTCTGGTTGCCTTGCTTTGAGTTTTGGAACCTGATGGAGCCCCCACTTTTTTTACGTTATGTTGATTTCCCCCCTCTCCTGCATTTGAATTTTCCGATTCGCGGCCCTTTTTCTTTCTCTCGTTCCTTCGGGAAACTTTTTCCCCCTTGTTGTTGGAGGGGAAACTCATTTTTCCCCCCCCATTTTTTTGCGACGCGGGGGGACCCGCCTTGTTTTCTTTTTGTGCCTGTCGATGTTCCGTCATCCTCCCCAAGAAGTCTCTTTTTCTAGCCACCTGACTGGGGGAAGATCCCCCCCACGAAGTTCCGAATTTTGTTGGCTCCCCCACTGCCAATTTGGCCCCGCTTTTCCCCTCCTTTGGCTGCCAGTCCATCATTTTGCAGTTGTTTTCCCGGGCGCGGGGGACCCGTGATAGTACGTGGAACCGGGGGGTGCAAGGCATCTTTTTTCCCCCCACGCCTATTCCCCTTCGCGGATCTTCAGGTTGGGTTTTTCCCCTCCCCGCAATGTTTGTTGTCCACCTGTTACTTGACTTTTTT
>Ga0179591_1282910_pt1 | contig 18758 bp, 20 predicted proteins | sample CZOMad2_1_08_16f_FD_182891 | JGI IMG/M metagenome (GOLD analysis project Ga0179591, IMG submission 182891) | Vadose zone soil fungal communities from Angelo Coast Range Reserve, California, USA - CZOMad2_1_08_16fungal (PacBio error correction) | ecosystem: Environmental > Terrestrial > Soil >... | reverse complement strand
CTCATTTCCCCCCCCCCTTTTCCCCCTCTTTGGTTGGAGGTTGAGAAAGGGCTGTTCCCAAAAACCCCCCCCCCCACCAACGACGGGTGGATTGCCCAGGGTCCATGTTGTCGTCCCCTTTCCCCTACGATAAAAGGGACTTTTTTTTCCGCTACCTTGGTCAAGTGTCCTGTTCAAACCATTTTTTACGCAATCTTTCCCTGCGGTACCTTTCCCCCCACCCCAGCGCATGAGTGTTGACGCCCCTCTTCCTCTGTTTCAAATTTTCCATTTTCTTTGACTTTTTTTTTGCCCTGCCCCCAGTTTGGCAAGTAGGACCTGTAACGGTCCATGCGAAAGCCGGTTTTTTTGAAATCAATCAGCTCTCTGTTTTTACGCTTCCGTAGGACCCCCTTTTTTCCATATTCCCTACGCTACCACAGGACCCGTTGGCAGCCCCCCAGGCCCGCCACCGTAATTGGTGACCATATTTACGCCCCCCCCCAATTTCTGATCGCGTCCCTTCTTTGGGATAACAAAACGATTCCCTTTTTACCCCCCACTTTTTAGATCCGTTTCATCCCTTTTCGCACAAATTTGGCGGGCTCTATCCGAGGTTTGCCCCCTCCCCCCGCTTTGCTTTTTGTTCCTTAGCCAGCGTTCGGGTTCTCTGTTCCCACGGAGTCCTGACAAGGGAAATTTGTTACCCCTCCTTTTTCCCGTATCTAGACCCCCGTCCACCTCATGCCCATGGGAGGGCGTCGGTCACTCCCTTCCCCCCCCCCCCCGCCGTCTTTCTTTTTCTGCCTGCCCCAGGTTCCAGTTCACTTGCGAGCGATTTGACCCGGCTGCTATTTGTTTTTCACCATCCCCCCTCGTAGAGGGTTTTTTCCCTGGCGCGTCGTCCGACTTTCCACTACCCCCGGTCTGGGAACCGGCTCGTTAGAGGTCTTTCTGCCTGTTTTTTCTTTTAACAGGGACCCTGGAACTGTTCGGCCATTTCTTTACCCTCGTGACAACAGAGTCGTGGTTTCGCAGTCTCTCCCTTTTGCATGTCACGTTGTCCAATTTGTTTTCCCCCTGGCTTTGGTTTCCCCCCCACCAATTGATTCTTTTGATTCTGTTACGCCCCTTCCTTGATGACGCGCTACATCGGTTCTCCCCCTGGTAAGAAACATGTATTGTCCCCTCGGGTCCCGTCCCGTCTGTTCAATTTGGTTTGCTTTATTTCCCGAAAGTCTTCAGGGCGAACCGTCGTCTTCTACCCATTTGCGCCCCCCCTGTTTGATCCGTGAGAGTGGACACTTCCTGCCCTAAGGTAGATCGGTCCCCTTGAACGTGACCCTTTTTCGTTCACAGCGCCCAAAATGAGAATCGTTTCCATCCAACGCCCCAGTGCCTCAGCGATGTTCGAGATTGATGTTTTGCTGGAACTTTTCGGATGTTTTCAGCCTTTTTTATCATTGCTTTTTTTCCCTTTTGCCTGAAGTCTCCCCCTTCTCCTCCCCTTTAAGAAAGAGTAGCCCTTTTCGTGGTCCCTGCTGGGACTCTCGGATCTTGCTCTTTTTCGGGGCATTCTGCGCTTTATTTCCCAAGACAAACCTTCGCGCACAGGGGCCCCGTTTTGCCCCTGTTCGCGTCAGCGCGCACAGGCCCCAGGCTGCGTTTCCTTCTTGGGGCCCGTTGCGTTTTTTTTAATTTTTTCCTCCCCTTCGTGTCTCCCCCCAACCTCGGTTTGATGACCATTTGATATGATGGGTTGATTGGGTCCCTCTTGACTTCCTCTTCGTGGGGCCATGTTTTTTTTTTTTGAAGACCCCACCTGGGTTGGGCCCGTGCTGGTTGACCTTTGCCCTGACATTCGTTTGACCCCCACGTCGGTCCTTTTTCCTTGTTTGATGTTCCCCGGTTTTTCGTAACAACATGCTTTTCTTGCCGGCTTTCCGGAGTCGCCCCTCGTCGAGTTGTTTTCCCCTTCTTTTAAGACCTCAACCACCCCCGGCCCAGGAGTTGTTTTCGCCGTTCTTCCAGACCGAAAGGTTTTTTCCCTTTACGGCATCGAGACTTTTGACCTTGGACCCCCCACCGCCGCCCCTGACTCGGGGTGGACCTTTTTTAGTTTCCCCCCCCCCTAACACAAGCAGGTTTTTGCTCTCGACTCCCACCCGTTTTTTTTTTTAGGCGACTGTTAGAACGTTCAAAAACCTCCCCCTCTTTCTGTTTCGTTGCTCCGACGACTTTCTTTTCTTCTTGTGAAGACTAACCTTAGTGAGCGTTACCCCGGGCCCTAGTTTGTCGGCCTCCTACTTTAAGGGTTGATTTTTTCCGTCGCCTTTGATTACATGAAATTCCCACCAAAGGTGAAACAGGTACAGGTGGACTATAACTGACAATCTTCCTACTTCGCCTATTAGACCCCCTGAGGCCCTTTCCCCCGATCCTTACCCAGGACGTCCAACCTTTTCTTTCTCCCACTCTTCCCCAACCAGGGTCTTTCACTTCTTTGGTACGCCTCCCCTGACGACAAAACCCAGGGTCACCAACCACCTGGACTCTTCTTCCTCTTGAGCCCGTGACTCGGGCCTTTTTGATCTTCTTTTTGAGTTGTTGTAGTACCCCCGCAACCCGCGTTTCCACGTGTCCCCGCGACCCCTCTTTTTTGTTGCAGTCCCGTTTTCGAGACACATTCTTTTCTCACATCCTGAAGGTACTTAGACCGGACACGAGCCTTTTTGCCCGTTTTCGCCATTTTCATCCTGCTCGTTCCACTCCCCTGAACCCTGTCGCCCTTTTGTGCTCCCGGCATGGCCACACTCCTTTTCTTCCCTGATCCCCTCTGCTGGTGAGATCTCCTTTTCCTTCCTTTTTTTTTAGAAGATCTCACCTCGATCGACCTTCCAGCGGGTTCGATGGAATGCTTTTTTTTTTTTGCCCTTTTTTGCACCTGCCCCGGACGGGTGCGGTGCGGGGTGGTCCATAGTTGTTGGGGCGTTTGTGATAAGAGGGCTTGGGGTACTGTATGTTCCCCTTTTTCCTGTCTTGTTGCAAAGTAAATTATCCTTGTATTAGTGAAACTTCCCCCCTTGTTTAGGCTGTACGGTTTTTCGACTGCCCTCCGAGGCTTGGGCCTGCTGCTGCCGTTTTTTCGTCGTTTCTTGGTGAGGTAACAAGAATGGCCTGAAGCGTAGGGCCCCCTCGAGGGGCCCGGGCCGGTACGCGTTCCCAGTCCTGTCTCGTTCTGGGCGGTGTTTTTCGTTGGCCACCTTTTAAGTGGGGTCTCGACGTTGACCCCCCTACCGCTTACTTCCGGTTTGCCAGGCCCCCACCTTTTTTAGTTTCCCCACAAAGGGACCCGGTTGTTTTTAGTTCTGACCGGTTTTTTTTTTCCCAAAGTCTCAGTACAAGTGGAATTTTCCGCGTACATGCCGGTGTTTTTTGTGTCGTCACCCGGTACCCTGTTCCTGTAATGTAACTTTTACCCCCTTATATGAGCCGTCGTCTTTCTTTCGTTTCCTTTGAAGACATTCTCTACTTGGTAACCCGACTGTTATTTAGGAGCGAAAACCCTCCTCGTCGGAGGCCCTTTGATCGCATCTTTCTTTTGGACCAGTGCGCCTACCCATTCTTCCTCCCCCCCGAAAAAGTTGGAGGGAGGTTGTACTTGTGACAATTCCCCCCCTTTTAGTGTTGATGTGGTGGTTTCCCTCACACACTCTTTCCCCTGTTTTCTTGTTTTCACTTTGCCTTCTTGCACGTCCGGAAACCCTTTTTTCTTTCTGGGTGATGATCCCTTCCCACTTAAGGGACTAGGCCGGTTTTAGTTTTCTTTTTTTCCCATGAGTGACCCACAATCTGACCCTCCCCCCTTTCAGAACTTTAGAAAGATCCTGCCCCCAATCGAGCCTGTTTGTAGTTGTTCCTGCAACGGTTTATAGGAACTGACCTGCCACTGGAAGTTTTGTTTATCCGAAGTTGGGCTTTTGAACAGTACTGTTCAAAGAGGGCCACCGGTTCTCCCTTTCGATAACGACCCCTTCCGGTCCGTTCCCCCATCACCAAGGTCATTGGTTTTCATCAAAGTCTTTTGGGCGATTCCCCCGATCTCTAAGCCCTTTGTGTCAGGTCCCCCCGCTGAATTTGTGACTCAGTCTCTGCCGCGTCTTTTCCCACTTATGAACCTAGATGTGACTCGTGTTTCGTTGGTAGAAGGGTATTCAGTTAGCGTGAGGATCTTCCTAGTGCGCGGAAGCTTTTCTCCTTGATCTTGGTTGAATGGTGACTGGCTTTCCTCGGCTTTCGGGAGAAAAATCGGTTCATGTTTTCGCCGGTTGCAACAGGTGGAAACCCCTCCCCCTGGGATGCCGGCTCGTTTGCTTTACCTAGTTAAAGGTTTACGAAGCTCGGGGGCTGGTGCCCGTGTCATGAGGGGTCCTTTTATTGGCGGTCATAAGACGTTCGTGTGCTTGCCTGACTCTTTTTCCCTTTTCACCGTCGATTCCTTTTTTAAGTGTTCCGCGCCCCTGACAGCCGGGGTCGCCCGAAGGGACGGCCCTCCCGTTTGTTTCAGTTTTCTAGGGGTTCCCCCGCAGAAAGAATTTCGAATTTCCGTTTTGACTTGCCGAGAGAGTTTGTGTTTTAAGAGTGGGTCCTTTTGGCCCCTTGCCGTAATTCCCCTGAGCCCTGCGACTTTTTTTTCCAGAAGTAGAGTTTCCCCCTGCTCTTTTGTGGGGTCGAGGTCTCCCCCCCGTGGGAAACCTTCCCCTCCTCTGAGTTGTGATTTCCTTTACCGCTTTCTGATTTCCCATTCGTTGAACGGACGAACCTTTTTCCCTTTGTTGGCAGGAAACCCCCACCGTCTACCTTCCCCTGGCTACCTCCAAGGACGGTGGTTTGAGACCACCTTCGAGGAAATTTTGTTTTTTTTCCTGGTTCCCAGACAGAGTTTTAGCTGTGCCCACCAATCTGCAAGATTCTTCCTTTTGACCCCAACCAATGATTCCCAGGGGGGGGGCGCTTGCACTCTGACAGTATTTTCTTTTTTTCGGAAATTTAAGAAGTTTATTCAGTCCTGGGGGCCCTTGTCCGGCGTCCTCCGGTTACCAGTTTTTGACAACCCCCCTTGCTTTTCTGGGGTGGGTTTTTTCCTCTTTAGTGAAGACTTGAGAGGGTATGTTCCTTTTGTTTTCATTTTCCAACGTTTGCATCTTTTTTAGCTTACCTAAACTTGCTTTTAATTTTTGTCCCCCGACGGAGGCATCATGAGGTCCTCCATAGTATGCCCCCCCTTCCCAATGTGTTTGATGATGTGCTTACCTTCCAAATATGGCACCTTCGTCCCAAAAACTTCTCATCAGATTGCCTTCCCTCATATCTGAGTGCCCCACGTCGGATCTGGCTTCCCCCCCAGTCAGGGTGTCGCTTTCCCCTTGACCAGCTTGAGACGGGGTGTTTATCCTGGAGGGGGCCTCTTCTTTTTTGGGGACCCGAACTCGAGAAAGGCGTCCTTACGAAGTATGGTTGGTTTTAAGGCTTTGATGTTCGACTCATGTTTCGACCACGTCTTTTCTTCCCCCTGAGGTAAACGACTGGCTGCCAACTGGTTCAACATTAGATCCCCAAATGGTGTTTTCCATCTGCCCTGATTGGACACCACTCATTCTTCGGGTTGTTCCCTGTTAACCGGCAAAAATTGAGTAGGAACCATGGTTCACAGCACGTTCCCCCTGTGTCAGCTGTGGCACAGGTTCGGATCCATGGCGACACAGAGGTCCACCGGTTTTAAATTCCCTTATACTTTTTTTTTTTTCCCCACGCCTCTCCACCCTTTTAACCACACCCTCGGAAACCTTTCCCATGTGCAGTCTTCTCTTCAGTTTTGTGTTTTGAGAGTCGGTCTGCCCACATTGTTAGCTGGGGGTTTTCTTCTGTTTTTCCCTCTTGCTGTTCCCACCCAATAGGACTTCTTTGACATCTTCCCTTTTGAACAATCCGTCGCCCTGACGCTACTGGGTTTCCTGCTGACACGTACTTGGTTTTTTCTTTGTCCTGGGACCCCACCCCTGCGACTCTCGCTTCGTCAAATTCCCCGCTCTCCATTTTTTGGGTTTTTCACTCCCCAATTGGGCCTGTGCCGAGCAAAATTACATTGGTACCCGGTTCCGTCCAATTTTGAAAGTTCCGGTGTCCCTTTTTTTTTTTTTTCGGTTTGCCCAGCCCCCTGGGGGTCGAACCTCACTCCTCCTGCTTCTTAGTTTTTTCTTCCTATGATATAGTCTGGTACCCAGTTTCGTTTGCCACTCTCTACCCCGTTCTCCGAACGCCCACAGGTTTCACCCGTTCCGTTTTGGTGATCGACCGCGTCCCACGGCAGATATTCCGCGCCCGTCTGGGTCGATGTCTCCTTTTTATTGGTCATCCATGCCAACGGCGACGGTGTCTTTTAACAGACATGTGAATGGTCCGCGCCCCTTCGACATGCTGGTTAGGGCTTCGACGCTTGTCTCTGGCTGACCCCCGGACACCACTTTTTTGACACTTGAAGTCATCCTCCCCTTGCCCACCCCGCCTGGCCTTCCCTGTATCCCTATCCTTTTCCCTTCCGTAATTTAAGTCGACTGTTCGTCTTTCCCTCCCCATTCGAGGAAAGTCGTGTTGCTGCTCATTTTCCCCCCCCCCATACTCCGGTTTGGTAGATACGTCTCTTCCTTCTAAGTACTCGGCCCCGGCCCCTTTTTTTCGCGCCCTTCCCAGCGTCGTATTATTGGAGCTTCATGTTCAGTATTTCCTTTGGGAGGGACAATGGCAACACGTTTCTTCCCATTAGTCATCCCTTTTTTTTGGCCGAAAAGTTCCCCCCGGTCGTCGATCGTCCCCCCCCCTGATGGATCTTAGTAAAATGGTTTTTCCTCGGGGCTTGTACACACAAACCACGAGCCCCATCCTCCTTCGCCCGTCTTTTCTCAGGGGTGTTTTGCGAACCTCGGACCGCGGCCCTGGCCCTGTCGGGTTTTTTTGCCCCCCGTCAAAATTATTCCTCGGACCGTACAACTTCTCAGGTTTTCCTTTTTCGTCGGACGGTTCAGTCTTTTATCTGTGGCCTCTTCCCACACATTCGTCGTTGTCCACTTTTGTGAAGATTCAGGGTCTCTCAGCCCGGCACGGCCCGGAATCTCACTTTCGATTCGGTAGTCACGAAGAGTCGCCCCTTGTCGGGTTCACCCCTGGTGGCGCAGTGGAAACCTCCCACACCTTTCCTGACTTCTGATGTCCGCTCTTTTCTTTCCTTTTTGGTTCTCGGTGATGTTCGATCCCTCTTGCAATGAGGTGCGACCGGGGACCCCTGATCAAAGAGTAACATTCTTTTTTTTCCCCCTTCAGTCACTTTACTCCCCCCTTTTTACCCCCCACGTCGGCCACGATGGGACTCCTACGGATTAGTACCTCCCCTCTATTAATGAGAAATAAACGCTCTCCTCTCTACCTCCCCCAGTCCTGCATGTTTTACTCGGTGCGGCCCCTCGTTCGGTGCCCGCTTCTCCAAACATGGCCCCCCCCCCCGCGCGGTGGCGAACCATCCGAAGAGTGCTTCTGAAGTTCCCCTCCTGGGCGGGGCTCTTGTTTCTACCTTTTGGGGTACCCCTTTTTTTTTTTTTTCGAGTCGATAGATGTAGATTTCGGCCATGTCTTCCACCTTTTTTTCCCATTTTTGCGTCATCTGGAGCCCCAAGCCCTCGGAAAAGTCGTTTTTTCCTTCCGAGCACCCCCTTCATCGTAACCCACCTGCGAGGAAGTTGTACGACTCCCGGGATCGGGCTGAGAGTTTTGAGGGTACTCGGTTAAGAACAATCCACCAACAACTATCCCGGATTTTTGGGGTTGTTTTTTTGTTTTTTGATAAGGATGAAGCGGTCACAGGTGGTCCTCCCGGAATCGCGCAATTTTTTCCCATCAACCCGGGGGCGAATCTGTTGATGGGGAGTCACAACACTACCACCCGTGTCCTGCGGTGGCTTTCCCCCCCCCCCCCCCTTTATCCCGACTCCAACTTGTGTTGCTTTGAAGATTGTTTTCTCTTTTTGTTTTTATGGCCCCCCGCTTGGAGTCCCCCGTCTCCCGTTTCCTCCCGACGATGATTTTTCTCCCCTTTTTTCGGCACTACTAAATAGACTCGTTTTTCTGGTTTTAGGGAAGACACCCCTCCCCGTCCGGAGTACCCTAGAACCACATGCCCCCCGGCCAACCCCCCCAAGCTCCCAGGTACTGGTGGTCTCGGGAATCCTCCCTCCTTTTTTTCTTGCCATTGTTTCAAATGTCCCCACTGTCGGAATTTTACCGTCCCAGACTTTCCCCCCTTTTCGGTATAAAATTGTTGCAACTTCGTCGTTTTGGTTCCAGGAATTCCCCCTCAAAACCCCTTCACTTTGTACACAAAACCATGGCCGAGACCTCTTCGTTTTTGGTCGCGGCCCCCCCTCAGGTGTCCGGGCTTCCCTTTTTGGTCTGGGTAATCCCTCCTTCCTCCCCCTGGAAAAACCCCAGGTTTCTCCCTGCGGAGAGCCGTCCCCAAGTCCATTAGGTTGCATCCAATGGGAGAGTCCCCCCCCCCCCCCCCCCACAAAACTTCTTTCTTTTGAACTTTTCACGCCCTTCTCGTTGATTCACACTTGAGGACCCTCTACCCGAAATCCCCAACTCGTATCATCCCCCCCTGATAGTCCCCCCCAATTGCCCCACCCCATTAACGTAGTTCCATGGTGCTCACTTCTTCCCCTCCCTCCGAAGGAGCTCAGATTTTCAGAGACTGATATTTAATCTCCCCGTTTTTGTTGTGTCTCTGAGCTTTTCCCCCCCGTCCCTGAGCTTTCTTCTTACGTTGCGGGTCGAGGGGCCCTTGATGTAAATCCACTCCCGGCTGGAAAAACGTTTTCGCCCAGGTTTTTTTGGTAATCTTGGTGCGTGTTTGACGTGAGCTGGCCCCTCTGGAACGGCGCGTGTTCCCTTACAGCGCCCCGTCTCCGTGTCCTTCGAACTTTTCCGTCCCCACGATGTGACAAGTCAAGTTTTGGTTGCCTCCAACCACTTGTTCTTTTTTGCACCCTTCCGATTGCGTGTGGATTGGCGCCCCTCCTCCCTAGAGCCGCCAACCTGCGTTTCAGGAAATCGTTTGCGCCGTAGACGTCCCCACAGACTCCCCTCCGTTCGTCCCTAGAATGAATAGACTCTTTAGTTTCTCTTCGGCAGGTCTTTGGACCGGGTTAACGTTGTTTTTTTTTAGGCATATTGAACCCCCTGTCGGGCTGAGACGTGTTGGCCGTCTTTGAAAGTCCCGTTTCACACGTTGGTCATAGGGGGACCCGGTGGGACCACCAAGTAGAAGTTCAGTTAATTGGTAATCTGAAGCGAGGGGTATTGTTCGAGAAAGGTACCTTTTTTTTTTCCGGAGGTTTTTGTAGGGTATTTGAGCTTTAGGTACTTTTTTCGTTTATGGTTTTCGTTCTCTTTTCCTGTACACTAGGTTGAATGTGCCCACCCGTTCTTATTTTTTCTCAGGAGGACCGCCCCCAAACCTAGTTGAGGGGTGGCAACGGCTGATCCCCCGGTCCGGTTTCTTTTGTCAAAGGCTTGAGAAATGACCTTTTTTTGCATACTCCCACCTACACAAAATGTGTGTCTTATTTATAGAGTTGACCTTCCGTTCTTCTCCACCACTGAGGTTGTTTGGTGTGGGTATTGGTTTCACCACCCCGTAGTACCCTCGGTTGGCCTTCTTTTGTTCGTCATACGCATACCCGTAATGTTTTTTGTTTCCACCCCCTTTGCGGTGAGGATCCCCGGCTCCTGGTTTCCCCCAATTTTGAAGTATTTTTTTATGTTTTATTTTTTCTGACCCCTTTCTCAATACTCTCAAGCCCACGGCTCGTAAACCAACCCCCTTGCCCGAATCTGCCCAGGTTGTAAGAGGTTTTTTTGTACAGGTTCTAACCCATGTCCCCCTCCCCCAGCGTTGGTTTTAGTTTTAACCATGCTTGAGAGCCCTTTTTCCCGGGTGAATGTTCACCGAGTTGGCCCCGTTCTCCATTTCCTCTCTACAGACGCCCTCCCCCGATTTCCAAACTTCCCCAACATTTTTTTTTTGAAAGATCACCGTGGTCTCACCCCTTGTCGGTAGACCGACCCCCTCTCAGCTCCAAATTGTTTTTTCGCCATATGATTACCTTCACCCCCCCCCCTTTTGCGCCTTCTTTGGCCCTGTTTTGCGCAGTGCAAGCGAACCGGCACGATGCCACCCTCTCAGTTTGTTTTCCCTGTTGGTCCCCTAGATGATTGTGTAGGCCGATGCCGAGCTTGCGTTTCCTTTTGAGCTTCATCTGAGTAACAGCTGTGCCTAGTGTGGTAGGTGTTCTCTCCTTGCCGGGGCCTTTTCCGAAGTGGTCTTCCCCCGTTTGATTTTTAATGTTACGAAGATGGGCCCTTGTAGTTGCACCTCCACCCAACTGGATCTCTGAGTGCTTCCCCCTCACAGGGCCCTGCAGTCCAATCTCTTCCATCGCCCTCTTGGCACCGGGGTTTGCTCGTGTCTTGCGTTTTGCATCTCAGGTTCTTTTAATCCTGAACGGAGCACGTTCGTTTTCTGTTTTTGGACCGATTCCTTTCCCCCTGACTTCTGATTTATTTTTTTTTTCCCCGCTCGACGGAATAGTTCCCCCCAATTGTATCCCCCCCTTAGATTGTTTCCCCTTCCTGGTTTTTTTCCCCCCCGGTTCCTATGATAGCCAGTCTTGTCCCGAAGCCACATTCTCCAACCCATCGTTGGACTTGTTACCTCTGATTACCCTTTTCCCTTACTACTTGGGCAGGGCGAACCCTTCGTCGTTTCCCATTTCTAATTTTCTTGGGGGACCTCTTTTTTTTCTCCCCCTCGTTTTGTGGTTGAACTTCTCTTTTTTACCCCCGTGTGGTACGAATTACCGTTGCGTTCGTTTTGCGTTCCCCTCGTCCGGTTCAACATCCCGGATAGACATGGGAAGCAATGTTTCCCCCCCATGTGTGCCTCACGGATACGTCCCCATTATTGCAGGGTTTTTTGCTTACGTCCCATTCCCGTTTTCCACGAGTGTTGAAACTTTCTCCCTCGGGCCCCCCAATCGTTTTTCATTTGATTAGTTGGCAACTTGGATTCCCCCCCGAGCATTTTCTTTGATCGTCAGGGTTTGTCGGGGAATCTTTTCCATGTAGGCGCAATCGGCTGTTTCTTGTTATTCGGGCTGTTTTTCAACATTGGGCTTGTGGGCGTTTTGAGAGCGGGAATAGATTTTCCTTTTTTTTTCCCCCCCCCTGGGTGTTGGTTTTACTCGCAATTCGTTTGTCAAAGAATCCCCTCACCCCCGATTTTTTTCAGGGCTTGGACCTTGACTTTTTTTTTCCGCCCTCTTTTTCTGACGAGGTTCTCTTTGTTCTTACCCTGCACCCCCTTTTTTCCCCACCCCTTCGGGACATTTTCTTTTGAGACCGGGTGCCCGAATATCGCCTTTCTCCGCTTGTACCCACGGGTTCTCTATCCCCCCAAAACGTACTTTTGCCCCTCCTGGCCCCGTTGATCGGGTTTCAGATTTTTTGCTATTAGCTGTCCCGTTTTGTCTGGAGCGCTCCCCCCTGTCCTGGCCTAAGACGACGAAGTCCCTTGGCTGCGCTTTATTTTCTACCCCATTCTTTCGTTTTGAGTGCCCCCGTCACATGTTCCCCTCCCTGGCTGTTACCCCGGTCGATGCCCAATGGGACTTTTTCCCCCTATTCAGGGTTTTTTGGGTTGGCTCAAAACTTTTTTCCCAGCTGTGAATTGACCTTCCTCTCTCCTTTTCGGCCCCCCACCCTTTTTAACCCGGCCTCCTGTCAAAGGTTCCCTCCTATGCTGAAAGTCGTGCTAGGTTCGACCCTTTTTCGACCACTGGGGGTTTTTTTTTTTTTTGGGGTTTTGGAAACCCCTTGGGTGGGGGTGTTTTCCTTTTCCTCCCTCCCTTCCAGCCTAGTCTATTTTTTTTTTGAACCCAGCATCTCCCCCCACCTTCGACCCCCCCCTCTTCACCTTGATGCCTCTCTTCGTTTTCTCCTCCTTGTTTTCTCCGTGTGATGGTATTCAAACCTTTTCCCTTCTTTTGTTAGGTAGTTTGAGAGGGTGTTCCCCAAACCCTCTCCCCCTAGTCTGATTAGCCCTTTGTTCCCTTTTTCCTTTTTTTGTGGTTTTTTATGTCTTTCGTCCCTTTGGCCATTTTGCCTCTTGCTGCCACGTTAAGGAGGAGTAAACCCCCTTGTTTTCCCTACAACCAGCGATGCAGGTCAAGGGTACCCCCTTCGCTCCACATGGTTTTCCTCCCCCTTCCTTCGGGATGTTTGGCCCCCCCTCCCTTTTTCGCTTTTTTTTCTTTCTTGTTTGGCCCCATTCTTGTCCTCCCATTTCAGAAGAAGCCGGTGGAAACATTCATTCTGATTTTTTTCGTCCCTTTCCGCTGCATAGCTATTTTTACCCCAAACCTTCCTTATCGAGTTTGTCCCCCTAAGATTTCGTCCCCCTTCCTCAATGTGGGTGATCTGCTCCCCCCGGTCCCCCCCCAGATATTTCCTCCTCCCCCCCGTGTTCTTGGACTTTTGACTTTGATTTCAGGGCAGGCCCCCCTGCGTCCCCGGTTTTTGTCTTTTGACCTAGTGAGATCCTTGAAAGCCCTTTGGTTTCCCCTCCTACCCAGGGACTCCCGCGTAGGTGTTAGTTCACCCCTTTTTTTTTCTTTGTACCCCACAAAGGAAACCCTTGCCCTGCCCTGTCGCTCTACAAACTCTCCCCACTGGCTTTCCCCTTTTCCGGTCTCACCTTTTTACGACCGTCTGAACAGTTAGTCAGGGACCCTCCCCCTTTGGACTTGACGTGCTCGCTGATCCGCCCAACCCTTTTCCTGATTGGACTCTCTCTTGACGTACTCACAACCCCTCGTTCCTTAACCCCTGAATTTTTCCTTTTTCGGTTTCGTTGCGTCGACAACGTCTCCTTTTGGGCGGGCACCCCAAAATGTCCCTTTTTTGATCATTGTCTATCTGTTTCTCTTCCCCTGGTTTTTTAATGAAGAGGCTGCCTTTCCGATTTTTTTTTCGTCCCCCCCTTGTTTATCACTATTTTTTTCACCAACCCCCTCTTCTGAAGGTCTTTCCCGGCCCGCCTTTGCGTTCCCCTTGGCGGGCGAACTCGGAAGTTTCTTCTGCACCCCCACTTCGTGGTGGCAAAAAAACCTTTGTATCCCGTCCTCCCCTGTCCCCCCTTGCGTCTTTTTCTTTCTTCTGAATCTTTCCTTCTCCCCCCGTGGTCTGAGAACCATTGGTCTTCCCCCCTTTTTTGGATTGGTTTGTCTAGTGTGGGCTGTGGGAACTTCCCAGTCAATTGCCTTTTCTAGATTCAGGTATTACCCACTTTGCTTTTCTATCTCCCAGACCTTTTTCGTTAAGGCACGGCTCAAAAGTGACCTCGTTCCCCTCTCATTCCGGCGACCCCTCCCTTTTTATTTTCCAGTCCCCGCTGATTCCTTGTTCGGTTGTGCCAGGTTCAGCGTTTCCAATGATTACAACCTAGTCAACAATTGCTCCCCATCCCGTTGCGACGAGGACCTTTCCCACTTCTCCCCTCTTTTGACTCTCGGATTTTTTTTTTTCCCGCTTTCCCTGGACTTCCTTCCCCCCCCGATTTTATTCTGCTCCCCCCCCCCCCCCGAAACCCCCCCCCATCTTGAAAATTGTGATTGTCATCGTGTGCCTGGTTGCGTATAGATGCGCCCCCCCCTGGGGCCCCGGTTCCTGAGGCCTTCTCCCATGATGCTCGCCTTTCCCCTTTGTATCCAAACCCCTTTGGTCTGTAAACTTGATCTGCTTATTCCTGTGGTGTCCCCCCCTTTCCCCCTTTATCTCTCTTCGATATTTGGTAACTGGGACCCCCTCCCTTTTGCTCTTCCTGGATTGCTTTTTTGCACGCGTTCCTACGTGGCCTGATGTTAGCGAACCCTTTTTTTTCCTCCCTTAAAAAATCCGTTGTTTTCCGAGTCGGTGTCGTCGTGTTTTGGCTTTTCGTAATGGGGGTTCCCCTTCTGTCCAAGACCCTACCCCACAGTCCGGAGTGGTTGCTTGGATCCCACCGGTAGAAGCCCCGCAAACGGGTTTCCCCCCGTACTTTTTGAATCTGTTTCTTCCATTGAAAAAAGGAGGTCGGTTCAGGAGTTTTTCCAAACCCCCCCACAAGTTTTGCCAGGTTTTCTTTAAGTTATTTCCGCCTCCACACCTTTGTTTTTTTCCGTTGCGGCGTTATCTTGGGTCTGAGTTTCCGTTCAACCCCCCCCACGCGTATGTCTCTGCCTTTTTCTATCTCTGGATTTTGACTTTTCGCCGACTACATCCGCGGCGGTCACCCCCTTCCGGAGATGGGCCAGGTTCCTCCGACGTAAGTTTTCGCTTCCCTTAATGTTGACTTTCCCCAAAGGTCCGGAACCCTACCCGGATTTTCTTCGACCCTAGACACCTTCCCTGGGCTTTAGGTGCACAACTGTCCACCTTCTACGTTCTGTCCTGTATTTTCACCCCCCCTTCCCGGTTCACACGAGTTTTTTTTTTTTTCCGTAGTCAGGCGTTGTTGGGTCCAACTCGGCGTACGTAACAATTACCCCTGGTCACCCCACCCATGGCCGTCTCCGGTTTCTTCGAGCGCCTCAGAAGTCGGACGGGCTAGCGTTGTTGCGGGTATTTTCCTCTCACTCCAGGACTTTTTTGTATTAAGCATTTGGCGCGCTCCAAAAGATGCGCGGTTGCCTGACAAAAGTAGAGCCAAACCCTTCCCTTCCTACTCGTTACGCTGCCAGCCCCTGAGTTCCTTTTCCCACAGGCTGACGAACCCTACTCGGTTAATCGTTCCAAGATAGTTAAGAACCACAACGACTTCCAAAAGTTGATCCCGTGCTCCCCGGAATTTTTCCCCAATCCTACGACCTCTCTCATCCTCGGTTCTGGCATATTCCCTTTTTTTTCTCTCTTCTTTCCTGAAGTAAGAGTTTGGTTTTGTTTGATCGTTGATTTTCTCCCCGATGAGTTATCGACGACTGGTCTCTAGTATCTTCCCCTTGAACACCCAAGGTGAATGCCCCCCCCCCCCCCGTGGCGATACGGCCATGTGTAGTCGTGTGTATTTTCCCGTAGTGCGGATAGCTGCCAGATTCTTTCCGGCATTAGTGCATTTTTTCCCCTTTCTTTTCGTACTAAGGTCGTCGCCGTCTCCGTTTGTGTCTCCCTGCCCTTTTTTTCTGAAAACCCGTGTTCAGGCGTTCGTCTTTGGAGGCCCCCAACCTTCTGTATCCAAAATGTTTTATTTTAAAGTGAGTCGACCCCGGAGACCGCCACGTATTTGGTGATTACGGGTTTGTCGTCGAGGGCCCCGTAGAAATCTCTTTTTCGGGCCGTTTTTAGTTGGTGGACCCCCTTTCTTGATACTTGGAGTTGAAAAAGATGGGCCTTACACTTTGAGTGGAACCTTTTGCCTCCCCCGACATGTTTGTTTTAATTCTTTAGTACTTTTGGGAAGTTTCAGCCCCTTTTGCCAGTTTTTTCTAACGGCGGGGTCTTTGATCAGCTTCTTTCGATGGTAGTATGGGATCACCGTGTAAATTTTGCTTTGCTTTTTGCCTGTAATGTATCTCCAGTACTTCGTTCGTCCTGTGGCTTGAGACCCCTTTCTGGGCCGTTACGTCTTTGCTGTTTTTTCCGTAGTCGGGAGACGTAAGTAAACCCATCTCGGAGCAACTAGTCAATTCGTTTTAGTTTCCCCACCCCTGGAATCTGTACCAAAGACCCTCCGCCACCGACCCAAGGTTGGATTGTTCCTATGAAGTACAGAAAAAACTGTTTTCCGTGTTGTCTTGTGTCTTTTGAAATACCAGGTCCATGGTTTTCCTTCTTTTAATTCTTAGCCGCTGCTTCTTGTTTTCCCCCCAATGCGGTTACTTGTCCCTCTCTTGACCATCCGTGCGCTCGGTTTGGTTTTTAGTGTATTTACCCCCTCCAGGCCTCTACCTTTGCCACTCTCGTCACAACAAAACCGGCCTCTCATGGTTGCACCGGTGAACTGTTGTCCCAGCCACCTGGACCTCCACGAGTGGGACGTAACTTCGTGTTGCGTTTTGTCCTTACGTGACTCTCCCACGGGCCCCCCCCACTAATTGGGGAAGATCGCTCCTTCCGAAACTCGATTCGGTACCCACCTTGATCCCCAGAAGACTTCCTGGGTAATAAAACGAGTGTCTCTTTTTTCCCCAGAGTCCGTAAGGTGCTTGTCTCCGGCCCCCCTGGCTTGTGGCACGGGCGCATCTAGACGTCGCCCCCGTGTTTTTTTTGAGCATCACTTGAGTTTTTCTTTTTTTCCGTTTGGTTTTTGGGCGAACCCGTCTGAGATCTAGTCTGAGAGCGGGCTTCCTATCCTGAGGTCCCACTCGGTACGTTTGGCTTTGGGATTCTTCTTTGAGACAGTTGAGGTGATCTCAGTAAGTTTCCTGTGTCGGCCCCCCGTCAATTTCGCCTCCAATCCCAGCTTGTTTCCCAGCATCTCTAGAAGCCTTCCTGGTTTTTTTCAACCGGTTTTCTGCCGTGGCGCTTTTTCATTGCCAGGTTCTGGTGCGCGGAACGAAAGTTTTTTTGACACCCCTTTGCGTCGTTTTCTGGGAAAGTCCTTCCCCTGAGATATGGTTACAGTGTGGCCCGGTATTCTCTCTTCATCCCCCAAGGGCATTGTTCGAGAAGAAGGTGTTATTGTTTTGCCCTCTATTCTTGAGGACCATACCAAACCTCCTCCCTGGGTCGAAGGTCCCGACGATCGGATACATTTTTTTCAGTGCGGAAGGGCCGTTAAAAGGGTCCGCGTTTTTCGCCTCTCCTTTCAAATTAAGGGTTTGGAAATCTGCCATCTTTTGTTTGTTGACCTGAAAGAATCGTTCCTTTCCCCCCCCCGTTTCGGACAGCTGACCATGCAGGGACTCTCTCCTCTGCGTTTGATTTTTCTTTGAGTTTCCCCCCACGGGAGGTAGAGAACCGGGGTAATCCCCCCTTCCGGGTATTATTTTTGCCGACCCCCCCTTCCCCTTTCCTGCGCAAAAGAGCCTCCCTGGGGGCTACGAGGGGGCCCCCACTTAGCAGATTGCCGTCTCCAGTAGAGATAGTGGGACCCCACTAAGAGGATTTGCACCCCAACGATTGATCCCTTACCTCAGCCAGTTGGTGCCCGTTGCAGAACATGTTTATCTTTTGCCTTGTCGCCCTCCTGACGCCTCCTTTCTTTGGTGCGTTACTGCTCAGTCTGCCCCCCCCGAGGTTTGTTTCGTTTGGGTCGTTTGTCCCCCCTTCTGTCTTGGGGTCACTCCCCCCCTAAAGTTGGCTCCGGCCCGTCCCGTGCACGCCTTTCCTTGCTTTTTTTTACTACGGGCCTGTTTTTGTGCTTGTTTCAGTCTTGTACTGCAAAACCTTCCCTTTTGGCAACTACGGGCCAGCGTTCTCTTTGAGCGCGGGTTCCTCCCCAACTTAACGTTGTGGCGCCTTTTTTTTTTGTCGCAAAGCTGTCCGTTGGTTTGCGTTCGTTGAGGCGAGTGGCAGTATAGGAAATGTTTTTTTTTGCCGGCGGTCGATCCATGTTAAGTTTTTTTTTTTGAATCCCCGGCTCTTTTTTTTTACAAAGTAGTCTGCCCCGAAAGACTCCCTGAAATGGATTAAGGTTTAGCATTTGCAACTTCCCCCCCGGCCTTATTTTTTCCTGCCCCCCCCCCTTTCCATGGAGCCGGTGTTAAATGGTCCCCTTCCAATCGATTATGGAACACATGGTTTTTTCTTTCCTTTCCATTCCGTCGCTTTCCAGTCCCTCCCTTTCTCTTCTCCAGGCGCCGATAGGACAATGGAAACTTCACTTGTCATTGGTTTTCCCCCTCCCTCCCCCCCCCCATTCAAACCCACGGTTTTTTTTCCCCCCCCCGTAATGCCCTTTTTTCTCCTCTCTTTCTCCTCCCCTTTTCCCTTTTTTTGTTTGATGCTCTTCCCCTCACCCCTTTCCTTTGGGGTTCGCGAGGATGTTTCCAAACAAAATAGGTTGCCCCATCGGGGACCCCCCCTTCGTTTGTCCTCCCCCTAATTGATTCGCCAACCCCGAAAAGGTTTTTGTTTGGTCTTTTTCACCGTCCGGGTCCTTTGCAAACCCTTTTGGTTCGAACCGCCCGATGCGTGAAAGAGTCCCCACACCCCCCGCGCTCCCCCTTTTTGGATGCTTGACTTTTTGGGCCCCCCCTTCCCCTTTTCTTTTTTTTTCTGGTTTCCCCTCCCAGGTCGGATTCTTTTTTTTGACCCGCAGGTGATCAACCCGCCTTTTTTAGAACAACTTTTCGCGCTCTTGTAGTTTCCGTCTTCCCCGCTCCGAGTAAAAAAACAAACCGGTCTCCAGCCTCCTTCCCCCCTGGATCCGCTTTTGTCCCTCCCCAGGAACCTTACTTTGTTCTCATAAGTTGGTTCTCCCCACAGCTCTTCGTCCCGGTCTTGCTTCTTGCGTTTTATTTCCTTTACACTCCCCTGTGACTAAATGTTTGTTTCCAGCAGTGTTGTTCCCCCGCATGGGTTGCCCCCTGGTTCCCCCGCTGCCGGGGGCGACCACCCATCGTTTTTTTCTATTTTTTTTGCAGATTGTCTCCCCCCCCCCGTAACAAACTTCCCTCATTCCTTCCTTTTCGAGA
>Ga0179591_1300479_pt1 | contig 18759 bp, 12 predicted proteins | sample CZOMad2_1_08_16f_FD_182891 | JGI IMG/M metagenome (GOLD analysis project Ga0179591, IMG submission 182891) | Vadose zone soil fungal communities from Angelo Coast Range Reserve, California, USA - CZOMad2_1_08_16fungal (PacBio error correction) | ecosystem: Environmental > Terrestrial > Soil >... | reverse complement strand
ATCCTAACCAATTTCTTCCCGGTTTTCTTGGGTTCCCGATGTTTTGCAAACTTCAAAGGAGAGAACATCCTTCCTTGACTCCCCCCCGAGGTAAACCGATGAAGATCTTCCCCCCATTAATCTTTTCCCCATTAGACCCCGCGGCGCGCATTCGATAGATGTTGTTGAGCTGGAGGACGTATCGTTTCTTCACCTCAAGCTTCCCTTTGCGGACCAACAACAATACATCTGCTTCTCCTTTTCAGTTTCTTCTCTCGCTAGGTTTCGGAGTTCCGTCCCCTACATTTGTCTGAAGGTCCTTTGTTCTTGGCATAACTTGCTGCAGATTTCCGTCGAATTCCTGTTTTTTCTTTTCCCCCTACCCCATTTTCTTCTTTTTTGCGAGGAAGACATCCCCCATCTTTCAAGGTTGATGGAGGGCGTCCCCTCCTTTCCACTTTCACAAGTTTTGGTTTGGACTCATCCTCCGTGAGTTCCTGCGCAAGTATCCCGCTTACCCTCCTCAGTTTTCCTGCTCCTGTACCAAAAAACCAATTCCCCTACCCCCTTTAGAAGTGAAGTATCATGCTCCTCGGTCTACTCACGCTACACAACCCTACCGATTCAGGTAGGTGCGAGACTTGACTTTCTAGGTCCTCCACAACTTCTTCTAACGAGGCCCGGTAGCTTATTATCCCTCTAGAATGTGATGTTCCCATCGATATGGTTTTTCAAAAGACCAACCCTCCCTCACCTTTCTCCGTTCCCCCATGTCCCCCTTTGTCGCCCTTCGACATCATCTGATGAGTACCGGATATTTTCTCAAGACCCCTCAGCTTGAACCTGGTCAGCCGCTTTTGATAGGTGCCTTGATTCTAACCTAGGGCCCCCATCCCCCTAAGAACCAGGTAAAGAGACTCGATAGGCCCCCTTCAGAGGACCGAAGACTTGTAACGTATTCAGTCCCCGTTTTTCGAGGTGAAGACCTTTCCAGCCTCCGAGCGCAGCCGGATTTCCGACCCACCCTTCTGCAACCGCTCTTCAGGGCAGGCCCCATCTTCCGTTTTTTCGTCCAACTTTTCCCCCGAGAGGACGGTCCTTCCCTACTCCCCCCCCTCCTTTTTGAGTATTGCAGCCTCATGGCGAGACCCCTCCTTTCCCCCGGCGGTCCCCCTTTATTTCCTCCTAGCCCTTCGGATTGGATTCCCCCTCTTTCCCTCCAGGCTGTTTATGCAGTCCTTTCGGTAGTAGTTCCTTTTCCGATTTGGCGATCTTTCGAGCTGCTTCCATTCTCTATTGTGTCCCCCACTCCTCTGGTGCAAGTAGGCTCTTGTTCGCTTAAATCTTCATCACGTTAGATGCCCTAGGCCTACGTCTTTGATGATGATTATCAGCCCTTCTTGCTTAATATTCTTCTTCTCTTTTTTCTGCCTCAACCTTTTTCCCCATTTGATTCTCTTGGCTTGGACACCCCTCCGTCTTTCTCCTTCCGCCCTCTGAGATGAGATAGCCGTTCCTCGCACCTAGAGTGTTACGCTGTTGCTAGTACAAAGACTGCCCCCCCCTTAGCCTTTTTTGAGGACTCCTATCTGGGGCCTATACCGCCGCCTACTGCTTCTTTCGTTTTTTTTTTAAGTAACGCTTTTCAAGTAGGCTTTCTTTTTTTCTCGTGAGCCTTTTCTCCTTCACGTAAGGCTTTTTCGGCCCTTTCCGTCAATCGCGGCGTTTCCGCCTCGACTGGCCGCCCTCTTTTGATGTCCTCCGCCCCCCCTCTTCCCTTTCTTTCATGAAGTCATCGTACCCTTCCAGATTTTGATTGTCCCCATGACCTCGCTGCTCTTCCTCCCCCTTCTTTGTAATCTCCTCCCGAGTTTTTGCCCCCCCCGACCGATAGAAATGAATTTCTGTAGTTTTTTTGTATAAGTTCCCCCCACAGTAGCCCTTATTCTCTCCACGTTCAAGCCCATCGCTTTAGGCGCTCGCCGTAAACTCCCCTTCATTTCTTTTCTTTTTCATAGGTTGTCCCTTCCTGGCTTTCTCCAGTTCTTTTAAGAGTCTTCTTATAGCCAACCCCCCCCCCACAAAAACCCCACTCTTAAGGTAAAGATGAATGGTTTATAGAGTCACGCTTTATTTTATTTCAGAGTTTGCCATTTTATCTGTCCCAGTAGTCCCCAAGGTAGAGTCATCTGTCTTTTTTTTATGAGATTTTTTCTTGGGGGCTTTTTTTTCCTTTTCGTCTCCTTTAGGAGTCTGTCATTTTCTTTTTAATCTTTTTCGGACTCCCTTGTTCAGCTTTCTGATAGGCTACCCCAATGTTTCCTTCGAATGTTTGAGTCCCGATCTCTTCTTTTCTCCTCCTTCGAGTAGATGAACCGACCTCCAAATCCTCATGCTGGCATGATGTAGTTTCTTCCCCATTGATTTTTCCTCCACCACGTAGAAAGATTCCCAGCCTTTCCTTCCCGACCCTAGGCTTCCTTTCTCCACGCAAACTTGAGAAAGAGTCATTCCTTGGGTTGATAGGTTGATTCGATGTGGTGTCTTCCGCTCGGCTCTTATCGTCAGTTCATACTTTACAATAGTCTCGGGGTTCATTCGATTTTCTTGATGTTCATCTCTATCTTTCCTCCTCCGTTTTTTTTTGAGCTCCTAGCATTACATCCTCATGACACCCGTTTCCCTTTCTCTCTCTTCCTTCACTTAAACGCAAGCTTCCGCCAGAACAGCGTCCTCCCCCCATCCAGAGACCCCTCCACACCTTATTTTCCCCTTCCGTGCGAAACGTCTCCTTCCTGGAATTTTGGACGGTCCCCCTGATGCCTATTCCTTCTTTTTTTGGTCGGGTCCGCTTAGGCTTCCCCCTCCCTCCCTCCTGTTCATTGACCTAGTTTCTTTTTTCTTTCCTTGCTTTCTTTGTTCGACGTTAATGCGGAGTCCCCTCATTCTCCCCTACGACTTTTCTCGCGCCCTGTGTCCCCTCTTCCCCCCCTTTCATTCCGAAACTGCCAGCCTTCACCTTCCACACGCTCGCCTTGGCGCGTAGACCTCCCTCCGACCTCTTTCCAAGCGGTCTTGACTCCCGGCGGCCTAGGGGCTCACAACCGGCCCTTTAGTCTGAAAGGAAGACTTCTCGACCCTGAGGTTTACCGCTCCTTCCGACAGCCTCTCTCGAAACGTCTTCAAACCCCTTAGAGACTGGACAGCCCCCCTTTTCCCCTGTCGTAACTGCCTACTCCCCCAACCCCCCTGAACGGATTCCCTCGTATCCTACTTTGTGGAGCCTGGAGTCCTTTCCTTCCCATACATTTTATTTGAGTGTATAAACCCCCCCCCCCCCTTGATATTCTAGACCTTTGTTTCCCCGCGATAGTGGCCTTAGTAGTGATGGTTCCTCCCCCTTGGACTTCCTTCTTTTCCTGGATTCTTTGAATTTCGCTTCAACTCCTTTTTCCTTTTTTTTGTTTCCCCGGACAGGCCAGTCCCCCCCTGAGTTCTTCTTCCAATCTCTATATTGCTTCTCTGAGTTTTCCACTCTAGCTTTGGGCCTCACCCCTTTTGGCAGGAATTGCCCCCCTATGATGGCGCGGACCTTCCCAGTCTCCCCTCTGATTATTTTCCTAAGGTCCCCCAATAGATCCCATTCCCCACCCCCCCCCCCGCAACTTTCTTCTTCTCGTGTCTCTGTTCACCGACCCCCGAAATGCACTAACCCCCCCAAAAAGCCTAATTTCACCTCTTGTTCGCCCCACCACAATGTAGAATATTGCCCTTAGGAGATTCTATGATTTATGGGCTTTTTTCTCAGGCTTTCGAACTTCTCACCCACGACCCCCTGTGCCATTGTCGGGGACCACCGAATCTACTCGTCCAGACCATCAACGGTCCTTCTCAATTCCCTTTCCACTATCACTAATCCTCTTGTTTCACTCTACCAGTGAGAATTAGTCCCGCCTTTAATTCCCAGGCGGACCCAGACCCCCTTCTTCGCTCCCCTCTAATCTGGCCTTTCTTTCTAGAGATTGACTTGTTAGTGAACTCGAAAGAAACCGTATGATTTCCCCATAACTTTTCCAATTTCAGAAGAGATGCCGCGCTCTCCCACCCCCCCAATTAATCCTATTTAGAGCCCCTTCCTATCCTTGTTACCATCTTGTTGGATCTTCTCGAAGGAGGAACCTCATATTTTGTTTCTGAGATGGGAATTTTAGATCATTTCCCCCCACTTTCTTGATTTAATAGGTGTGAACTGACTCGGATTTTTTCTGCTCTTTTTGATTTCCCTTTTGAGGTAGTAGTGGATTAGCCCCCCTTCCTCAGGCGTTTCTCGTTAATTCCCCGCCCGTTTCAATTTTCTTTCCTACCCGTGAGCGATTTCGTCTAGGGGTCCTATGATAACCTTCCCTCTCAGCTTCCCCTTCTCTGCGACTCTTTCACTCGATTTTTTACTTTCCGGATTTCGCCCTACCCTGCGATTTTCTTCTATCCCTGTACCGTTCTAGAGCTTTCTATTTGTGTGATTCCAACCCCCTTTTTCTAGGACCTCCTACAAACAGGCCGTCCCTTCTGATTTGCTTCGGTCGACGTCCCGATTTTTCCCCCTTACCTTTTGAGGAGCTTCCCGAAAGAAATTTCTTTTTCTCCTAAACTCATGGGGCCCTTCAATTCGTGGTCTCCTGGATTTTGTGCCGTAACCCCCCCCCCCCTCTTTTTTCTGCGTTACTTTTCGCTAGTTATTCCTAGCCAACGCGCGCCGGAGCTGGTTCCTTTTCCCCCGATATTTGAAAGTTCCGCCGGTTTTTTTTAAGCAATCCCTTTAGAAGGATTTTACCTCTCCTCCTCGTCACTTTTTTCCCTGGACTCCAAAGTTTTTTTCGTCTTGATGTTTTGTCCCGGCTTCGCACAAAAGTCGTTGGACTTCCTGCTTCTTCCCCTCTATTAGTCCCCCGCACCCTGCATTCCCTCTTACTTTGGGGTGGTCCCCACTTTTTTTCCTGAACCGGCTGTTTCCAAACCCCTCGCTAGGCGCTTCGATCCCAACTCGCTGGTAGGTCGGTATCGCAGTATGGTTTACGGGGCTCTCTACCTCTGGGGGTATTATGTTTTCTTCTGAATCGTCCGGATCGAGTCTTTTTTCTTTTTCTGTTAATCCTCGAGTTAGTAATTGTTTTCCCCCCCCCCTCCCTCGGTCGTAATTTGTTCCTCTTAAGTGTTCGATCCCAGCTGGGGTTGCAGTTTGAACGGAAGGCGCCTTTTTCGGGTTTTTCCCCCCCGCTTCTCCTCTTTCTGACTCCCCACAAATGTCTTCGTTCGAGATGCGGGAGTTTACGGTGTTAACCCTCCCCCCGGCGTCTTCAAGTCCACCACGATAAGCGGCGAGTCCCCCCCCCCCTGACGGCTAAGCCTGGTACGCAAATTGGCTGAAAGCGGGTATTCACTTTCTTTCACCCCCTTCGCTGACTCCCATCCTTCCTCTCGGTCCCTTAAGCGAGCAGAAGCTCCCCCCTTCTCTTACGGAAGAGCAGTGCGAGAGCTGGTGGACTCGTCTTTTTGTTTCTTCCAGAGGTGACTTACGATGTAAAGGGTGCCTTTTCTAAGAAAAGACGTTCAAGTTAGGGATCAGCCACTTCTCTTTTCCTTCCTGTGGGAGGTGAAGGGAGTCCCTATTCCTTTTTGTAATGTTCGGCGATTGGACGAGCGCCCTGAAGCCCAGACCTAAAAACACTCTACTTCCTCTTTCCCCTCGTAGCGTTTTTTTTTATGGCAGAAAAGGCAGAAGCTCCGAGGACGTCTAGAATCCTCCCTCTGAGTCCCCTTTCTCCCACCCCGAGGAGGATCTGCCTGAGGATCCTTTCGTTGAGCGTTCCCAATGATATAGAGGCGGCGGGACAAAACCTCTCCTAGGTCCTTCCCCTCTTTTTTTGATTAAAAGATGAAGTTACCCCCTTCCCAAATCCTTCCCCACTTCTTGTCAGTTTCGGATCTTTGCCTTTTAACCCTTTCAATTTTTTCCGCCAATTACGAACTTTAGCCCCAGAGACAAGGACAGGAAGGAACGACAAGCTTAGCAACTCAGGACCCCCCAAATAACACCCCAGTAACATAGTGACTTACCGGGACCGCACAGGAAAGAAATCCATCCCCAGTTAGCAAGCACTCCGACAAGAATTAAAAGAGTTTCCAGCACGCGCCGGAAGACCCATTTAGTCTGTCTCCATTCCACACGTGCCGACAGAGGCGAAAAATTCGCCTTCGAAACAAGGAAACCGTCTCCCAGCAGGTAATACTGTCGAGAACTTCACCAACCCCCCGACATGTACATCAGCCTCATTTTTTCTCCCTAATCTGAAGATAAAAGCATTCTTCTAGTTCGTCGAACTGAGCTAACGAGACCTCCTCTCAGACAACTCCTATGACAAACCACTCCCCCCTCTCTCTGCCTTAACGATTGAGAAGCCCTTACCCCTTTTTCTTTCTTTTAGCTCGCCGGGTCCCTCCGATCGAGTTTGTTGCGGGCGGACTTTCTGACCATATTCTTCTTGGTCCCCCGACAATACCTCTCGCCTTCCTCTAGTGAGGGCCACATAAAACAAAAGTAAGGACTTTCAACGGTTCGCCTCTTTTTCATATTAAGGGGTGCTTTTGAGTTACAAGTCACCCCTACTGAACCCTCTCTTTCGGGGTGTGAGGGGATCACACACGGGCGCAACTCCCGAAGATTAATCTGAATTACTGGTACTTCAAAGGTGAACGTTTTGGGAGAGCTTGTTATTCCAGGTCCCTCCTATTCCTTGGATTGCGGTACTCGTCCCCGAAGTCATTCCTCGCGTTAATATTAGTCAACCCCCTTTCTATTAGGGTGCGACCTGCTAAGTCGAGTTACCCTTTCCCTTCTTCGGCGTGTTCCCACAGTCACTCACTGCAAAGAGCTTTCAAAGACATCACACCCTTCCGAAACTCGAAGCGTTACCTGACACAAACACCGAAAGGCCCCGCCCGGACCTGAGTTTTGAAAGCGGCCCCTATAATGCAGGTGTGATGCCGAGATACGCCCGACCCCCCCCCCCCCGAGTTCCTGGGAACGAAGCCGTTTAGTGTACGAGGCCCCTTCCCCAATTTTGTTCCCCCCTAAAGGAGCCGTTACTCAGTTAACGATTCCCCCTCCGGCTCTTCCTCTCTCTCCGCCTTGGGCGGGAGTGATCCTTTCCAGAGATGTTTGTTAGAAAATACACCCAGAGGAGAGGATAAGCAATCAAAAGAGAAGATAGAGAACGGGTCATTCTAGGGGGGCCTGCGCGCAGAAAAAGAGAGACGAGGGGATTCCCCGCAGTCCCTGTCCGCTCCGGGTGTCCTCATTCTCAGGGGGCAAAGAGAAGGCCTCTCCCTCACGACGAGAGGTTGGGACAAGAACGAAAGAGGTCCTGTGATAGCTGTTCTCCAGCCGGGAGATAAGCAAGGGGGGAACGGAGGCGTTCTCTTTCAGCCTCACATTCGGTCCTCGGTCCATGCTTATCAATAGGCGATGTTTTAGTCTTCATTCCAATGATTTTCCTGAAATTTCAAATTAGACTTCCTCCCAAGATTCTCGGTTCCGAACTTCCTATGTAATCGGCCGGGACTCTCTCCCAAGACGTATAGATAGAGGCCCTTACCTTACGTTCCCCCAGGTAGTTCCCCCTAATCTTTTGCTTGAGTCACGGTCCCTTCGCCCCCCTCCGCTGTCTGCATACCCTAGTCCCTCCAATTGTGACCTTTTGTGCGCGCCGGCCATCTCTTTTTTGTTGTGAGTCTCTCTTTCCGTTTCCGCCGCAGTCACCCATCCTTGATGCCGGCGACATCGTGTTTCCCTTTTTCTTTTTCAGGATTTTTTGAGAGGTAGAAAGGGTTTTTTTCCCCTTTTTAGCAGTTTTCTTTCTTTCCCTCGGCGCAAGTATAGGATACGCCTCATTGCTCCTTTCGCGTGCCGTTGGCGTAATTTTTGAGGTTCCCCTTCCTCCAAGTTCCCCTTCTCCCTCTCGCCCTGATGTCCTGGACCGTCGTTAATGAGTGACGAGAGGTAGAGTCCCCCTATTGTCCTGTCCCTACAAATTGTCAGTTCAGAAGCCCTTTTTTTGTGTCTTTTTTTAACACACTTGAGTGATCGTTGAAAAACGAACCTTTCTATAGTACGCTCCGTAGATTCTTCTTTCTACGTTTGGTTTTCTCGTGTCCCCAGACTCCTCCAGACGCTGTTTCTCCCTTTTTTTCTTTTTGAGTTCCGCAAATAATTCTTTTAGTGACCTTCCCAACTTTCCCCCTAAGGGTTATTTATTTTGGTGATTCCCCGACATTTCGTAAGTCTGCTTTTTGGTCTCTGAGAAGGACCCCCCCTCTTTATCTCTTTTCCGGAAAACCCCCTATACTTTCTCCCTGAGTTGTCCCCCTGAGGAATTTCTTGAAAATAAAGCCTGTAACTTTTCTAGCCCTCCCCCCCTTTAAATGATTGTTATGTCCATTTTCTTAATTTTATCCCCACTCTTTATTCAACTGCCGAGCCAGCACCTGACTCCTTAGTGGGACCTCCCCCCACTCCCCTCTACAGTCGACCCCTTTTTTCCCCAAGGCTTCTTGATAAGATTTATTTTTTTTGGGCATCCGGAGCCAATTCCTCCTGTATTGTCAGGAACGGCCAAGGTCCCTCGCCCCCCCCCAGCGCTTCGAAGGTATTCGTCTTTCAATCCCCTATTGGTTGAGGAATCTTTTGACCCCTCTGCCTAGGTTTCCGTCTCATTCCCTCGTTTTTTTACCTCATAGAGTTTGCTTCTTTACCAGGTCGATCATTGTCTCCCTTTTATAGATGGGATTCCAGTAACCCTATTTAATTTTTTAGTCTCCGGACTAGTTTCATGGAGGTGATCCCCTTTTCTAAGGATAGGAGGATCTTGTAAGTGTTGTTGAAGTTTTATTAACGATGGTTCCGTTTATGACTTTTCTTCCTTCTGTTCCCTGCTAACCCTATGTCCCCTGTTTTACGGATAGTGCGGTCTTTTCAGGCATTGTCCTTTCCCGAAAAACACTCCCGACGTCTCCGGACTGTGTAGACATTCGCGTTGAATGAAAAATCTAGCCCCTCTGATTCCTTCAGATTTGACCCCTATGCACACTTTTACCAGCAGCCATTTAGCGCCGAATCATGTAGGTGGTATCAGGCTTTCCACTCTTGGTGGATTCCCTTACATTCTGGAGAGTTTTTTTTCCACGTGAGAAGAAGTATTTCCGTGGACAACGTTTCCCATAGGGTGTCCATCTTCCTCTTCCTTTTGTTCTAGCCCATATGCCCCTTCTGAGATGATGTGAGTCCTGACTCCCATCCCCAAAGGACCCGTAGGCACGTTTATCCATTAAGTCTGCTTCCCCCCCGGAACGGCACACTCTGATAGTCGCACTTTCAAGCGTTGCAAAACCCCTAAACTCCCAACAATTGTCAACCATTTAAGAGTGGATTTCGGCTTGAGGAAGATTTCCTTCCAAGCTTCCCTCTTCAGGCATTTGATAGTGTTCTCTTTTTCTTTTCCTCTTCCTGAGCAACCTAGAACTCCCGAGACATTACAGTAGTGTTCGGCGGATATTTACGCTGGATAGTGCCGGTCATGCTTGACTCGCTGGCAATTTAAACATCCTACCTCCCGAAATTTTTTAGCAGATAAGCCAATCGTAAACCCACGCAACTCCTCCAGAGATAAAGAGCATAAGCCTTGTCCGGGGGTGTCTCCCCCTTAGACCAAGACTTCATTTTCCATACTCCTCGAGTTTGGATGCCCTGAAGTAGACCTTTCTTGCCTTTCCCCTGCCCACGATCCCATCTACCTTTTCTGACAGACTTTTCAGACCCCCCCCGCTATCCCGGTCAGAGGGTCCTAAGCAGGAGAGATCTGCCCGATGCCAATTTAGAAAGAAGGAGGATCCCTATGAACCGAGACTTCAACCCCCCCCTATTTCTTTAGAGAGCTTCGATTCCAGTCCCGTTTTTGTTTTATGTGTTTTTGATGGGAGGCGTCCCCCTTCAAACTTTCCTTACGGATACCAACACCCCCTATCCTTTGAAGACCCGGGGCCCCCCCCTACTCGAAGATCGTGGCATACTTTGTTTTCCAACCTCCGTTGGACGGCGGAGCCTGGACTTTTTAATCCGCCCTTTCGCAATCTACTCTGTTTCAAGAAGAAATTTACTTTTGCTTCCTGAAGGCCCGCCCCCAGTTACGACTTTTCATAGAGGGCGGCAAATCCCCCTGATGTCTGTGGCTGCCAGAGCCGGGTTTTTCCTAAGGTCCCTCCCGACCGCTTATCAGGCCTGCCACTTCTGATGCCCCCCCAACCTTTTTCCCTTCCCAAGATGGCAGCAATTCTGATTCAGAACTCATTAGGTCCCCGACCTCCCACCCCCCCTTCCCCGATTTTCTGGTGTGTCTCCCCCCGGATTAGGTTCCCAATAGTATTTTGCCCTCTACTGATTCCATTTTCTCCCCTCTCTACGAATTTATGGTTAGGAGCTTTCCAATGCTCCAGAAAAATAAGACCCCAGGACCGCTCTTGAAACTCTTTTTCCATGACCACTTTCCCCGCAGCCTCCGCATTTGCGTACTATCCGCAAGGGGTTCCCTTTTTCTTTTCGGCTTTGAAATAGCTTCTTTTCCTGACCTTTCCCAAATCCCCCCCAAAACGATTTCGACGCCTTCGCATCTATTTAGGACAAGATCCGATCCTCTTAGTCTCTTGTTTTTTCAAACGATTTGCTCCTCCCGTCCCTCCCGGTCGAATACGCAGACTAAACGGTCGCCTCCCTTTCTAGCCCCAATCATAGTTCCGCACTTCAGACGTCCCCCCAGACCCTCGAACTGATGACCTTTGCCCTTGGGTTATGCTGGCGAGTCTTCCCATCCCTCGGTTAATAATCCCTTTCTCTTTTCTTTCTCACTCGTGAGAAAGCCCCGTCGCACCCATGTCGTTCTTATTTTCTCCATCGGTGGAAGTGGCTTATTGCGTGTTTCCTTGCGAGAGTTCCCTTGGCGTTGCGTATTTCGACAGCTTGATAGCCGGTCTGCTCCCTTCCCCTCCCCTCCCCAGATAGATATAAGATATACTTCCTACTATTCTGATTTTTAACGTCGTCCCTGGTCCTTTCGGGGGCACGCTCCTCGTTTCCTAGACCGCCTATTTCATCGCTGTTTCGTTCCCCTTCTTTCTTTTCTCTTTGCTTTTTCCAACGGCTCGGCTCCTTTTTTCCCCTATCCTTTCCCCAAAACTGGTCACAGTTTTTCAGAGTTTTTATTTTTTTTTCAACATCGCGTCTTTCGGCGCCGATTTTAACTCCCCTCTTTAGTAGTAGATTAAGTCGAACCTCCTTCTTAGTTTTGTCCTCACGGTTCAAGCCTAGGTCCCGTTCTGTCGTAGCCCTGGTTTCATGATACAGTACCATAACTCTTTCTTTTTTTTTTAGGTCCCGTTTGTTCAAGTAACCCTTCCCTTTTACTTCTTTTTTTTCGTCCCTTCTTCTGGTCTCTTCCCGCCACCGAGACTAGAGCTGGATTCCTGGACCCCCCACCTTGTTCAAGTTTTCAAGAGAGTTTGAAAGAATATCCTCTTTTTCCTCCTTCTTTGGACAGCGCCCCACCCTTTACTTTCTGTCACTGGAATTTCCCAGAGTAATGACCTCTGACTTTCCCTTCCGATTTTTCACTTATCAAAGTCGTTGGACTTCCCTCTTTTAGACCCCCTCCACACCCCTCTAGAGATGCCCGTCTTCTCTATCCTTCTGCATTTTTTCTCCCCTTTAAGACTTATTGAAGACCCTGCTCATCCCGATCAAAAAATCATACTACGTCGATAGACCCAGAAATAGCATTTATTCCCTCCGTTCCCCGAATCGGAGCTGAAAGTTCTTCGTTTCCTCTCATAGCGCTTTTCTTAGGTAAAGAGGAAGCGTCTTTATTCTCTCTTTTTTTTTTTTTTTCCCTTTTTTCCCCTTCAGAATAGAGTTTTCTAACGTCGGGACTGTAGGAGTTCGTCCTCTTAGATTTTTCCCGAGGAGGCTTATAAGGTCTCTTTTTTCCTCGCCTTCTCTTGTTCTCCTTCGGGTTGACTTGCTACCCAATGTTCTAGCCGGATTGATTTTTTCCATTTTCCTGTCTTCCAAGCATTCCTTTCCCCAGAGAACCGTTTTACCCCCGTCCCCCTCCAAATCATGCTTTTCTTTTCTCTTGACATTCACATTTCCCAATCGTATAAAGATAATCCTCATCCTCCCGGAATTTTTTTCCTCCCCGGAATAAATTTTTAGCCGCGCCCCTTCTCCAGAGTGACCCCCCATGGTCTCTTGGGTGTTCCTAGAGCCTTTTTTTTGTTAAATTATTTTTTTGGATAGGCTCTTTTCTCAGTATTACTTCATAATGACCTCTCAACCTTCGAATTTGGGTTTCTTTCTTTCTTCCCCCCCCAGTTTAGGGCCTGGCCTTCCTCCTCCTTTTCCTCCTCCACCCGTGTTGTGAGCTTCTTTTTAAAGGAAGAAAACAATTTTCAAGTCTTCTATTGACCACTTATATGCCGAGCTGCCCGCCAACCATCTCCCTCTCCCCCCTTTTCCGGTAAGAGGTAGACCGCCCCTTCCTAAAGCCCTGACACAATACCCTATTTTCAGAGCGGGAGACTTTCTTCCGTTCGTGAGGGAGGAAAATCCCTGATTCCTTTATCTTTGTTTTTCGCATTTTTCCCTTACCGCCTTCTCAACTTCCAAACAGACAATTTCCTTCCTTCTTTTTGAGGTGATGGAATGGTTTCCCCTTTGGTCTGTTCCCGGAAAGGTAACATCCGTCCTTATTTCTTGGTTTCTTTAATCAGCAATCGGACCAACAGCCTGAGAACCAAAATCCTCTCGGGTTCTGACGAGACCGGGACAAAGACCAGTTCAGCAGTAAGCTTAATAACATAAGACCGGTTTCCCTTTCCCCTATGGGCAGGACTTCTCCAACTTCCCCTTCACGAGATTGCCCGATCCCGGCCTCACCCCTAAATTCCTCTCAAAGGAGTTCCGCTTGGAAAGACTGAGTTTCTTAGACCGGCCAACCTTTAGAATCTTGCCGCTTATTACCCCTGATGGCCTCCCCTTATAGTTCGTTTACGGAAATGGCCGGTTTCCCCGCAGATGTGTTGAGCTTTTCTTTTTGGTCTCTCTTTTCCCTACCGCTCCTTTTTGGATACACCCACCCCCTCATGAAGATTTGGAAGTTATTCATCCTTATAGTGTATTTTCTTTCGTACCACTGTTTGTTTATTCTTCAGGGTACCTCAGTCTTGACCCCCCCTTTGGAATTCCTTTTACATTAAAAGCTCGATTTATGTTTGCAAGAAATACGTCCCGCGTCTTTCCCTCCATCGGAGATCGCCCCTGCCTTTTCAATTACCACTTTTATCTTGTGGCTTCCGTTGCTCTCTGCGCTTGGCGTTTCGAAACTTGATTCTCCCAGCTAATTTTTTTTATCAAGTTTCCTTACACCTTTACCACCACCTCCTCAATACAACGACCCCTCCGTGGCTGCCCCCCCCCCTTTCTCGGATTCGACGACGACTCCCACCGCCCCCTACTTCGGTTGTTTTCTCGCGCTTTTACCAGTTTTTTTTGCGATGAATCTTTCCCTCTTGGCTCCTGCGGTCGTTGATTCCCTGTTTCCTTCCTCCCGGCACTTCATCCCCCCCTCAGCACAAAGAGCTCGCTTCCAACCCCTTTTTTCAGTTGTAGGTGAAATCTTTTTTCCCGCTCTTGCCGATCCTTGGAGTTCATAAGTCTTGTCCCGATGCCCCCCTGCCTATCATTAGGAGATCGTTCTCCCCCGAGGGACACCTACATTCGCTGGTTTCCTTACCTAGTAACTTAGTCGCCTCTCCGGCGTTAACTATTGCAAGAAAAAATGTCTGGTTGTTCCCTGAAAGACAGACTCCCTGGTAGCCTTCCAGAAGCCCCCCCCCCCCTAAGAGAACCCCCATCATTCTTGCCCCTTCCGACCCTTTAGGGACGGCACCTGCCTCTTTTAGACTTTTTGGATGAGATTGAGGCCCCCCCCTCTTATTCCCTTCAGTGTTTTTTTTTAGTTTTGATCCCAATCTCCATCAACAAAGTTGTCTCACCAACTTAATATGATGTTCAGGAAGTCCCCTTCCCTAGGAGTTTTTTCTCCTTTCTTTGAGATAAGTTTCCTCGCTGTACCCCTTCCCTTTCGTGATTTACTTCCTACCGACCTTGGTTCCCGTCCTTCCCGTCATCTGCAATATATTGGTACTCCTTCCTCAATTGAGAGGTTCTTGGGACATCTGCCGGTCGAGACCCGATCGTGTTTTTTTCCCCGCCTTCCCGCTTATTCCCTGTATTTTCACGTTTTGCAAGGCTCCTCCTCGATTTAATTAAAATAAACACCCCTTTTCAGTTTGAGCGAATTGTGATGCTGGCTTTTCCCCCCACCCTTTCTGATTCCCTGACGAAAATTTTCCCCAGTCTCTATAGATCAGAACCGATGATTTTGCTCCCTCGTTCTTTTAATATCCCTTTTCCTTCTATTCCAGAATGTAGGTGTTCTGTCGTTACTCCTTCGGGGGGTACCATCCTTCCCCCTTTTTCGTGCTTGGCGTTACCGACTCGATTTTTCTTTTTTGCTTGATTCCTCCTTTGAGACTTGCGCCCTTCGCCCCTTGATTTCCGTAACTTAAAAAATCCCTTTTCCCTAACTTTTCTTGCGTGAAAGCCGACGAGGATTTCTCCCCCCTCCGGATGTTCTTCCTCCGCACTACCGTGCCCTTTTTTCCGGTTGTTCCTTCCTAGTCATTCATGACTGCAGAACTTGCCTTGCCTCCCCGTATACGGCGTCCCCCAAAGTTTTTCTCCTGAGAACTCTGTCCCGATCATCACTTCCACCCGTCTTCGTCTTCTCACTCTTGGGTGTATACCGAAAATTTTTGATAGGTCTTTCCGTCTACTTCCGCAATGAAACGGGCGGTCCCGCCTTCGCCTCCAAGAACTCCCATCTCTGCCCCCCCCCCCGTGTCTAATCGCTTATACGGTTTTTCTCGCCTTGACCTCGGTGTCATAGCGCGTCTTCGGTCTTCTGACAGAGATTGATCCTTTTATTTTGGAGAATCGAGTGTTCCCTCTTTACACTCCATCCCCCCCTAGGAACTTTTGCTTTATTTTTCTCTTTCGCTCGTCTTTAAGTTGTCTCCGATCTGCGCACTCTAAGGAGGATACCTCCCTTTTATGTATTAAATTTGTTAATCATGGATGATCGCGTCCAAATTGAGAATCTTTCAGTAGTACATGCGCTTGCGGTTCTCGAATTGAACCGTATTCCTGATCCTAAGAACCCTTCAGAAGGTTTGAATGAATGATGGATTTTTCTTTCCAGTTCTCTCCCCTATCCAAGAGAATAGCCCCTAGGTCATCTTTCTCCCCTCACGCGCCTGACGCACCCTGGTGAGCCCGCTTTCCCATATTTTAGGGGTGTGTTTTCTAGGTTATCTTCCTTTTTACTCTTGACTTACTCTCTCGTTCCTTCCTCTTTTTGTTCCCGCGAGCCTTTTTCCTTTTTTGTTTTTTTGTAATCTGTCGGGGTATGGTTTTCTTGCCATCCCCCCTCATTTTTTTTCTCGTTTTTATGGCGAATCCCATCATCCCGTCCCCCGCAAACTTCATGAAACAGTTCTGCCTCTTCTTTTTCCCCTCTGACAGCTTTAGAAGTTCCCTTGCCGCCGTTGCCCGAAGGTTCAAGAGCCTCCACCCCATTCCCTACAAATCTCCCCACCTGGACCCCTATTTGCCTAGCTGAGATTTTCGGTTCTCCCTTCTTCCGCTTTTTTCTCCTCTCTTTTCAGGGCCTGGAATTTTCCTCGGATTTTTTTTCCTTCCTGTGACATCAAACCCCCTTGGGTTTAGTATTTTGACGCCCGCCCTTCACCCTCTAGAAGCCCCATAGAGACAGCCCCCCGTCCTTTTGAAGGAATTTTTGCGATCATCCTCTTCCCCGTAAGGAATGCCTCCCTGCACCCCCCAGACCCTTCGAACGCCGTCCTTTCCGAGCCTCGTTTCAAGCCGCCGAAGATCTTTTGCCTGAACATCCGCAGACCTTGATACGGGGACGTCTTGATTCTCACCTCTTTTTTCATTAGTCCTAAAATGGATCCCGACACGGCGCTTCTATTTTCCTTCCAAAGCCCAGATTCTTTTTCTGAAAAATTTCTCTTCCGATCCCCCCCCTGATTCCAAACGATGTTCTCCCTATTTCGTGTCTGCGCCGGCCGCTCTGTTTTTCGGGGAAGGTGCTCTTCTTCCCCTTGGTTCTCAAACCGTCCCTCTCTTTAATTTGAATGCTAGACTCGAATAGTAGTGATATTTCCTGCCCCTCCTTTTTGGACTTTCTTTTTTGCCGGGATATTTAATTGGTGACCTCACCTTTATGAATATTTACTTAATAGGTGCTCCACCTTTTCATCCCCGTACAGATTGTCTTGGAGAGGAAGTCCCTTCTGCCCTGAGTCAAGTACTGGGGCTCGGGCGCGGAAAACCTTCTTTTTTCTCCCGATATGGTGGGAAGACCCTTCCTCCCCAGGGTCCAGGCGGGTCCCCCTCCGTCCGCATCCTTCCAGCCAGCGCTGCGCTTTAATTCCCCCCCCATCCCCTAAAGAACGCTTGGCGACATTTTTATTCCTCCTTTCAAAACAGAGAAGTGACTGGCGGTACTTTTACCTTGCCTCCTCCACCCACTCCCCGCTTTAGTTCCTAAGGTCGTGGAGCTTATATGGACCCTCTTTCGACTTCTTCCCCCTTCAAGAGATTTCCTCCAGCCTTCTTTTCCCAGGCCTTTGGGGGTTTTAGAAACTTTTTTTTCCAGCCCCCTAAGAAACAAAAGTTCCCCAGATTCCCCCCTGTTTCCTTGTCTTTGACCCCTCCAAGAGTCTTCCAGCACCCTTCAGGCGTCACGCGCCTCGGGCCTTTTTTGTACATTTTGAAAGAGGCTTTTCTTTTCTCCTCCCCCTCTCTAACTGGTCCGACCCTTCTCCCCTTCGACGCTCCGAGATCTTAGGACCGATCCGATCTTCTTCCTTTTTTTTCCCCCGAGAGACCCCACCCACCCTCCCAATTTTTTCATAAATTCAGAACGTACTTCGCCCGTCTCTCACCCCTAACCCCAGAAGAACTTCCTCTGGTCTCCCCCGTCACTTTGTTTAAGTCAAGGTGCGGACACCTCCTTTGATTTTTTTTTTGACGTTTTTGGGTGTTCGCCCTCTTCAACCCAACATACCGTTGTTTTTTTCTATCTCTCTTTCCCCCGGACCTCCTTCTTTCATTTCAAACTTTTTAGACCACCCCCCCCCTGGCCTCCTAATGCGACAGAGGTCTTACTGTTTTTTTTTGGAGCCTCGGCTTTCTAGCTTCGAAAGTGGAGTATTCCTTATCTCTTTCCCCCTTTGGAGATAGTCCCGAAGAGTAATCCCGGCCTCTCCCATACTCTACTATACTTGCTTGACCGTCTCTAATTTTCTTCGTTCTTTTTCCTGATACCCGTAGCGACGAGCTAGCTCTATTCTTTCGCTTGAGGATTATTACAAGGATCCCTGTCCATCTTCTCGACTGGTCTCCCCTTCCCATTTACGCAGAGCGCGCTCTTTTTTTTCTTTTACAACCCAGTTTTTTGAGTGATCCGTGTCGTCCTCTCTTCCTCGTAATTTTCGCTCTTCGTCGAGTGGTCATCGCCCTTTTTTCGCCCCTAAGCCTATTGCGCTGTTTTTTCCTTCCCTCTTTCTGGGGCACTGTATCCCGTCACGCCTTGTTTTCTTCTTTTTTTTCCGTAATGCCTCGATTTCGGCATCGGCTTTTAATTGGCCCCACGCCTGAGCTGGCCGTCCTTGCCCCCCCCAATTTTTTTCCCTGTTCATACTCTTGGTTTTTAGCATTCCAGCGGAGCGGCCGCAGACCCCTCAATATTTCTTTTATGTCCTTTCCCATCCTTATATCTGAACCCGGGCCGCGAGAAAGGACTTAATTTTCCCCCCTTTTAATTTTTCCTGATAGCAACGCTTTTCAGATGCGCTCGTCCTCTCATGTCTTGTGTTTGTTCTCCTCCTTTTTTTCAGGTTTTCCGAAGAGCCCAAGGAACTGTCCCCCCTATTCCCCCCATACTAGCTGAGGTTCGTCCCCTCCCCCTTTCACTAGAAGTGGTAGGTAGTACCTCCCCCTGAACCTTGCGTTTGAAGCCTGTTTTTTTTTTTGTATATATCATAGATCGGTCTACTTTTCTGTGATCTCCTTCTTTTTTAGTTTTTTTATGAGGAAGTTCTCATCTTCTTGCGACTTAAAATGAAAGTGTCATTTTCCTTGTTTTTCAGCTATTAGTAGTTCAATTTTTCTTTGTGGTTCCAACCACTCTTTTACTAGGTCTTCCCTCCTCCCTTTATATACGTGTTCTCTGTTGCTTTCTTATTGAACAACCATTTCTTCGTCTCGAGGTCCCTATATGTATCCGTTATCTTCTCCCTTCAGTAGCGCCCTCCCTACTACGAAGATTCCTGATGATGGATTTATTAATTCAGGTGACCCCTCTCAACTTATCCTCGTACTCGGCCTCTTTCCCCGACCCAATTTCTCAGCAACTCTTGACCCCTTTTTTCCTCGGGGTGTGGATCACTATTTGTGGTTCCGTGACCCGGGATATGTATTAGCTTCCTTTTCCTCTCTCTGTTCTTCTTTCGGTGTTCCTTTTTTAC
>Ga0179591_1381529_pt1 | contig 18760 bp, 14 predicted proteins | sample CZOMad2_1_08_16f_FD_182891 | JGI IMG/M metagenome (GOLD analysis project Ga0179591, IMG submission 182891) | Vadose zone soil fungal communities from Angelo Coast Range Reserve, California, USA - CZOMad2_1_08_16fungal (PacBio error correction) | ecosystem: Environmental > Terrestrial > Soil >... | reverse complement strand
TTCCCAGCCAAAAGATGCACGCGATCCGACACAATTGGGCCCTTGTGTCATCCCCAGTTCCCATTCGTGGCATGACCGAGCGCCCGAATGGCGTGAAATGGGTTCTCTGCTGCTCTGTCCGCGACATTTGACAAAAAGTTATCCATACCTCGAACCGCGTGAAGCACACTGTGAATTACTCCTGTTTCTCCCCAAAACCCCATCCCCCACTGTTGTACTCTCCCCGCGATGTGATTTCGTAAGGACTTCACACCTTTCTTATTTTCAACCTCCCATCCAGACTTACTGCGTTCCCTTCATCTACCCCCGACTGTAATGGCTACGATTGATGGCTTTTTCAAAAATTGTGTGCCTCTTTTAACCGGGCTTTCTTCCTTTGTTCTATCCCCCTCTGTATGATATGCACTTGTTCGTTTCATTTTGCTAGGGACCATAACGATGGAGACCCCCCTTGTCCTCGATTTCTTACATCCGCCGTATTTTTTTCAGCTGGTATTTTGCACCTCAAGTGTCGTCTGATAGTGCCTAGTTTCCTTGCTTCATAAACGGATTAGTTCCCAATATCCCTGGAGCTTTTCGAAGGCTCTGTGCCGCAAACTAAGCCTTTGGAGTGCCCACCACCCGGAACACTCTGGCTCCCAGTCACTTGAGGTGTTTTTGTTTTCGGGTTAGTCGTAAATAGGACTACCCCCACCAGGTAAATGACCCCGGTCTTGGTTAGTTCGTATCGTCGGCTCTTCAAGGCACCCCTTGACGACTAAGTTACAATGTGTAGAGCTTCGAATGGCAAATCCGTAACGGGGTCATTCCTCTCGTTTTTTTCCACACCCATCTTTCCCCGCTACCTCGCTAGCAAAGCACCAGGACTTTCCCATACATGTTTTTCCTCCTTTCTCGTGCTCGTCTGGCGTGTGGCACCATTACCCTCTTTTCGCCTTCTTTTGAAACTATTTTTTCTATTTATTAAAGCTTGTCCCTTCTGCAACCTGGCCCTTATTTCCCCTGGTTGCCCTCGTCTTCGTTTTGGTTATCACAAAGCCTGGAGTGCGTGACCCCCTATAATCACCAATTTTTTGGGTTTTTCACCGTACACTACCCCACCGTACATTCGACTTGTGTTTGTTACAATGAGTGCCCTGCCCTTTCTTAAGGATAGCCTTAAACTCAAGCTTGAGGCCTGACTCTTCCCGATTTGCCTTCACCGTGCCCGTGTCGGTAAACTACCCTGTTACCTCTCGCGATCACCTTTCTTGCAAAAATTGGTGAGACCCCCTTGTCCTTATTCAGCTGTCGTATTCTTTTTTTTTTTGTTGCCGTTTTTCTGACCCCCCTCTTATGCATGCGATCCCCCTCAGAAATTAGTTGTCGGTAGAAAACCGATCGAACCCCCTTCCACTACCCATGCTTGACATTTTTTTGGCTGACTTTAGGGATGCCATGTGCCCCCCCAGATTGCATCCATGAGTTTTCCCTTTCTAGGATAGGAATGTCGCTATCCATTGTCCCGTTCCCTGATTATTTTTTTTGCGTTTTTTTGATCCGTCCCCGCTTCCCACCATCCCCGTTCCACACAAAGCACCAATTTTTATATCTTCTGCTGATTTGGCCGTACCTTTGCATTTCTTCAAAAGCCCTCCCCCCAGATGGAATGTTTCCAAATGGCAGGTTTTTTTCTCCAGACTGTTCCCCCATTTCGTTCTTTCGAGTTTTTACCAGTTCCGCCAAGGGCACCTTCTTCGTAGTTGCCTGGCCTTATTCAAGGTCCGCTTCACTGCCTGGGTACGACAGTTCGCATCCCAGTATGCTACGCCGCCACCCCTTTCCCCAACATCCTTCTCTCATTCTCTCGCCCTCGAAACAGCCGGCCCTTCCAGCGACTCGCCGCAATCTCCTCTTTACCCGTTTTTTTTCGAGGTGTTTTTTTTCTGTCTATGGTTCGGCGCCTTCTTTCGTGCGATGCGAGTTTGCTGTCTAATACCAGATGTCCACGGGATTTAGTTCGTTTTTCTCCTACCCAAACTGACCTGCGTTTTCCCATTACCGAATGCTCCTCCGATCTCTCAGATTCTAGGAAGGTTAGTAGATACTACACTCTTGGTCGCCCCTTTTTGCTTTGTTCTCCACCGACAGTTTACCCCCTCCCCGTCATTTAGAGACGCCTTTTAAAATGACTAATCCTGCCACTCGCAGAGTGCGTTCTACCCTCCTTTTTGTTCCCGTTTCGATGGTTACACTGCATTCCCTTATGACAGACACAAAAGTTACACGAGTCTTCCTGCTGACACTCGCTCCAGCACCTTACTCGCCTTCAAGTAGAAAATCTTCGTCCACGCTCCGCAACATCCACACTCCGCCATCCTTGGCGGGCATTGCAGGGGTTCTCGGCGGGTTTTCTCACGTACTTTGTAGTCTATGCCCTCTTCTCAATATTCCGTGGCCCCCTGCACCCAACCCCCCCATAATCCTGACAGAGAACTTCTGGAAATGCAGTTTCACAGTTTGGCTCCCCATGGTGTTTTCCACAATTGCATCGACTGATTCTTCCCCCCCCCAAGAAAGGTTGACGTACTCTACTTTTTAAATTTTCTCACATGCCGCTGGCCGTGCCTTTCTTTCTTGCTTGGATTTAAGACAACGTAATCGAACTAAAAGTTCGCTTCGTTACCCCACCAATCCCTTCCTTTTGTCTTCAGCCTTATTACACCCACGTGTGTGATAGTATCTCTCAACGGGCTTTTGCACTACAACCCAGTTATTGCCGATCTGCAACTACCTGTTGAAGCTTTACTTGCTAAGACAATGTCCGCGTGTCACACACCTTTTTCCTCGACATCACTTCTTTATTTTTTTCCTTTCAAAATAACCAAGATTTTTTCCCCAAGCCTGATGAGGTGCACTTTCGTTGTATATTGGTGGGACACGTCTTAGGTTTTCTCTGCATTACACGTTTATTTTAAGAGTTTTTATTTTTCACTCTCCCTCGACACAAGTTTGTCCCGCTATTTTCCCGCCCCTGCCTGTGATCGAAGCGCACGACAAGAACATTCGTCCGGTTTCCGGATGGTCCTTCGGTTATTTCACATTAAACGACCTGACAAAACCCTTTCGCTATGAGTCCGAGTGTTTTCCTGTTTGCCTCAGGAGCTTTGCTATCGGGACTTAAAACATTTTTTTTCTCAGCTCTTGCCGGAAGCACTTAGCTCCTTTACTTTCAAGGGATAAGGCTAGTCATAATACCTCTATGCACACCTTCCCGGAGAGTTCCCAAGAAGCCTTGCTGCTCCGCGTGTGTGGTCCTACTATCCGTTCTGGTCATGAACATCACCCGATATCAACTCCATTGATCCCCCTCCAACGTCTCTGACCCAGCCCTTAATAAGATTCACTGTTTGACAGCACGAACGGCGACATCCGCTATCGGACTGCGCCTTTCCCGGGTCGTTTGTAAGATTTATAACCTCTGCCTGGGGAACCTTACGACCAGTTAAGTAGGCCGTTAAGGTCCCAGCACAACCCGAGTTTGCTGGTCTAAGTGAGGTGGACTACCTCGCCCCCCCATCTGAGTAGTTCCTCTGAGGCTACCATGTTTAACCCTTCGCCGATTAGAAGAAAGATATTTTTTCCTCAGAGTTCGATGCCTTTTCTTCTAGTCACTCTTCCTTTGACAATCTTGGATTGACGAAGTTTCTTTCGCAAACCAAAGGGTTTGCTCATAGTCGCGTTTTCTTTTCAGCTCTTCTCTTTTCTTTTTGTTTGAAGATTGATGAAAAGTACAAGGCGCTTTTTCCATTCCTACCCCTCTTTTCCCCCCTTGCGTATTCTCCCTCCCGTCCTTTTTGTCCCCTTGAATCCCGCGCTTGTGCCCCCCATCTCACCTGTAGTTCACTGAGCCCGCAAGCGGATTAGGCTCAAGAAGAGAATTTTGTGCACCTGGGCCCCCACTGAACTGTACGACGACCTTTGTTGAGAACTTCGCCTCCGCCGGAAACCCCTAACTGTTTTTGTGATTGACCGCCGACGCAGGTTCTTTCTTTTTTCGTTTTAATTGTGTCCCACGCGTTTTCCATCTTCGCACGACCTGTTGTCTCTTTAATGGCTTTCGGTGGCGTCCGGATTTTTTTTCTTAGGTACTTCGTCCACACTTTTCTTCTAGGCATTGGTTTCTCATTTTTTCTTCCTTTTCTTTGAATTAGGCAGTTTTTTTTTCTCTGACCCCCCCGATTAGTCTGAGCCAAACAGCCCCACCAAAAGCCGTCTTGTCGAAGGGTTGTACCTTTAGTAGTTGCGTCCGCATATCCCCCCCGTTCCTATGCATTGAACATTTCTAATACACCTTGATTATTGACATCCTCCTAGTTATGTAAGGTTGTTTTTTGATGATATCCCCCCCCCTAAGCCTGAGGCACTTCTTTCCCCGCCCCCCTCCATACTTTTATGGTTTTGTTTGCGGGTTTTGATGTTCAACAAATAACAGTTCACAATCGCAGACTGTAACCGTGCATTTCTTCCCGGTCGATCCCGTTTGGCAGGACCGAACTCTGCCCCGGTTTTGTAGAGATCTCATTCCACAATTCCCCCTTCTGTAAATTGTCCATTCTCCCTTTAACCCTGCACGGTGAAAAAAGAACTACGAAACCCCCCTTGGTTCTACTAATCCCTTCTTTAGTAACATTTGTTTGTAGGCGTTTGGCACTAAAAATTCTTCTTTTTTCCACTTTGTGCCAAGTCGCTGTAAAAAGAAAGAGATTGCCCGGCAAACTGTCGTTAGGTGTGCAGCCGTCTCTTTGTTATTTCACCCCTTTTTTTTGTTAAAGGATCATACCCTTGATAGCCACTCGCTGAAATCCCCCCCAAAGTGTTATTCGCATCCGGGTTGTAATTATAATAGGAAAGGCAGTACTCTTTCCGTTTCTTTCTTGATCTGATCCCCATACGACCTCATGCCTCCCTGAGTCTGTTCAGCCGAGCGTTAAGTTAAAACGAAATTTTCGGTTTTTCACCTGATCGTCTTTTCCCTTTGACCCCCACCAAACCCCCATTCCGGCCTCAGTTAACTAGGTAGAAGGTTTTTGTTTGTTTGAACCTTTTCGCCCCCGTATATTCTTCCAGAGCATTCCCCCTACAACCTAAAAGAACTATACCACCATGAAGTCTCCCCTTCAACTCCCCTTCTGACTGGTTTTGCGCTCTCGTGCTGGTCCAGTCTGAAAGGTCGTGATTAGTAGTTTCTACTTAAGTCGAGTCGCTTCTTTTTGTGGGGCGCTGTCGACTGCCACCCTGCGTTTTTTTTTTCTTTTGAGTCTAGAAATGACCGTACCCCAAGTCGAATGAACTCCCACATCAATCTTTCGAAGCCTTTTGAGGGTCGAAAATCTTATCTTCTTCTCACTTATCCTTCTTCTCGTACAGGGCTTGAAAGCAGACCTGTTACGATTTTTGTCTGGACTAGTCTACCAGTCCTCCAAAGGTTTCCATCGTGTCGTAAGGTTTCAGGACTTAGGTTAACATCCTCAATGCCTGGGGTCGTCTTTTTCTCGCCCTTCTCCCTAATCCGAACGTATTTTCTCATGGAGAAAGCAATTAGCACCCTCAATCACCTGCCTCCTTCACGGAATTTACAAATCATATCCTAATCCAAGTTTTGGTGTTGAGATGCTGTATTTTTCATGGCCTGCGCGTTTTTTCTGCTGGGTGCCTGCGAGTGCGATGTATTTGATTCTTTTTTGTCCTTGTTTCTTTGGCCTCTTGACCAATGTCGACCACACAGACGGAGCGGGACATTTACTGAACTTCTCCCCCAGGCGTGCTCTTTTTTTCCGATGCCAATGAATGTTTCTATCGCCATACTCAAAATCTTGGTTGGCAACATCGTGCTGTCCCATCAAGGGCCTCCAAACCTACCTCTTTTTTTAGCTTGCCCTCATACCAGATCCCAGAAAGCCTGAGCTTTCTCACAAGTCTTTTTTGCGTCACGTCGCTTTTTTTTGTCCCTCCTTCCGAGGACCCCCCCCAACACGACAGAAGAGATCCACTTCCTAACCCCCCGCCTTCATTAACGTTTCGTAAAAAATTCTTGGTAGTCGACTTACAAGACACCATCATTTTGCCTTCGCCCAACATTCCTTCGTCATTGAAGGCGGAGATGTCTGTAACGTCACCCCCCTTTCTCTTTCCGTTTCTCTGACTCTTTGCTGCACTCGCTCTTGGTAAAGTTCCCACCAAAAAAAACCACCCTTGAATATACGCGACGGAAATGAATCTCAGTTCCTCCCAATGTGTGGTCCCCAACTTCAATTAGCCAACCCCGACCACATTTTTTGGTTTTACGAAACGGTTTCGACTCTTCCAGCCGCTTTCTTCTTCCGGGTGGTCGGCGCCTGTTAAGCATAGTCTACGACTCACCAAGTTTATTTTTCCCCAACCCTCTTTACGCTTTGCCTCTGTGTACCATCTGTGGTGGAATCTCCCCCTTTCTGGGACCAACCCCCAACCCGCCTTCCGATTCTTCCCCTCCCAGCCTTGGCATCCCGCTCTTTAGCAAGAGAAAATGTTTCATCGCTTGTCAACATACCTTTTTCAGCACTACTATTTGGTCGTACTCCCCCCCCCCACCCCCCAGCCCGTTCACTTATGTTATCCCCAAGTGGATTTTTGGATTGGGGGTTCCTGTTTTACCGTTTAAATCCCGCTTTCCAGTGGATTACATTAACCGTTTGATGTTCTGATGCAACTCGCTGTCGATCGAAGAACGCTCAACCTCCCTCCTGTTTCGGATTGAGTGCTTTCCGTCCTCATCAACCGCCAGCACCAACACACCTCATATTTTTGTCTCCAGAGTGGTTCGGTGCACTCACCCGTCGTGAGTTGTTACTGACTATCATAACGTATGCACAGTCAGGAGAAATCTATGAAGTGAGGTCCAGGCATCTCGCGGTCCCACAAAGGAGATTTGCCCCCACTCGACCGACTACTGTTAGAATTTTTCCTTTCTGTGGGTCCCTACTCTCTACTTCCTCTCCAACTCAACACCAGAACCCTGCGACCAAACCGATCAAGCGTTCACTTCCCATTTCACATACCTATCCTGGTTGACCTTTAAAACCGTGTCTACTTTTGAGCCGTCTAGGAATGAGAGTACGCGGTTTTTGTGTGTGTTGGACCCCCTCCTGTTTGTCCGCATTACTAAACTGATAGGACGAGCTTTTAAGAACAACGGCTATGGGTTTCTTGTGCTTGGCCGGCTTATTCCTGCAACCCCTTATCTTTTATCTGACGTACAGTCGAATTATTAGAGAACACAGTCTCCCTTCCCCCTTCTGTTGACTGGATAGTCCCCCTTTTGCCTTGCCACTTCTTGGTTTTTTTCAACGCAGGTCCCCCCGTGTTCTTGGTGCGCTTGTTCTTTTCAATCTCTCCGTTTCCCCCCCCTACTTTTTTGTGACTGCTATTTCAAGCGTTCCCCCTCAGCAAGAACGGCCTGTCTTCCCCCTCCCTAAGTTTGCCCTTCCCCGTCTAGTTCTACTTGAACGAGCCGGCCAAATCGAATACTTCCATTTGCCCCTCGGGCTGCTTGTCTTCGGATCACCTTTCTCGATGCCCAGGGGATACAGAATGAAACGCCGACTCCGGATCCCTGTGGTTTCCCTCAATCTACAATAAGAGTCCGAACACCATACCCCCCCATTAATTTTGTCAGTACTTGAGCTGGCCTATTTGCTTTCCCTTTTCCCTTCCTTTTTCCATCGAAAGAGAGTCTTCGGTGATCGGCGATTCTTTTCTCGTGGTCTTTCTGTTATGCGTGCAAACAAAGATAGGAATAGTTTGGAAGTTGGTGTTTTTTCCTTTTGTCGCGTCCCCCCCATGCATTCCGTTTGATTTTTCCTTCACCCGATCGTAGAAACCCACGGATTTTATGGAAGAAAACCTCCCCCCTTTCTTGAGTCTATTTGCCCCTTCCAGTGCTTTAACGTATAGTTTCACCCTGCGATACCACGGACTAAACACGGGCTTCGGCAAATATACCCTCCGTCTTTTTCGGACTCGGGCGTTTGAATCGCCCGGATCTCCCCTCAGAAGTGGTTCCCCAACGACTGATAGTACCCTATAATGAGTTTTTTTGTTGGGGAATGGTATTGTTACTTACCCATCCGTTGCCCTCAAATATGCGTTTTTTACATAGTGCGTTTCGCCCCTGATCGTCGGTTTCTCCGGATCTTAGTTAAAATTCTGATGATTCTAAACCCATTGATCAGATTTTGTAATTCTCTCGGGCCAACCAATATTTTCCCTGTTTACCAACGACCTAGAACCAGACCCTTGTTCTCGGTCCCTCGACTAGTGATTTTCTTCCCAGGGATGAGAAAAATAACACTAATTTTTCCTCCCTCACACAACAATTTGGCAGTCCCTACGCTGTAGAGTTAGAGATACGCGCCCGTTAGAGGTTTCCTTCGTCGTCGGTGTTTTCGTCTTAAACCAGAACTGGTGAGCATGTTCCACCACTGGTTCTTTTTTTCACAAGGTGCTTTCCATCCAACCGCATTCGAATTCCTTGTGGATTCCTTCCTCCTCCCCTGTTTTATGTCTTCTCTGGAAATAGTAACCTGCCATTTCTTGCTTGACTTTCTCTCTGACGGAAAAGTCTAGGTAAACGAACCCCTGGTTGGTCTATCTGATTTTACAAGTGCTCCCCATCACCTCGTCCCCCACACTTCTTTCTTTTTTAGCATGTTCCCCTATCGGTGTTGCAGATTGAGGTGTTGGTCCCGTTTCGCCCAGATCCCCCTCTAATTGCCCTTTTTCCCATAAATTTGCCAGCAATCCCAGAACTTTCGGTCTGAAACCCCGCTCGACACCCATGCCTTCACCGGTTTGTTTGCGACTTCTATTTTTCTCATCCCGAATTTCGTGCACCCTCGTTTTCTCCATTTTAAGGCGTCTTGATGTTTTGCTCTGCAGGACCATGGCACGGCTTCTTTCGTTAGTTGGATGGTTTTTTTTATGAAGAGCCAACGTACTCCTGGGACCCCACCAGGTTAATTGTTCTTTATAAAGCCTGCTTCTGTTGTATTTTATTCTTTTGAAGATTATACAAGGATAAAAAACGATCGTTTACGTGTGCTGGAGGTTTTCTGAATGCAACGATTGTTTCCTTCACCCGGATTTGAGTCCTGTTTTTCGTTTAATTTCTCAGCCACTTTGACGGAGTTCTTTCCATCGGCTTAATTCACTCTGGCGAGCTCACTGACTTCTTTTTATGACCTTTTTCGCTACCCACTGCCTTTCACAGACATTCTCGCAAGCCACTTTGCCCCTCAGGCCGGAATCCTCCCTCGCCATCGCCTCATCCCTTCCCCCCTTCCTCGTTGCTTCTTTCTGATTCGCGAGGGTTTCGCGCAGTGTTTTTTTGTTTTTTTTTCGTGCCGATGCCGACTCGTGACCCGTCTGTCGCCGTCTTTTCTCTCTTAGGGGTAGCGAACATCACCCCAACTTGCTGAGCGAGGACATTTTGACGCTTTTATTTCTGATTAACATGGGTAGGTTTAGCCTCCATCCTCCAATTGTGATGGTCAACATCTTTTAGAACCGGACCATTTTTTGCACAAGTACAAGTTTAGTGACTTGGAATCTTTCTCTATTTCCTGCCCTCCTAGTGAAGCGTCCCCTTTTTCATTTTTTTGAGTACGTATTGGGGTTCACGTACGCAGTTCTCTCTAGACCCCCAACGACCCAGCCATTTGACCTTTTCCCCCCCTCCCCCCGCCACGCCTCCTGCGTTTTCCTCACCGTTATTCCCCAGCCTTTTCTTTCTTCTACCCCCCCCTGACAGCACACTTTACATGTTTTTTTACTGGTGGTCTCCCTTCGGGTTTCACCTCCCTGCTTATTCTTGTGGCTAGTTGATTGGCCGATGTTGCAAATCGGCGTGTCGAAACGTGCACCAAACATCTTATCCCGATTTCACGTTGAAAGGCCGTCCTTACCCTTTTCGCCAATGCACACATTTTGGAGAATCGATCTCCGCACCCCAAGTTTTACGCGCCGGTTTTCCGGCATTGCCTTCCACGCTGTGGCGGCTTTCGGCCTTCTTTCCCTGTCAGACTAACGTCAATACGAACCTGTTCGTTTACCTCACCCAAGTTACCCACTTTACGGTTTTGGATTTGCGGTAACCCATTCCCCCCCCCTGTTGATGATAGTCATTCCTCCCCCTGTTTAATACCCCGGACCAACGACTCCGATTTTTACCTCTCCGATTCGTATCCTCTTATTTCCCACAGCCGTTCCAATTTCGACGGTTTCTCATTTTCAGCTCTTCACGCCTTCCCTTCCACAACACCATCACCCCTTTACGATTTGATGGAAGGCCAGGTTATCTTATTCTTGGACGTATCTGCATATGTTCGTCTTTTGAAATTTATGATTTTTTAAGATGTCTTTCTTTACTCCTCCCAAAACACAGTTCATGTCGTCCCTTTGCTTCCAGTCGCTGTCGCCATACGCTTCAAAAACGACCTTCGCCCACGGTTCTCGGCTCTGTTGCGTGGCCTGCTTTTTCTAAACGAAATATTCACCCCCCCCAAAAACAATAGGCTCGACTTTCGCTTGTTCGCCGGTTTAACTATCCAGTTTCGTTTCTACTATCACACGTACTCCTTACCCCGCGTTGATCAGCTTCAGCCTTTATGGCAGTGAGGAAAGATGGTGCTCACCGTATTTTGACCCTCGAAATCTCAAAATTCTTTAGTCTCCTACGCTTGGTTGATAAGGCCTTGATGGCGGAACTACCCCTATGCCCCCCCCCCCTGTCAATTTTCACAGACCGCCAGTTTTTACAGGTTTCCCCTGCTCAACTGAACCCCCAAGACTAATGTTTCTTTTTTGAACGCTCCGAGTCCTCCACCCTTTCCCCGCGCCGTCGGTCTCGAGCACCTAGGTTTGGGCAGATGAAAAAATCAGATGGGGGAAGCATACTATGAGAAGGCGTTCCGCTTAGTACAAGAAACCTTCTTGTGGTTTGATTTTTGGGACTTGCTCGATATCAACGTTCATCTCTTCTTTCTTTCGAAGGTATAACTTTTCGGCTCGGAAGCCTACCGCCTACATCTTCCCTTTCGACTTTAGATTGTTTTTCTTCTACTGAATTGCCATCTTGATGGCCGCTCAGCAATCCCACATTTTTTTACTTCTGGGAAGTTTCGGCAAGTTTTCTCCCCCCCCGTTCCGTTTTTGTTTTTTTAGAGCTATTGATGACAATCCACACGATGTCCCAATCCTTTTTTTTCTCAAAGAACTTGGGCTGTGTCCCTCCAAACTGACGTTTTTTCCCCAATTTCAGTATTTGAACGTATCCCCGGCACCAAAAGGCATACCATGTTTTCCTCGGCTCTGTTCACAGCGTCTCTGGTTGAAAATGAAAGGGGATACAGATGTTTTCCCAAGACCCCGCTAGCCCCGTTGTGCTTACCGCAGCCCCCTAGTTCCAACACCACCACAAATAATTTCTTGCTCCTGTACTTTGTGCGGGATCGTACTTTTCCCAGCAGGATTCTTCTGTTACGCACGACCGTCTTATGCCTATATTGGGGGTTTCCATTCTTGATGATTTCAAACCACTTTATTGGACTTTTTTTGGGATTAGGAAGGTTCGAGTTTAGGATCATTTCATAGGCCCATTGATGTTTATCTGTCCATCCTACCGAACCTTAGGAGCCCCCCAATGAGTCATTCTTTTGGGTGTGGGCCCGCCATTTCTCGGTCCTGCTTTTTTCCCAACTTGCAGTTTCTTACCGTTGCCACCGGCGATGTATTGACACCTCAAGTGCCAAAAAACTGGTTTGCACCCTATCTCTTTTTTTTGCGTTTGAATCGTCCGGCCACTAGTTGGATTTGTACCTTCCCCCCTCCCAACCCGTTTAGTCCTATTTGTGTTGTTGCTGTGCGTGTGTTTAGAACCTCACCCGTAAAGCTAATTTTTTCCCTTTCTTTCGTATGTCTCCTGAGCTTGCTGCCACTTTAGAAATAATCAGTGCAACGTTAGGATCCTGACACACTGGTTCCAATCGGTTTCCTCCCTTGGCCCAATAGACTAATGGTTCCAAGCCCCCTCCCAACGCACCCGTGTCCCTCTCTTTTTTTGCGCGACTTTCTGGTGAGTTTCGTACGCGTTTTAAAATCCAATCTATGTTCTTTTGTACCCTGGATTTTCATCAGCTTACTTGTCTATGAACCTTCGATACGCGCAACGGCGTCACGGCATTCGTTTTGTTCCTCCACAAGCCTTTTTCTTTCACTCCCCCCCACCCCGGAGTTGTAAGCACGCGGGTTTGAATCAAAAACGTCAATTCGTCTCCCCTTTTTGGGTTTTTACTTATTTAACGCCTTTCTCGACGTCTGGACATTCGCCCCTCCCCCCCTTCAGCCAAGCGGCAGCGGCGAGTCGATTTGCCAAACCCGGCTTTGTAAAACTTCAACTGAGGTGTCTCCCTCCGAGCTCTCATTGTTCGACAAACATTTGCGCCAACTATGTCTTCTTTTCGTTTGGATAGCAGGATATGTGATTTTGTTCATTTTCGATGCTCTCTTTACCCAATAACTCGAACATCAAGGATTAGAGTCACCTGATTATAGAATGCCCCATTCAGACCATGTCCGCTGGGGTCGGGTGGTTGCCTAATAGTCTCGTTTCTCCAGTTCGTTTCTACTTTAGGAGGGCGTGTTTTGATGGCACGGATTCGTTTTTCGTGGATGTCTAGAGTATGGACATTCTTCAACCCCCCCCACTTGACGTGTGCCGTCCACAACAGCAAGTTCTTCTGGCGTCGGTTTTTATTTTTGCAGGTATTTCCCTTTTCGTCATAAAACTTGACTTTTATGGTGTTCGTTTTTCCACCCCTCACCCTGCCCATTTCACCCATTTGTCCTGTTCGGGTCTTATCTCCACGCAATCGATGCTCGCGGCAAGGCTTCCGTTCCCGACGTCCTAACGGACTTGTTCGAGTTTAGCGACACCTGCGAAAAGCCGCCTACATCCTCCTAGCTTAGCACCTCGCCTCCCAAGGCTTCTTTGATCCCCTTGATTGCATTCTTCATTAACTCTTCTCGTTGTGTTAGAGATGATCGCGAGCGACGCTTTTGTCTCTTTGAGTTAGTGATGCGATTTGCGATGTCTTCGTCGTTCGCCTCGTGCGTCGAACTTTCGACCCCCCTTTCCTTAGCGGACAGTGACAGGTGCCCGCTATATCGCGCCTTTTTTTTCCGTGGCGATGGTAGGCTGCTGCCCTCCTTCCCCCCTATTTTGTTACATGTTCTTTGAAACTTGGCCCCTTCAAAAACCCGTTCGTTTGCGATGAGAATACGGATCCCCCTTCCCACAGTCAACTTCCTTTTCTCTCCGTCCCTGCTTTTGTCTTTTTTTCGTTGTTGTTCCTCCTTCATTCTCTCGAGACACCAACAACCCTCCCCCGAGCCTGTGCTGCTGACATCTCTCCCCGCAACCGCTCCTCGCTCAAAGTATAACCTTCTTTTTTAGTACGATCCTGGTCCCTTCCAGCAAACTCACCCTCATGCCCCAATGTAAGACCCGGGATGAGGGCGATCGTTGTTCTTTCGTATTCTTGTCTTCTTGACCTATGTGGCTTCCCAATTTATTTTTCCCCGTTTCCCACCCCCCCAAAACATCACTGCTCCGACTTGAACGGGAAACCTACGAGCACCCCGGTGTGTTGCACATTTGAGTCCTATAAACAGACCAGGTTGCGTTTATCCGACGGTCTTCTCAAATTCACCGAAGTCGGGTGTTCCCTTGTAGTGGTCCTATCCTTAAGTTTGAAATTCATCGAATCTCAAATTTCGGTCGTACTGACAAACCCAAGAATCGTTTGGTCTCTTTGTCACCCACCCGTGTTGTTATTTAGTGTCTTTACCAGGGTTGTAAACCGACAAAATTTTTTTTTATTTCACCCCCGATTTCACGCCTTTCTCTTTCCCTGACAAGCCCCTTTTGAATTCCTGGACACTCAAATTCTGCCTCGTATTTTGGTAAGCCCCCACCCCTTCGAACTGACCGACCCGTGAGGTTCCTTGTGGTTTGTCCACTTCGTGCTAGGTTTTGCCCCCCAGAGGAACTGACGATTTTCGAAGTTTTCTTCCCATCGCTACTCTCCCCCACCTTTTGACGGGCCTTCCGTGATGCCACTCCTCCTAACGATGGCCGCCCGGTTTTTCTTTTTTTTTTTTAGGCCTTTGAGGTCTCCCCTTCAACCCCACGCCCCCAACCCCTCCAGTTACTGTCCTCAATGCTCGAGTGGTTTTCCCCCCACGGGGTTTTTCTTATCCTTTCATTTAAACGAACTCGTTCGCTCCGTTTCGTGAGGAGTTTTCGCTTTGTCTTTCCCAATTCCCCCTCCCTGGTGAATCGCTTGAAATGCGCCTTTCAAACCACGGGCCTTCTTTTGAATCCTACGGTGTTTTTTCTCTTCGTCCCTTTGTACGAGACACCCCACCCACAGCCATCGCCTCATCCGAATCGCCAGCTTTACGAATTTCCCTGCACACTCTATCCTCAATTTTGACCGGCGCCCCATACCCCTACGTCCCCCCCCCCCTCCGGTCCCTCAAGGATACGCGGGTGTGGAGAAATGAGGGTCCCCCTTGCTCCCATCGTAACTCTCCTCCCGGCGGCCTCCCTTTTACCTTGTACCATCCCCGTTGGGAGGGTTTGAGCGTATGTCACCCCTACCTTGGTTTTATTTTCATTCTTTTTGTTCCCCTATGCTTTCGTCTCACAGTAACTGCGCATTTCCCGTTGCAGGCTAGTCCCTAATATTGCCTTCCACCATTCTGGGCTCACACTTTCCCGTCCCCCCACTCTTTTATTGATAGAGTGGCAAATTTTGAAATTTCTTATTTTCAGCCCTCTACCCGTTGTGTTTTTTGATCGTATTTTCCCTTACAAGCATGTCCCCCCCCCCTCGATCAAGAACAGTGGGGATTTGGTTCTACAAGTTGCCAACAATGTCTATGAATTCCAATTTCGCCCTTCCCCCCCCCGACTGCATAGAAATGGGTTCCGAAGGTGCGGATTCTGGACAGACGGGGCGATGGTCGGCCCCCTTTTTTTGAAATAATTTGGAAAAGACAGTCAACCCGTAATGGTTCCGATAGACATTCCCCAACCCCTCCCCCCCCCACCCCTCCGGGTCTTGGTGGCTGTACCTGCCCGCCTGACCTTAGACCTTGATGTTTAAGAGTCCCACTCATAAATTATTTTCCTGCGGAAGGATCTTCTTATGTGCACGGTCTTGCTTCTTCCCCCGTTTCTTTTTTCCCCTCTTTGGCCTTTTTGGATAGACATGTTAGTACGGTTGGCAATTTTCCTGTTTTTTACGCCCCCCCCTTCTAGGGACAACACGGAGACGATCGAAAGTCTTTCGCTTTTTCTTGGCCCTTTTCATTTTTGCGGTTTAAACCGGTCGATCCCTTTCCCTCACCAAGTCGCATAAAATGTTGGCACTACAGACCAGAGAGCTTCCGTTTCATTTTCGTCCGTCTAGCCCCCCTTCCTTAGTTGGGTCTTGACCAACGGCGAAAACACAGCAGGCGACCGTATATAGGGGTGCTGATGGATGTGTTTTTTTTCCGACCATCACTCCACCTCTTCCCCCTTAAACCGGTCCTGAAAGGTTCTCCTAAATCGTTAGTAAGGACTCCTTTTGCCCGGAATCATTTCCCTATTGCAAACTGTGTAGTTTCTCCTCCTTTCCCCATCCAATATTTACATAGGGTTCATTTTTCGGGAAACCCCATATGAATCTCGGTGTCCCAAAGATCTCAACATAACCCTTGCTCCCCCCCCGGTTGTTCTCTTATTGGGGCCTCTTTTTAGTACGGCACTGTTGTCCCCCCCCCAAAATCTTATTTCCTCCTTGACAATCCCGTCCTCTCTTTTTCGACCCTTCTTATGACCCGAGCGATCCGCGGCACACGCCCCTGTGCAGATCTTTGCTTTTGTTTCACAAAGCCCTGTTTATCTTATCTTTCATCACCAAGGGGTCGATGGGCCTTTCCCCCCCCACCATTAATCCCTTTTTTTCCCCCCAGCCTATCTATTTTGTAGATAGATGAAGTTTTTCCCCCCCCTTCCTACAATAAGCAAGCCCGGCGGCCCTGCTTGTCAGTTTTGTCAACCCCCTCTTTTCGTTACCCCTTTACACCCTTGTCTTGTTTCTTCCTCGATTTAATGCAAATGGTTTAAACATTTTGAAGCTGCCCGTTTACTCAGTTTCTCGTTGGATGTTTTGTGTCAACTCGCCCTCGATTGAGTCACCCCTGCCTTACCTTCTTCTTTCTTTCGACCAGCACAAACTATCACTCGCCCCTTACATGCAATTCGGCCGGTGGGGCCCCCCGATTGCTTCTTTTGCTAAATACTTTCGCTCCAACTAGGTCTTCTTTTTTTGTTCCGTAGCCTCTTTCATTTCAATTACACGGTTCGTTGATTGGTTGAGGGTGAACATTGCGTTTCGTCCCCCAAAATTTCCACGTTCACCCACCACACTGTCTGGTAGTAGAAGCTTGGTTGGGAATATATGAGGTTTTTAAGATCCCCTCTTTTTACGGTTCTGTTTCTCCCCCGCAGATGTCTTCCCCCCTCCCCCCATCTTTTGAGTCTGTCAGTTTCATCCATACCGGGCATTCTGTCCGGAAGGACTTAGGTACCTTCCCCTCCTTCCCCGTCCTTTTTGTTGTTCCCTTTTCCGACCCAACTAAGTCGTAGAATGACGCCAGGAACTCACTTTATTCCCAAAGGAAATAAGAAAGCAATCACGTATCGTGACGCTGCCAGACAAAAAGCCCTCCCCCTACGACTTTTACACGAGCGGTTTGATGTTGAATGAGGAACTCAGCTAGAGGACCCCGGCGCTTTTTCCTGCGGATTTCGGCCTTTTGGATTCGTGCGATGCGTGATGCTTTTCCTTGTCCACGAGCACTTTTTTTGTCCTTTTCGGTTAAACAAATTTTTTCGTTTCTTGGGATTGCAGCTTCCCTTTTTTTCTCCGTATGATCTCCTCCGCTGCCCCTTTTTGCGAAATGGAGACTCGCCAACTACCGATTGCAACTTTGGTTCGCAAAATTGCCAGGTTTCCCACGCAACCCCGTATTTTAGCTACCTTTCCTGCCACCTGCTCCCTTCTTTCCTGCCAGAACGCAGAGAGCGTCCTTGCCTGTGCGTCACGTTCGTCTTACGGTCCTAGACATCCATCCCCTTCTGAATTCCATTGCCATCCGCCCCACGCCCACAGTACTTACCCCCTCCCAACCCTGTGACTATCCCTTTTGCACCAAATCACAATCATCCGCATAGCACCCTGCATGGTCATTGAGTTTTTTTCATGTGTAACTATTGACGAAACGTTGCTAGTTGATCTTCTTCCGCAATTTCTCTGTTTCACCGTGGTCCCCCCCCAACATCATAAGGATATTGAAGATGAAAGGGCATGCGCTCAAGCGTCCACTTTGCTTTACCCTTTAAATCGATCACTTCTTCCCACAGACCCTTTTTGTTTTTTCCTCCTTGGTCGCAAACGGCAATCGATGGCCTTTGTGACTCGTTCAGTGGATCGAAGCTCCCTTCCGCCTGTCATTACACACCTTATCCTACCTTTTTTTTTGTATCCTCCCGCCCGGTTTCTTCCCACAAACGTGTTTTTGTGCGTATCCCCCCATTTGGCTTGTTAACGACAACCCTCCCCTGATCTGAAAAGATCCGTCCGTGTCCCCCTGAGTATCTCTCTTTCCCGAAGGGCACATGTCCAACGTTTTTTGACATCCTTTTTCTTCTGATTTTTGGTGTCAACGCTTTCCCCCCCTCAAAACACTCACCCCTCCTTCGACCAGACTGGATAGTAGGCAATTTGTTGATTTGGAAAATATCGCATTTAGTTTATGACCTCTTTTACCCATGCACTTTTCTTTTCCTCTCCCTCCTCTACCCCACATTCCCCTCTTTTTTCGTCCTTTTCCGCGCTTTTTGTTGATGAAGAACTCCCTCATTTGTAGGTGAGTCTGATGGTTCGCATAAAACCTTCCCCCACCCCAACCCCCCTTCTTGAGCGGCTTCCTCCAGGGGTTCTGCGTCCTCAAAGTGTTTGGAAGTTTTCCCCCCCCGAGTGCTAGGCTTCTTGGATCCCTTTTCTTTCGACTTTTGTCTTGTGTCCAATCAGCCGGCCGCGTCTCCCCCCTTGCGCTTATAGCTACAATGGCGGCTTCTGTACCCCTTTAGCCTTTTTGTCCCCCTTCTACTTGATGCGCTTTTCCCCCTTCCCCGACTAGCAACTATTTCCCCCCCGAACTTCCGTCGACAAGAGTCCGATCCTCCAAAATCACTCCTCTGGCGCACAAGAACGGCCTCCATCCTAGTTCTTCTTGTATGCGCGGCGCTTTTTTTCGTTCGGAAGATGGACACCCGCCTTTTTCCGCCTCACTTACGGAAAAATTTTGCCCCGCCCCTTGCAGGAGCTCGGTTAACCCGCACCAAGACCGGAGGGGTAGTTCCGCCCTCTGTTTTTCAGCTTGAAATTATGCTCGTTAGTTTTCTTTCCTTTCGTCCCCTGTCCAGTCGCCGGCTGACGAATTAATCTACTGCGGCCCCCCCCTTTCGATCCTTCTGAGGAGCCCCTTTCATTCTTTTTTTGCCAAATTCTGCTTTCGAAACGAATTAAGATACTGATAGTCCTTTCAGCGCTTGGATTGTCATACA
>Ga0179591_1369836_pt1 | contig 18766 bp, 20 predicted proteins | sample CZOMad2_1_08_16f_FD_182891 | JGI IMG/M metagenome (GOLD analysis project Ga0179591, IMG submission 182891) | Vadose zone soil fungal communities from Angelo Coast Range Reserve, California, USA - CZOMad2_1_08_16fungal (PacBio error correction) | ecosystem: Environmental > Terrestrial > Soil >... | reverse complement strand
CCCCTTGAGAGAGGTCCTTTTCATCCTTTCTTTTCTTGCCGATTGTGGTGGATGTTTTGCCCCCTTAGCGGATTTTGCTCACGGGAGCGGTCGGCTTTTGGTTTGTCATCCCCCTCCCTTGAAAGAAACGCCCATGGCCATAAGTCACTCCCCGTTTTCGACCTATTCCCCACTTTGGATCCTTTTTCAACACTTGGTTTTTGGAGTTTCGTCTGGGCGGGGGAGGGGCTGGATCTTCCTATGCCAAGAGGATCTGGTGTTCCCACGACCAGTATGGGTGGGCATTACGTCTTCCCCGCACCCGATGGGGAACAACGTAAGGGCAAGCTCGTTGATTCACCCGAGCTTTATGATAGAGAGTCCCCCCCGCTTATCAGATTGGGCCTTATTTTTCTTTCAGTTTTAGCTGGGAGGGGTGCATCTTTTCTGAATTTTCCGGCCGGTGCATTTTTTCATCGATTTTTTAACTTTTTATAGAATCGCCCCCTTTTGAACCGCTTACGTTTGCTCATGACTTGATTCCTTCGGCATGAGGGGCTGCGTTAGTTCGCAATACCTACCGAATCCATTAGCTTTCGCTTAGGGGTGGTCTCCTGCTCCCTTTGCGTTCGAGACTAGAATTGATTTTGCTGTTGACAGATCGCTTCAATCCCGGTCTCTTTTCTCCCTTGTGCGCGGTCTGTTTGTCGACGCGCAAATTTCCTCTCCTAGGGTATGAGACCGCCTCTATACCGGCTACAATCTCGGCGCTTCGGGCTCGACCCCATGATCTGCTCCATCATCGACGCGCGTCCGGCGAGTCCAAGGCCCCCCAAAGTCGAACTTTGGACTTCTCCGGCGACACGTCTCCAAAAGTCCGCAACATTGTTGAGCGTCCCCAGCTGTTCTTTGCGGCGAGTGTTGCTACAATTCGCTGATCTCCAAGAACATGGCCGAAACGATTCCCCACCTACTCCCCCGTCCTTAACCTCTGGCTGCGTCCTTTTTTTATCCGGAGAGACCTAAGGAATATTTTCCACCGTCATACGGCGTGGACGTAAGGATGTTCTTTAGAGCACTACCAAAATCACCCCTTTCCCGTTTATGGTTTTTCACGGTGCGGAGGCCTCATTGATCCCTTACAATCCGCTGTCGTTAGGAGTTAATGGAATTGAGGAACGCCCTCCCTGACTAAATTTTCTCCCCCTGCGAGACCGAGACACTCCCCCTCCCCATTCTCTCCTCTTCCCTCTTCCCCCCTCCATTCTGCTCTGTGTCCCCTCCTCCCCCACTTTATATTCCTGAAGCTCCCCCAGTCCCTTCAAAGCGTTATTGCTTCTTTCCGTTTTTCCCCCTCCCCGCCAACAACAACTCGTTTTTTTTCTTTCCCCCCCAGCCAACGGGATCATCACTGTCCATGTTCCCATCGACGCTTCGCATGTTAACCACAAACTTTTGCGTTCACATTTTAGTTAGTTGCAAACGTTTCGTTGAGTCGTGCACCCACTCGTGGGCGGCCAAATTTTTTCCTCGCGGAGGCTACGCCTTAGGATCTGCTAATCAAGCCCTTGCTCTTTATCCCCATTAAGCTGCGCTATCAACGTCGTCTTCGCTGCCGGCTTAGAACTTTCCTCATCTTAGAGGGTCGTCCCTTTTTTTGCTTATGTTTCAGCAATAGGTAATTGATAACCGCACTGTAAAAAAGTTTGGATTTTCAATGCAGGTTGACTTCTGTGTTTCCCTGTTTTTCTTCCCCCTGACAATAGGAAGTTTTTGTTGGTCTTTTGGCTTTTGAATACGAGTTGGATAGCTTCCTTAAGAGCAGAAGCCCATGCATGTTCTTTTTCAGCAGTAATGATCGAACTGGCACGTTGGTATTTATTCCTCCGTGACTGGGCAAGTGTGTGTCCCCTGCGGTTTCTGAACCACCGTTCGTCTTTCCGATGGCGAGGACCCAGAGGGTTCCGGAGAATAGTCCTGCAGACAGGTATTGAGTCTCCCCTCTCGCCTTTTCTCGGGTCGCACCGGCCTTCGCGTTTTTTCCCAAAACCTGTTCCCGTTGTGAGATGCCCTCGCTCATACTCTTTGTTGCAAGGCGATTCGGCCAGCCTCGGAGAGCCATCGCCTTTTTCCTATTGTAACGATTTCATACAGCCCTCTGTTTCCTTCTCCTGGAAGGGCGCATGGCCGCCTGCGCTTCCGGTACTCTCGGCTTCGGGAAAGGACTCTCTTTCGCTCTCTCAAAGCTGCAAAACTTACTATTTCTGTTCCTTTCCATTTTTTTGCTTGCGCTCCCGCGGACCCGCCGATACAGCTGTTTTTTCCTGATGAGCTTTTCAGCTCGTTGGATGAGCACCCCCCGGTGGACCAACCCCACTCGTCCTACCTACTCTCCAGTCAGAGCTAAGGCACGCTCGTCTACTTCAGGCTATCACGTTACGGCAGAAATGACTCGTTTTCTTTTCGTCGATCTAGCAAAGCACCTGTCCCCCGTCACCTGTTCCTCCCAAAAGTTTTTTGAGATGTGTGCGCCTGATCTCTACCCCCCTTCAAAATCTCTTTCACGCTTTCTCTCTACTGTTTTTGCATTTCCATAGCGCCGTCCAGGCCCGACTGCGCCCTTTTCCCCCCTCCCTTTCCTTCTCCTCCGTTTTTTGTGTCTATAGTAGAGTCCTTAGTGCTTCCGGTAAACTCTCTATGGAAATGATAACACGGTTTTTCTTGACCCCTCTTGGTGGGGGGGGGGGGTTGTATCAAGTCTGATATTTGATCGAGTTTTATCCTTGCGCACCCCCTCTATTCACAAATGTGACGCTTTTCGATCTTCCGAGACTCTCCGCCCCTCGGCACGTCGCCCGCCCCCCCCCCCCCCCCCGGAAAAGGATAGAGCTCTTTTCCGTCGCGTGCCCCCCCTCTTGACGACTTAGCGCAACTCTTTCGTAACAACGGCGCATCCAATCCGAGCAGGCATATCATCTCGCCCTTCCTATTCTTTGAGGACTGGGGCGGGAGCTCTGAACCCCCTTCCTGATTCGACGATCTCTTCGAAGCTTGAGCCCGCCTCTCATTTCTTTAGAGTTGAGACCCTATTATCGAGACTTCATGTTTTCTCTTCTTCCTTGTCTCGACTCCAGCCGCCTTATTCCTATCCCCAGCCGGCGAGTATTATCGTTCAAGAGCTTTTCTCTTTCGCCGCTGCCTGGCCGACATGCCGCTTTCACCAGAGAGATTATTCCCAGTCCGGGGGATATTCCTGCGGCCAGCCTTTTAGAATCTGCCCGTTTGCAGCCGCATTATTCTCCTTGCTGCTTTGCAACTCTTGCCTGGTGCCCCCCTATAACCCGCCCAGGTGGCAGTCGCCCCCCCTCGTGATCGAACGTTCGGCCTTGGTTCATCGACCCTCTCTTGCTCAAACCTGGCCCCCTCGGTTCCCCCCCCTGAAACGTGCCCGCACTCCTTAATACCGACAGCACATGTTTTTTTTGTCCTTCCTCGTAGGCGCTCCATCCCCAAGGATTATGTCAACGGACCCAACGAACATAACCCCCACTTGCTACCCGTCGCCTGTATTCTTGAAATGAATCCTAACCTTCTTTTCAAACATCCAAGTTCCTACCAGTTGAGATGTCTCCCTTTGCTTCAACACCCCAGATGCTCTTCTTCACTATACTAGTCTGACTCCTCCTAGGTCAGAAAGTCCCCCCAACTTGTTGAAAGCGGCGTTCCGACTTCACCCTTTCTCACCCAACTTTTTGTCGTCACCTCTTCTCGTGAAGGCGGAGCGGATCAGCCCCAGAGTGATTCTACGCAAATTTCAAAGTTGCCCCTCACTCTTCATGTTCCCCCGCTTTTGTGTTGAACATTGAAAGCGGTCGCTGCCGCATTGACCCTTTCTTTTTTTGTTTCTGGCGAGCAAGGCACCCGCGTTCGATTTTTTGTTCTTGTATCAGAGCCGCAAGTCCCGTTGGAATTCTCTAGCCTTATCGTCGGGCCTTTTCCTTAATCTGGGGAGGTAGAGCGCCATTTTGCAATCCTAACGGCCATCCGTTAAAGTCCTGCAGACCGCTAGAAAACTTTTGCCAAATAACATTCTCTATCTTTGGTTCTAAGGGAGGCGTATACGCCGCATCCGTGGCAATCCAAGCCGATACAATCTCTTCTTCCAGGCGAGCCGTTTTACCCTTATTCGATACTGTGGGCTATTTACCCCATTTTCCCTTCGGTAGTCGCAATTCTTTCTCCCCCCCATTTTTTTTCACCGCAAGCGTTCTTGTACAGAATACACTAATTCTGAGGGCCTGCCTGACACGCAATGCCGCTTGCTCCACCCCCCCCGGTCGAAGGTTCGCCTTGAGTCAGCTTCTCCCCGTCTTTCTTCCGCTTCCCTATCCAGGGGTTTCCTGAGATTTTTCTTTCGAGATGTCGGCGTGTGACTTTCGGCCGTAGTTGTGCACCCATCGGCCCCCTCTTTCTGTTGTTCTTGTGTCGTGACCCTCCCCCCCCTCGACTAAATTCTATCTTTTTTAAATGTTAATGCCGGATCGCTCACAGCCCCACCTTTCAAGTTTTTTTCTCAGAAGACCTTTCTCCCACTCGACAGCGCCTCCAATGCCGGCCTTTCGACAGACAGCCGGCAGGCGACGGACGTCTCTCAGGGCCGAACAAAGTTCCAATTGCGAGTCGACGATCAGCTTCTGGTTCCTGGCCCCCCTCCGAGCCAGTGAACTCGCCCCCCGTCGCAGAGCCTGACTTTCCTCGCCTTCGAAGACTTCGCTCGAACCCCCTTGCCTTGTGTTTTTTCTTTATTCTTTGCCTTTTTTTTCCCCAGCTGCCGCCGCTTTCTGAGCCCTCGTGGTTGGTACCACAGATCTGCTTGGTCGCATCGTTCTCAATCAGTGCTCCCGCCCTAGCCAAGCCCAAAACTCCCCCCTCTTGCCGACCAGTTTTCTCAAGCGCCTCTCTTCCCCCCTTCTCTCTTTTCAATATGCGGGGTGGAACGGTTGTGGTGGGAGGGATGTTTATTTTATGTCTTTTTCCTGTAGTGGATTTTCCCTCCTACACCCGAGCATAACGGTCGGTTTCTCCCCCCGCCTTCCTCCCATCCGTGGTCCCATCGGCAAGCCTACGACTGCTCCCCTTTAACTCTCAAAGTGCGTCTTCCCTATCTGGGTCAAGAATTCCTTTTTTTGAGCGAGCTTGGGAAAGCAACTTTGAGCTTCTGATCCCTCTTTGTCTTTGCGATGTCCTGTCTTCCACAAGGTCTCTGGCGTCTCCTCCTTCTTTTCTGCTCGTGGGTGTCGGCCCTTCCCGACATCAACGCCCCTGGAATTAACTCCTCCCCGCGATTCTACGATGGCTCTTTTTCCCTATTGAGGATACTTTCGCCTTTCGTCCAGCTTTTTCGTTGTATCGGAACCGTGGAGGCCTCTTCTGACTATGATGTTGATCACGATGCGCATCTCCTGTGCCTCCCCCTGACTCTTTCCCGTTTGGCATGAGCGTGGGCGCACCTCTGGTTTCCTAAAAGAACGGCAAGCCTTTCCCAATCCTTCCTTAGTTAGCCTCGTATTCCAAATTTCTTCTCGCTTCGCGGGGTACCTCCCAGGCTCTGACTGATCTTGACGCTTTCGAGGTCTTTTTTCCCTTGGAAAGGACCACCTCTATCATCTCCCAGTTCTCACCATTTCTGTTTTTCGGTTTGCTTGAATGACAGGACTTTCCTTAGTCCTCCTGGATGGTGTAGACACGCCGCCCTCCCACTCGATGAGTGCGATTCGCTTTTGAGTAATAGAGTTGAGTTTTTTTTTTTTTTTTAGCCTTGATTTGCATTGTATCCAGCTCGACACTTTCAACTGTCCAAGATCTGCCCTCCGCTGGTCAGGTTTCGTCTCAGCCAAGGGAGACACAATCTCCCCTCTTACTCGCCTCCTTGTCCCGGAGTCCATAAGGATCTTCCCTCATCGCAAATATAGTAGAGCCGCGGCGCCACCTTCCTGGATCTTAACACTCCCCCTTTATGTGCGCTCAAGGCTATTCCGTTCGATGTGTGTTTCCTCGCCCATCGGCGATCCCTTTCCTTCCCCCCCCCACAGCCCCTCGTTTTGAAACCACCCGTCTCCACCGCGGCGGCGGGTGTGCGGTTCCCCTCTTTGAGTTTGACGACGCGACCTCCGCCCCGTCTCTTCAGCCTCCCCTTTCGAAGAGACTTCCTTTTTGTCAAAGGATCCCTCTGGGGATGACTGAGCTTTTTATCGGATTGGATTGCCCTTCAGTTGCAGGCCTCTCCCTCGCCTGAAAACACCGATCCTGTCTTTTTCGGTGTCTTCGCGTCTTCGACGCGCCTTTGAGCAGCTTTGTGGATGTGAATGATTGCCTTTTTCCCGCCAGCCAGCTTATGCAGGAATCTTTTCAAGGCTTCCCGTTCCCGGCGGCTTCACAAGCATTAAGAGGGATTTCTCTGCAGAAAGCAGACACCCCCGCTCCCCTTTTTTTCCTTGTCTCGCCCCCCCCCCCCCCTTTCTCACTCCACCCCGGCCCGTCGCACCCCGTCGCAATTCCCCACAACCTGTCGGGACATCTGTCGTTCTTTGGCACGTTTTCGCCTCCTTTTTAAATCGGCTTCGGCCTCGCGCGGAGCCCGCCTTCCGGTCATTGTCCTCACTCACAATTGTATCCCTACCTTTTTCCCCCCGGCTCTTTCAATCCCCGTTTGGGAGTGATGTAACTGATCTCGAAATCAGCCTATTTGGTTGCGTGTCGCATCTTTTTTGTTTTTCAGCACTTCGGTCAATTGTTTATCCTCTCCAACTTTTCCCCCTTTGGATTTTTCAAGGCAGGTTTTCTGTGCAAAGAATACTTCTCGTCGAAATCGACCAAAGTTGTTGGTCGGTGGCCTCCTTTTTCCATCCTTAATGGGGGGTCCTGGGATCGCCTTACTCTCCTCATATTTCTGTTTATTAATGAGGTCGAATCTTTTCCCCCCCCGCTCCCGCGAGTTGCTTGAGAGTTTTTGCTTCGCCCCCTGCAGCCCCAGTTTTAACCGATTGCGACCGGCCGATTGCGGACTCTCTGGCCTCCACTTTTTGCTCGCCGCACCTGCGTGTCCTCTCCTTGCTTAGCTAGTCAGTTTAGAACAACTGGCTTTGCATGAGGACTACTCCGTTCTTTTCTTTTTCTCTGGTTGCACCGTCTTAATCCCTTAGGCGTGCCTATGCTGCTCCCTCATCTTTGGAACTGCGGTACGTTAGCCGTTTATCTCCACTTCGCTTGCGCCTGAGGGGCCTCCTTCTGCCCTTTGCCCTTAAGGTTCTCTCAAGGCCTCCCAACCTTCTAGAATGAGTTTTCTAAAGTGATAAGGCCCCCCCTTTTCCTCACTCTCAGAGGATTGGAGATTGCTTAGAGCCCCCCTTATTCCCTAGCCTGCCCCAGATGGATGGCCATGCCTCTTCGGGATGAGCACGGTGGTCCACTCGTTTTGCTAAGACTTTCCTTTTCCCTTCGTCTTTCCTCAATATGGACCGAGCCGTTAAGACCGATTTCGAGCCCATCCCCTTTACGCCTCAGTGACCTTTTCGTTCGTCTCCGAACATTCTCTTTCTCCCTACCGGTTAGCACAAGTCTCTCCTTATTGTTGCTCAGACACTCCCGCTCTCCCCTTTTTTGGACCCCCTCCTTTACTGCGATCCACTAAGGGGTGACATGTTCCTTTTTCGACCTGGCTTACTTTTTCCTCTCCTTTTTCCCCCTAACTATCATCATATTTGAATCCTAATTTTTTTATATACTCTTCTTTTCTCTATGAAAAGACCTTCGCGGTGGCACCTTCCCCCGAGGTTGGATGAGAAGTATTCAGGAATCTCTTGTAATAGATTAGTGGAGAATTTCGAAACTATGTCTTTTTGCTCACCATTTTCGTCGGCCGGCGAGATCCTTTTTCTCTCTCTCCTCTCAAACCGGAAATGTCCTTGATCCTTCAAAAACGGATCTTCGCGAAATAGGCCAGTTCCTCCCGCGCTCAGATTGAGATGCTCGAATCGCTCGTTTCCCCCCCCCAAAAAAAACGAGTTGTTGACCACCTCTCCTCCCCCCCCTCTGAGCATGGCCCTCCTCTCTGCGCGGAAAGCAGATTACCTTCGGCCTCCTTTTTCGGTGGCGACCCACTCGCCCACCCGGACTACTTCCCCTTGAGATTTTGATTTTTTTTACCTCTTGTTCAGAAGCGCATGCGAGTTGCATCACCTTTCTGATCTATACCCCCGCCCTTCTTCGCGTGTTCCCTAGCCTCCCTGCCCCACCAGAAGACTTAAGATACAACCGGCCCTTCTCAAATCGTCCCCCGACTGATCTCGCTCTGCATTGCCCTCAAGAATATGAACCCCCCCTCGATATCAATCTTGGTGCGGATAGTCGAAGCATCCCAGGTCTCTCTTTTAATGCCAGTTGCGTTACTTCCTCTCCACTCCTTTTTGCCCAAATCCTGAACTGTCTCCTTCATAGGATCACCCCCCCTCCTCCCGTGCAAGCCATACGTGAGAAAGGGATCTCCTTTTTCCTAGAAGACTCCCTTTTCCATGGAACCCTCGGTCCCGTCCCCCCCTCTCGTGAACAAGTGTGCTTTTTTTCTCCCTCACTGATCTAGCCATCCATTCTTGGGTAGGATCCATAACACAGGGACGTACTTCCCTTCCCTCCCAACGACATACCCCCCCTTTTCTTTTCCCCTCGGCCCCAAGAATACTCCACCCCCTCCTGAAATCCACACGGGCCGGTGATCTTCCTTACTACCTTTTTCCACGTCAAAGATGATCGGCCAAACTCCCCACTTCTACTGGGGGGGGCTCTGCAATATAGTTTACAGACGACAATGCCCCATGAACGACGTCTTTATCTCCCCCCCCTTTTTCCACTTGCTTATAAGCTGATCTTTTTCCTTCTCCTTACTGGCGCCAACGAGTGCTTTTTCCCTTAATCAAACGATTCCGTTCCAAATAACTACGTTGAGTGTCCGCTGTTTTTGAACCATTTCCGAAGCCGTTCTCTGCCTGAACTCATCTGCTTTTGGCTTTGTCCAAGTTGACACTCTGGTCGATTTTGTTTCTGGTATTCCTTTTTTCCTCCCCTTACCGGGAAGTGGCTTTCTCCTCCTTCTTTTTGCTCTTGACTCTTTCTTCAGACTCTTCTTCCCGTCCCCAGCGCAGGCCATTTCCAAGCGAACGCCAGCTGCTCCTTCTTTCCCCCTGAGAAGAAAAGTTGCCCACACCCTTTCTCTCTAATTTTTAGAGTGAGCGCACCACTACTTAGGAAACTCCAGACAGCATGTTCGTCTCGTGGATGAATTTTTTCTCTCTCCGGAGCAAGACTCCCATCCTGTTCTCCTTGGGGAGAGTAGTTTTTCCTGTAAGTCACTCATTTCGTTCCCGTCCAACTCCCAGGTCGCACAGCTCCGGGCCAACTCCTGACAGAGATTGGGCCCCGCTCACCTTTTCGGGCCGTTGACCTTCCCCACCTTTCTTTTCCCCGAGAGTCCAAATTTTTCCCCTTCTCGGCCTTTACTTCGCGCCTCATGTTAGTCTACGATGCCCCCTGCGTTTCTAGCCCGCGCTCCTCCTTTTCCCCCTCTCTCGAGAGACTACACTGCTATTCCAAACCCCCCCCCCCCCCCCCATACCACCCATCCCCTTCCCCTGCGGAAGTCGCTTCTTGCTTTTCTCCAAACCGTGGGACCGCCGCGCCCCGGGATAATTCTTCTTATTCCCTTTGAGTAGATCTGGACCTCCCACTCCATTCTTCCACGATCATCGACCAATCCCCCTCTTTTCCCCTCCGACCCCGAACGCGACATCCTTAGTTGAGGCTTGCCGATTTCGCCGAACAGCCCCGTCAGTTGTGCGGACGTATCGCAGTAAGCTGGAACCGTAAATGTCCCCCAATTTCGCGTCGAGAAGTTGAATCCATCTTTTTTCCAGGCCCACTTTGCCGCCCCCCTTACTAGGACCTCCCCGTCTCCAAGAGCATGTAATCCCTTTCTCATGCGAAGCTTTCCTCTCGCTTTCCCCGACCCCGCCGTGGATCCCTCCCTGTTAAAGTAGTTCAAGCGGCGCCCTCAGTCTTGTACTTTCTTTCGTTACCCCAGACCTTGCCTCCCTTTTGTTATCCTCATTTTCCTCCCCGCCAGCCTCCGACCCCAACAACTCCCCCGCTTTCTCCTGTTCGAAATCTCCCAAATCTTCATGGCCGCTTTTAATGAGGGGATTTGTTCTTTATTTTCTTTTCTTTCCTTTTGCTAAACCTGAGCCTACTCCCTGAGAAACCCTCCCCCCCGTGCCTTTTTTTTAAGTGACCGCAAGAACTAGATGCGTTACCCCCACCCCTCATCTCCAAGGGAGTCTTAGCACCTCTTCTTTCTCCTCCTACTTTTCTCAAGATGTGCCTCGAAACTAGAGTAGTTAAGTTCCATCCTAGCTCTTGGGCTGTTGTGAAACCCATTATTTTTTTTTTCCTCTTGAGCTGTTAGGCTCTGTACGAATCCACGTCCTTAAAGCCCCCTGGGAAACTCCACTCCCAGCCGATTCCGAGGCCTTCCCCTTTCCCTCTTGCTGTTTTCCCTTTCTTTCAAGCTTTGCGGTTTTTTGAGTTTGCTTTGGTTGGAGGACCCCTTGCTGGTGATAACGGCGTCCTCTCTCTTTTTTTCCCCGCCCCCATGAGTGGCGGCGCATAACCTAATCGGATTCGGCTTCACTTTCCCGTGCACCTTTTTCGAATCTGTCCACCAGTCTCCCTTCCAGCTTCGTAGTTCCCGTGGACGAAGCTATGCGAGCTTGAGTTTCTTCTGCTGTTTTACGCCCTTGCCTTTGCCCAACAAGAATGATTCACTTTCTTTTTCCTCCTCACCATTTTCTTCTTCCCCCCGTCGGGATTCCGACGGAGAATTTTTGCATTTCGGGTCTGGTCATTTTCTCCAAAGGCCCCCAGGCCTCTTTTCCTGTGCTTTCTTCATGTTCGTATGAAGGATGGCGTCGATACAGACTTGATTTCGGTTTTGGATCATCTCTCCTTAATCTATGCGACGAACTCTGATAATGGTCTCCCCTTGTCCCCCCGGTGTCCCTTACTCCCCCGGTCGAAAAGAATCTTCTCCTCCCGACTATGTTGTCGAACCGAGAGACCTTCGGCGCCCAATGCCACTATTCCTCTCTAGGGATCTGAAAACGTCGGTTTAGTGCTCTTAATCCTCTTGAGCCGCACGTCGCTAAAATTCTCTCCTGTCGTTCCCCTCCCCTTTGGCCTCGACGACGTCTCTCCAGCTCTCATTGTCCACCTTCCATTTTGAAAACCATTCATTTCCGCGTTTTACCCCAATCTTTCTCACGCCTTCCTGAGGCGATTGTTGCGACATCTGTTCTTTTCCTACTCCGTCCCCTCACCCCTCTCTCCCCCCTAGAACCCCAGTTCTAGACCTCGAGGCCGGGGTCTCCGGCTCGATAATTCTGCATCCTCACGATTTCCCCTCTCGGCTTGGGACCCTTCCTGTATTCGGGCTTGCACCACTTATAGAGAATGTTCTTTCGGTTCGGACTCTGTTGCCGAGACTTTTCCTGCGGTTTTGTCTGTCATGCCCTTGCTGGACTCCTTACGCTCCTGAAGCTTTCAATTTCCGACCTTTCAGGTCACAAGCTCCACCTTCCCTTTTTTCCTGTGCTCTGTTCCTACGCAATCCCCCCCACAAATCGAAAAGCGTTTCCTTCTCGAAAAGCCCCCCTCGTTTCCCCCCAATATGCAGAGACCCCACGCTCGCAATTTTTCCCAACAACCCTCTTGACATATCGTAGTTTTGTCCCCTTTCTCTGTTTTTCTGCACTCGTTGGCCCCCCCAAATACCTAGGAGAAGTCCTTTCTTTCTTGTAAAGCACAATTTATCCACGTGATTTCTTCCCCCCACTTCCGCTGAGCTCAGTTTTTTTTTTTTCTTTCGTCAAGACTCCCTTAAGACCCCCTGACTCGTTTTTCTCCGTCTCCTCTTTGGAAGGATCGCAGGGTTTTTATTTCTTCCCCCCCAATAAAACAGTTATTTTCCCCCTTCCTTTTGCGTATATACCTACGGTCCTCGCGTCTAAATATTCAAAGTTTGTATTGTCTTGGCGTGATTGGGACACTTAAATGTTTGTCTGTGGATTTCCTCCCCGAGCCCTGATCCCCTTTTTTTTTTCGGCATGTGTTAGTCTCGTAATGGAAACGTTGTTCGATCATTTTCCCCTTGTTGCCCGTGTTTGCAAATTTCTTTCTGAGGGCCCTGCAGCCCCCCCTTCAACCTGGGGGAGAAAGAACTAGGGGCTTTGATTTCTTCCTCTCTTCTTCCTAAAGTATAGGCTCTCCCTCCCCACATGCTTTCGTCTTATTCTCGCAACGGAAGGACAGGTCTTTTTGCCACTTCGCTGCGAGCTCCTCCCCTTGCCGTTTTTTCCTTGTGCCGCCAGGATGCATCGTTCTGCCAGGAAGCGGTAGTTGAATTCTCGTCCCTTTGCTTTTACCGCGCCAGCTGTGGATCCCTTCCTTCCCCCTTACGGATTTCTCTCCTGGCCTTTTTCATGCGCTGTGGACTGTTATAGATTTTCTTCCAGGTCCTGAATTCTATTTTTTTCCACGATCTCCTTTCCCCCCTCCTTTTCCTACGCGATCAGGATGTGGGCGATTTTCTTCCCCTCTAACCGCCCCCAGTATTTTTAGACCTATTTCTTTCTTCTCCAGATCCCTCTTATTGACTGTTTTTTTTTTTTTTTAGCCGGTCGGTACAAAAACTAGTTGAGACGATTCTTCTCGCTTAACCTTCTGGCCTCGCGGGACGCCTATGTTCGATCCATTACCTAGCCCTTCTCCCCTTCACGTGGATTCTTATATATGCCTTCCCTCTTTCGGGAAGTCACCTTTTCGCCCTTTTTCCCCCCCTTCTCTCTAGTGGTCGCAGGTTCCCCCCACCTTCTGATTGCTCCGCTGCGCCGATCCAATAATTGTTTTCTCCTTCCATAGCGCCGGGCCTTTTAAAGGGATAATCTTTTCCCCTCCTATCTCTATTACTTTGTTGTGTTTATTTCCTCTCTTATTGAAGGGACAGCCAGGCCTCTTCCCCTACCTTCTTTCTCTTCTCCTTGAGCTAAGAGAAGTGGCTCCGTCTTGGTTCTCCCCGCGCCCCAGGCTCGTTTATTACGTCGATCCTGCTTTCTCTCCTGGGCGAGATAGCCCTGCCCCTCTTCCCTGTCGCCTGTTTCCTTCCCCTGATAGGCGCGACAAGGCGTCCGAGGTTCATTTGAGAATCTCGATATCGGAAAAGAGTTTTGTACCCCACTTTTTTCTACCCCTGTCCGTTCCTTTCCCTTTCTCTGTCGCCAAAGAAAGATATCTTCCTTTACTGGTGGTCAACTCGTTCCAACATAGAATCATTGCGCTTGAGTCAGTTTTAGAAGCTCAGAGAGCTTTTCTCCGTCACCCTCCCCTCTTACTTAAGGAGCGGCTGACCTTTTTCCTCATCAATCCAGGTATGTTGAACCATGGCTAGTAGAAATAGACCCGATTCCCCCCCTAGATTTAGCTCTCCGAGGTGCCCTCACCTTTCCCTATCCCAGAGATATGTCCGTTTTGTATCTCGCCCCCACATGTTGAAGATGCCTGCCTTACCATGAATGAGAAGTCCTTTTTTTATGAGCCCCCCTCCCCTTACGTATGACGCTTTCTCCGACCTCGGCCCGGTCACATAGTTGACCCCTACGGGTGCTTCATTTTCTCGGCACTAAAGCTTTTCGCAAAAAGCCCCTCCTCCCTGGGTCGACTTGAAGTTCGACCATTCTCCGAAAGCCATGCTGCTGCGTAAGGCAGCGCTACCCCAACCCCCGGTCTTCTTTCAACTCTAACCCCCGACATAACCACTTTCCCCCTCTGAGCACGCCGCCGTATTCTCCACCGACCCCTGCCTTGGAAAACCCACGGGTAAAGTCGAATTCTAACTTACCCCTTCGAAACCGATAAGCATTTTTCTACGGAGCCCCCTATACGAGGATGATTTGCTCTTGCCCGACAAAACACGTGATTAATTTTTTCTTCTTACTTTGCACACTTAGGGTCCCCAATTTGCTTTTTTATCTTAAGGCGGCGTCCCCCCCCGCGAGCTGGCCGCAACGATGCCCTCCCCGCCCCACCCGCTTCCCCGCCAAAGACAACTTCTTCCGCGTACATCGCGTGTCGTGCGCACTGAGATACGTCCCCCCGGGTTTGCTTTCTCTCAAGGACAAAGTGGTTTCTGTCGCTTCAGAGAGCCTCGAATCTGTGAAGCCTAGTTATGTTTCAAGATTGACCGATTAATGCATGCGGCCTTCTTTCCGTTAACGGTCCCTTCTTAACGCCTCGACGTTAGGAAGCCCGCCGCACCGCCCCTAACATTCTATGAAATGTGTTGCCTCGAGTCTCTTCCTACCACTTTCTTCCATCACGAGGACGGTAGAATTATCTGACTTCCAGCATCGAGCCGGAGACCCCCCCCTTCCCCCAGTTTCTCTACTTTTTTTCTGTTGAGGAGAGCTCTGACTTTTCGGCCGTCCTGCTCCCTATGTAGCCAACACGCCCGCCCTCCTCGTTTGCATCGCTTTTTCCCGCTCCCTCTGCGTCGTGGAACTTCCCCCCCCCAGAGTGGCCGGCGCTTTCAAAGGGCGCCTGATTCTTCTTGGACAGTCTGCTTAGTCTCGCGCTTACTTTCTCCGAGGTGCACGGCGGTTTGAGCCTGCTCGACTCTTGTAGCTGAGCGCTGACCCCCCTGTATCGGCGTCTTGTACTCCCCCTCCTTTGGCGCGGATGCTTGTAGACCTTGGTTTACATATCCAGGATCAGTTTTCTCCATGTCATGCCCCCTTGATCTGGATCCCTAATCACTCTCTTGGCGAGACGAAAGACACCCTCCTGTATCCCTCGCCACGCAGAGACGTTTGTCTTTAGCGATTTCGACACCCAGTTCTGGCGCCGGACCCTTTTTTCCTTCAGCAGTCTCACCCGACACGCCACTTCGCGTCCTGAGACTTTTTCCTCTTTTTATTGGCCTTTTTCCATCCTTTACTCGCGCTCCCAGCTCTCCGCCTGCCCACCCTGACCTCGAGTCTTTCCTCTGGACGACCGCTCTAGCCTTCCGTGGAAGAAGATATGCACTTCTTTTTTCCCCCTTTTTTCGAACGCCGATTTTTGGGTGGACCCCAGACGTCGGGATCATCGGATCCATCATCCTCTCCAGTGCTCCACGCCAGCCTCCACTCCCCCAACCTCCCAGCTTGCCGCTGTTTAGAGCGACTCCTCGTTTTGGATTTGTGGCTGTTGGCCGGCTTTCAACTGGCGTTGCTTTTCCTTTCTTTATTTTCCCCCCCCCGAGCCCAATTGTCCTTTTTTAGAAACTTTTTTTTCAACCGGGCCTGCACGCCCCTACGAAGAATGACCCCTTACTTTTTTCCTCTACCCCTTTTTCTCCCAATCTCTGTTTCCCCCTTTGGTGTTGATTTCCTCTTCTGTGACCTAATCCCCCGTCTAGTTTAATGTCCTCAGTCGTATTTTTTTCTTGGCATGTCCTGGATGTGAAAACCGATGTTTGGACCTTGCTCCCCTTAGTCCTCGGGGTGTCTAATCCACCGAAAGGAACCACCGCAAGGACAAGACCTACACATCCGCGAGTCGTATTTTTCCATCTCTGCATTTTAGTTTCCTCAAGTTCGGCAAGCTTGAGGTTTTTTCTTGCTTTGCGTGGATTCCCTTTCTTTCGATGATTGGCTCACGATGCCGCACAGCGAGAGGTGGTCCGCCTTTTTCTGCCTTGCGGGCGACACCGCTTTATGTGGTCTCCCCGAATTTCCCTATTTCTCACCGGCTCAATTTCCGATCTTCGGTACGTTTCCTCTTCGCTGGCAGGTAGCAGGAGCTTCGAGCTGGAGGCGGCTTTTCCGTCCGGATCTTGTCCCTTTGGCCATGACCATCTTCTAAACGCGACAAAAGTCCTTTTTTCGTCTGCCTTACGGAGACTTCTGGCTCCGGGGGCTGGTATGTCGAATTCATTCCTCCCTCTTTTTTTCTTCGCTCGGACTATTGCGTCCAGGAGTGTGATTGCTCTGCCTTTTCTTTGATCAAGATCGGACTGCCCTTAATTTACGTAAGACTCTCTGGTTTCGGACGGTGGTTTTAAAGCCCCCCCCTGGATCCAACTCCTCCTTTACTCGCCGTTTGAGCTTTTGACGCTCCTAAATCAGGTTCCTGATTAAATCTCCTAGGTTTCCCTCAGGTGCGCGGTTCCTTAAGGCGCTCAGGCAGCTTCCAAGCTCCAGTTCGCCGCGAAGTTTCATCAGCGTTTGGTCACATCCTCCATATTTCGATTTTGCACAACGCTTCCCGCTTAGGTTGCCTGTTGGCACCCCTGGGAAGCGGACGGACGCCTCATTTTCGCCCACTTCTCGCCCTCGCCACTTAGAACGAGAATCCTTGGTCTCCCTTAGACTATCTGTCCTTCAATACCTCCCCCCTTCTTTTCTTTCTTGCCGAAGGAGCTCCCCGGCGTGCTCACTTACACATACCCCGAGAATTCTTGTTACCGTAGCGGCTCTTTTGCTTCCACGTGCCGCTTCGTCTTCAGCCTTCTTTTCCCTCCTGCCATATGCTTACCAAGCGGTCATTTTCTTCCCCTGCGACTGACGGTCACAAGCACTTTCTCTTTAAGTGTATGCCTTTCGAGCAAGTAAAAACCCCCCCCTTACCTCCCCCCCCCGGTGTCATTGCTCCTCCCCGCCGTCATTCCCCCCCAGCTCCACCCATATTAGCCAAAAACTTTCCCTTCTTTTTTCTTTTCCCTTTGAGTTTTCTTTTGTATCCGCCCTCGTTGGCTTCCGCTTCTCTAGCCCGCTTCCGATTTCCCTTATTTTAGCATCATTGTCTTTTCCCCTCCCTACCAATTACGCGCTTCCTCCCCTGTTGTGTTTTATAGTTTTCCTCAGCTTCCGTCAATAGCCTCTTATAGTTTCTTGAGCAGAATGGGCTCCCTTTTTTCTTCCCCGTCGGTAATTGATCTCACCCTTTCCCACAGTTGTTCTTTTCCCTTAGGTTGTGTATTTTGTTCCAATGAATCCGGCTCGGCCATCCCGAAAAGGTTGTATTTGCCGTTGAACACTTCCCTTTTCTTTGCAGCGACTTACTCCCCCTTCCCTTTCGTCGATTTTTGTTACGCAACCTTGGTCAAGCTAGCCTTACCGCTTTGCGCCCGTCGGTTCTCGTCTTCTGCGCACCCTCTCCCCGTCCTATTCTTTCGACCTTGACAGAGGCTGCGAGCTCTTCTCGAAGATCGAGTCTGACTCGCCCGCCTTCTGTGAGTCAGGCTGGTTCGCAACGGAGTCCCCTGCGTCGCCAAAAGCAGCTCCTACTCGCGGAATATCGCTTGTGCCGGGCCAGTAGGCTGCAGCTGGGCGAGCCGCACTTCTTTGGTGACTGAGCCGCTGGATCTTCGTGGCCTTTTGGAGGTTCTCTTCCCCTGGTAAGCGCTTGAGGTTAATGTCTAGATCTTTGACGGTCGGCAACGGATCGGCGAGAGGCTCAACGCCTGTCATCAGGTATGTGGTTTCCTTAGTTTTTCTAAAATGGCCTGTCGCTGCTTGGTGCGATTCTCTGCGAGGCCCAGAGCTTTGATGCGTCGTTCACAAAACTACCCCCTTTGAAGACTCGTCTATTTCTTGCTTCTCAATCCTGTTCCTTTTTGGACGCCTTTCTGCTCTCTCGTTACTGATCAGGATCCAGTGCACGGGCGTACTATTCTTTCCAAGTCTCTCGCCTCCATTTCCCTTGTTCGGCCTCATTGAGTCGCCTAGTGGTGCCGCCCCTCTATCCCAGATCAATTCTGCCGCTTCGCTCTTTCTTAATTGTCGCGCCGGGCGTTAACCTTCTTTCTTCCATAGTCATATCGCTCTTTTTTTTCCCCTTCTCATTGTTGTTTTTTTTTTTTTTTTTTTTTTTTTTTTTTTTTGTCGCGAGATATTCTATGCTTAGGAGGCCGGGACACTCCCCCCGCTTCCCCTTCGAACCCAGAGGGCCTTTTCGAGGAGCAGCCCAGAAAGTTGTATCGCTTCGTTTATATCCTTGTCTCCCAACTTTATTGCGCCCCAAGTTCTGAGATCTTGGCGAATCGCGACGCCCCTAGGCAATGCCGCCTTCTCACTCGAGATTCCATCTGCGTTCAGCGAGATCTATCTAGAATTCCCTCTTTCAATCCCGTTTCTTCCCCCCCAATTGAGAATAACCAGAAGCGATCATCTTTCATCTAACGATGTACGGAAGAATTATCGGCGAATAATTTTTCTGGAGAAACTACACATCTCCCCTTGAATATTGCGCGCTGGTGAGAATAATCACTAGCCCTTTTTTTCCTCCCGGTAATATCTCTCCCTTCAGGTCGAAGGAGGACCTTGTCGAGAACTCCTCCTCAGCGAGGTGTAACATCCCTTTTTGTAGTAGCGTTAAAATGATTCTTACTAGCTTAGAAAGCTGTCTTGCCGATCCAGAATTCCCCCTTCGGAAAGATGTGCGGACGCTCCCCCCCGCATTTTTTACGTTCTCCTACCCGCGGCTGCTCCAAGCCGGTGCGGTCGCTCAACCTTCTCCTTCCTCAGATCTCGTTATTAACCGCCAGCATAGGGCACGCTTCTTGACTCTAAACGGCGGCATGTTTGCTCCTCACAGACCGCTGATCAACCCAATGGTCCCACCGCTGTTAAGTCGTATACCCTTTAAG
>Ga0179591_1375093_pt1 | contig 18768 bp, 14 predicted proteins | sample CZOMad2_1_08_16f_FD_182891 | JGI IMG/M metagenome (GOLD analysis project Ga0179591, IMG submission 182891) | Vadose zone soil fungal communities from Angelo Coast Range Reserve, California, USA - CZOMad2_1_08_16fungal (PacBio error correction) | ecosystem: Environmental > Terrestrial > Soil >... | reverse complement strand
TTAGAGAAGTCTATCCTGGCCTCACTTCACTAGGGAGGGAATTACACATCTTATAATGATGTGGATTAAAGCCCCCCTTTTGCAGGTGATGTTTTTTTTAGCGTCGTAATCGGTGCCGGATGAGTATACACTGTGTGCGCATATGCCCTTCTTGATCGGCCCGTAAGTTCCTAGACGCGTCTGGCGCATCTTTGCCTTGGCAGTCCCCCCGAGATTTTTGTCGCATATATCTCGTCTTTAACCCTCTTTTTCGTCCTTGGAGTTGGCTCGTCGAACCGCACCTTGCCTTTCTTTTCCCTTTCGGATCGACAAAGGACCTGCCAGGAGCTGTTGATCCTCCCCTTCCCGGACCCTCGTTTTTGGTTGCTCACGTGAAAAGACTTGGAGCTCCTTCCTCACTGACGCCTGAGTGGCTCACAGTGCACCTTCTGGTAGAGTCATTCCACTTTCCCCCATACATGTACCCCTTATCAGCTGTTTCTACGGAAACGTTGTGTGCTTTTCTCAAAGCAGACCCCCCGAGTTTTAGTCCGACCTGTTGCAATGCTTGATTCAGTCTTTACGTACACCAACAGGAAGGACCGATTTCGATCTTGCATAAACATTCTTTTTTTACGAGCAGACCAAGTGGCCACGGTTCCTTTACGTGCACCTGTTCGCAGGACATCTTTTTACTCTTATTTTTTATTCATAGCTGAAGATCTCGACAAAATCTGCCCCTGCAATACAGGGAGCTTTACTTACACTTGTTTATTCCGTGACTTGAGAGACCTCCCCAGGCGCGTCTAGGCGAGGCTCTCAGCGGCCTCACTTCCTTCTTTTAGGTTCCCGGCCCTTATTCGAGTTTGACCTTCCATCTCGACGTCGAAGGAGTCGAGTCCTCAGGATCAATCGGGAAGTTTTCCTTTCACGATGAAGCCCCCACTCTCCTTACATGCTGTGGGAACAACGGCAACGTCGGATTCAACGGGCCCGAATCCTATCTTAGCTTTTCCCTTTCCGCGATCGGTTGCGCCCCCCACAGATTGTCCAATTTTTTAGTCTCCGATGGTCGGCGTTACTAAGACACTACATATGAAATTTTGCCCTTGTTCCATCGTTCGGGGGTTGTTCGGCTCCGTTGCACCCCCCAGCCACTTGACATGTTTTGCTTCCCCGATCTTTACTTTCGCCGAGCTCACGAACGGTGCGTGGCTCCTAGTCGCCCCTTTTTTCCTTAGGCCCCGGCAGTCCAAACAGTTCTGGTTGAAACTTCCTTTTTTCACTCCTGTTTTCGCCCGGGGGTCATTCCTGCAATTGTACGTGTCCCCCCTATTGTTGGTGTGAATAGATTTTTCCAAGCGACTCTCTCCCTTGGTGTATGACCCCTTGATGTGCAGGTTCTAGTCCTTTGGAGGATCTACTTGGGTCACATGGTCGGTTAGTAATCATAGGGATCTTCTCACAGATACCCCCCCCGTCCTGATCCCTCTTCTAGTTCTTCTTGGCGTCTTTATTTTTAAGTTCCCTTGCGTTTCCCCAGACCGCCCCCCGAAGTGGGAGTGGTTCATTAGAGAAACCTTCGACCTATTTTTTTCTCTCTTTCATCCGTGTCTGGAAGCTAATGCGTCGGCGTGTGCGCTGATGCGCCACTCCCGTCTTCCCTACGGACAAAAGAATGGAAAATCCCTCAAAGACGCCAATGACTTCACTTCAGCGTCCAGAGATCGTTTCCATGGATACGGCGTGCGCCCTAATCTGATGACCCCCACTTGCAATCGTGTTGGCCCCTTGAAGATATGACGCCTAACCGCTATTCCTTCCTCAACTTCGGAGGTTTCTCCACCCCCCGGCGTTAGACCCCCTTGTCCCTCTCTTAAACAACACCAAAAGAACCATTCAACGACAATGCCTTGCCACATCCCGCCCTTTCGAAAGCTTTGGGTGCCCCCCCTCAACAGTTTTCTTAAGTGGACACTTAATTTTCCCCTCTTCCAATCCACGAAGTACCTTTTAGACGCTCTCATCTTCCGATACCTTCCCGGTCCGTAGGGCTGGGTCCCTCCTCGTTTCCCATTGAGGGGACGAAAGGATCCCTGAAGAGGTCCTTTCTTTTTACGTACAGTTTATGGTGAGGTCGACCCTCGGCGGAACTTCTCACTAGATTTTGTTTCGACGCAGCTCCCTTTTTTTCGTCCTCCCAAGCCTATCGATTCGCAGGTACGGCGCCCGAGTTTTCCCTGTTCCCTTTGTACATCTGACAACGGCCGTGCCGTTTTTTGCGCTGAATCTTCTTTCCCTAGTTCTTTTCCAGAGTCCCCGACTCATTCGCGAAATAAGTGACGCTCAACCCTTACCGCTGATTTTCCGATGAATTGAGGATCCGATTTAGACGCTATTTCCCCGTTCCCCATATAGCGCGAAGAGAGTACTGTTCTTGGTCCCTCATTACCTTAAACCCCCCCCTTCCCCCTTTCAGGCTGTTCCCCCCCAACCAGATCTTCCCGTCTTTTTTTCGAGCTCTTCGGGATTCTGCGACCCGAACCCTTTACCCAAGCCCTCTGTAATGGGAGTTCAGAGAAGATTAACGATTGCGTCCGTTTTTTTATACTGAAGAAGGCTATCGGGTGATAAGCTTAGAACACACACCTTTGGATAAAGTTGTCCCCGACGCCGGGAACACCGGCCTCTTTCTATTTAAAGTTCTTGCTTCTGTCCAGACCGGTCCCGTACCCATGAGCGTCTTGACGAGGACTTTTTCATGTTTCCCCATCTCTATCGCGATTCCGCCCGTTTCTTTCTCCTTCGAGAATATCGCCCAGTCTCTTGCGGGACCCACCCCGGTCTTTTTTTTTCCTGATCATACGACGGCAGCTTGTTTTCTATCCCCCAGTGTTGGTGACCGATGGTCTTCCCCCCCTGAATTTCGCCCTCCCAATTTTTCTCCGGAGTCCAAGCCTAGATCCCTGGTGCTCCACATTCGATCTTTTCCCTACCTTCCTTCCCCTGCAACCAGACACCCCTTTGCGCTCTTGCTTTTTTTTATACGTCTTCCCGCCTTTTTCTGGTTCGACAGAAGGGGAAAACTTCAAGAATGACGGCCTTTAACCGTTCGCCACACGACGTTTCTTCCCACGTTTTCTTGATCCGATTGCGGCCCACAGTCACCCTTTTTCGAAACCCGGAAGTACGCGGAACACGTCTTTAGGCCTTTTTCCCCCTGATCCTCCTCTGAACGTATGGAGCGGGTAGTCGTCTCAGTTTTGTTTTTCGGGAAGCCAGAGCTTCAGCACTGTACCCCGGCGCTGCGTGTCTTCCGTGCAAACCCTTAGTCTTTTTTTTCGGGCCTGACCAGGATAAACCCCTGGATTTAGATGGAAAAATCTCTTTAGGTCCCAAGTTCCAATTGAGAATAAGCAACTCTGCTGCAAGATGGAAAGGGTGAAAACTTGTGTCGAGGTTGAATTTTTTGCACTAAAACTTTCCTCAAGGGTAGCCCACTCTGAATCGGGTTTTAAGCCGTCAAGAGATTCACCCCAAACTTTCTACGACCTGGGACCCACCCTTTACTCGCGTAAACAGGGCCTGAGTTAGGGGTAAATCCCTGAGTTCCCCTCCTCTCATTGAAGAGGTTCCTCCAGCTCCCCTCAGCAAGCTGTTAGAGGAGGAGATAGTTCCCTCCCGCCCATACCCTTAATTTCCTGAGTCATTTCGCCCCAGGCCCTCATTATGATGAAATATTCTGACCCTTTTATCTCTCTCTTTGTGGTAGATCCGAGGCTTGAATACGTCTTTGCCTATATAATTTTCCCCCCCCGCGCTTGCCGCGCTTATCGTCCGAGTTCAAATTTTCTTTTTTTTCGGCGCCAGGACTTTTTTTCTTTTCGGAAGACCTCGAAGACAACTTTAGACGATTAGTCAGCCCCTTCGCGTCTCTCTCTTGGACTAGTTGGGTGGCCTCACATTTGCCCGCCCCAATCAACAAAATAATTGGTCCCCCTCCGTTTTACTTCCCTTCCTAATGTTCTGCTCTCGGCAAACGAGTGAAGGGATCATCCCTTTCAGGTTCCCGACTCTAGACGTGTCTTTCGATTCAGAAACCCTTTCCCGTTTGTTTTCCCCCCCCCCTGTCTTTTTTGGATGCCCGAATTCCACTTAGACAGACTTTTTTGGCACCGTTTCCGAACGCCTTCCCAAGACGTGTTCTTAGCCCCGTCTTCTTTCCCCCTCGACTCAACCGTGGATCTGCGATAGTTTTACGCTCGTGGCCTTCCCCCTCCCCCCCGCGCTGGCATTTTTTTTGTGTTTGAGTTTTTTTAAAACTAGGGCCTCTTGAATTCCTTGCGACACTGGCCACCAAGCTGATGACTTCTCTTTCGAACAGATCTGCAAGATTTCCAAGATGGCTCTCTACTCGTTAATCTCCTCTTGGATCTGTATCTCCTCTTTCCCCTTTTTTGTCGATAAAGCTCCCGCGAAATATTGAAGTCGCTTAGTCGTTTGTGGAACTTTATCAAGATTTTCTTTGCTGTTCCTAACTCTCCCCCAATGAAGCATGGTAAGACCGGTGAGAATACCCCCGTCCTGCTTCCATAGGGTTTGGGTTACTTTTAACGACTGCCACCCCCAGACCGCACACCACCAGATTTCCCTCATGCCCTGGTCCCCTTCATGACATCCGAGTTACCCACTTTCCTCTCGACTGGAGAAACCGGGAGTTTTCTATTCCTTCCTCTGCCGTTCGACGAACACGATCTGCAGGTAGTAGCTTTCTTATATTCGCGTTATTTTTCTAGTCTGAAATTTTCCCTCCTTCTCCCCCACACTTGAAACAAATTCCCTCGAAGGGAAGTTCGGATTTTTAGCGGATTTGCTTTTCTGGATGGCCTCTTTTCCCTGACCCATAGTCAGCACGCGTAGGCAGTAAGGTCCACTCAATTCTTAAAATCTTTTGCCAAGAGTGAGCGTGCCCTGTGAGCCCCAACAACTTCCCCTTTTTTAGAGCGGAAGTACCCCCCTTCTATAATAGATATTTTGTCGACCTTTCGGAGAACGAGAGCGGGTTTTGAGGAACCTTTGCATGACCTGTGGCAATTCGACTTTCAGCATCTCCATCTGAAGGTAGCGGACAGATTCTACCTTATCCTTTACTCTTGGACCCAAATATAGCCTATTTGCAGTGTCCGCGTTTGACACATTCCGACCCCCTCCTCGAACTTTTCTAACTCCTACTCTCTTTGAACCTTAGTTTGCCTTCTTCTTAGTAACTTTTGGACTCGTCTTGGTAGTGTTCATTCTTCGTCCAGTGTGAGGAACCCTCGTTTCTCATTGACTAGCCCAACCGAGACCGGGTTTATTCCGGCTCCTTCCCTCACTTGTGGTAAAAAGGGGTTAGGAGAAAGAATTTGATATGGATTGACGCTTGAATTCTCTCCCCCCTGCAAGCTTTCGTCCCTTTGCAAGGTCTATGTTTCTTTCCCAATTCAATTGCGGTCCCAGTTAAACTTCTCAGTTTAACCCGTTTCAGATTAGTCTCCGTTGCTTCATCATCTTTTTCCGTTGTACTCACCTGGTCTTATTTCACAGGCCGGTCATCACAAGATTTTCTGAGACCCGGTTTTACCGCTACCCCCGCAGGGTGGATTGCAGATCCGCTTCCCGACCACCCCTTACCCGATCCCCGGCATCCCCAATATTCTTCTATCCCTTCCTCCCTTCGACTGTAGGTCTAGCGCGATTTATTTTGGAAAATTGACCTCGGTGGCGCCCACCATAGGCCTCTAGCCTTTCCTTTCGGCCCCCTGTGATGAGACCGGTGTGTATCGTAAGGATTTCCTTTGCCTTTTTTTTTCCCGGTTCCCCGCGGGAGTACTTGCGGGAAGTAAAGACCCTCTTCCGGAGTAGTCCAGTCTCAATTGTTTTGGCGGACCACTCGGGATTTTTGCTAAGAGATGTTGAGCCCCCCCCCTATCTCTCCTCTTTTCTAGTGCGTAATGCTTTCTTGTAGCCCTCCTTTTTATGATCACCCCCAATTATATAGATAAAACCTGAATGAAGTTTTCTTTTGTCTTCCCCTTTTCGACGCTTTGGGGTTAGTCCTCCAATACGGCCTTCCGAAATACAAAACCCGCCTTACCCATTTCCCTTTACCGAGATGGTTAGAGGAATTTTTTTAAGTGAATCCGGCATTGTAGATATGTGTCGAACAGGGATGGTGTTTTGTTTCCCCCTCGAAGAACCCGGTCGAAAGATCAACTTTTTCAATTGGCAGCGAAAGTCTCCTTGGAGTTCGGATAACACTCGCAATATTTCTTTCTTTTGTTTTTCCCTCCCCCATTTATTCCAACATAGGCAACTCTGAGAGCATCTCACCATTACTTGGAATTGACCCCATTTGCGCTTCCTGGTTTGTATTTGTCCCTCCCTCTATCCCCTTAATCTTCAAAGAAAGACCGCAGTCCCACCGACTTCTTGTTTTGCCCCCATTCTAAACTTTCCCTTTCTGAATTTCTTGTCGCCTAATTAGTAGGAACCAACCGTCCCCCCCAGCTCAGGTAGCCTTCGTAAGTTCTGCTTTCCATTTTTAGTTAGGTACCGGACATTCTAGGTGCACTGGCCATTTCCTCCGCCTTTCTGTATCGAAATGTTAGGTCGTTGACCTTTGCCTTGTCCCTTGATAATCTTCCCCCATCGCAACGCGCACAGGACGTTTCGTCTGTCCTTTACTCTTGTACGTTTCCACGTAAAGGCCACTCCTAGATCCTTTTTTACTTGAGACTTCCCCTCCCCTTTAGTGCGCCACAGATCGTAGGATCCTCCATTTGTTCCAAGTGGCGTACTCCGCATGGACCATCATTAACTAGGAAGGTCCATATTGTAGGCTCCGACTTCTCCCTTGACCCCCCCTGCTTTCACTGTTTTTTTTCCGCGATCGACTAAGCCCGCCCGCCTCCTCGCCTTTCGCGGTAGTCCGAGGGCCCATTCTCCCCCTTTGTCAACAGAATGAAAATTATTTTATCAATGTTTCTTTCTCAGGGCTGATTTCTGTCATGGCACTTGTTGGTGTGTGCCGTAAAGATCCTCGGTTTACCCGGAGTGGGGTACTTCTTGGTCTCCTGGATAAGATGTGATCGGATTCTATTGGACTTAATGTTTTCAGGAATCAGGATCTGGATCACCTCCTCCTCCTTTTTTAATTCTGAACTGTAGTGCAGTCTTTTCTTCCGGTGGCGTTCTCTGGTCTCCGCCGAAGTGGGAAGTGTTGTGCTTCCTCGCGAAAACTTTACTACCTTCTTCTCTCCTCCTCCTCCTTTTTTGCGCTTCCCCCCTGACTTCGTTCGAGATTCCACCCAACCTTCCTTGAAGATACCAAGTCTGTTGAAATACGCCCACCTCCCCCTGCCCATCCTTCCCTTCAAAGGGAATTGGATCGCGGCGTGCGACTTCCGACTGATGACAGAATTGTGTTTTCTGCCCCCCCGACTACCGCTTCCCCCAAGAGCCTAATGACAAATCATAGATTCATCCCCCCTGAGCCCCTTTTTTTTTTCCCCAGTTTGCATCCGACTTTATTTACTACACACCAAAAAGAACTTTCCCCCCCCCACCTTCCCAGCACAGAAGGCGTTCTAGCCAGGCCCATCTCTGCTTTTTTGCAACCCCTCCAGGTTGACAGTGTCCCTCTTTTCCTTGAAGACCCCAAGTGAGATTCAACGTAGGTTTTGACCTATCCTTTCATGAACAAGCACGCCCTGCCCTTGGGCAACGCGACGACGGAGTCAAAATACTTCCGATGTACCGATAAGAGCCATTCGGATTCCTTTTGACACTAGCTGAGGACGCCCCAAACCCTTCTGGAATGCCTCCTCTTTGGCCATTCCCGACGAGTTCCCCTCTGAGAGTGTTTTGAAGCGATCCGATTCCCTCGGTCAATTTTCCTACGTGACTTTTTTCCCACAGTTATCCTTACCCATGACGTTCTCTTTTGTTTGACCGAGCGACCCCCCCAGGCCCTCAGGGCCTCTCTTCTAGAATCCCCCCCCCCCATTGCCGTCCCGAACCCTTTCCGAGCGGATGTCTTTCCTGCCCTCTTACTTTGAAGGCTACTGGAATTCCGCTGGAAGAGCTAAAGGAGTACTCCTATACTCTCCGGTTCGACTGAATTAGCCGAAATTCCTTAATTCAACCCCCCTTCCTTTCCTCTTCCTCCCCCCTCCACGTATTATGCGGGATTTCGGGGTATCTTATCTTACTCGCTTTCGACCAGCCCTTCAGAGAAGTCCCTTGATAAGGCTCTTTTCCGCGTGTGTGAACACTAAGTTTCGCCCAGATGTCGTAATGGACCGGCAGATTAGACAAAAGGGATATTGCTTGTATAAATTGCTCCCCCACTCCGGTCCCTTTCTCACTGGTGATTGCTTTAATCCGTTAGAACGGTTGAAGCCAAGCCTGACAAATGGACCTATTGACCAGGGATTCTTCCATCTCGGTCGAGCGACATCAAGTTTTCATCTTTTCGGCTCCAAGGGGTATTTATGGAAGCCCCCCTTAAGTTTCTGGTCCTGATCAACCGCTCCGGAAGGCCTTGCTATTCCCCTCATTCTTCCCCGGATGTCTCGCGCACGCCCCAGGAGCAACCGCTCGATCCTCTGACGGGACGGTTTTCCCCCTCGTGGACCCCCCTTCCCGTTTTGTCATTCCTTCCGCGTTCACTCCGCGTCGGAGCGATGAAATCCCAGAGAAGACTTTTCTTTCGGCTTCTCCGCTGGCCCCGAAGCCCCTCTGATTAACCCGTTTAATCAACCGACCCCGCGTTTCTCTTTTTTCCCCTCCGTCCACGAAACGGGGACGAAATTTTTCCTCTAATCTTGTTTTTGGGGTCTTGCTTTCCCTAACTCCGTCTGTAAGTTTTTACTGCCCGGCCGTATTTCCCTCCCAGGTACTTAGAGGCGTCCCGTTTAGACTTAGTTGCAGGGCCGCTTTAATCGCCCTAGCCCTGCCCCTAGTGTCTCCCGGTTTCACACGGTCGTTTCGAGGGTTTTAGGGGCCCCTTTGGATTCTCCACCCGTTTTTGAGCATGACCCCTTCCCTCTCCGTAAACCCGAGAGATAAAACGAAAACTGTTTGCTTTTCCCCCCCGAGGTGGCTTCCAGCGCGAAGTGTTTTAGTACCCTTTTTGCCAGGGTCAACCCAATTTTTATGGCCGCAAATTTGGTCTCGCCATCATCATATTTCAAGCAGATCCCCCAGGTCCTCCTTTTCAACTCCTGATTCTAATCCGGTCCAGGTGCCCGTTTTGAGAGTTTCTTCCTGAGTCAAGCCCCCCTTTTTTCCGCATCCTCCTTTCCCTCCCCTTCAGAAAAAGAAGTCGGTTCCCAAGATGTTCTCTTCTTTGATTGAGAATGCTTGATGTCAGGAGACGCCCCGTTTCGCAGAGGCCCTAGATATCGCAGGTCTACGCTCTGAATTTTTCGGTCGGTCGTGGTACCATCTTCCCCCTACCGTTCCTAGTAGCAACCCTGCTTTTGAAGCCCAAGAATGCGCGAGATAGCGAGCTTGTGCCAAAAGGCGTCTCAGCCATTGAAGTCGTTCGCCGACTTCCTTCCAGCCCCCTCAAGATTTCTCCTTTTTGCGCTTGGGACGCGGGGTGGCCGCAAACTTTCCTGCCCTCTTTTTAAAAGTGTGTACCGATTACGCTTTTTTGTACTCGGAACGAGTGCAGTTTCTCCCGCCCCTCCTTTGATCCGACATCCGGCTTCGAATTCAAGAATCGGCCATTGTTTCTCCCGTTGAGGTCGGTCTGCTCTCGTTCTATTCCAGGAGAACTTCACCTTCAAACCTTTCATAAATTCGTGTATTAGGATTCCTTCATCCGCTTATAAACCCTTTTTTTCTATAGTTGGTGTACGGCTGATTCCACCCCTTTTCCGGCGCAAGAGAGTAGTCGATGGGCTCTCGGTAAAGTCGCAGTTTCAGGATCTTTCTACATTCTCCCCAAGCTGACAGGCCCCTTATCTTTTTCGTCCCTTTAGAGGCAGCTGTCCCCGGATTCAGACTTTACGACTTCCCACTCCTCTCCGGGAGATGATTTCTCTTTTCCTACTACAGTTTTTTTTTTTTTCTGCCCTTCTTTCAGATTGACCCGTTTTCAGGAGTCTTCCCACAGCGACATGATTCTCGGTAGAATCCCGAGACTCCTTTTTCGGGGTGTAGAATCTCAAGATTAATTGGTCAGTGCCTATTTCGGGTTTCCCGACCTGCCGTAATAAGAACGTTTCCCGTGCCCTGCTTATTTCCTTCTCTCTTGAAAGCAGCGAGTTCCAAAAGCACTCCAATAGCCAAAGTGGTGGGTAGATTGATTCATGATTCCTCACTTCTCATGCAGTATCCTTCAGAGATGTGCATGTGCCCATTTTCTCCTTGGAACGCCTGTCAAGACAGACCCCAGAAACAGGTTTCCCCACTGACTAAACGAGTTCCGGTGAGAATGCTTAATAGAGGATGCGTCGTCTATTTCTGCCCTTCCAACTTACCTTCGTCCCCCCTCACGAGTTGACACACTTGCCCTAACTGCGGGAACCATGATTTGTTTCCCCCTGATCTTTTGTGCGCAAACTTTCCCTTTTTGACTTCGAGCCCTGAAGTAAGATTCCTAGGAGAGGTTTTCTTCAATTCCTGGACGTTCATTTCTCAGCAGCCTCACCCTTGGGAAAGACTCCAGATCTCCCTAACCGCTAAGGGTCGGCGGCAACTTGCTACTGTACCCTATTCCCCCCCATCCCCTTCCCTTGATGTTTTTTCAGGGTTAGAGTAGTGCCCTCTCGACTCCTCTTTTTTAGCTGTATCATAGTAGATCTTGAAAAGATTTTTAGGGATTGTCTCTTTGCGATCCCCTCCCTGTGACTTTTGTTTTTTTCCCTCGGCGGCACCGCCCCCGTGGTTCCTTGACTATCTTGCCACAGAGCAAGGGCGGAACGCTCGCTCTTTCCTAACTGCTTTTGGGTTGTCTAACGCTTTGGGTCTCCGAAGATCTTATCTCTCTTATCCCTCCTCCTTTGATTGCGCACTGGTTCTCTTAGTATCTTCCGAGCCAATCGCATAGGACTCCGCCGGTCCAGGGCCCCTTTTTTGCTAGGTTTTCTTAATCATTGGACCGTTTCCCCAATCTTTCTATCGACTTCCCCCTTTTTCTCGGTCACGGGCCGATCTGAGCCGATTTTTTTTTTGCCACTGATTTTTTCGCGGTTCTTCCGTATGAATCCCTCACTTTAAATTATCCCCCCCCTTAAGAGCCTCTGCGACCGTGGTTTTTTCCCATCAGTCCCACGAAGTCGTCGGGCCCCCGTACTTTCGGGAGCATTGCGTCGTTGGGGGCAGACATCTTTGGACATACTCCTCCCCTTCGACCGTTTTTGACGAGGTGTGTTTGTAGCCTGCTTTTTGCGTCAGACCCTGGCGCAGCACTGTTTCTGCGTGTGTTTTCCCTTTCACTCTCCCTTGACTTTCGTTGTTCGGTGCCTCAAAGTAGTGCCTGTGATTCCCATGTTTCGAACCTCGCTCGTCCTCGACGTTTTCTATGACTTCGCGTCGAACCCCCATTTTTACTTCGGCATAGAAGACCCGGCCATGTCGCTTGTTCTGCGGCCCCCAGCCCCGTTGGTTGGCGGCCCGCAAGCAAACCCTGTGGGATTCCTACCCCCTACGCCGCCTCCTTTGCTCATATGACGAGATGTTCTTATTTTCCTGGACAGTCGATCAGAGTGTCCTGAACAGTTCTTGGCCAATAACCTTTGTTGTAACTCAGCACCCCGAGGTGTTTTTTGTGCCCCTCACAGGTGGCCGCAGATTTCTCCTGAAAGACAACGTTACCCCGATGCTTCCCCAAAACTAGAATGCTTGCACTTGGGCGCATCCGACAATTGGCCCCCCAGAGGCAGCGCGCTCAAGCCTGAGCAGAAGGACCCGGGGCTTTTTTGGTTTTCCATAGAAGATCTCGACCCCATAGCCTTGACGCGTTCTATTAGGGTTTCCCTCCGAAATTTCCCTGTTCTGCAGGGAATGCTCTTCCTTACTCTTTTTTTTTCTAGTCCTGAGGCGTAATGTTCGTTCTCAAAGAGTACTTCTCCCATTAATCTCCTTCGAACTCTACTAGACGTAAGGATTCCGCGAATGATTTCCTCGCGTACGTGCCAATGCTACGTGTCTCTTATCGATCATCTCCTTAGTGACAAAACCTTTGTCACAGTGGGTAGTGTCCGTGACAAACCCCTGAAGTCGTGCTTCGGTACAGGCAGAGTCGGTTCGTTTTTTTCCAACCACCTCTCCCCCCCCATGTATCGGAGTCTCTCTTTCTAAGCATAGGGTTTAGTAATACATTATAAAGTCCTGTTCGGAGACTCCCTCAAAACTTCCCCAATCGGCGGTAGTCCCATCTTAGCTAGTAGGTTTTTCCTTTGAGCGTCGACTTCTGCCATTTTGGCGGAGTGCTTGTATTCGCCCGACCTGCCCCTCACCTCGGCTTCAGCGCATGTTCGTTTTTCCGGCCTCTGCCATTTTTCCCACTTTCTTGAAAAGCAGAGAACCCCGATAAATGTCTGGCTTCCTGATCTGGTTTCTCTCCTTGTCCTTTGACTTGTTGTTCGTAAATATTATGGCCCCCCTTTTGCTCTTTTGGATACATCTATGTTGATTGAAGGGTATATTCATTTTCCGATAGTCCTCATAGGGGACCCCCTCCGACTTCCCACCGCGTTTTCATTTCTTGACTTTTTTCGCTCTCCTTTAGCCCATTTTTACTGCTCGTCCCCTTGCGCCTTGCCCTTTTGGAGTAGTTCAAGTCACTTTTATAGGCATGGAGCCGACGAATTTTGCCCATTTCTCACACGCCGGACATCACTTTCTCTTCATCCCCCTTTTTCTTTCCAGTAGGATTTTCGCGATTGATTCCCCCTCACAAATTACCTTTTCGCATCTGCTACCCCCCTGAAATACTCCCCGACGCAAATAAGGCAAAAATTGACGTCCCGCCTTTCCTTCCTCGAGCCATCCGATTTTTTGATGAAATGCCCGGAAATGTGGGTGACTTTTTCAGGTCCCCTCTATAATCCCCTCTTCTCCTGACCCCATCCGATTTCCCCTCAAACCACCCGGCGCCTGCCAAACTTTGTCTTACGCACAAAAAAAACCCCAGAAAGGAAAACTTTATGCCAGGAATCCAGCTCTTTCTATCGCACCCTACATTCATGAGTTTTCAGCGGTTTCCCAAAGACGTCGACGCTGATGACAGAATCCCCCTGGAGAGATCCCTTGTCTTCAGCTCTCCCTATCTCGGCTTTCTCACAAGCCCCCATTATCCTTTGCCCCCTTTTGCAACGAGGCACCCCCTCTTCGAATAAGATTTCCCAACCTGCATTGACGCTTGGCGGCATCCGACAGTTTGATGCGTGGGACGACCACCCCCGCTTCTTAGATGGGGTAGCAGAACGCCTGTGAAGCTGCGAGTTTCGAGACTCCTCTCCGGTATTTTCCCATTAGACGTGACCGGGTACAGGACTTTTTTCCCGCGGGGTCTTGCATAGGATCGCTAAGTTGACACGGAATCCTCGCACGTGAGACTCCCGTCACTTCGAAAAGCTGTAAGAGCTTTATCCCGAATTTTTTTCCATATTTCCAACTCACTCGGAGCATCGGACATGTTGAAGAATCGGGACCGAGCGCGCCGAGATTTTATGACCTTTATTCCTTCGAGACTTACTAAGAAAAAGTAATTCGCTAGGACCCCTTTTTTTTGTATGATGATCTGGGTAGTCTTATATTATATTACCTATCGTCAAATCCCACCCCCCCCCTGTGAATCCCCCCTCCCGTTATTGCTTATCATGGGTTTGGAAGATGAAGATGTCCCCTCCAGGTTTTTCTGCGACAATCCCCAACCTTCTCGGGTGATTTATTCCCCTTTACCCTTTTTTCTTTTCCAATCGCGTCACCGGGACCCGGATCTTTTTTGACACTCTGTCCGGTATCTCCCCGCCCGGTGCCGTACCCCCTTATCGCCTTTTCCGAGTCCGGGATTTCTCGACCATCTGGCCTTTCCCCCTGAGCAAGAACGCTTCTCTTGGAGCGTCGTTCGAATTTTTGCTTGTGGGCGCCCGCAATTTTCCTTTTCTCGGGGTAATCTCCTCATTTCTTTGTCGTCGACCTGAGAGTGGTTGATAATGCTGGTTCTCAGATCCCGCATTTTGACGCACCCTTCTCTTCCCCACTCATCCTCTCCGAGGTGCGCAAATCTCGGTTCACATCCTCCCCCCTCCCCCGACACAATTGCTAGACGAGTCGAGGCTACTGCCCGCCCCCACAAATTTCAGTCCCTCCGAAATCACGGTTCACCGGCAGTCCCTTCGCCCTCCCCCCCTCTTTACCCGGTATTCATCAGGCTAGGATCTTTAAGATGGTGCAGTTTTCCAGACCGCGAAACCTTTCGCGAAATCGCTTTCGCGGCCTACGTCGTTCTTTTTTCAGTCGACTTCTGCCCTCAGGCAGTCGTCGGAGGCCCCTCCTTACAGATTTCGTTCTCTATTTTTTTTAGCGACCGCCTCATGCAACAGGTCCCCGGATTGTAGCACTTCCCAAATTTTTCAGGGAACTCCCGTCCACCCCATGATTCGGAGCCCATTTAGCCCCTATTCTAATAAGCCGATATAGCATTAACCTGCCTGTGTCGAGGAAGATCCAGAATTTTTGCAAGGCTCATTACTTTTTCACCGTCCCCTGGTCGTCCCATCGATTCTTCGGCGCGAATGCACGATCAGACTCATTACCCAGGCGTTTTTCCACCTTTGCCAACCCCGTCAAGTCTTCCTGATAATAGATTCTTGGCGCGTGCCGCGAGTTAAGAAGAATCCTTGACCCTCCCCATTTTCCTTCCTGCCGCCCCCCCCCCACAGTCCAAAAGCTGTTCGTTAGTTTTCTTTTCTTTCGAGACTTCCCCGTTGAGAGAATACCTTTAGCATATTCCCGATCAGTCCAATCCCGAGCCAAGCAGACGCGTTTCCTTGGTAAGATCCAGCTGGCCGGGCATTACGCTTCGTCCTCCTCTTGCACGTCCCCAGCGCGTTCTCCAGTCTATATGAACGGCGCTGTAAGAAACCAGGACGTTCAGACATTCGGAAAAATCTATTAGCTCCCTAATTGATAGAGAGTTCTCCCTTGATTGGGTGTCGACCATGCAGACCGGGAAATTTTTTCCTGAGTTGTAAGTGTCTTCCCCTAACATTTCCTGAACGCGTGCAGGTCATACGAATCTACTTTCGTTGATCCGCCCTTTTTCTTCGCCCTTCCCCCCGGGCCTGCATTGTTGTTCCTTTCATGTTCTTATATGTCGCCAGACCCTGCTCTTTTCCGGCGACCTACGCATTTCCTCATAAGTTCCTCCCCTCCCCCCACCTGGAAGATCCGTCTCCTTTTTCCTCACGCACGCGCAGGTGGCTCTTTGGAGAGACCTTTTAAGAGATGCTGCCTCCGGATTTTCTTCTCGTTGAACTCTCGTAGTTCTGATTCTTTCTCCCGTTAACAAGATGCAGAGCCTCCAACCTGGATTAGACTTTTTACCCCTTTCCCCTGACGTTTGCTGACGAGTTTTTTTTACCTTTCGGGCCAAGCAGCTGTACCCTCTGGCGAACGTACGACAAGATTTCGGGATCTTCCTCCCTCCGATTATACCTCCCTCCCGTTTTGTTGTCCTTTTATCCCTTTTTTCTTGTGAGTCTGCCAGCCGTTGTCCAAGATTGATTGCCTTCTAGGCCCTCCCCTCCTCTACCTCATCTCTCAACCCCCCCCCTCACACTCCCCTCTCCACCCTTATTCTCCCCCCCCTACACCCCCCCCCCCCCCCCCCCCCACAACTCCTGACCATGCCCACCCCCCCCCCCACCCCCCCCACACCCCCCCCAACCACCACCCACCCCACCCCAACACACACTCCCCCCCCCCCACAACCCCCCTACCCCACACCCCCCCTCCTCTTCGTTGCTCAATTGCCCGAGGACGTCATTGGAGGTTTTTCGTGTTCATCTCCCCCAGATACTGGCTTCCCAATCGAATTTTTTTTTATTCCTTCGGCGCTCATTCAGAACTAGATCTTTTTGCCAGCTCTCATTCAGCGTTTCCACAAGCTTTTCGCAAGAGTTGTGTTTGTCGATCTCCCCATGAGGAAGCAGTCCCCGACATACTCTTTCGTACTTCTGTTGCCCCTCTTGAACTGTCGTTTGAAGAGACTCTTTGACGCTCTCTATTCTGAACCACAATCCTTAACTCTCGGTTGAGTCGAAGTCTGCGGTCGTTTATGCGTAGTGTTTCCCCTTGAGCCTGTCCCTCTCCTAGTCCAGCAAGAGTCGGAAGCTACAATCGATTGTGGTTGACCCCCCCCCCCTGGATCGTTGAATCTACACCTTTTCCCTCGCGCTTCGCCCTGAAGTAGCTCCTCTGCGAGGGTGGGTGTCAGGACGAAATTCTCACCACCGTACTGGATTGACCCATCAGCCTGAACCGATTTTAAGATTCGACTCCGCGACGTGCCAGGGTGGCGGAGACTAGGCGACTTGATGCCGCGCTTGAACCCTCGCTCTGCGGGTTCTTTGTAGGGCCAGCTCTCTCCTAACGGCTTCAGAATCGAAGATCCGAAAAGCTGATTAGCTCCGCTTTTCCTCTAGAACCCTTCTGGGTGACTTCGGGTTTCGGGCTTCCCCTCGTCCCCCTTGATTCCAACCACACACCCGTATCCCTACCCTCTTTCACCCAAAGAGTCGGGTTGGACGCCCTTATGGACAGTGAACCACACTCCTTGAGCATGTTTGATCCAGATTGGGTCTTCTTGTGTATCTTATGCCTGCATAGAGACCATTGCTGCCAGCGACGACCCGCGAGTCCACCAGTCGGCCCCCAATGCGAGCGGCATATTTCGGCTTTTCAAGGGGGTCACCGGGTAATCTGATAAGACGCTTCAGCATTTAGGGCCCCCCCATTTTAAAGTTTCTACCGCATCCTTGTGGAGACTTTCCCAGGGCCCCACCCGATGCGAACCCCCTACATTCCCTCTACTTTTGGAATTCTGCTTCTCTGCCCGCCCCCGATCCCACGTAGCTCGACCTAGCTGTTCTCTCGTGCCCTCCCTCACCCCCAGAACTGACTTATTCCGCCGGACGATTCTCGAGGGACTTGCCGTTGTGGGGTTTTAGACTGAACAATGGATCCCGAGCCGTTGACACTTATTTGCTTTTTATGTCTACTTTTTGTTCAGTATGACTGTTGACCCGAGGGCAAATGCTCTTTTAATGTCCCTTCCTGGGACTTCTCCTTCTCTTTCTCTTTTCTGTCTCTTCTTGTTTCCCTAGACTCGTCCCCGAGAGAGAAATTCCTTGGATCCTTCGGGGAGTTGATCCGAGCACCGTTGGCCCATATAGCTTTTATCTCTTTAGGTCTCCTTAGACCTTAGACCCCTCCACAAGAATATCACCCCGAAACTAGTACCTACGAGAAAAAGGCCCTGCTTGATGTCCCTTACAGGCGGTGAAGTGTTCGGTTGGAGGCATCAGAACGGTCATTTAACATTTAAAAGTCTGATTTTTCCCCCCTCATGCCTATGCGCCCCGGCCCGTGTCGATTCCCTAGGACCCGGCCCTCAAGTAGTTGAAATTTTCGTAAGAACCTTCCTTTCTAACTTAGCCCTAGCCCTGTCAGGTTGGCGCCGATTCCCTGGTTCCTGAAGAGGATCCCACCTAATCCTTGAGAGCTCCACGTCGGTGACAAATACGGCAGATTGCGGCCACCCGCTTCCCGCATGAGTCTGGGTTATTTACTTTGTAGGTTTAGATCTTCATAGAGATTCGAACCCTTCCCAGAACCGCAGTTCCTTTTTCCTTCTCTCCAAACCCGTAAGTTTTCTGACGGTTTTCCTTCGCGACAAGAATTTTTTTTCCCCCCGGCCTCTCTCCCCTACGGTTTAGTAACTTTTTTCTAAAGTCTGATACCGTCCCCTCGTTTTTTCTAATTCCAGTAAATAGTCCAGTCGGGATCCTTTGACCGTGACTGATTTCCGGACTGAGCTTCGTTCCCCAGTTCCTGTATAGATCCTTCTGCAAACCCCGGACCTCCATTCGATGTAATTTTTACCCAAGGACGGCTCTCACCTTTCCTTAGTCTTCTTTAATTCGATCCCTTGATAGGGAGACGCGCCTTTGAGTCCCCCAGATAGTGACGTCGCAGAGGTTTTATAATCACGACCCCCTCTTACTTCCGCCATGACTTATTAACCTAACGGTAGTTCGGCCCTTTTCTGTCCCGCCGATGGCGCGTTTCCCCATCCATTCTGAACCTTTGCGGGTTTTAATTCCTCCCTATCGATAGCCCCCCGATCCAGAAGGAGTGGACAGAGACTCAGTATCATCGGCCCTTCCCCGACCCCCCTGCGTTTCCCGCCGGACCTGATCCATGTATGTCTATAGCGAGGGGGTTTTTTGACCCTTCATTGTGCTGTATTGTGTTGTTAACTCCCTTGAACAATGATTTCGGGTCGCCGTGGATGACCCCTTTTGATTTCATTCTTACGCGTCGCGTCTGTTTCCCTTGTAGGCCCCATCCCTCGGTTCCATTCTGCATCCGTGCTTTTTCACGGCAGGCGATATCCCGTATCGTAGACCCCCCCCGTGCCGGTTTGGCCGGTAGTAGTTCCAGTTTCCTGTTAGTCGGCCTTTTCCCTCTCCTTGGCTTTCTCCCGAGAAAACCCGACGGACACGT
>Ga0179591_1287075_pt1 | contig 18769 bp, 24 predicted proteins | sample CZOMad2_1_08_16f_FD_182891 | JGI IMG/M metagenome (GOLD analysis project Ga0179591, IMG submission 182891) | Vadose zone soil fungal communities from Angelo Coast Range Reserve, California, USA - CZOMad2_1_08_16fungal (PacBio error correction) | ecosystem: Environmental > Terrestrial > Soil >... | reverse complement strand
CTGCCCCCCTCCCTTTCATATGTTGTCACTCTTCTTACCGTCCCGTAAATTCCATCCGAGCGATGATCCCTATTGGTGAAGTGCTCTCAGATTACCTGGAGATACATTCTGTGACTCGTATTTGGGTTTTCCCGTCGTGAAATCGGCCAAACGCCAAACTCTTTCATGCTGTTACCCCTCCCCCTTTACCATACCACCCTCACACCTGATAGGCACCGAGATTTCCACCCTGTTCCGTTGATTCATTTATTAAGACAGGTTAGCAGCCCAGACACCTTCTTTTCAATGGCCTTTCTTACAACCCCTGTGAGGTCGGGGGAAGACACTTTTTCCGATTTTATTCGATTTGGTATACGTTGTCGTGTCTTGGTACCTGTCGATCGACGCGGGCCACTGGATATTCGTGACAGACAACACTATCTTTTGTCCTCCCCCAGGCTGACGACTTATCTTCTTTTCTCCGGAATACTATGGATCCTAGCCACCTTCAACCTTGTAATCTTGCGGATCTTGATGAGGCTTGAACTTTTTCCATTATGTCACTTTTTCCCTCGTTGTTATATGGATGGCCCCCCCTCGTTTCGCTGCCCCTTCCCCTCCTAAGAAGGGAAAGGCTCCCCCAACCACCCAAGCGTTCCCCGGTGTTGATTGACAGAGGATAGTTGGAAGTTCCGTTCGACAGAGTCTTCTTCTTCCTTCCGAACGATATGGACCTACCCGCCCAGGGACTCGACCAACACCACATTTTTCCAGAACTTTTTTAAGCCGTCCCAAAAGATCAGTTTTTCTTCCCCTCATTTTTGTTCACCAGGATCTCTTCCTGGTCACTGATGTGGCTTCGTGTCCTTCAAAGACAAGACTTCTCTTGAATCGGTTTTGTCTATCTCCCTACATTTACCTTACTTGGTGGCGCTTTTTTGAACTGAACTTTGACGAATGTGCTTTCTGATCCGCTTTCCAAGAGGGGGGTTTCCTTGGGCTTTGTCCCCTCAATTTTGCGAAAATAATCCCCCACGCAAAAACAAGGGTGTTTCCTTTTCATGTTTTACTCTCCGAGTGAATTCTCTTTTAAAATCGTCCCTGCTTGCCGTGGGAGTCTGCTCCTAGGCTGACCTAGATTTTGCACATTTTTACATTTCTTGCATCCCCAGTTTGTCCAAAGGGCACTCCCGTGATAGCGTCTCGTAGACCCCTCTTTGATGTTGGTCGCTCAAGATCCCTCTGACTCCTTCCCCCCGAATGTTAGGTATCCTTCATGTACTAAAGGGACTTTGTTCGGTACTCCCCCTCTTGCTTAGATTTCCTGATCTTAGAGAATCTCAGCTTCTGGATCCATCTATCTCCCCTGGGTCCCTTCATTTCAACCCCTTCACCTTTTGTCTGGGTTATTTGATAGTTTGACTCACCTTCCCGCGCATGTTTTTTTAACAGAGAAACCTCCCCTCCAATCCCCTACGCTCCTCACCATCCCTATGTTTGGCGAGTTCCAACTAAACCGAGAATTCGAGCAGCACTTCTTTTCCTTTGGAGGCATGGCTCTGCTTTTGGCTTAGACTCCAAGTTACCCCTTTATTTTTGCATCTCCCTTCGTTGTCAAACGAACCCCCAAATCAGCGTGGTCAGTGACAGTTTCAGACATTGCAAGGATATTCCTATGATTCCCCCGCCCAATCAACTAATTTGCTTCCCACGCACACCCGTAGATTGACAATGCCCCTTTCCCCCCCAGGCAGGTAATTCTTCACATCTGCGGATTCTCTTCACACACGCCGTATCAGGTTTCTGCACCTAGGTTAATCTGAACATTTTGAATGGTCTTTTCAAGCCTACCGAGAATTTTGTTTTTTGAGCTAATTGGTTGCTCTTTTTTCCCAAGCTCTCTGGTTGTTTCCTTGAATAATGTCCAACTTTACTCGAGTTTACTCAGCGGTTTGCTTTTCACAACCCTCTAGCACAATCGGTTGTATCCTCCTCACCAATTATATTTTCTTTGTTTTAAGGTTACTTTGGTTGGCCTGAACTCCATTCTCTTATTCTGTACTTCCTTCCCGTGTCTTGAGGGCATAGACTCCTATCGCATGATAGTATTGACCCGTCTCTTTAAAATATGGCCCCCATCAAAGATGATATGATATTTCCCTTCAGGTCTTAGAGTCGCAGATTTCCGAGTCCTTCTACCCTTTCCTCCCCTCCAATTAAAATATTGTCCGTAACCTGGCTCCTATCTCCGTCATTTCCTTTATTTTTCTTAAAAATGAGTGATGCCTGTGAATCTTATCCTTAACCCCACATAAACCCAGAAGTCCGGGTGGTAACTTCTGAGAAGGCTATACAAATTTTACTAGCATCTCCCCCTGATCCCCCTTCAGCACCTTAAGGGCGATGCCCGGTAGGGACCTTTAGGAGGATTTCAAGACGTCAACCTATAAGCCCCCCGGCTCCACGAAAACAATCTTGCTCCGACCCCCTCCGGTTTTCTCGGTATGCCTGCCCTCATAAAACTCCAAGTTCTGCCCGTCATCGTTACCCTCAAACATACTATTAGTCACTCTCCGGTTCCCTAGGATATTTTTCATCCAGAAACCCCGGCCCGTGACCCTGGCTCCAGACCCAAACCCCGTTCCAAACGCCTTTAGTGTTTTCCCCCTTCCACCCGATCCTAACGGAAGATTGCCGTCCCCTACCTTTCTAAGACCCTCTCTTTTGCCTGCGCCCGTACACTTTACCAGATGAAGAGGCTCGAAATGTACATTCCTCATTCCGCTCGGGTTTTTTCAACCTCGAGAGTTATCTTCCCCCTCTTTATTAAGCTGTGGACCCCTTTTCTCCGTGATAGGTGGGACAGCCCCTATTTCTAGTTTTACCGGTTCATCAAGGAGATGTCCCGGGAAGACTCTCCCCCTTCACGGTGAGAAGCACAACCCCCCCGTTTAATGGACATTAGAGTATTACGACCTTTCTTGACTGGAGGGGGACTAATCCCGCTTCCATATCTTCTTGAAAGGATTTCGTAACACCACCCTCTGGCTCGGACTCCTGAAGCAGAAGGACCATTCCTTTGCCTTATCGGTCATCTGGTCAGTCCGGGACCCTGCATAGGCCCTAAATCCTCCCGCTTCGAGGGGAACTTCCCTGCCCTTCTTCTTTTTCTGTAGTTGTGTATCTTCCTCTCTTCAAGCTTCAGGAGAACTACTACCTTTTTTGATTTTGTCATAACGTAAATTAATGTAGGAGAAATTTTCCCCCCCCCCCCCCCTTTGAGGTTTCTCTTGAGGATTGCTTCTCGTTGTCCTTTCCTCTTTAAGAAAAGTGCTTTCCGTACTCCTTACTTTCTTCTCCTTCTTCTTCTTTATTTTCATACTCTCGTTCTGTCAGATTAGAAGGAGACATGTTTCGCAATAACTAATGCGAGAACTTGGTTGAGTCGCCTTCCCCACATCAGTAGAATAAAGGTAATCTCAGGACCTAGAGAGGAAATGTTACACTTAGAAAGCCTTCAAATCCCACATTCTCCCCCCTTGATACCTCTCTTCAGATGGAAGATTCCCAATTCGGATGAAAGCAATAAATGGCTTTTGTAGTTCCGTGTCAACAGATGATGGTACCGGACAGCACTTTTCCCCTGCTCCCTGATGCCTTCCCTTACCTCGTGTGTCGAAATTGAAATAGGATCGTCCTTTGGCTAGCCCCGTCCGTAATTTTCCCTCCTCCATGTAAATTCCATTTAGTTTTTTATTTTTTGCTTCCCCTGAAAGTGTGAAGATTACTACCTCCTTTTCCCGAAGTAGGATAGTCACCTTTGGGCTCCCACCTCTTTATCCCCCCCCCCCTCATTCACATCGCCCTCCCAATCTCTACCCTCTCCCTACCCCATCCCCATTCCTCCCCCTTAGTTCTCGCGAACACACCACCCCCACTCTACCTTCCTCCGACGCCCTCCCCCACCAGCTCCCCGGACCCCAACCCCTCGCTTATCACCGCTCCCCCCCTCTTTCTCCCCTTAACCACAAATCACAATCCCTTCCCCCAGTCCCTCCCATTACTCTACGCCCCCCACCACCCCCCATTTCCCATCCCTAGTTCTCAAACCCTCCTCCCCACCCACTCCCATCGCGCCCTTCATTCCCTTCTTACGTGCCCCCCCCCTCCCCGCCACTTCTCTCCCCACACCTCCATCACACCCCTCCCTCTCCTCCTCCTCACCACGCCCACCCCCCCCCCTATCCCACCTTTCCCCACCACCCCCCAACTCCCTCTCTGCCTTATCTCTACGCCCCCCCTCGACTCCCCAATAATCTCTCTCCCTTCACCCCCACACGACATACACTCACTTCCTCTCTTTCCCCGCACCCACCTCTCCTACTCGCTCCCCCAATCTCCTTCTAATTCCTCCTGCATCCCATAACCCCTTCCACCCCCCTTCTCCTCTCATCCCCTCCAACTTCCACCTCAAAACCCGCTCCCTACTTCTTACTCACGCATCCCCCCTCCCCCCTCGCTTCCTGGCTGACATTCCGGTTCCTCTTATCCCTCTCTCTCCTCCCCCCCTACCCTCACCCCTTTCGTCCTCTATCCCCATCCTAACCACCTCTCGACTCTCTTCTACTACACCCTCCCCTCTCTACCCATCCTCTCACACACCCCCCCCCTCGTTCTTTCCCACCGCTTTCATTCCTTCCCCCTTCCCTCCCTACGCCGCCCCTTCTCCGTCCGCTCCAGCCCCACAACCTTCCCTCCCCGCCCCTTCCCCCCCCTCTCTTCACCCCTCCCTCTACTCCACCAAATCCCCGTTTCTCTCTATACCCCTCCTCACCCCACCCCCCCCAAACCTTACCTCCCTACGCCTTCCTCCCCTCGTACCAGTTCCTCCCTGCCCCCCCCCTTTCACCCCCCCCCTCCCCTCTCCCCCCCACTCTCAATTACTCTTGCCCCCTCCCCCTCCCCCCCGCCATTCCCCTCCCCTCTTCCCCCTCTCTCCTCTCATCCGCCCAACTCCCCTACCGTTTTCCATCCCCCCACCCTCCCCATCCTTCCTCCCAACCCCTTCGATTAACTAACTTACCCACACTCCTGCGCATTTGTTCTAGTACATCCCACCCCCTCACCCCGATTTAGCCGCACTCCCCCCTCCCCTCTCACCAAAACGCCGTCCCGCTTTCCCTATGTGTACTCATACCGCTTTTCCTCTATATGCTCCACCCCCCCGCCTATTTCTCTACACCTGCCCATCAGCCCATTATCCCCTCCCTACCGATCCCTCCTCTTCAACCATCGTCTCCCCGCCCACCCTCGCCCCTACCATTTTCCTTTTCCTCTTTACCCACCCCCCATCACCTAACCTCATCACTCTTCCCTATTGTCCTCCCGCCGATCGTTTCCCTCACTAGTATTCACCCGCCTAGCCACCTTCTTAACACCCCCCACACCCCCCTTTCCCCCTTCCCCCTCAATCTCCCTATCCTTCTTCCTCTTACCCCCCACAACCTCCCCCATACTACCCCCCGCTCGTCCGTTACTCCTCCTACTACCCCTCATCCATCCCTCTACCCCTTCTTCTACCTTCCAGCCTCTTCACCCTCTCCCTCCTTTTATACCCTCCCCCCCCCATCCCTCTCGACTCCTCTCCCCCCTTTACCATTCCCCCTCCTTTCACCTGATAATCCCCCTCTTTAACCCACTCGCCACCCCCCTTTATATCCCCCTCCCTCCCTCCCACCACACTCACCCACCCCATACTCCCCCCCCCCCCCCCTCCGCCGGAAAGCCCATTTTTCACCTCTGTTTCAACGTTTTCCGTGACAAGGGAGCTAACTTCTCGAAGGTTTGTCACAAACTTTCTCTTAATGCCTTCCCCTCTTCCATGTGTTATAGGACCCGAGGCATGCTTTTACACTGGGCTTCTCTTTCCCCAAGAGATTAGCTGAAAGTGCTAGTTTAACTATTATGTAGTAAATCTTTTCCCTTCTCTCTTTTTGGGTTGAACTCCTTTTCGATCGGCGCTTTTTGATTTTATAGTTCATGATCACGGACGGTGTGCCTCTACAGATTAAGGACCTGCGGTCATATTTTGCCACCGCGTGTTTCTCCAGATTAGGCCTTCGACCATTGTCTCCTGCTCGTGGATCGGCCTGCAGTCACCGAGACCCAAGCGGGGAGTTTGGTGTCTAAGCAAGGTGGAACGAGTGAACGGGTCTCTGTAGGCGTACCTCCCTCTTCCATGGCCTGAATATGGCCGATCTCTTCTCAGGAACCTATTGTATATCTGGCTCGTGATAATCGTAATTCCTTCTTCGAGATAATGTAATCTCCACATGAGGTCACCAAGGAGCTGACCCAGAATAACTTGAACACTCCCCCCCGAGATGGAGGAAGTTCTTCAACGAGGTAATGTTTTGACATCTCATTAAGCTAAATGGATAACTACTTCACTCTAGCACCGAGATGAATCCATAGCCCATAAATATTTGGGGGTTATCTGTTTTTCCTAAAAGGAATAGGCCCCCCCCAACTCCCCTCAGATGAATATATTCCCTCACGTACCCTTTTCGCGCCCCGGCCAACCCGTCAGAAATTTTCACTCACGTCAACCCGACCTGACCCCTTACCCCGCCAAGTGTGTCTCGACAACCAACTGTTTCCCTCTTTAGTGTATCTTGCGCTAAACCTCGATTGAGCCCTGTTTTGTACACCCGAGAATACACTTACATCCCCATAAAGTTCCCCTCTGACTACGCCCGTCCCCCCATTTAAAATGACTTTATCGTTCCCTTTTCCCTCGCGTCTAAAAGAACAAACTAAGGATCTTAATTACGCGTCGTAACCGCCTAGAGAGTTGTTCTTTACGCCCCAGAGCGACCTAATCTTCTCAGAGTAATTTGAACGTTTTCCCTGGCCTTTCATCCCCAGGACTCTTTTTTCTTCTTCGAGAATATGACTCTCCAACTGCGGAAGAATGTCGACTAGTAGAAACAAATCGATTTTCAGGTCACTGAAGACGGGCGCGACTCCTTCATCCAATACTTCGGTGTTTCTTTCCCTCCACTCTTACAGGTGACGACACTTCCCCCCACCTCCTGCTTTCGTCTCTTTATTGCTTAGGCAACCCCATCGGACGGGGCGGTCCGGGGGTGTATTCATTGTACGTTTTCCCCTTATTTCGTGCCGCCGGCATTGCGTTAGCGCTCCATCGGCCACCCTCCTTAGGTTTCGTTACTGAGGGAAAAATTGACCCCTTATCCCTACGAATCTCCCTCCTTCCCAGTTAAGACCGGAGGGGAATCAACTCAACCTGGCCTGTAGTTTTCACCCCCCCTGTCTGGACATCCAGCTTTTATTGTGATCCCCTCGAGAGTGGATGAAGCCAACCTCCGTTCTGAGCCATCCTCCGATAAGCAAGGTAGAGTTTTCAGCATGATGCTCTCTACCCCTTTACGACTTTGATTCCGGTCTGCTTCTCCCCAGGCGATGACTGACTACTGATATACCCCCCCCCACTGAAGCTGTACTTTTGGTCTTAGGCTCCTCGCCCCCCTCACAACAACCCCTCACAGCGCACCACCCCCAGTGCCAAGCCACTTTTTCTTTGAGTTTTTGTTATTTCTTCCCATTGCAACACTTTCCCCGGACCCCCCCCCCTGGATACAGCTCGTAACCGTTACCTCTGCATCACTGTTCGTTCTCCATCGGTGTCCCGGTTCCTGACCCAACGATTCATCGGATATGTCTCTGGGGGCTCCCGCCCCCGCATTTTTGAGCCTGCTTCCTGTCCCTGAGACCAATCATTTTCCCCTAGCCTGAATATTTGTGAGGGGACGCTTTGTTCATTTCCTCCGTAACATGTTTCTGTTCGCCCTAATGGCGTCGACCACGTTGGAGGACTCCTACTCTTATCGCAACTTAAAAGGACACTCCTATACGAATTAGCTCCCAGGCCTTGTTCCCATGCGCGGTTACAAGGAAGGATATTCTCCCATATATCGCATCCCCCCCCCGTTCCCAGCCACCCCTTATTTATGTGGACGTCTGAATTCAGCGCAGAAGCCGATGAAGTTCTGATTTCCACTACTACTTACAGCCTTTTCTGAAACGCCCTAGGACATTATCCCTCCTGGGGGATTTTTCATGATGTTTCACCACTCGCAGTTTGGCAACTGTTCTTCTTTCCCCAAATCACCTACCCCCCCCTAGGGCCCACAGGAGCCCCTCTCTATAATATGCTGGGATTCTTTCTCTTCGCCCCACGAAATCACCAGGGGGGCTAACCAGAGAGGGTGTACACCTCAGTGCGTTTTGCTTTTTTTTAAGTGTTGCCCCAAAAGATGTTCCATCCCCTGCAGCCTGTCGGATTCGACGGTTTGTAGGTATAACTCCCTGTTCAGTGTTCCCTCCCCCGGTCAAGGTGGGTTAACCCTTAGTCCCCGGAGTTTTTCTTCCGACGCCTTTTCCGCCTTTACAAACCCCCCCGTCAACTTACTCTCAGCAGGTATTTTCGAGTGTTCTCGACTCTAAAAAACTTCTCCACGTCCATAAGGAACGTTGTCTGTTCCCGTACGCCCGTTTGTGAAACCCCTTCTAGTTTGTAAGGGAAGCGCTTTCTCTTTAATCCTCTCCTCTTTTTGAGAGAGTTTAAGCTCTCCCTCCTCAAAGACATCTTTTTTCATAGTGGACTGAGCAGATGGTCACCGTATCGATCTTTCTCAGTGTTAAGCGATGTCCGCTAACAGTAAAGGCGTTTTTGATCTTTGATGGGCCCGGCTTCCATAAAGTCATTAACCACTTCCTTGAACTTCAATGGGTAACCGACACATCATCCAGTTATGACCTTGCCACATATGCTCCCCCCCCTCTCTCGTCTCTGCTTTCAATGATTCCTGCAAATTCCTAGCACCGCAATTCCAGGGGGCACCACATTCCTTACGTCTGCCTTCCCACCCCGGTTTCAGTAAGCCTCTTTTTCCTCAGATTCCCGTAGTATCCTTGGTCTCGGGGGGGTCCTTTCTTGAAGACGGCGCCCAAACTTGCTGGTGGTACCTACCCCCTCTTCCTTTCCAACCATTCTTCAGAGTCGCGTTTTTTCTCCAACACGCTGGCGAATAGACCCCCGAACTGCGGCTTTTCTAGCTAACTTTTCCACACCCAGTTTTCAAATTTGTTCTCCCGTTTTGGCTGCGATTGGGCACGCTTGTTGATTGTCAGGTATAATGTAACCGCTCATTCAAACCCCGTACGTTCTTCTGATGGCGCAGCTAGATTGTCATGGCCAGTTCCCCCTTTCCCGCTTCATTCTTCCACCCACACTCCCCCAGGATTGATGGTTTGAACGGAATGGGGCTTTTTGACCCACCCCATGCCCATTTGTCCCCAGCCCCGTTTTCTCCCCACTATTCTTCTTCTTTCCAAATTTAAAGTTTTTCCGTTAAACTGGATACCTGCTGTCTGAAACAGTCACTCACCTCCTTTAGATGAATCCCTTTGGAGTCATTATGAGCACCCTTTTTTTCCCGATGTCGAGGTTATTTCCTGTTTTTCCTTTTTCTAGAGTGAAGCTGTACACTATTTTGGGGTTTCCTAATTTTAAAAAACACAAACCCCCCTTTAAAAAATTTTTAAAACCCCCCCTCCGGGGAGTTTTCAGCTTTTCACCTCTGCCAGTCCTTTTTTTTTTTTATTAGGTCTAGTCCGCAGTTCTGAATTTAACCCAGTAACATGACACCGTAGCCATTATAGAGGAGAATCATCCTTCCTTTTATTGTTAAGTTTTCGTTAGCAGTTCCCCTGTCTAAACGGAACGTCAGATAACTTTGCGTCAGATCGGGGACTTCCTCAACTCCTTGAATTACGATTCTCAGCTTCTTGAGAGCCTTTTTTCTATTCTTACGAAGGATCACCTGGTCAATTGGGTGCTCCCAACAAATCTCTTTTGCTGAATAGACCCGGTGCGGCTTAGAGAACCTAACCTTAGTGTATTTTCACCTTTTTTTGTCCCTATAACATTTTTCACCGTACCGTTTGGTTGCAGATTTACAGCACATCTTTTTTGGGCAGAGCTTGTCCTGGTAAAGGTCCCAGACACCTTCATTTCCCCCCATTTCCCAAGATATTCCCTCATCCCTGAAGGCTGGTTGAAGATTAAACAAGTAGAATGGATCAAGAATGATTTGGTTGTGAATTGGGTTTCCCCCTGTAGAAGGTTAGAAGACATCCACTCTTTACTCTCGTCTTTTCTTTCGATAGATCAATCCCTTCCGGGGCAATACCCGGGGTCATTTCCCTAAGCTGCAGAAGTGCTTCCCCGGAGGCTTCTCCGTCTCTTATCCCATTTTCTGATTTCCATTTCGGCTAGTCCCCCAACAAAAGGTAACCTGACCACAGAGAGTAACCCGAGCATGAAGGAATTTGACTACCCCTTCCGTTTATAGGAGTACCTATCTTACGGCTTTTTCCAGATCAGGTCACTCTCTCTTTTTTTTCTAATTGGTGCGTAAGGTCTTCCCTTCTTTCCTTGCTGAATCTTCTTTTTACTTTCGAGTTTTTCAACCCCCCTTATTCAACGAAAATTTGGTTTTTAAGCTCCGCAGACCATTATCTTCATGTGGTGTTTTTGTATTTCTTTTAAGGTTTCTGTTGGCCTGAAATACTGTCCTTTGTACGTTTGCTCCCTTTGTCGTCTTCATCGATAGAGAGATCTTTCTTTGACGATTTTTTCTGTTTAGAAATTATTCCCTACAATGGATTTTTCGAGACCTCCCTTTTCTCAGAATCCTGACCCTTTCAGCAAGTTTGTCCATTCTGTCATTACTTTTGCTCTTACAAAACATTACCCTTGGAAGAAACTCCGCCAGCGGGTCCCGTTCAGTGAGATTCTCCGCACTTGTTAATTTTTAATCTTCTCGTTATCCCAACCGTCCGGGTAACTAATGATCGCTCTCAATCACTACAAAGTAAGACCTTGACCCGTTGATCTCGTGGATGGCTTTCCGGGTAACTCCCTCTTCGCTACAAGGCCCCCCCCAGTAAATTCTGCCGAATGACCATAAGGGAGATCCAAACCGTTCAAGTCTTTCTTTGCGTCTAAACGCAGAAAATGGTCCCCGCATTAATTACAAATAATATTTATACCGAGCCCGTTTACATGCCTCGTCATTCTCTTTGTTTTCAGGTGCCACACCGGCAGTCTTGATACGGCCTGTCAAGAATACAAAAAAAGTGAAAAAATCAGATTCCGAGTAGTTGGACAGACCAAAGCCTCAGCCTAACCCTTTTTCCCTCTCACTTCTTCTCACTAAGCTCTTGTCCCCTTTCTCCCCAACCCCTGACCCCAATAGTATTGACCTTTCTTTCGAGCCTACATGTCCTCGGACGCATCCTCTAAAGTTCCCCCCGTCTTACCGTCGACTTTCCACCGAAGGAACCATTTCTCCTTGGATCTGTTTGGCGCCACGAAGGAGTGGAACAGACCTCCCCGTCCGCAAAAGGCGCTGCTCCCCCGCATCCTCAGGGAAAGGAGACCCCGCACGATGACCTTCTCTTCGGTAATGACCTCTCTCCTTTTCTGTGGAGATATAGTAATCATCCCTTCTTGCAGGAGGCGCGATTGATCGGATGCCCAATGCAGAAGAAGGAAATCGACCTGCAAATTTTTTCTCGTCCTTGCCGCACGACTCTTTTCCCATTCCAATAACGAGCCCTCCTATGTCTTTCCCCTTTCCCTTGTAGTGGGGTCCTATGCATCCGGAGAGTATGCAACTGGGGTGTCCGCCTGGCATATAAGTTCCCGGGCTAACACTGTCTCCCTCCCTACCGGTGACTAGTGAGGATGCTTTCTTCTGGCAAGAACCTTTCTTCATTTCAGTATAGGATGCTACTTTGAGCATGGCTAATCACCTCTCTTTTTTACATACGGTGTTGTTTGAGTCCGATTAGTCATTCCGATGAGGGTCTTCAGTTCCGGCCATGTGAGCCGAGTCGTGCAACTTTCACTCCTCCGTCCTATACAATTATTTCATTATCCCTTTCTTAGAGGAAGCCTCTACTTTCCCACGGTATCTGAAAGTTCGATGTCACGTCTCCGGATACATTAGGATCTTCTACCCTTCAAGCTTCCCTTTCAAGTAGTCGTGTTTTCGCCTTTAAATGTTTCGCCGTCCCCCTCTTTCGCGATAGGCCCCTTTGCCCTCTTCTTCTTCCAATTTCAATCTCGTGTTGTAGCGCGAAACCCTATGAGGGGGCTACAACTTCTTTTAAGCTCTCAACTTTATTTTTCAAGGATGCTTTCTTTCCCGACTGCAAGTGTGTCGCCGTCGGATCTTCCCACTCCTAAAAAATTCTAGTCTGCCGGCAGCCGGTCCCTTTCCAAGTTCCTTTCAGACATGTAGATCCTCAGCCGGGTTTGGTTGGCCACTTTCTGGTCAATTTCGTCCTTCAAAGAATCTCCTCCTTCAAAGAAGAGTTTCCTTTTTTTTTAGGGCCAAATTGGGCCTACCCGTTCTATGGGGAAAATCTTCCGGACCCTTCGTCTGTGGGTACCCCTCCTCGTAGCTTTTTTTCCCGTTTTATTCCGGAGAAATGATAACGGAAGGTGTACCCTCGACCAGATAATGACATCTGCATCTGGCCAACCGTTAGTCGTCCCCCTGCAGTTATTTGCACACCTATTCACCCAGGGAAATGCTTTTCTCTTGCCGAAAGAAGCTAACAAGCGGGCTGTGGTTTCGCAAGATGACCGCGTCGATGGGACCTGATTTCCCTTCTAAGCTCCTCTTTCTCTTCCGTGTTCCCTCCCCTATCTAAAATACATTACCCGCTGCTCTTCTTTTTTTTAGAATCTCCGTTACACGCATTGTTACTTTCTCTGTCACAGAGAAGCTCACTTCTTCATTCACCAGGAGAGACATCCCTGTCATGAGAGCTGGCGTCCTTCTCATGGTACTTGTTTTGAGCATCCATCGCCGGACCATGATCCCCGATTACTACGCTTTGCTGTCTTCCTCCCCCCGCCGCTCCTAGCTACAATAATTTGCTGCCCCCCTCATTTTCTCTAATCTTCAAAATCCCCCCCTCTTCCTTTGAAGATATATGCCTTAACTCCCAGTGGCACACCGACACGTAAAGATCTCACCAAGTCCCAACCAGATGAAAAGCAGTCTCCCTCCCCACCATCGATACTTTTTAGAGAGTCCCCCCACTCTCTTTCGGTGAAAATGTTCCCTTTTTTTGAAACCAGACCGAGTTCCTCGACACTTAACGCCCTTATTCCGACTTCGATTTCATCGCTTGCACAGCAGAATCTATCTAATTCTCTGACTGAAAAATCCATCTATGTCCCCCCTTCCAATGAAACAGAAGGTCGTCCCATCCAGAGTTTGACTACTCTTTTTAAGTTAACCCCTTTGAGTACGCCTGGTCTCGAGCAAAGGCGAACTCTCTTTATTGCTCTATGATCCTACCACATTGCTCGACGACTTCCTACCTGAACCCCTTGGATTGTCGTTTCTGCGAGGGCGAGTCTTCCTGCAAAAACTTCTTCTCTTCGTTTTATCCCCTCCCCCATTTTTACAAAATACCTGCAGTGTCTTTACGGATGAGGGGAGGATCGTGCCAAAAAATAAGGTTCCGGGTGGCGGGCCCTGACTTTTACTTGCAGTGTCGGCTTGGCCTTCTTCGGCACCTTGAGGGAGATATGTCTCCTTCGCAAAAATTCGGAAAGGTCCCTGTTACATCTTCCCCCCCCCCAAGGTTCCATTCACCTTTCCCAGCGAAGTGCTTCTTCGCCGACCGTCCTCTTTCCCTCGCTTTGAAGGAAGACCAAGTTCCCCAGGTGAGTCTGCTGGTAACGCGTCCTCTTCCCAAAGCCCCCTCCCTCCTCTAATCCCCCTCCTCCCCTACCCCCCCTCCCCCCCACCTCCCCCCTTTCATCATTACAACCCTTTCTCTCACCCCACCCTCCCCTTTTCCCCCCTCCTCGCCTCCTCATACGCCCCTCCCGTTACCACTTGCTACCAGTCCCTCCCATCCCCGTCCCCCTGACTACGCCCCCCTCGTCCATTCCCTTCTCGCCCCTCCCGTCCCCCCTCCTCTCCACCCGTCCCACCTCTCTTCCCGCTCCCCCACTCCTTTTTCCTTCCATCTCCTCTCCGTCCCCTCCTCCTCCCTCTCCCCCCCTCCCCCCCTCTCCCTATCCCGGAGCCTGTTTAGTCGTCTTTCCGCCAACATCCCCCTGGGGTCGCAATCACTGCTCCGCAGGGCGTTCCGTGATCCGCCTTTTGCCTAAAGTTCCTGCCTTGAGCCGTCTTTTTGCTCCTAGGTGACTTCGATCCAGTGAAGCTCAGTTTCCCTACTAAAGGCTAACTCTGAGAAACTGAAGTCCCCCCCAGGAGGGTCCCATGGAAAAAGAACAAGTCCTTGCTGGTTTTGCTTCTGCGTTCACCCTCCATTCCCATGCCCCCCAAAATATGTACATTCGGCTCAAGCCCAAGGACCTCTGACCACTTAAATTTTCGTCGGAAATAGTTGAAGTTTTTATACCTCGTTCTCCCCAAAACAGTTCCCTTTCCCCAGATTATGGGATATCCCGAAGAAAGCCGGATCCCGGTTCCCATTTTAATTTTTCCCTTTCAAAACCCAATAGCCAGGGGCCCCTATCATGATTGAGAATGCTTGCCTACTTCTTCACTTGGTGTTCGCCCCAAGTCCTTTCCGCAGCCTAGAGTTTAAGGACTGAAGGGCAACCGGAACCCCCTTCTCTTCCCCGCGATCTCGTCTTTATAGAACGCACATTTTTGCGAGTACCGTGAAATTTCACGCTTCGAGCTTTCCCCCACGCTTAGAACCCCTCAATTGGGAACACTCTTCTTTTTCGTTCCTCCCTTTTTTGAGCTCCTCTTCTTTTCCGGGACGCTTAGCCTTTCGTATCAGGGCGCCAACGCCCGGAATCAACAATAGCTTTTTTTAGTTCAATAAGATGTTCTCTTGTAAACCAACTCAGAAGTTTCCCGAATGCTGTCCCCCAAACACGGTACTCTCCCCAATCGATACTCCCTTAAGAATCTTCTGAAATCCTTAAGAACCGAGGTTGTGACTCACTGTTCTTGACAAATCGTTCCTTTTTCAACTCCATTTTGTTGTTTCTGTCCTGAAGACCAGGTTCTCTTTTGCACGAGCCTAGTGCTCACTTCGGTGGGAGTACCCCCTGTTGCATTGCAGACTGGCTGCTGTAAGATTCAGTAAAGCGTTTTGGCGGGGAAGCACCGCGTGAACCCCCCCCCAACTCTGTGGGTAGACTTTTTTATTTTAGAAGGAGTGTAGATCCTCTTCCCCCAAAGGCTTTCGACCATCTCGGCCTCTTTTTAAAGTTTCGCCGCGGACGCCCGATAAAACAGATGGGAGTGAAGGGGGCTCGCTATTCGTCTTCCCTACCTCAGTTTTAGTTTTCGTAAGCTCTTCCCCCCCCCCCCTTTCAAACGAGACCCCAACTCTGTTTAAGTGAGTACTTTCCCCTTCCCACCTCTAGGTCTTCTCTTTCTAAGAGGGGTTAAATCCGTCGCTAAATGGGGGCTTAATCCTGTTTGCGGGTTACCCTTCGGTTTCACCCCAAACAAACGACCCCACCCCCTTGAAAATGTCACCTCACAGTTAAACGCTTCTAACTGGCACCAGATCTGGATATGGCATACACCCCCGGCTGATTGACTTTTTTTTTTTATGCTTTCAGTTTTTATGTGTTTTGCCCCATACTGGCAAGAACTTCCCGCAACCCACGGTCGGCCGATGCTAGGCCAAGGTTGCAGTTCGGCTGAAGAATGGTTTTCTTTTTTCTTGAAAAATAGTTCAGCCCCCATCCTCTGCATATGAGGAGCGTTTCCTGGACTGACGTGGGTTCCGGGGTCGAGTTCAAGACCTGCGGCCCCCCTTCATTGTCATGTGGTTGGACTTCTCAAAAATAGTCTGCCCCCCCTGACCAGGTGCCTTGTTGATTTCCTGCTGTTATCACCTGAGATCGGCACCGCTGTCCCCTCGAATTCCTCTCCATCTTGATACCGCTGGAATTAACTTCCCCCAATTTTTAAAGAATTCACCCACCTTTCCCCCCCCGCAGTTGATCTGATATAGGTACTTCGAATGAGCGCTTTTTCCCTGTATCACTTTCCATAAGGTTTCCCCCCCAGGTACAGTGGCGCTTCATTTAGCTTTCCTGCCCGCAGCTCGCCCGGAAAGTCCCCATCTTTTTTCCTAGGGCGAATCCCGTGAATTGGGAACCCCCCCCCACCTTTGAAGAATGTTTCCCCCACCGCGTCTCATTCATCGGTTCGTGTAACCTTCAGTTACACCCCAGGACGATATTCGGTTTTTTCAAAATGTTGATTGGCTTCCTTCCCCAATCAAGACCTCCGTAGTCACCTCTGTTTGTACCATCTTGAGCCCCGACCCGATGAACCCGTTCAATTTTCCTTCTTTTCTATGTGCGATCTTTCCTGCGCCGGCCTGGACAAGATTGTGGGCCGGCCTGTGTTCATCATGTGACTCCCAACACAAATCCCCTCCACCCAGATGTTTCGTTTTCATTACTATGAAGCTTTGGCCTTTCTTTCTTTCCGCCGTGGAACTCCACAGCCCAGCTGAAATGGAGAGGGCGAACGTCAACTCCTCTTTGTAGCATCCCTTTCTTATAATCTTTCCCTGTTAGAGGAGCCGTTCGGCTTCCCTTGCCCCGGACCTTTTACTTAGGATTTTCAATGTGGGGGGGGTCTTTTGGATACTTCCCTCTTTCAGCATCTCTCTTTTCGGTGGTGTAAACTCGGTTGACCCTGATTTAGTTTTCCCCCCTTTTCTCTTTCTCGGGCACGGTTGAGAAGAGCTACTCCCTTTCAAGGTTCTCAACATTGTTCTATTTAAACCCTCCCTTTTCCCTGTGCCAGAGCCATCCCCTCTTTCCGCATGAATTTCTTCACACCCCGCCGACGCAAACTTCATAAACTTCCCCCCTCGATGCCCATAACGTCCGGTGTTGAAGCGATCCCCACCAAAACATCTTCCTCCCTCTGCTTGGAGAATTGGCTTCCACTTTAGCGTGACATAAACGAGTATCTCAGTTCGTTTTTTCCCGTCTCCCTTCGGCAGGGAAAACGACCCCATCCGCTTTTTAAGTTTTTCCTCGCCATTAGTCCCCCCTTTTTTCTCCCTAGGCTCCGGAAATCAATAGGTTCTCCTTTGTAGCTTCCCCCTGCTTGAGTGAAAATTCTCTCCCCGGTTGGCCTCACAGAGCTCCTTCTACAAAGAGAGTGAACGCTCCTTCCCCTATTACTTTCATTACGGACTGTCCTAAGAGGAAAGATACTATAATTGTCCCTTTCTTTTCCCATGATTCCGGCTTCCGTTCCATCATTGGCAATTTGATCGAGGTTAGTCTTTGTGTCCCCCCCACCACCCGTACTTAACGATCTGTGTGTTTCGCCCTCCGCCTCCACTTATTTTAATTTTTGTGGTCCGAATTTCGGGTGAAGGTTTCCCTTCTTGTTGGCAAGATTCTCCCTGTTTTTGAAGTTTCCCCCGTACTTCGTTGTGAAGAGATTCTCTCCGTTCGTCACGTATTACCGTTTCTCCCTGCCAAATGTCTAGAGGGCCCGCCAGTAGAATCGCGCGAGACAGCTCATTGTTTTCCTTTTTACATGGAATTCCACCCCCCTTACACTCCTTTGGAACCCCGAAAAGCGAGATCGTCAGGAGTTGACCCCTTTGCTCTGGGTATTCTCCCCTCCCGGATCCCGATCTCCTGTTTCTTTTAAAACAAGCCTGAAGGGTAAATGCCCTCTCGCCAGAGCCATCAAAACGTACTGACTGCCCTTGTTCCCCTTTATATTTGGTCTTTTTCGAGCCAATTCGATTTTTGATCAGGTCCGCTGGAATCCCCCCATTGAGAAAGACGCATAGGTCTTTCCCCTCACCCAAAATAGTGTTTTTTGAGTTCGTGTTTTTAAGCCTAAACGAACGTTAGAATTTCCCGCCTTCATTAAACAATAATGTGCGAAGAAGACTTTAATATGCGCAGTCCCTTTTCTTGGTCCCTGAAGCCCCACGGAGTTATTTTGCTTAACTTCCACAACCGTAGAGTAGTTGAGCCCCCACGAATTTCTTTTTTTCTCTTTTTTGATAGAGCTTCCCTTCGACCGTCATCGACCTCTCTTTTCCTGATACAGAAAAAGGATCCATTCTTTCTTTCCCGCCGAGTGAGACCTCCTTTGCACTAGGAAAATTGCATCCCGCTCCCGTCTTTGGTCAAACCTTTCGGATGAGTTCCGGTCTTGACTGTAAACTAATCAATTGGTCCCCCTGCCCAGCTCCCCTTTATGATTTTTGAAACGAATTATGGGACGATCCTTTTCCCGGCACGGCGTTGTCGTCAGTCAGAAGCACAAAAGTTTTCCCTCCCCCATGCCCCTTCACATGTCAGTTCCAGTCTACGTCATGACCCGACGAATTTTTTGTCTATAGCCCTTAGCTATCGGAGGGCAAGGTTTCCCGTTTCGACTGGAAATGCAGACGACGAACGTCTTTCCATTGAAGGCTATGGCGCTTCGTCAGGTGACGGTACGTCCAACTCTTCTAGGCCCTTTTCATCGCTGTAAGTGGTTGGGTCATGAGCAGATTGAAGGCGGGCCGTTTCTCTTCCCCTTTTTTCCCTTCCCGTAGGAAGCTCCTCTCCCTTCTCCTGCAAGAGGTGATCTGTGATTCCCTTTTCATAACACGTTGCGTCGTTTTTATGATTTTGCGTTCT